>Ga0302283_1000261_pt1 | contig 41262 bp, 41 predicted proteins | sample III_Fen_E1_4_FD_198770 | JGI IMG/M metagenome (GOLD analysis project Ga0302283, IMG submission 198770) | Peat permafrost microbial communities from Stordalen Mire near Abisko, Sweden - III_Fen_E1_4 | ecosystem: Environmental > Terrestrial > Soil > Wetlands > Permafrost | place: Sweden: Abisko... | reverse complement strand
GTCCATCGCGACCCGCGACATTTCCGGGAACGTGGGTCAGGCCTCGGCGGGGGTGAAGGAAGTCACCCGCTGCGTGGCGGAGGCGGCCACCACGGCCCGATCCATCGCGGCGGACGTGGAAGCGGTGCGCAACGACAACCGGGCGGTGGAGCAGTCCTCCGACCAGGTCCGCGAGACGGCGGGATCGCTTTCCCGTATGGCGGCGGTGCTGCGCGCCACGGTCCTCGAATTCAAGCTGGGCTGAGGGGGTCCGATCCGCCCTCGGGCCCGACCACTCCGCGGCAGGAGGGGCACATCCAGGTTTCTCCGTCTTCCATGGGCAGGAACCGGAGGCCCGTGTCCACTCCTGGCGTTTCGGGAGCGCAGACCATGAATCGCAGATCGGCCAGCTCGTCCTCGTACAGGCCGCAGGAAGGGCATTCGAGCAGGGCCCTTCCCAACTGCAGCCGACCCAGTTCCTCCGCCTGCTGCCGGTAGCTTTCCACCTGCCCGGCCACTTCCCTCAGGGGAAGCCGATCGCGCCCGTGTTCGAACTCCTTGGCCATCGTCCTCTCGGTCCCCCCCTTCCCAGGGGAATCATACTCCAGGAGGAGCGGGAATGCGGGGGCGAGTCATTCCAGGCTGCGCGCGGAGCCGTCTTCCAGGACCACGCAACGGATGCGCCGACCCCACGGACTTTGGACCAGGACGATGGATCCCGCGGAGCCGTCCGTCTGGGCGATTCCCTCCACCGAGGCCGTGGCTCCCGCCTGGGAGCTGCGCACCGTGATCTCCCGGCCCTGCGCGACCAGCGGTGGAGGTTCCAGCTGCCGTGAAGTCAGGATCTGACCCGGCCCGGCACCGATCCGCAGCCGCAGACGCCCGATCAGCGCGGCGTCCGGCGGAGGGGGAACGCTCCCGGACGTCTCCCGCCATTCCCACTTGAGGCACGAACTGTCGGGGATTTCGCCGCGCTCCATGCGCCGCAGGGCCACGGCTTCCAGCTCCTCGCGCCGCACGTGGACCGGCAGCCAGACCCGGTGCAGGACCGAGCCGTCGGATCGGGTCCAGTCCAGGCGTAGAACCTCCGTGCCTTCGGGGCGCGGGCCGCCGTCCCGCACCAGTTCCCACCCGACCGCTCCCGGGGGGCCGACCACCGACCCGGGCAGTCCGGAGGTGTCGGCCGCGACGCGCATCGAAGGCGTCCGCAAGGCGCGGTAGATGGAATCCGCGAGAGGGCGGATCCCATCGGCGCGCAACCCCGCCAGGAGGAGCAGCAGGCCGCAGGCCGTCATGAGTGGAGGTTGTTGGCGTCCTGGAGCATCTGGTCGGAGGTCGTGATGGCCTTCGAACTCATCTCGTAGGCGCGCTGGGCCATGATCAGGTTCACCATCTCGTCCACCATCTGGACGTTGCTGCCCTCCAGGTACTGGGCGGTGATGGTGCCGGTGCCGTTCGTGCCCGGCGTCGCTTCCACCGGCTCCCCGGAGGCGTCCGTCGCCTGGAACAGATTCTGTCCAGTGGCGAGCAGGCCCGCCTGGTTGGAGAAGGTGGCGGTCTGGATCTGCCCGATCTCGGTGGGGGTGGTCTGGCCCTGGAGCTGCACGGTGACCTTGCCGTCCGAACCCACCACAGGATTGGTGGAATTGGGCGGCACCTGGATCTGGGGTTGGACGGGGTGTCCGTCGGAAGTGACCAGGATCCCGTCCGCGTTGGGACTGAAGGAGCCGTCGCGGGTGTAGGCGATGGTCTGGTCCGGCATCGTCACCTGGAAGAAGCCCGTCCCGCTGATCATCAGGTCCCAGGGGTTGCCCGTGTTGTTGGCCGGGCCCACGGTGAAGTCGTGGGAGCTCCCCGCCGCCTTCACCCCCATGCCCACCTGCAGGCCGCCCGGAAGCTTGGTGCCGTCGGAAGAGGTCGTGCCCGGTTCGATCATGGTCTGGTAGAGGAGATCCTGGAACGAGACGGAATTCTTCTTGTACCCGGTGGTGTTGATGTTCGCGATGTTGTTGGAAATGTTGTCCACCATGAGCTGGTTGGCGAGCATTCCGGCGGCGGCGGTGTTGAGGCTTCGTAGCATGGGTTCGATCCTTTCAGACCTTGCCGACTTCGTTGACGGCGTGGTCCAGGGTGGTGTCCACCGAGTGCAAAACCTTGCTGTCGGCTTCGTAGTCGCGGAACTGGGAGATCATCCGGACCATCTCGGCCACGGTGTTGACGTTGGGCCCTTCCAGGGAGCCGGTTTCCACGGCGGTGTTCGCCGAGGCGGGCTTGGATTCGGGCACCGGATCGCCCGCGTTCGCGGCGTAGGGAACCCAGCGGCCGCTGCCTTCCTGCTTCAGGGAGTAGGGCTTCGGGAAGTCCACGATCTTGAGCGTGGCCACCGGCTTTCCGTCGACGGTGATCTGCCCGTCGGGGCCGATCGCGACCTTTCCGCTCGGCAGTTGGATGGGCTGGCCCGACTGGTCCAGGACGGGTGATCCGGTTCCATCGACGAGGTTTCCCTGGTCGGTGGTCTTCAGGCTCGCGGTGCGCAGGTAGCGATCGCCCTCCGGGGTGGAGATGGCCAGGAAGCCATCCCCGCGCAAGGCCAGGTCCAGGGGGTTGCCGGTCTGGACCAGGGGTCCGTTCGACCAGTCCACGTGCACCTCGTCGGCGCTCTGGAGTTCCCGTTGGCGCATGTAGTTGTCCACGTCCCGACCTGTCTGCACGGTGTCGCGCGAGACGAGCCGGGAGATCTTGAAGCCGGGGGTCTGGGCGTTGGCCATGTTGTTGGCGGTGATTTCCTGCTGGCGCAGGCCCAGCATCATGGCGTTCCCCGAAGTGTAGAGCCCGTTGACCATCGCGACGGATACCATGCGATGCCCATGCCAAGCGATTCAGGGTCCTCTGGAGGATGGAAGGAAGATTCCACCAGGAGACCCTTGCCCACCCATTCCTACCGGGGGAGGGGAAATTCATGGCCGGCGGGAATTACCGGGCTAGTCGCAGCCGGAGGCACCTGGCTTGCAAGGCAGTCCGTTTGGGGGATGGGCGGGGGTCGACATATGCGACACCGCGTCGTGCAACGACGATTGGCCCACATCGTCCTCCAGCGATCCCTGGGCACCTTCGGAGGGATCCTGGGCGGGGGGCTCCTTCCCCTGTGGATCGATGAGCGGTTCGGGGACACCCACCATGCCATCCGGGGAAATGGACGTCAGCTGGCCGCGCGCCACCTTGACCTCTCCCGACTTCTTCGACCCGGTGACCCCGACCACCCCGTCGTAGACTTCCACTTCAGCGGAGGAATCCGCATGGACGGTGCATTCGAAGATGGTGCCGTGGACACCGGCGATGGCGTTGGGCAAGCGGACCTCGAATCCCACCAGCGGCCCCGCCCATTTGCGGACCTTGGTCCAGAGCCGACCCATCTCCAGGGAGACCTGGGTCCCGGCGTGGCCCTGGCCCATCCGGCTGGAGTCCTGCAGGGCGACGAGCGAGAGTTGGCTGTTCTCCCGCAACCGCAGGACGCTCTGGTTGTCGATGATCAATTCCGCCATCCCACCGGTACCGGTCCGGATCCGGTCGCCCACGACAAGGAACTGGTTCGCCGCCAGGGGCATGGTCGTCCCGTCGGCGCGAAGCATCTCCACGGGACCGGAGGCGCGCGTCACCACCGCCGTGCGGGAGGCCGAGGCGATCTGCTGGGACGGCGACAGGGCCCGGCGGTCCAAGCTGCGACGCAGGCGCAGATTCTGACCTTCCACCAGAAGATCGGGCTTGAGCCCGGGATTGTCCTCCAGCACCGTGGAGGCGACCTGGGATGTCCACGCGCCCAGGTGGCGGATGCCGATCCAACTCAGGGTCTGGCCCTTGGACACGGACACCTGGTAGAACAGGGAATCCGGCTCCGGCGGAGGGGGCTTGGCCGTGTCTGCGACAGGCGTCTTGGTGAGCTTGTGGGCGGACTTGGCGGGCGCTGCGAGGGTCAGAAGACCAATCGCAAGGATTGTCTCTAGCATGTCAGAGGAGTATAGGTTCGCGCTGGGAAGAATGGAAGAGTCTTGGAGGGCCAAGCGGGCGAGAAGGCTACCATTCCCGGCAACAAGTGCTTGCATTTTGCATGTTACCGGTATATGTTACCGGTAACATGATTCCGGTACGGAGAAAAGCCACGGGCGCAGAAATCCAGAAATCGTTCCGCCGCCGCATGGGGGAACACGGTCTGGTGCGCAAGGATGCTTGGATCCTGCCGGAGCATGCGCTGGTACTTTTCGCGGTGACCAAAGCTCTGCAAAAACCAGGAACCCGCATCTCCATCCAAGAAGGACCCACGACCATGGCGCAGAAAATCGAGAATGCGCAATCCCTCCGCGACCACCTCGCCGCCCAGTTCGCGGGGAAACCGGTGGCGGTGACTCTCCTCCAAGGCGTCGACCCGGTGATCCAGCTCGTGTTGGGCGACCACGGCGATCTTGCGGTCACGGTGGCCATCGCCGGTGACGTCATCATCGCCCAGGCCCTTCTCTGGCCCGAAAGCCAGGTGAAGGACCCAGCCGCCTTCAACCGGGAGGTGATGCTTTCCGAGAAGTTGTTCGGTCTCGCCAACATCTCCCTGGACCGCGGACCCGACGGAGAGATCCACTACGTGGCCTACGGCGCCTTGCGCGCCCAGTCCACTCCCGAGGACATCGCGTACGAGATCGAGGCGCTGGCGCACAGCGTCCTGGACATCGCCGAAACCTTCCGTCCCCATCTCAAGGCCTGAGGAGAAACACCATGGGAATCCTGAACAAGCTGTTCACCGCCGTCAAGGGCCACGCCTCCGAGGCCGGCGAAGCCATCGTGGACGCCAACGCGCTCACCATCCTGGACCAGGAGATCCGCGACGCGGATTCCGAGATGCGGAAGTCCAGGGACAACCTGGCCTCGGTCATGGCCAAGCGCCAGGTCACCGCCGACAAGCTCGCCGGCAAGAAGTCCAAGAACACCGAATACGCGGGCTACGTCCAGGCCGCGCTGGCGAAGAACGACGAAGCCCTGGCCACCGAAGTCGCGGGGAAGATCGCGGAATTGGAGGGGGAGATCGCCACCGACGAAGGCCTGGTGAAGGAATACGACGACTCCATCGAGAGTCTGCGCAAATCCATCACCGAGGCGGAGGACCGCATCAAGCGCATGAAGGTGAAGGTGGATGTGGTGAAGGCGCGCGAACACGTGATCCGCGCCTCCCAGGCGGCCTCCCAAGCCAACACCGGCGCCAACTCCAAGGTGGGTTCGGCCCTGGAAAGCCTGGACCGGCTCCAGGCCCGCCAGTCCGAGCAGCAGGCCAAAATCAACGCCGCCAACCAACTCGCCCAGGAGGGAACGGATGCCAGCCTGGAGGAGAAGCTGCGCGCCGCGGGCTTGGCCCCCGGAGGAGCCAGCGCCCAGGACGTCCTGGCCCGATTCCGCAAGCCCGCGGTCTGACGGGAATGTTCGGCAGCTTGTTCTCGAAGAAGGATGGCGAACCCAAGCCCCGGCACCCGGGGCTTCCCTCCCCCCTGCAGTTGAGGATCGGGGCGGCGGTGAGGCTGGACTCGATTCTTTCCAAGGTGCTGGGAGACGGGCGCTACGTGCTGGAGCTCCCGGAATCCGGCAAATTCCTGACCGTGGAGAGCCAGGGCGAGGTGGATCTGGGCGAAGGCGTCAAGCTCCACCGCTTCTACCTGGACGACGACTGGTGGTTGCAGGTGAAGGCGTCCGGCGCCGTCCTGACGGATTCCGACGCGGGGATCGACGAGATCCACCTGTTCGGATTCGGCGACGTCCTGACCCCCTCCAGCCAGGCCCAGTTCGAGGAGATGGCCTCGCTCATCGGAAGGCCCTCGTACACCTACGCGGACAAGTCCTACGACCGCCTCTGGGGATCCGGACCGGGACTCGCGACCACCGCGGACTTCCAGGAGCGCGTGTACCCGGCCGCGGAGGCATCCTACGGCGTACGCCACCAGGACATGCTGCACAGCAGGGCCATTTCCGGCTCCGAACGCCCGGAGTTCCTGCTGGTGTCGGTGGAGACCGACGACAAGGGAGAGGTGTCCGTGGTCCACAGCGTGGGCATCGCGCTGAACGCGGCGGACATCGAGATTACCTAATGTGTTTGCCATCCCCCACGGCCCGTAGGGACGCAAAATTTTGCGTCCCTACGAACGGGGGGATGGCGGAACCCACCAAACGGAGAATCCATGAACCCCATCCTGCACCTCCTGGCGCCTCTGCCTAATTTCCTCGCCTATCTGGGTACCGCGCTCGGCCTGACCGTCCTGTTTTCCATCCTCTACACGGCCATCACGCCGCACGAGGAATGGAAGATGCTGCGCAAGGGGAACATCTCCGCCTCCCTTGCCTTCGGTGGCGCGCTCCTGGGTTTCGCGATCCCCTTGGCCTCGGCCATCGCCCATTCCGTTTCGCTCCTGGACACGGTCCTGTGGGGGCTCGTCGCCTTGATCGTGCAACTTCTCGCCTTCTACGGGGTTTGGCTGATCCTGCCCCGGCTCCCACGGCAGATCGAGGAGGACCACCGCGGGGTCGCCACGATCGCCGCCGTGTTCTTCCTTTCGGTGGGCCTGCTGAACGCCGCCTGCCTGGTCTGGTGAGAGCCGTGAAGAGGTCGAAACAACTCCGCCTCTCCCTGCTGGGGATCGCCCCGCTGGTCCTGTCCGCCTGCAACAGCGAAGAGGACCTGACCTACCAGACGTTGGACGAATGCCTCAAGGACACCCTGGTCAAGGCGTCCTCCTGCTCTACGGCCTACCGGCAGGCGATGCAGCAGCACCTGGCCCAGGCGCCCCGTTTCTACGCGCCGGGGGCGTGCGAAGACCAGTACGGAAATTGCGTGCGCTACCAGCAGGACGGGACCTCCTTCTGGCTTCCGATGATGGCGGGATTCCTGGCCGGGCACTGGTCGTCCAGCTACGGATCCTCCGGTCGGCCCTACGTCCTGACCACGGGAGATTGGGCTCCGCGCCCGTTGTACCGAACCCAGGACGATTGGGAGCGCGGGACCTGGAGCAGTTCGGGTGGAGGGTCCTACTCCACCCGCGGGTCCGGCTGGGGCGGCGCCTTCGGCGGGGGCGACGGAGCGGATCGGATCTCCACGTCCACCCTGGAGCGCGGTGGCTTCGGGGGCGGCGCCATGGCCCGGGGCGGTTGGGGCGGCTCCTGAGACGGGTTTTGTCGCCACCCCGCCGGGACTGGAAGGAGACCGCCCTCGGGTGCGGATTCCGGTTCCACACCATCGACGGGGCCCCCTACTGGGACGAATCGGCGCGCTACGAATTCAGCCTCCGCGAGATCGAGCGCGACCTCGAGGATCCCACGGGAGAACTCCACGCCATGTGCCTGGACCTGGTGGACCGCGCGGTGCGGTCCCAGGAATGGATGGAGAGACTGGCCATTCCCGAGGCGCATCGCGACCTGGTGGCCGATTCCTGGCGACGCGGCGATCCCCACCTCTACGGGCGCATGGACCTGTCCTACGACGGATCGGGGCCCGCCAAGCTCCTGGAACTGAACTACGACACCCCCACCGCCGTGTACGAAGCGGCCTTCTTCCAATGGCTGTGGCTGGAACAGATGCGCGAGAGGGGCGACTTGCCGGCCGCCGCCGACCAGTACAACCTGATCCAGGAAGATCTCCTCGACGTCTTCGCGCATCTGCGGGCCCTGACCGGCACCACCGGTTCCGATGCCGATTCCGCCTTCGTCTTCGCCGCCGTGCGCGCCTCGGAGGAGGATCGGGGAACGGCAGAGTACCTGCGGGACCTGGCGACCCAGGCGGGGTTCCGCACGCGATACGAGAACGTCGAGGACATCGGGATCGACCCCTTGGGACGCTTCACCGATTCCGCCGACGAGGTGATCCGCTGGGCCTTCAAGCTCTATCCCTGGGAATGGCTCTTCGAGGACGATTTCGGACGCTTTCTGTCCACCAGTCCCACGCTCTGGCTGGAGCCTCCCTGGAAGGCGGTCCTTTCCAACAAGGGGATCCTGCCTTTGCTCTGGCAGACCCACGAAGGACATCCCAATCTGCTTCCGGCGTTCTTCGAGTCCGATCCGACCGCCGATCTTCCCGCGGGGTGGGTGCGCAAGCCTCTCCATTCCCGCGAAGGGGCCAACATCCGCATCCGCACGCCCGACGGGGATCGGATCGAGGTCGACGGACCCTACGGGGAGGGGCCCGCCATCCGCCAGGCCTTCCACCCGCTCCCGAACTTCGACGGCCGCCACGCCCTGGTGGGGAGTTGGGTGGTGGGTGACCGGCCCACGGGCATCGGGATGCGGGAGGACGACACTGCGGTGACCCGCGACAGCTCGAGATTCGTGCCCCACGTGATCCTGGAATAGCGGGGAATCGGAAGAGGCGGTGGAGCGTCTCCCTTAGTACGTTATTGAACGGCGGGTAAAATTGCTTATGACGTTGTCCAGGGGATCGCAAGAGTGAGTCGTCGCATCCGTTGTTCCAGGTGCGGTTCGTGAGCTTGGCCTCGATCTCCATCCGGAGACCGGTCCTGACCTGGGTCCTGTCCATCTTCATCCTTTTGCTGGGGATCATCGGCCTGCGCCAGGTCGGCGTGCGCGAGTACCCGGCCATCGACCCGCCGCTCATCACCGTCCAGGCGACCTATGCCGGTGCCAGCGCCGAGGTGGTGGAACACCAGGTGGTGGAGCCGCTGGAACAGTCCCTCAACGGCATCGACGGCATCCGCTCCATCCAGTCCCAGAGCCGCAACGGGGCCGCGGTGGTGTCGGTGGAGTTCCAACTGGGGATCGACCTGGAGCGCGCCGCCAACGACGTGCGCGACCGGGTGTCCAGGGCCAGGGCCAATCTCCCCGACAGCATCGATCCACCGGTGGTTTCCAAGGCCGACGCCAACAGCAGTCCCATCCTGCTCCTCACCGTCAAGAGCGACACGCGCGACATCCTGGGAGTCTCGGACCAGGCCGAACGCATCCAGGAGAAGCTGCAAACCATCCCGGGCATCGCCGAGGTCGACATCTGGGGAGAACGCAAGTACGCCATGCGGATCCGGGTGGACCCGACGCGCATGGCCGCGCTGGGCGTGAACATCAACGACGTCCGCTACTCGTTGCTGAACGAGAACGTGGAGCTGCCCGCGGGCACCTTGGAAGGCGAAGGCGCATCCATCGCGGTGGAATCGAAGACCGGATTGTCCACCGTGGACGACTTCGATCACATGGTCGTCAGTTCCAGGAACGGCTCCATCGTTCGCCTGGGGGACGTCGCCGACGTGCGGATGGGAGCCGAGAACGAGCGCACCCTCCTGCGCTCGGGAGGCCAGCCGATGGCGGGTCTGTCGATCCTTCCGCAGCCGGGAGCCGACCAGATCGCCATCGCCGACCAGGTGAAGCAGCGGGTGGCGCAGATCCGACCGACGCTTCCACCCGACATCCGCATCGGGACGGCCTTCGACAACACGCGTTTCGTGCGCAAGGCGCTCCTGGAGGTGCGGGAGACCATCGCCATCGCCTTCCTCCTGGTGGTGCTGGTCATCTTCGGGTTCCTCCGCGATTGGCGGACCACCCTGATCCCGGTGATCGCGGTTCCCATATCGCTGGTGGGCGTCTTCTTCCTGGTGTGGATCCTGGGTTATTCCATCAACGTCCTGACCCTGCTGGGCATCGTGTTGGCCATCGGATTGGTCGTGGACGACGCCATCGTGGTGCTGGAGAACATCTATTCCAAGATCGAGCTGGGCCTGCCTCCCCGCGCAGCGGCCATCGCCGGTGTCCAGGAGATCTTTTCCGCGGTCGTCAGCACCACCCTGGTCCTTGCGTCGGTCTTCACCCCGCTCCTGTTCCTGCCCGGCTTCACCGGCCACCTGTTCCGCGAATTCGGCGTGGTGATCGGGGGCTCGGCCCTGATCTCCGGCTTCGTGGCCCTCACCCTGGGAGGGATGCTCGGCAGCCGACTGCTCCGCCCGCACGGACAGGAGAATCGTCTCTATCGCGCCACCGAGCCCTTCTTCAACGGGATGAACGGTGGGTACAGGAAAGTGCTCTCCTGGGCGTTGCGCCGTCCTTGGATCGCGATCTTCGTCATCCTGGCCACCTTGGTGGCCACCGTGGAGGCGTTCAAGGCGGTTCCCAAGGAACTCTCGCCCCTGGAAGACAGGAGCGCCATCCTCCTCAGCGTGACCGGTCCCGAAGGCTCCACGTTCGGCTACACCGACGAATTCATGCAGCGGTTGGCCCACGCGGTGGACTCGGCGGTCCCGGAGCAGGATGTGATGCTCGAAGTCACGGGTTCGTATGGAGGTACCCCCAACACCGGCATCATCCGCCTGATGCTCAAGCCTCCGGCCGAGCGCCACCGCACCCAGCAGCAGATCGCGCGCGCCCTGCAGGCCGTGGTCGCCAAGGTGGACGGCGCCGCCACCTTCGTGATCCAGGACCCCAGCATCCGCATGGGCGGGCGTTCCTCCCTGGCCATCCAGTTCGTGCTCCAGGCACCGGACATCCAGGACATGCGGCGCACCCTCGGACGGTTCCTGGGGCGCGTGCGCCAGGATTCGACCTTCTCCGCCGTGGACATCAACCTCAAGTTCACCAACCCCCAGCTGAACATCACGGTGAACCGCGACAGGCTGCGCGACCTGGGCGCCACCCCCTACCAGGTGGCCCAGATCCTGCAATCCGGATACTCCGAGGAACGGTGGGGCTACTTCCTGAAGGCGGGAAAACAGTACCAGATCCTGGGGAGCGTGGACAGCGCCCACCGCATGAGTCCGGAAGGTCTGCAGACGCTCCAGCTGCGGACCAGGACCGGTTCCAACCTGCCGGTGGCCTCCCTCGTGCACCTGCAGGAGGAGCCGGTGCCTCCGCAACTCTACCGCTACGACCGCTACGTGGCCGCCACGATCTCCGCCGACCCCGCGCCGGGAAAGACCATCGGGGACGGACTGGCCGAGCTGCAACGGCTCGCCCGCGATTCCCTCCCCGCCGCCTTCCACACCACGCTGGCGGGGAGCTCGCGGGATTTCGCGGAATCGTCCGGCAGCGTCATGCAGACCTTCCTCCTCTCCATCCTCATCGTGTACCTGCTGCTGGCGGCGCAGTTCGAGAGCTTCCGCGACCCCTTCGTCATCCTCCTGACCGTTCCCCTGGCCCTGGCCGGCGCCCTTCTCTCGCTCCTCCTGTTCCACGCCACCCTGAACCTGTTCAGCGAGATCGGACTGGTCATGCTGGTGGGGCTCGTGACGAAAAACGGCATCCTGATCGTGGAGTTCGCCGGCCAGCGCCGCAGATCCGGGCTGGGCCCCAAGGAGGCGGCCCTGGACGCGGCGGTGGCACGCCTGCGTCCCATCCTGATGACCACCCTCTGCATGGTCCTGGGGACCCTGCCCATCGCCTTGGCCCTGGGAGCGGGCTCGGAGAGCCGCAAGCCCATGGGGATCGCCATCATCGGGGGACTCCTGGTCTCCCTCGGCCTCACCCTGTTCGTCGTGCCGTGCATGTACGCCCTGGTCGAAGGACTGGCCGAGCGCCGCGCGGAAAAACTGTCCTCAAGGGAGACACCATGAAGATTCGATACCGGACGCACGCCAACCTGCCGACCCTGGTCGCCGCCGCGCTGCTCTTCGCCTCCTGCCAGGGCTCGAGCCAGTCCAAGGACAAGGCGCGACCCACCCCTTCGATCGCGGGCTGGATCGCCCGCGACACCGCGGTGAGCCAGACCCTCCAGGGCGTGGGAACGCTGGTGCCCGAAGCCGAAGTCGACCTGCGCGTGGAGATCGCGGGAAGGGTGGAGCAGATCGGGTTCAAGGAGGGACAGGAGGTGAAGCAGGGCCAGCTCCTCCTCAAGCTCGTGGACGCCGATCTCGCGGCCACCCGCGACAAGGACAAGGCGATCGCGGAATACCAGAAATTGACGCTCCAGAGGCGCAAGCAGCAGCTGGCGGTGGAGGCCGTGGCGCAGCAGGACGTGGACGACGCGGCCAACGCCCAGACCTCGGCCGCCGCCGACCTCGCCTTCGCGGAGGCGCAGCTCGCCAAGGCCCAGATCCGCGCGCCCTTCGCGGGACGCATCGGCCTGACCAACGTCGCGGTCGGACAGTATCTGGTCGCCGGACAGACCGTGGCCTCCCTGGCCCGCGTGCGGCCGCTGCGGGTGGAGTTCGCCGTTCCGAGCGACGCCGTTTCCCGGGTCCATCCCGGCATGGACCTCCAGTTCCGTCCGTGGGGCGACCGTGCCTTCCGCACCGCCAAGATCTACGCCACCGATCCCTTCGTCGATTCCGTCTCGCGAAGCCTCACGGTGCGCGCCCGCTGGGCCGGAGACATGGAGGGGCTGGTCGCGGGCACGGCCGTGGAAGTCCAGATCGGGCTGTCGCGCGCCCGTGCCATCCTGATGCCGCCCCAGGGCCTGACCGCCGACGCGCGCGGGCCTTCCGTCCTGGTCCTGCGCGGGGGCAAGGCGACCACGATGCCCGTGGTCGTCGGCAAGCGCACATCCGAGGCGGTGGAGATCGTTTCCGGGGTGAAGGCCGGGGACACCGTCCTGTGCAACGGCGCCGTGCCGGTGAAACCCGGGTCGGTGGTCGTGCCGTCCCGGTACCTGTGAGGAACCCGTGAGCCTCGCCACCGTCAGCATCCGCCGACCGGTCCTGACCTGGGTCCTCTCGGCGTTCATCGTCCTCCTGGGAGCCATCGGGCTTTCGCAACTGGGAGTCCGGGAGTATCCGGCCATCGATCCGCCGCTGATCACGGTGGTGGCCACCTACACGGGAGCCAGCGCCGAGGTCATCGAGAACCAGGTCACGGAACCGCTGGAGCAGTCCCTGAACGGCATCGACGGGATCCGCACCATCGTGTCCAGCTCGAGCGAGGGACAGGTGACCATCGAAGTCGAGTTCCTCCTGGGGACCGACCTGGAACGCGCCGCCAACGACGTGCGCGACCGCGTCTCCCGGGCGCAGAGGAGCCTGCCCGCGGCGGTGCTCCCGCCGGTGGTCTCCAAGGCCGACGCCAACGCCGACCCCATCCTGCTCCTGTCCGTGGCCAGCAGGACCCGGAACCTGCTGGACCTCTCCGCCCAGGCCACACTCATCCAGGAGAAGCTCCAGACGGTTCCCGGGGTCGCGGAAGTCGACCTCTGGGGCGAGCGCAAGTACGCCATGCGCCTGGACTTCGACCCGTCCAAGATGAACGCCCTGGGCGTCACCCTCCAGGACGTGGACACCGCCGAGGGCGACGAGAACGCGGAGCTTCCCGCGGGTTCCATCGAGGGCAGGATCGCCTCCGTCACCATGTTGTCCCGCACCGGCTTGCACAGCGTGGACGATTTCCGGAACATGATCGTGCGCGCCAGGAGCGGCAAGGTCGTGCGCGTCTCGGACATCGCCAACGTCCGGTTGGGCGCGGAGAACGAACGCACACTCCTGAGGTCGGACGGGAAGCCCGTGATCGGACTCGCGATCCTGCCACAGCCGGGCGCCAACCAGATCGCCATCGCGGACGAAGTGGGGTCGCGCCTGGACAAGATGAAGGCAGACCTCCCGCCGGACCTCACGGTGAAGCCCGCCTTCGACAACACCCGGTTCGTGCGCACGGCTCTGTCCGAGGTGCGCGAGACCCTGGTGATCGCCTTCCTCCTGGTGGTGGCGGTGATCTTCCTCTTCCTGCGCGACTGGCGCACCACCTTGATCCCGGTGCTGGCCGTCCCCATCTCCCTGGTGGGCGTCTTCTTCCTCGCCTGGATCCTGGGGTATTCCATCAACGTGCTCACCCTGCTGGGGATCGTGCTGGCCATCGGGCTGGTGGTGGACGACGCCATCGTGGTCCTGGAGAACGTCTACGCCAAGATCGAGCAGGGGCTCGGACCCATCGAGGCCGCCATGGCCGGTCTGGAGGAGATCTTCGCGGCCGTGGTGTCCACCACCCTCGTGCTGGCAGCCGTGTTCACCCCCATGCTCTTCCTGCAGGGATTCACGGGCCGGCTGTTCCGGGAATTCGGCGTGGTGATCGGCGGGTCCGTCCTGATCTCCGGGTTCGTTGCCTTGACGCTTTCCGGCATGCTCTCCAGCCGCCTCCTGCGCAAGCAGGGCGAGGGCAACTGGTTCCACGGGGCCACCGAGCCTTTCTTCCTGGGGATGACGTCCGGATACCGGAGCATCCTGGTGCGGTTCCTGGAACGGAGGTGGATCGCGGTCGCGATCCTGGTGGGAGCCGTATCGACCATCGCGATCTGCTGGAAGATCCTGCCCGTGGAGCTCGCTCCCCTGGAGGACAGAAGCTCCATCCAGGTCCAGGTGACGGGACAGGAGGGCGCCACATTCGGCTACATGGACCGGTGGATGCGAAGGCTGGACTCCGCGATCCAGGTCGAGGTGCCGGAGCTGGAAAATCGCCTGTCGCTGACGGGATCGGATCCCTCGGCCGTCAACACCGGTACCGCGACCTTGACGCTGAATTCGCCCCGCGACCGTTCGAGGAGCCAGCAGGAGATCGCCGACGACGTGCAGGACATCGCGGCGCGTCTGGGCGGCTCGCAGGCCTTGGTGATCCAGGACCCCAGCATCCGCTCCACCACGCGCACGGAACTCCCGCTGCAGTTCGTGATCCAGGCATCCGACCTGGATTCCCTCCAGCTCCGGCTGCCGGACTTCCTGGCCGCGGCCCGGGCGGATTCCACCTTCTCCGTGGTGAACGTGGACCTCAAGTTCACCAAGCCCCAACTGGACGTCACGGTGGATCGGGACCGGCTCCGCGACCTCGGCGTCACCCCCCTGGTGCTCGCGCAGACCTTGCAGTGGGCGCTGTCCGAGCAGTACTGGGACTACTTCCAGCAGGGCGACCGCCAGTACGAGATCATCGGAGAACTGGACAGCCTCCACCGGGCCCGACCCGACGCGCTGCAGCAGCTGTCGGTCCGGAGCACCACCGGTGCCCTGATTCCGGTGACCAGCCTGTACCAGGCGGTCGAGCGACCGGTTCCGCCCATGATCCCGCGCTACAACCGGTGGTTCTCCGCCACCGTTTCGGCCGACCTTTCCCGCGGACACACCTTGGGAGAGGGGGTGCAGCGCATGCGCGAAATCGCTTCCCGCACGCTGACGCCGTCCTTCCACACCACCTTGGCCGGAAGTTCGCGCGACCTGGAGGAATCCTCCGGCAGCCTGGTCCAGATCTTCCTGCTCTCGCTGTTGATCGTGTACCTGATCCTGGCCGCCCAGTTCGAGAGCTTCCGCGAGCCTCTGGTGATCCTGTTCACGGTGCCGCTCGCCTTGGGAGGCGCGATGCTGTCGCTCGCACTGTTCGGGTGCAGCATGAACCTGTTCAGCGAGATCGGCCTGGTGATGCTGGTGGGGTTGGTGACGAAAAACGGCATCCTGATCGTGGAATTCGCCGGTCAGCGCCGCGAAAGCGGCCTGCCGCCGCTGGAGGCCGTGATCGACGCCGCCTCCGCCCGGCTGCGGCCCATCCTGATGACCACCCTCTGCACCATCCTCGGGACCCTGCCCATCGCCCTCGCGCTGGGCGCGGGCTCCGAAAGCCGCAAGCCGATGGGGATCGCCGTGATCGGCGGACTTTCGGTGGCGCTCTGCCTCACCCTTTTCGTGGTCCCCGCGATGTACGTCATGATCACGCGGACCAAACCTCGCGAGGTGCACGAATGAAGACCGTTTTCCTCCTCCTTCTCCTGCCCTGCTTCGCCTTCGCGCAGGACGATTTCCCGTTGCTCACCCGTGCCGACGCGTTGCGCATCGGAGGAACGGGGAACCTGGATCTGCAGGGGACCCGCGCCCAGCAGGAAGCCGCGGAAGCGGGGAGCGGAGCCGCTCTCGGGGCGCTGCTCCCGTCGCTCAACTTGACCTCCAGCCTGTCCCGGGTGGGACCCAACTTCGCCGGCGATCCCCGCGGCGGGGTGGTCAGCGGACCGAACGCGATCTCCGCCGTCGGGATTCCTCCCGATGTGCAGGCCAGCAACACGTTCCAGCTTTCCTGGGCCTTCCTGAACCTGGGCGCCCTGGGGAACTGGCGCGCGCAGGCCGACAACGCCGATGCGGCCAAGATCCAGACGCGTGGACAGTCGATCCAGCTTTCCGCCTCCATCGATCTCGCCTACTACGACGTGGTGCGCCAGCAGGCGCTGCTTTCCGCCCAGCGGCAGGAAGTGGACCTTTCCCGGGCGCGGCGCGACATCGCCAAGGCGCACCGCGCAATCGGGGTGACCTCGGCGCTGGAGCTCATGCAGGCGCAGCTCGCCGTGGACGCGGACAGCGCCGCCCTGCTGGCGCAGGAAACGGCGCTGGACCTGTCGCGGCGCGGCCTCAACACGACATTGGGCCGGGACCCGCGCACGGAATACCGGGTGGAGGATTCCATCCCCGTGGACGATCCGGGCACGTTCGAGCAGATTCTGTCCGACACCCGAAGCCATTCCGCGAACCTCGCCCTGGCCCGGGAGCGGGCGAAGGCACTCGACGCCCAGGCGAACTCGGCGGCCGCGTACGCGATCGCCCCCGTGATTTCCGCCTACGCGAGCTACACCTTCCTGGACCGCTGGCACGACCAGAGCCCTCCTCCGGACATCGATGCGCAAGGTTCCGTCTACGGCCTGCAGGCGACATGGAACCTCTTTTCCAGCGGGTCGCAGACCGAACAGTGGCGCCAGGCGAAGGCTCTGGCCAGGGTGGGGGAGATCGCAGCGGCCGACACGGCGCTCTCCCTGGAACGGGATGCCATCCAGGGCTGGGACACCTGGAGGCGCGCCCATGTGGCGTTGGATCTCGGCGAACGGGACGACATCTTGGCGGACTCCACCCTCAACCTTTCGCTGATCCAGTACAAGGTGGGGGCGCTGGCGGGCATCGACCTGCGCCAAGTCCAGGAAACGGCGCTGCAGGCCAAGACGCGGGACATCCAAGCGCGTTGGAGCGCACGCGCCGCCGAAATCCAACTCCAGGCCTTGGCGGGACGCGAGATCCGCTAGGGTTCCCATTCCACGGGTTTCGTGGAATGGGAGGGTTTGGAATTCCCATTCCACGGGTTTCGTGGAATGGGAGGGTTTGGAATTCCCATTCCACGGGTTTCGTGGAATGGGAGGGATCATCCAGGCCCTTGGAGCGGGATCGCCAGACGGATCGTGTCGTCGACCGGTTCTCCGTTCGGAAAGCCGGGGTGCCGGACGTGCAGCGTCCATTCCAGCGAGGTCAGGCGGTAGAGGAACTCGTCGTCCACCCTTCCGTCCAGGTTCAGGTCGCACTGGCTCCACGGATCCGCGTTTGGATCCTCGCCGGAGAACCGGGGAACGATCCAGGAATCGAGGACCGAGTCGGAGGGAAGTTCCCGTGCCCCTGCGCGCGCGAGGAATCCATCCTCCACCGACCAGCGCACGGTGTCGGGCGGCGCGTTCCCCCGCGACCGCTCCAAGGTCCAGGATCCCGTGGACACCTCCAGGACATGGCCACGGGTCCCGTCCTCGAACAGGCCCTTCCGGACCAGCGCCAAATCCTGGTCGCGATCGTCGCGGGCCTGGGAGGCGTGGGACATCTTCGCGGCGTGCAGGATCCAGCCCACCACGAAGGTGGCCACCAGGCCGGCGAGCGCCATGGCCACCAGGAGTTCGATCAGGGTGACTCCTCTCCGGCCGGAGATCACGGCAGGATCCTCGTGCGCGGACGCAGCCAGCGGAAGCAGCGCACCGTGTCCCAGTCGTCGTCGCCCCCGGCCCGCAGGGCGCAGACGGAGATCTCCACGGGGGGCTGCAGTGCCGCTGCAGCCCGGATCGGCGGGAGTCCCGCCGCGGACCGGTCGGCGGAATCGAAGACATCGCGGGAAATCCGCCACCTGGCGCCGGAGATGTCCCGGTCCCAGACCGTGTCGCGCAGGCTGTCGGGATCCGTCGCGCGGGACACGCTCCAGGCCTCCTGCGCCACGGCCAGCGCCTGGTCCTGCAGACGTGCCCGCGCCGACCCCTTCCCGGTCGTCTCCAGGACGTAGCCCAGGGGAACGGCGAGCACCGCCAGGATCACCAGGGCCATCAGCACTTCCACCAACGTGTAGCCGCGCTTCATCGCGAGGTCTCCCACGAGACCAGGCGAAGTCCCAGGTTCCCCTGCAACCCCAAGGGGAAGGCGAAGCCGGCCGGGAGGTCCGGACGGTCGAAATTCCCGTCCGAACAATTGGATCCGGGTTGGCCGCAATCCACGCGTCCCGCGACACCGACGCCGCGGAGAGTGCCGTCGACGCGGAGCAGGCCGCCCGACACCGCGACTCCGCGGAAGTCCGCGCCCGCGCCCAGCCGGATTTCCGCCCTCCCGCCCAGCGCCACGAGATAGGCCTGCGCGGTGGCCCGGTCCCGCACCGCGATCCGGGGGATGGAGTCCGCTCCCTTTCCCGGCCAGACCGCGGCGAAGGAGGGCGCGGCCAGCGACGCGTCCCCCGACACCACCAGGGCGCCCTTGGACAGGATCTGACCCGAAACGGAGGCCTTGTCGGAAACCTGCACCCCCCCTTCGGAGAAGATGTCCATGGACAGAAGCGTCGCCTCGTCCTGGACCACCACCGGCCCCGCGGCGTAGATGCGCCAACCGTCCAGCGCCATGCGTCCCCGGAATTCCACCCGCCCTTCCACGAACAGGGTCCGGCTGCCTCCGGGGACCCAGGCATCCCCCGTCCAAGGCCCGTCGAAGACCACGTCCCCGATGGTGTAGACCAGGGAATCCTGGTCGGGGGGAGGATCCGACGGGGAAAACCGGGCTCCGCCCAAGTGGGCGTCCTCGGACCGGAAGGCGACCGCCATCCGGTCCAACGCGGCGGCGGTGTCGGAACCGAGCGAGGACGGCACGAACTCGGAGATCCCTCCGCTGGGCTGCGCCACGAAGCCGGAGGGGACCGCGCTGTCCGCGCGCAAGCGCACCTCGCCGCGCACCTTCCCCGTCAATCGGGGAACGCCGGCGTTCCTGTCCCACAGCGACAGGGCGGGAGAGAAGGGATCGGGGGGAGGCGCACCGCCCCAGATGGAACGGAGTTCCACCACCAACGGGCGGCCGGATTCCAGCACCGAACCGCGGGCGTGGACGGAGAGCAGCTGGGTGCCCGCCGGTGGTTCCCACGACATGGTACCCGGCGCCGGCCCCAGGAATCCGCAAGCGGAATCCGCAGTGTCCTGCACGGAGGTCGATCGCCTTTTCGCGGTGGTGTCCCTGGCCGTCGAATCCACGGCCGCCGGAACCTGCCGCGCCATGGCGTCCTGGAGCGCGCAGGCGGTGGCGGATTCGGCGAGCAATCGGGACTGCCATGCGAGGCAGAGGTGCGCGGATTCGGTGCGACGGCTCCACGCCCGCGTCCATCCCGCCGCCGCGATCAGGATGGCGAGCGCCATCCCGAACAGGACCATCGGCATGGCGCTGCCGAGACGCCGCTTCACGGGATCTTCAGCGTGAACTGGCCCGCCCTGTCCTCCAGCACGACACCGGACCCGCCGATGGAGACCACCCGGGAACTGTCCACGGCGGAACCGACGGAGACCACCAGGACGCGACCGTCGGGATTGGCGAGGACGGCGGCGCGCTCCCCGACCCGGCCCGTGACCTGCCAGGCGCGGGGAGGAGGTGGAACGCCCAACCCCGTGCGGGCTACGGGCATCCGCACGGGCTGCGCGGGTTCGTCCGTCCGGAAGGGGTCGGGCACCGGCCCGGTGTCGGTGGGGGTCCCGGTGCCTTGGGGGAGCGTTCCGAAGGCGAGGATCCCGTCCGTGGACCGCAGGTCCAGCCGGACGCCTCCGGCGGACCAGGCCTCCGCCCAGGCCGAGGCGAGGTCCCGGGAGGAAGGGAACATCCAGGCGATCAGCAGTGCCGCCAGGATGCCCGGGACCTGGCGTCTCACGGCTCCGCCCCGATCGGACTCGCGACCTGGAGTTCGACCCCGAGACGCCCGGAACCGGAAGGTCGCACCGAGAACCTGCGGACCTGCAGGGCCGTCGGCTGGATCCGGATCCGGCGCAGCCCGGACAATATCTGCTCGAAGTCGGCCTCGGCGCCCAGGTCGAGGGTCGCCCATCCGGCCTTGGACTCCGCCTTCACGCGCTGGAGCTTCCATCCCTCGCGGCCCAGGAGGGGAACCAGCCGGGCGGCCAGTTCCGCTCCTGGATCCGAGCTTTCGAGGGTGCGTCCGCGCGCCGAGGCCAGGCGCGAGTCCAGCAGTACGGAATCCTTCTCCAGCGATCCGATTCGGGTACCGAGGGACGCGGGTTCGGGCACGACGGCGCGCAGCTCCGCCGCGCGGGCGAAGTCGGCGCGGAAGGATCTCGTCTGGTCCAGCCACACCACGCGGAGCCCGAGTTGGAGGAGGAGCGATGCGACCACCCAGGGTGCCAACGACCGGAGGATCTCCCGAGTGCCGGAGGGAAGCTTCACGGCCATTCTCCCTCCAGTTCGAGGACCGCCGAAACCCCGGTTCCGGATCTGGCCTGGGAGGCGACGGCGACCTTGGCGATTCCCGGTACGGAACGGAGCGACTGGGCGAGAGGTTGGACCTGGTTCCAATCGGAAAGACTCGCTTCGGTGCGCACCCGCCAGCCGCCGTCCGATCTTTCCAGGGCCAATGCCTGGAGGCTCGATCCCTCGGGGATCTTCCGGGAGATTCCGGACAGGATCCGGTCGACGGGGGTGTTCGGCGCCAGTGCGTCCTTCCGGATCCAGATCGAATCCGCGAGCGCCGCCCGGGAAATCCGGAGGGCGGCGACGCGGTCGAGCAGCGGTTGCACGGATTCGAGCCTGGCGTCCTCGGACCTCCGCAGACTCCATGCGGCGGCCTGGAGGACACCGAGTCCGAGGGTGACCGACGCGAAGAGGGCGAGGATGGCCAGGACCCTCGCCACCGAGGCGCGGTCGGCGCGGATTCCGGTGCGCCGGACGGATTCCGTTGTCGAGAGGAGTTCGGATTCCGGGTATGCCTCGGCGAGCGCCCGGAGTTCGCGGGCCGAGGGGATCCTCCAGGTTCCCCGGACCTCCGCGGTCGACTCGATCCCGGCCCCCGCGGCGATGGCACGCACGCGTTCGATCCCCGCCGCTTCCGATGGATAGGGCCCGTGCAGGCGCTCGCACCGCGCGCCCTCCCAAAGACCCACCCAAGACCCCCCTGGCGAACCGAGAATCCGAAGGTGCCAGCCCTGGGGGCTGGACTCGGCCGCCAACCGCTCCAAGGTCCAGAGGCCTTCCGGCAGGACGATCTCGGCGAGGGTGGGCGAAGGTCCGCGCGGGGGGCACCAGCACAGTCGCCAGACCGTCCCGTTCGGGGTGTCGCGCCGCCCCAGCAGGATCCAAGGCGGCAAGGGTCGGTCTCCGGCGCGGTCGCGCCAGGACGCCTCGATGCCTTCGTGGGACGGATCCTGACCGTACGGGGTCGTCACCTCCCCGTTCAGCAGATGGGAGGGCGAAAGCGCGACGCGCGGAAGGCCGCCGAGAAGATCGAGGACCTGATCCATCGGAGGCGACAAAGATACCCTTTCAGGATGTCGAGATCCGTCGCGTTCGCGATCGGACGACGGCATCGTCTCATCCCCCCTGCAGTTCCCGGACCCTGTCGCGGAGTTTGGCGGCGCGCTCGAAGTCCAGGTCCACCGCGGCCTGCCGCATCCGCTTCTCCAATTCCCGCGCGTCGTCCCAGGCGTCGCCGTCGCGGCCACCCACCGAATGGACCATCGCCTTCGCGTAGGACTTCCCCCCCTTGCCCGGTTTGCCACCGCGACCTCGGGGAGAGGACGGCTCCCGGCTTTCCAGCAATTCGTCCACGGGGTCGGGCGCGAGCGCCAGCCGCTCGTGGATCTTGCGGTTGATCTGGGTGGGGACGATTCCGTTGGCCTCGTTGTAGGCCGTCTGCACCTCGCGGCGCCGGGAGGTCTCGTCCATGCAGGCGCGCATGGAATCGGTGATGCGGTCGGCGTAGAAGATCACCCTGCCGTTCAGGTTGCGGCTGGCGCGACCGCTGGTCTGGATGAGCGAGGTCGTGCTCCGCAGGAAGCCTTCCTTGTCGGCGTCCAGCACCGCCACCAGGGACACTTCCGGCAGGTCCAGCCCCTCGCGCAGCAGGTTGATGCCCACCAGCACGTCGAACTCGCCGGAGCGCAGCCCCCGGATGAGTTCGGACCGGTCCATGGTCTGCACTTCCGAGTGCATGTAGCGCACCGCCACTCCCGCCTTCTGCAGGTAGTCGGTGAGGTCCTCCGCCATGCGCTTGGTGAGGGTGGTCACCAGCACGCGCTCCTTGCGCTCGTGGCGCAGGCGGATCTCCTCCAGCAGGTCGTCGATCTGTCCCGTCACGGGCCGCACCTCGATGACGGGATCCACCAGCCCCGTGGGCCGGACCACCAGTTCCACGATCTCCCCGCCCGTCTTCGCCATCTCCCACTTGCCCGGCGTGGCCGAGACGTACAAGCTCGCGGGCATGCGCTCCTCGAACTCGTGCCAGCGCAACGGCCGGTTGTCGATGGCGCTGGGCAGCCGGAAGCCGTGTTCCACGAGCGTGGTCTTGCGCGAGCGGTCGCCTTCGCTCATGCCACCGATCTGGGGGATGGTCACGTGGCTCTCGTCCAGGATCAGGAGGAACGGCTTGGGGAAGAAGTCCAGCAAGGTGCTGGGCGGCGAGCCGACCGGCCGGTTCTCCATCAGCCTGGAGTAGTTCTCGATCCCGGAGCAGTAGCCGGTCTCCTGGAGCATCTCCAGGTCGTAGTTCACGCGGCTCTTCAGACGCTCGTATTCCAGGAGCTTCCCCTCCCGGGACAGTTCCTTCAACCGGCTGTCCAATTCGTCCTTGATGCGCTGGATGGCTCCGTCCATCCCCTCGTCCCCGGTCTGGTAGTGGCGGGCGGGGAAGATGGCCGCCGCGGGAGGCTCGTCCAGGACGTTTCCCGTCATGTACTCCACGATCCGCAGCCGTTCGACCCGGTCGCCAAGGAATTCCACGCGCAGGATGCGGTCGTCGTAGGCGGGCCAGACCTCCACCACGTCGCCGCGCACCCGGAAGGTGGCTCGCTTGATTTCGACGTCGTTTCGGCTGTACTGCATGTCCACCAGGGCGCGCAGGAAGTCGTCGCGCTCCAGGTCCTGCCCGGGCGTCAGCTCCACCACCTTCTCCAGGTAGGCCTGCGGCGATCCCAATCCGTAGATGCAGCTCACGGTGCTCACCACCACGATGTCCTTGCGGGTCAACAGCGAGGTGGTCGCGCGCAGCCGCAGCTTCTCGATCTCCTGGTTGATCGAGGCGTCCTTCTCGATGTAGGTGTCGGTGGTGGGCAGGTACGCTTCGGGCTGGTAGTAGTCGTAGTAGCTCACGAAGTATTCCACGGCGTTTCGCGGAAAGAACTCCTTGAACTCCTGGTAGAGCTGGGCGGCCAGGGTCTTGTTGTGCGAGAGCACAAGCGTGGGCCAGCCCAGCTGCTTCGCGATGTTGGCCATGGTGAAGGTCTTGCCGGATCCGGTCACCCCCAGGAGCACGATGTCCTTCTCCCCGGCCAGGTACTTGGTCACCGCCGCTTCGATGGCGTAGGGCTGGTCGCCGGACGGCGCGTAGTCGGACACCAGTTCGAACGGCCGCTCCAGGCGCTGGATCTTCAATTCCATGGTGAGTGGGAATCTACCCGCTCGGAGCGATGCTGCACAGGTGTGTAAGATCGAGAGGGCGTTTCGGGAACGTCTTCGGTCGAGCTCAGATCTTGCGGAGCAGGTCCAGGTCGTCCTGGAGCCGGGAGACCGATTGCCCCGCGGCGGCGGCGGCGTCCTCGATCCCGCGGTTGTAGAAGTGGCGCCCCACATGGTCTTCCAGGTGGTCCACCAGGAGGCGCAGGCGCAGGTCGGAAAGCTCCAGGTCCTGTTCCTGGGCGAAGATCTCCAGCGAGATCCGCACGGCGTTCCTTCCCTGTTCCCCCAAGTCGATGCGCGAGGCGGGTCGCTTGACGCGGCTCATGGGCGCCTCCGCGCGGTGGCTGCCGTGCTCACCACCGGTCCTGGCTCTGGCCCAGGATGTTGCCCCCGTAGACCGATTCCGACGGCGCGTCGATCACGCGGGGAACCGCTTGGCGGCTGCGGCGGCCGTAGCCGGTGAACAGCTCGATGGCACGCTCCACCAGCGTGTTCCACGAGGGATCCACGGTGCACAGGCCCTTGGCCAGGGAGAAGGGATGGTTCCCGAACCCCAGCACGCCGGGCCGAGGGTCGTTTGGGGCGTTGCGCGCGTCGAAGTGGTCCAGGGCGGAAAGCGCCAGGAGGTCGTCGGCGCACACCCAAAGCGGCGCCCCCAGGCTGCTGGCCGCCGCGAAGAAGCGGTCCAGTTCGTAGCGGGTGAGGCCGGTGTCCAGAAGCAGCCGCCGGAGCTTTCCGGCGAAGGATCGCGAGGGATCCTTGGGGAGGCCCTCGGGAAAGACGTCGAACCATTCCAGGGTGGCGAGCCAACGCGGACCCCACTTGTGCAGGAGCGTCTCGCGCAGGACGGCGAGTTGGGGGGGCAGCCCCTTCTCTCCGGGAGCGGGAAGGAGGAGAACCTTCTGCGGGGCGTGGTTGGCGACCAGATGGTCGGCCAAGGCCCGCCCCAAGGAGGCCCAATCGGGCTCCAGGACGTGGGCGTTGGACGGCAGTTGCTCGGGCCGTTCCTCCGGAGCCACGGGGGCGGTGTGGAACCAGACCACGGGTTGGTCGGTGGCCTCGGTGGCCAGTTCCCAGAGGGGCTGGGATCGCCCGTAACCGGGGTCCAGCAGAAGAATTCCCGCCAGCCGATCTCCCAAGGATGCCAGTTGGAGTTGGAGGGCCTTGGTCGCGGTCGCGTCCAGTTGTCCCTGCCGATCGTACCCGATGGGAGCCCAGGCGAGCTGGTACCCCATGTACTGGAGGTGTTCACGGACTTCCACCGACCGGAGGAACCGGTTGCTGGGAGCCCCGGTGGGATCGATGGCGCGCAGGATCTGTCCCACCACCACCACGAAGTCGCGACCGCCTCGCCGTTCCTTGCGGGTGGCTCGGCCTTCCTCGGGAACGGGGGAATAGCGCTCGTCCACCGGGATGTGCCACGGCTCGGGAGGAGGCTCTTCCACGGCTCCCTCGGGTGTCGGCTCCGGTTCGGGGAGGCCGGGTTCGGGGTCGCCCGGAAGGTGCAGGAAGAATCCCCTTCCGTGCACGGCGAACACGCGCACCTCCCCGTCCAGTTCCAGGAGGATCTTCTTGACCGTGTTGGGGGAAACATCGAACTGGGCTGCCAGGTCCCGGAGGGAGGGAAGCTCCCGTGTGCCGGAAGCGGCAGCCTGTTCCACCAGTTCCTGGAGCCGGGCGCGGAGTTCAGCGGTCTCGTGCATCGCGAAAATCTACCACACGCCCTCCGATCGCCACGTGGATTCAGCTCGCGGCGAGCACTCCGTTCCGCAGGATCCACAGGCCCGTGCCCTCGGCATCGGGCGCGATCTCGCCGCGGGTCCAACGCGGGTGCTGGGTGCCGTTCAGGAAGACCTCCGGATGCGGCATGAGTCCGAAGATGCGTCCCGTGGGATCGCAGACCCCGGCGATGTCGTCTTGCGAGCCGTTGGGGTTCTCGGGAAAGTTGGATCCGCCGTACCGCAGGCAGGCGAGATGGCCGTCCAGGATGGCGCGGCGCACGACCTCGTCCTTGTGGATCCATTTCCCCTCGCCGTGGCGCACCGGCAATTCGAACCGATCGAGTCCGCGGGTCCAGACGCAGGGGGATTCCGGATCCGCCACCAGGGGGCACCAGCGATCCTCGTAGGTTCCGGAGTCGTTGAAGGTGAGGGTCGCCTCCTGCCGGAATTCCTCCCCGGGACCGGGCAGTCCGCCCAGGAGGGGCAGAAGTCCGAGCTTGGTCACCACCTGGAATCCGTTGCAGATCCCGATCACCAAGGCGCCTCCGGCCACAGCCTCGCGCAGCTGATCGCCCAGCCGCGCCTGGATCTTGACGGCGAGGACGCGACCGGAGGCGATGTGGTCCCCGAAGGAGAATCCCCCGGGAAAGGCCAGGATGCGGAAATCGGAGAGTTTCACGCGCCCGTCGACCAGGTCGGAGAGGTGGACCCGGACCGGATCCGCACCGGCGAGACGGAACCCGTCCACCAGTTCCATCTCCGAATTGATGCCGTAGCCGGCGATGACCAGGACCGGAACCTTGCTCATGGACGCGTCATCCCCTTTCCCAGGAAGAAGGGGGAAAGGTATCTCAAGGCGTCCAAGGGGAAAGGAGCCGTCAGTTGGATCCGCCGCTGGGCATCTGGACTTCGAACAGGTTGGTTCCGGCGATCGTCTGGGCTGTTCCCAACCGGACCAATCGTCCGGTCGCGACACCGGACAGAGCGGGCGGCGTCCAACCCACGGTCATGTCGTTCACTCCGGAGGCGGCCTGGACGGAGACGGAAAGGAGGGCGCTGGATGCGGTGGCCACCCTGTATTCGTGGGCGCCCGAGATGGTGTAGAGGCGGAAATGGATGGCGTGCTGCAGGACGGACGGATTGGAGTAATCCATGAACGTGGAAACGGTGTCGCGGAAAGGCAACTCCGAGGAGTTCCCGATGTTCGACCAGGCGATCGAATCCGGCGATTCGACCTGGATGTCCCAGATCGTTTCCCGGCCCACGGTGGTTTCGCCGTTGGCTCCGTCCGAAGAACCGATGACGTGGAGGCTGCGGTCCTGGGCCAGGAAGAACAGCGCCTCCCTGGATGTTCCTCCTGTCAGCGTTACGGGCCCCAGTAGTTGCTTCGAACCGAAGATCGGTGTGCCTCCGGGCGTGCTGTCCGGGTTGCCGCCTCCGCCTCCGCCTCCGGCGATGGTGCCACCGGAAGCGCCGTTGCCCACCGCCCCGCCGATCGCCAGGGCACCGGTGCCGTTCGGCGCGGTGCCCCCGCGGTCGCACCCCATCAGGAACGCGGTTGCCAGGAGAAAGGCGAGTGTGGTTTTCATGGGTTTTCTCCGATGCGTCGTTGGGTCTGGCACGGATCTCGAGCGACCGCTCCCGACAGTGGGCGTGGACTCCGAGGAATTCAGTTGGATCCGCCGCTGGGCATCTGGATCGCGAAGTTGGCGGTGCCGGCGATGGTCTGCTTGCTCCCCAAACGGACCAGGGGGCCGACGGAGTCCGCGGGAAGGGTCGTGTCCGAGTTCACTCCGGATGCGGCTTGGATCGAGACCGTGAGCAGGGCGTTCGATGCCGTCGCCAGCCTGACTTCGGGGGCGCCGACGATGGAGTGGAGTTGAAAATGGACGGTATTCACCGGGCTTCCCGGATGGGAGGAGTCTATCCCCGTGGAGATGGAATCCCGGTACGGCGGCTCCACGGGATTGGTGATCGGGGAAGGGGAAATCGAGTCGATGGAACCGATCTGGATGTCCCAGATGGTTTCGCGCCCGACCGTGAGTTCGCCGTTCGCTCCATCGGAGGAGGCGACGATGTGCAAGCTGAGGTCCTGGGCCAAGTAGAAAAGAATCTCCCTGGTGGTGCCTCCGGTGTATGTCACCGGGCCGAGCAACTGCGCGGAGCCGAAGATGGGCAGGCCTCCGGGTGTGGTGTCCTTGGTGGCTCCACCGCCTCCGCCCGTGCCGCCGTTGTTTGCGCCCCCGCCGGCTCCCAGGGTGCCGGTGCTGTTCGGGGCCGTGCCGACCTGGTCGCACCCCGTCAGGAACGCGGTGGCAAGGAGAAGCGCGAAGATGGTTTTCATGGACTGCCTCCGATGCGTCGCTGGATCTCGTCTGGATCCTTGGGAATCGTTTCCGACAAATTCAGGCAACCCTTCCGGGTCACGACCAGGTCGTCCTCGATGCGGATCCCGAGCGACGCCTCCCGTATTCTACCCTCCAAACGCATCCGAAACCTGCCGTACAGGCCGGGTTCGTTGGAAATCATCAGTCCCGGCCGCAAAGGCTCGTCCTGGTAGAGGCGGAACGGATCGCCGTCGTGCTCCTGTTCCCCCATCAGGTGGGAGAGTCCGTGGGGCTGCTTGGGATGCCCCTTGGACTTGGTCGGCAAGGTGGCCAGCTTCCCCTCCGCGTAGGGACGGTGCATGGTGCCGCCTTTGGCGAGGAAGCGCTCCTCCAGCAGGTTCTCCATGCGTTCCCACGCGGAGCGGTTCAGGTCCCGGATGGTGGTTCCGGGCCGGACCTGGCTCTGCGCGTGGGCCTGGACGTCCAGCACGATCCCGTAGAGCAGGCGTTGGAGGGGGTCGAAGGTGCCGTTCGCGGGCAGGGTGCGGGAGATGTCGGCGTGCATCGTGGCCGACCGGCAGCCGAAGTCCAGGAGGACCATGGACCCGGCGGGCACCGGCTCGTCGTTCTTCATGTAGTGCAGGACCCCGGCGTTCGCCCCTGCGGCGCAGATGGTGGGAAACGCGAGTCCCCATGGGCTCCTCCGGAGCATCTCCCCTTCCAGGACCCCCGCGATGGCGTGCTCGGTGCCGAGCCCGGGCAGCCGCGGGAGCAGCGCTTCGAAGGCTTCCCGGGTCCATTCCTGGGCCCGTTCGCATTCGGAGAGCTGCCAGGAATCCAGCGGAAGCCGCAACCGGAAATGTTCCGGGGCGATGGACACCACGCGGCTCCCCGAAGGCCGGACCAGGGCCGCCACCCGGCGGGCGAAGGCGTTCGAAGGGTCGTCCGGCATGGACTTCCCGCCGCCGTAGCGGTGGTGGAACACCCCCAGGAGGGGATGGCGGGCGCCCAGGGCGGAAAGGAACGCGGGGAGGTCCTCGGAGGGAAGGATCCTCTCGATTCCGAGGAGTTCCCGGAGGAATGACAGATTCCGGCGCGCCTCCCCGCCGCGACCGCGGAGCAGCCCGAGACGGATTCCGTCCCAGAATTCCCGCGCCGGATCCTTCCAGGGGAGGAACAGGATCTCGCGCCGGCCGGCGGGGGCCGAGGGGTCCAGCACCAGGCTGGCGCCCGGCTGGTTGATGCCCACCAGGTACTGGATGGAGGGTTCCTGGAAGAGCCGGATCCCGTTCATCAGCCAGTGGAGCTCCGCACCGGGTTCCCGCTCCAGTCCGTGGAAGATCCAGGGGAATTCCGCCACGGCCAGATGCTCGCGGCGCCGGCGTCCGTAGTGCTCCACGGCGCGGACGCCGGCGAGGCCGGTCACGTAGACGCGGGAGAGTGCCTGGAGGTCCCTGCTGCGGATCATGGCCCCAATTCTAGCCTCCCGATCGTCGGGTACATTTGGGAGATGGACCTCCTGACGACGTGGATCGACCGATCCGCCGAGCTTCGCATCGCCGCGGTGGACGCCACCCGCACGGCACGGGCCCTGTGCCTCCTCCACGATCTGGACGGCCTCCGGGCCCGGCGCTTCTCCGAGGTCCTGGCGGGGGCCGCCGTGCTCGCCTCCGAACTCAAGGCCCGCCAGACCCTGTCCCTGCAGGTGGATCTGGACGAGGACGCCTACCACGTGGACGCCACGCCGACCGGGCTGTTGCGCGCCATGGCCACGGGCCGTTCCCATCCCTCCGTCTCCACGCGGGTCCACGCGCGCCGCATGGACCCCGACGGGGTTTCCTACCAGAGCGTGGTGCAGGTGGTTGTTCCCGCGGTGGACGCCGCCCTGGAGGCCTACATGCGCCAGTCCGAGCAGCAGGTCTGCAGGGTGGAGACCTTGGTGGACCTGGACGCGGAGGGATTGCCGTCCCGGGTCCGCGGGGCGTGGTTGCGGGGGTTCCCGGCGACGCCTCGCGATCTGCTGGAAAGCCTGTTCCAAGGCTGGGCCGAACGGAAGGGCTCCTGGAACGCGGCCTCGCCATGGGTGGGATTGCCGCTGGGGCCCTGGGACGCCCTGGGGAGCCTGGAGGTGGAAGCCTTCTGCCCGTGCGACAGGCATCGGGCCCTGGGGGCTCTCGTGGCCCTCGGATCGGAAGCCATCCAGGAGGCCCGGGACCGGGGCGAGGAGATGGAAGTCGTCTGCGATTTCTGCCGCAAGCGCTACGCATTTTCCCCCCAGGAACTCAGCGGCTCTTCCTAGAAGGGCGTCCGGCCTTTTGTATCCTCGCGGTGGTGGACAGGGTCTATCTGGACTGGAACGCCACGGCTCCTCCCTCTCCGGAGGCCGTGGAGGCCGTGGCGCGGGCGATGCGGGAGGAATGGGGGAACGCGTCCTCCCTGCACGAGGAAGGGCGCAGGGCCTCGGCCGCCGCCGAAGGCGCCCGACAGATCCTGGCCGATTGGACCCGCTCCCGCGCCATCGAATGGATCCTGACCTCGGGAGGGACGGAGAGCATCCACGCGGCGGTTCTGGGCTGCGCCCGCGCCCGGGGGGGGCGCCGACGACTCGTGATCAGCGCGGGGGAACACTCCTGCACCCTGGGCGTCGCCAGGATCCTGGAGGAGGAGGGATGGGAAGTCGTCCGGGTAGGCCTTCGGGCGGACGGCACCTGGGATCCCGACGAAGTGCTGGAGGCCTGCGACCCGTCGACCACCGCCCTGGCGAGCCTGATCTGGGCCAACAACGAGACGGGTGCGGTCTCGGACGCCCCGGCGGTGGCCACCGAGCTGCGACGTCGGCGCGTGCCCCTGCACTTGGACGCGGTCCAGTGCTTCGGACGGATTCCGGTGGATCTGTCGTCGCTTCCCGCGGCCATGGTCTCCCTTTCCGCGCACAAGTTCGGCGCCCCCAAGGGCATCGGAGCCCTGTTCGTGCGGCAGGGGACGCCCTGGACACGTTGGATGCAGGGCGGGAACCAGGAGCGCTCGCGACGGGGAGGGACCGTCAACGGACCGGGCGCCGCGGGGATGGCCATCGCCGCGACCCTCGCCTCGAGGTGGGACTGGACGGAGGCGCTGCAGGCGCGGGACGAGCTGGAACGGCTGATCCTCGCTTCCATCCCCCGGGCGCGGATCGTCGCGGCGGACGCGGCCAGGCTGCCCAACACCTCCTGCGTCGTCGTCCCCGGAGCGGACAGCGCCACCCTGTTGGATCGGCTGGACGCCCGTGGCTTCGCCGTGGCCTCCGGATCGGCTTGCACCACGGGGATCGCCGAGCCATCGCACGTCCTGGTCGCCATGGGGATTCCCGACCACGAAGCGCATGCCACCCTGCGCATCTCCATGGGGCCAACCACCAGGCGGGAGGACCTCCGACGGTTCCTCCCCGTCCTGGTCCAGGAAACGTCCCTGGTGCGCTCCCGCTCGACAAATTCCTTTCCTCCCCAGTAGATTGACGCCGTGCCATTCACTCTCGCCCATCCAGCCGCCGTCCTCCCGTTCCTGGGTCGTTCCCGGGCCCAATCCTGGAAAGCCTCCCTGGTGATGGGTGCCATGGTTCCGGACCTCTGGTTCCTGCTGCCCGGGATCGCGACGCGGCAGATCAGCCATGGACGCTACGGGATCCTGGTGGATCCTCCGGCGGCGCTTCTCCTGGCTTGGATCGTCGTTCGGTGGATCCTGCCCCGGCTCTCCCATCTGCCGGGGTTGGAACCGCTCGATCGCAATGAGCCCTTCCTGTGGGGGATCGGATACCTGGGAGCCGCGATCGGGGTCGCCACGCACCTGGTTTGGGACCAGTTCACCCACAGCGGTTCCCTGGTCCTTTCCGACCCGATCTATTCCAACACGATCCTGTTCCAGCACGGGTCGGTGAAGCTGGAGCTGGGCATGGGAATCTGGTATTTGAATTCGCTGGCCGGAATGCTCGTCCTGGTGCTCTGGATTCGCCACCGGTTGCGGAAAATCCCCGAAGGGTCCCGGATTTTCCTCTCCAGGCAGTGGATCGCGGTGGCTCTCGGGTTCCTGATTCCCATGGGATCCGTCATGGCCTGGCTGGGCGATTCCTCCCTGTCCGGACCAGGCGGGATGAGGCGCATGGTGCACATGGGCACCGAGATGCGCATGGCGGGCTTCGCCGCGATCCTGTGCGCCCTCGCGGTCGGTCTCGTCGCGTCCGGATGGAACGGTCCCCAGCCCGTCGGCCACGGACCCTTTGGAAAGGTGGATGAAGGATGACGACACCAGCCCGCATCGCCGTGGAACGCGTGGTTCCCGCGCGAAGGCAGACCGAAGGCGGCGGATTTTCCGTGCGGCGGCCTTTCCCCTCGCCGGGGATCGACCAGGTGGACCCCTTCCTGCTCCTGGACGAGATGGGCCCCGCCGACTACGGTCCGGGCGAGGCCGTGGGCGCCCCCGACCATCCCCACCGGGGCTTCGAGACGGTGACCTACATGCTGGAAGGGGTCTTCGAACACGCCGATTCCGCCGGGCACCGCGGTCGGATCGAACCCGGGGACGTCCAGTGGATGACCGCCGGGGAGGGCGTGGTCCACTCCGAGCTGCCCTCCCGGGAGATCCTGCGCGACGGGGGCAGGGTCCACGGGTTCCAGCTCTGGGTGAACCTGCCCGCCCGCGACAAGAGGATGCGTCCCCGCTACCAGGAATTGTCCGCGGACCGCATCCCCAAGGCCTCCACGGCGGACGGACTCGCGCGAGCGGTGGTGGTCGCGGGGATCGCCCTGGACGTCCACGCCGCCATCGACACGCGCATTCCCATCCTCTTCCACGACTGGACGGTCCAGCCCGGCGGAAGCGTGGACCTGGAGATCCCGCCGGACTTCGGCACCTTCGCCTACGTCTTCTCCGGATCCGTCCAGCTGGGAGCCACCGGGCGAACGGTGCGCGACGGGGAAATGGCGCTGCTATCCCCCGGGGGGCTCCTGGAGATCCGCAAGCCTTCCGCTGACGCGGAGGCGGCCAGGTTCCTGCTGCTCGGCGCGGTTCCCTTGCGGGAGCCCATGGCGCGCTACGGGCCTTTCGTGATGAACACCCGGTCGGAGATCGAGGAGGCGTTCGCCGACTACCAGGCCGGTCGCCTGGGAAGGATCCCGGCGGCTTGAAAGGGAATCAAGGGCGATCCGGGGTCGTCCACGCAGCGTCGACCTCGCCGGTCGACGGGAGGTGTCGCTTGAACCGTTCCATTCCTCTTCTGTCCGTGGTCCTCGCGGGCTCGGCGTTCCTCGCCGGTTGCGCGGCCTCCCGACCGCAGGACGAAGCTCCACCTCCCATCCTCGCCAAGACCATCTGGGACGACGCCACGGACCGCGGAGCCCCCGCGGATTCGCTCTGGCGGAATCTGTATTCGGTCCTGTCGCTCCGGTCGGACATCGTCGTCCTCGCGAAGGACTCGCAACCGGAATCCCACCGAAGGCGCGGAATGGACGGGTCCGGAGGTGCGGGCGGTGGTGGTCACCACCACGGCGGGTACGGCGGCGGCGGGGAAGAAGGCGGGGGGTTCGGTGGCGACGCCCCCGAGCGTCCCCGCGGGGAGGAGGAACACGGCTACACGCCTCTGCGCCTTCTCGTCGCCGGAACCGTGGAGAGGTGGGACGTGGATTCGGAGCGGGCGATGCTGGATGCGGGTTCACGGGCCCCGTCTCCCGCGGACTCGTCGAGCCGGGGACCCGTGCGCATCTCTCTCCGACTTCTCAGCAAGGCCACCGGTCGGGTGGTCTGGAAGAAGGAGGAGGATTGCCCTCCTTCGCCGTCCGCTGTCTCCGCGGCGGACAGCACAACCATCCATCCCGGATGGGCGGCCGCCTTCCAGGCGTGCCGCGAGGAGGTCCTGCGCAATTGCGCGCGGGATGTTCCGGCGGCGGCTCTGGACTTGGCCGGCAAGGCGGCGATCTCCGAAGCCGCCCAGCGGGCGGACAACTGAGATCGCCACGGGCGAAGGGACTCAACCCACCGCTTCGTACAGGCTGTCGCGCTCCACCGGAATCCGTCCGCGACCGCGGATGATCTCCTGGAGCTCGGCGCTCGTCAATGCCGGGCGTTTTTCCTCCGCTCCGGCCATGGAGTAGATCCTGGTGGAGTCGTCCACGGTGCCGTCCAGGTCGTCCACGCCCCAATCCAGGGCTTCGGAGGCCAGGGGCACGCCCAGCATCACCCAATAGGCCTTGAGGTGCGGGATGTTGTCCAAAAAAAGCCTCGCCACCGCGTAGTTGCGGAGGTCCTCCTCGGGAGTGACTTCGCGAAGGTGGGAGAGGGCGTTGTTCTCGTTGCGGTAGCGCAGCGGGATGAACGACATGAACCCCCCCGTGCGGTCCTGCAGATCGCGCAGCCGTTCCATGTGGTCCACCCGGTGGCGGTGTTCCTCCACGTGTCCGTAGAGCATTGTTGCGTTGGAGCGCAGGCCCAGGCGATGGGCGGTCTCGTGGACCTCCAACCATTGGTGGGCGGGGGCCTTGCCTCCGGCGATCTTCCGGCGCACTTCGGGGTCGAAGATCTCCGCGCCTCCCCCGGGAAGGCTTCCCAGTCCCGCGGCCTGCAGTCTGCGAAGCGATTCTTCCAGCGACAGGCCCGATTTGCGCGCGAAGAACGAGATCTCCACCGCGGTGAAGGCCTTGACGTGGGCGGCGGGGTGGCGGCGCAGCACCTGCCGGCACAGTTCCTCTCCGTAGTCCACCCCCCTGTCCGGGTGGACGCCCCCCGTGATGTGGACCTCGGTGATGGAGCCCGTCGGCTTGGCCAGCAGGATCCGGTCGAACTCGTCGGCATCGTGGTCCCATGCGCCCTCGTCGGGGCCCTGGTCGGCCCGGCGGGCGAAGGCGCAGAACCGGCAGGCGTAGACGCACTTGTTGGTGGGTTCGAAGTGGATGTTCCGGTTGTAGAAGGCCCGGTCCCCGTGCCGGTCGCGACGGATTCCGTCGGCGCGCTCCCGCAACCAGCCGGAAGGGGCGTTCGCGTAGAGCCACAGGGCCTGGTCTCCCGACAGCCTTTCGCGCGCCTCCAGGCGCCGTTCGATTTCCAGGAGTTCCGACATGGAATGGGGCAATCTGCAAATTCGGCTCGGCAACCGCGTCCGACTTCCTTCTTGGGACCAGCGGATCTACCTTGTGGACACTATGGCGTACGCATGGCAGCGTGTCCCGGCCCACAACGCGTTCGAGGCGGCGAAGAAACAGCCGATCTCCTTCGATTCCTGGGTCCTGGCTCTCTACGACGACCCCCAGCGGCCCTCGTCCGAACAACCCAAGACCACCGCTTGGTTCATCGGGCCGGAGGAGGCCCACCAATTCTTCGAGGACCGGTTGTTGCCTCTCTGGTACCCGCCGGAAGAGGCGGCGGCGCGCGATGTCCTGGCCGCCCATGTCGCCAAGCTGCGCTCCGCGCGGAAGTTCAAGGTCAAGGACCTGGAAGGCTGGAGGCGGGCCTTCAACGAGATCGCCAAGGCCAAGGGACAGATCCTGTGGCTCGGCACCTTCGACGACCTGCAACGGGGCGAGGCATCGGCCGCCGAGATGGGCGCGGACCTGGAGTTCTGGCTCTCCGAGAACGGAGTGGAACTCTCCGAATTGAACCTCGAAGAACCACGCCACCAGAAGCTGGTGGTGGAATTCCTGGTGCAGATCGGAGCCTGATCCGGCTGCGCGGGCGCATACTGGCACCCGTCCGGGTGCCCCACCTCGCACTTCGCCATGCAGTGGTCCCGTTGGAGGGACCACTCGCCTCGGGTCGCCGTCCCGCCACGGACGCCTCCCGTCGGCTCGGAACCCTCCGCCGGTCGTCTGCATCCCGCTCGCACGGATCATTCCGGCTGCGCGGGCGCATACTCCCGTTCGTGCGTATTTTTGCCCCCTCGCCTTCCCACGGCTTTCGGGGGAAGGGATTTCCTGGGGGGTGTCCATGGCGCGGATCGGGATCCTGGGTGCGACCGGATACACGGGAGTTGAACTCGCCCTGATCCTGGAGCACCATCCGCACGCCGATATCGTGTTCGTTTCCAGCGAGGCCAGCGCCGGGCGGACGCTCGACGCGATCTTCCCCGGGCTGCGCGGATGCTCCAAGGTCTCGGGACTTCTCCTGCGCACGGCCGCGGACTGCGCGTCGGTGGCCGTGGACGCGGTGTTCTCCTGCCTGCCGCACGGCGCCTCCGCCGAGGCCTGCCTGGATTTCCTGGAAAAGGGCGCCTTCGTGGTGGACCTTTCCGCCGATTTCCGTCTGCACGACCCCCGCGACTACCCGCGCTGGTACGGCAAGGTCCATCCCAGGCCGGAAGGGCTCGCCAAGGCGGTCTATTGCATTCCGGAACTGCACCGGGAACGGCTTTCGGGCGCGCGCCTGGTGGCCAATCCGGGGTGCTATCCGACTTCGGTGCTCCTGCCCCTGGTGCCCCTGTTGCGCCGCGGCCTCGTGGGCACGGGGCCCGTGATCGCCGACTCCAAGTCCGGCGTCAGCGGGATGGGCCGCAAGGCCCTGCTCGCCAACTCGTACTGCGAGGTGAACGAGTCGTTCTCCGCCTACAAGGCGGGGCGCTCGCACCAGCACATGGGCGAGATGTTGCAGGAATTGTCCGCGGTCGTCCCGGGAGGGGTCCCGCTGGTGTTCACGCCCCACCTGGTTCCCATGGAGCGCGGCATCCTCACCACGCTCTACGTTCCGCTCGCGCCCGGACGCACGGGTGCGGAACTCCGGGAGGCGCTCGCGCAGGCCTACCGGGACGAGCCGTTCGTGGAGGTGCTTTCGCCCGACGAGGGTCTGCCCGCCACCGGCCACGTCTCCCGTTCCAACCGCGCCCATCTGGCCGTGGTGGAGCTGCCGGAGCAGGATGTCGCGGTGGTGGTGTCGGTGCTCGACAACCTGGTGAAGGGCGCTTCCGGGCAGGCCGTCCAGAACTGGAACGCCCTTTCCGGATTTCCGGAAACGCTGGGGCTCGCGCCTTGAGAGGAACCCCGACGGTGTTGAAGATCGGCGGCTCCATGGCTGAAGACAAGGATTGTCTCGGAGAGCTGGCCGCCGACCTTGCCCGGCTCGCCGCGGCGGGCGAGAGGGTTGTCCTGGTCCACGGGGGAGGGAAGGACATCAACCGCAACCTCCAGTGGCTGGGCCAGGAGCCCCGGTTCCTGGACGGCCTGCGCGTGACGGACGAAGCGGCGATGGACATGGTGGAAATGACCCTTTCCGGCCGCGTCAACAAGTTGCTGGTGCGCCTCCTGCAAAGCGCCGGCGCCCGCGCCGCCGGGATCTCCGGCGTGGATGGCTCCCTGTTTCTCGCCACGCCTTTGCGCGACGACGGCGCTCTGGGCCGGGTGGGCCATGTGACCTCCTGCGATCCCGCGATTCTTTCCGCGTTGTGGGAGGCGGGATTCCTGCCCGTGGTTTCCCCCGTGAGCCTGGGACCCGACGGCGAGTCCTGGAACGTCAACGCCGACGACGCGGCCTCGTTCCTGGCCCGGACCCTGGGCGCCTCCAGTCTGGTCTACATCTCGGACGTTCCGGGTGTGCTGCGGGCCGGGGAGCGCATTCCGGAACTCGATCCGGCCGCGATCGAAGAACTGATCTCGTCGGGGATCGCCACCGACGGGATGATCCCCAAGCTGCGCGGGTGCGCGGCCACGGTGGTCGGAGGGGCCGAAAAGGTGGTCATCGCGGGATGGTCCGGCCCGGGTACGCTGGGACGGATCCTGCGCGGGGACTCCGGAACCGTCATCCGGCGTCCGGTCGTCGGTTGAAGATCGTCTTCCTGGGGACGCCCCCCATCGCCGCCACCTGCCTGGAAGCGCTTGCGCGCGAGGGTCGCCACCAGATCCTGTCCGTGGCGACCCACCCCGACCGCGTCGCGGGGCGCGGCTTGAAAAGCGTTCCCACGGCGGTCAAGGCGACCGCACTGGGTCTCGGACTTCCGGTGCTCGAAGTTTCGGACGCCAAGGATCCCGCATTCGCACGGGACTTGGCGGCCCTGCAAGCCGACCTCCTGGTGGTGGTGGCCTTCGTGATCCTTCCCGTCCAGGTGCTCTCCGCCGCGAGGTTGGGTGCGGTGAATCTCCACGGTTCGCTCCTGCCGCGTTGGAGGGGAGCCGCTCCCGTCCAGAGATCCGTGGAGGCCGGCGAACCGTCGACGGGGGCCACGGTGTTCCGCTTGGACGCCGGCGTGGACACCGGGGGGATCGTGGCCCGGGAAACGATCGCGGTGGGGCCCGACGAGACCGCGGGCGAGGTTTTGACGAGGATCGGCGCCCTGGGCGGCCCTCTGCTTCTGCGGGCGTTGGATCATCTGGAGGCGCATCCGGAGGATCGCGGCATTCCCCAGGATCCGAGCCTGGCAACCCGCGCGCCCAAGCTGTTCCCCGAGGAGGGAGCCCTCGACTGGTCGCTTCCCGCGGTTCGACTGCACGACAAGATCCGCGCCTTCCACCCCTCCCCGGGAGCCTGGTGCCGACCGGGCGGGATCCTTGTCAAGATCTGGCGCACTCGCGTGCTCCAGGAGTCCGTTTCCGGAGTTCCGGAGGGATGGGCCACGCGCCTTCCCGATGGCAGGGTGGTGGCCTCCTGCGGGTCGGGTGCCTTGGAACTGGTGGAGGTGCAGCCCGAGGGACGGCGTCGCCAGAGCGGTGCGGACTGGTTCAACGGACTGCGCGCCGCCGGTCCGGTCGTGCTCTCTTGATTCCCGGGTACGCGGCCAGGAGATCCGCGCTCCTCGCCCTGCTGGCCTTCGAACACGAAGACCGGCCTGTGGCGGAGACCCTTTCCTTCGATCGGGAGTTGGATCCGCGCGACCACGCCCTGGCCCTCCAGATCGCTTCCACCACCGTTCGCTGGAAGGCGCTGCTGGACCACCACCTCGCGCCCTTCCTGCGCGCGCAAACGGCCCCGGATCTGCTCTGGATCCTGCGCCTGTCGGTGGCACAGGCGCACCTGCTGAAGAAGATCCCCATCCACTCCGCGGTGGACTTGGGGGTGGAACTCGCCCGGGAAGCCGGAGGGACCAAGGCCGCCGGTTTCGCCAACGCGGTGCTGCGCCGAGCGGCGCACAACCCGGTCCAACGCCCCCTGGGGGAAGATGCCGCCTCCCTGTCCATCCGCCACTCCCACCCCCAGTGGCTGGTGGAGCGCTGGCTTGCCCGCCACGGCACCGAGGCGACCGTGTCCATGCTCAAGGCGGGGAACGCGGACCCCGCCCTATGGGTGCGGGTGCGACCGGGGACTCCCGACATTCCATGGACATCCGAACAGGTCCTGGAATCGGCCCACTCCGGTCTCTTCGCGCGTCCCGATCTTCCCCGCGACCAGGTCCTGTCCTGCGCGGCCTTCCGGCGCGGAGATCTGGCCCTGCAGGACCCGGCGTCCGGAGCGGTGGTGCTCGAACTCGCCCCCCACCTGCGCGCAGGTGCCACCCTGTTGGATCTCTGCGCCGCCCCGGGCGGGAAGATCTGCTGCCTTCGCGACGCGGGACTCCTGGGCGGGGTGCGCACGGTGGCTTTGGACAACTCCGGCTTCCGCCAACGGCGCACCCTGAACGGCTTTCGCCTCCGGTCCATTCCCGCCCTGGTGGGCGTGGCCGATGGTCTGCGTCCACCGGTACGGCCCCGTTCGGCGGACATCGTCCTCCTGGATGCGCCCTGCTCCAACCTGGGAGTCCTGTCGCGGCGGCCGGAGGCGCGGTGGCGGGCACAGCCCCGGGATCCCGCGCGCCATGGGGCGCTGCAGCGCCAATTGCTGGAATCCGCCTTGGGTCTCGTCAAACCGGGGGGCGTGGTGCTGTATTCGGTCTGTTCCACCGAACCCGAGGAGTGCGACGACGTGGTGGAAGCGCTGGACGGGCGCGCCGAGATCCTTTCGAGGAGCCTTCGCCTGCCAGGGCAGGAAGGGTGGGACGGATTCTTTTCCGTTCTGGCCAGGGTCGGCGACTCCTCGGACGCCTAGATTGGGAGTCCAGGAGGTGTACATGCGCCACTGGCTACTGAAATCGGAACCCGACGCCTATTCGTGGGCCGATCTCGTGCGCGACAAGAAGGGTCGATGGGACGGCGTGCGCAACTTCACGGCCCGGAACAACCTGCGCGCCATGGCCAAGGGCGACCTGTGCTTGTTCTACCACTCGGTGAGCGAAAAGGCCGTGGTGGGGATCTGCAAGGTGGTGGGCACCGCCTACCCCGATCCGACCGCCGACACCGGCCAATGGGTTTGCGTGGACGTGGCCCCGGTGCGCGCGCTCAAGACCTCCGTGGAGCTCGCGACCATCAAGGAGGACCCGGCCCTTTCCAAGACCGAGCTCTTGCGCCAGGGCCGGCTCTCGGTGGTGCCCTTGACGGAGGCGGAATTCCTGCGGATCGTGGAACTGGGCTCCTGATCCGCCGACCGGCGGGTCAGACGGTCTGGACGCGCCGGAAGAACACCATCATCTGCCGGTCCACCACCGCGTGGTGCTCGTGGAGCCAGGGGATCACCTCGCGGCGGAGGATTCCGGCGGCATGGATTCCGGTCCGGTCGATCCGCGCTTCGTGCAGGACCTGGCCCAGATCGCGGAGGAACTTCTTGTGCCCGATCCGGCTGCTTTCCAGGAGCGGGCAGTTGAACGCCTCCATGGCCGATTCCTCTGCGCGGAACAGGTCCATGGCCGTGCTCCCGGTGACCCGGAACTCCTCGATGATCGCGGCGTCGTCGGTGTGGTGCACCAGGAAATCCGAGAGCGAGCGGAGGGAATCCACCACCTTGAGGTAGGCGACTTCCAGTTGGTCGAGATCGAACTGCGAGGTCATCGGGATGGATGCTACCATCGATTTCGGCGTCGCGCCAGTCCGGCATGCGGGATTGGACAGCCCGGAATTTCCAGGCCACGGCAAACACCCCGATCGCGGAAAACCGGAACCTGCGCCGCCGGTTCGGCGACATATTGGGCTCACATCCAACTTTCGGGATCCGCCAAATTCGCCTGGCCGGTGCCCGGGAGTCCATCCAGGAGAACTTTCGATGCTCTTCCACCGCCGCGCCGCCCTCCTCTGCGCCCTGGCCCTGCCGTTCTCCTCCGGCCTTGCCGGCGTCGTCACCGACCACGGAATGCTCCAGGCCAGCGGCAACCAGATCCTCGACAAGAACGGAGCACCCTTCCAGGTGGCGGGGATGAGTCTATTCTGGTCGATCTGGGGCGGGCAGAATTTCTTCAACCAGAATGCCATCGACACGATCAGCGCCAAATGGAAGGCGACCGTGGTGAGGGTGCCCGCAGCCATCGAACACCACGCAACAGCGAAGGACACCGCAGACCAGGGGTACATCCAGAATCCAACTCGCATCACGACCATCGTGAAACGTGCCGTTGACGCCGCCATCAAGGACGACATTTACGTCATCGTCGATTTCCACGCCGATAGCGCTTTCAAGGAAATCACCCAATCCAAAGCCTTCTTTGCCGATATGGCGCAAACCTACGGCTCCAAACCCAACGTCATCTTCGAGATCTGGAACGAACCCGATTCCGGTGTCTCCGTGAAGGGCACCATGACAACCTGGAACGACGTGAAGACCTATGCAGACTCGATCATTCCCGTGATCCGCCAGTACAGCAGC
>Ga0302283_1000260_pt1 | contig 41266 bp, 40 predicted proteins | sample III_Fen_E1_4_FD_198770 | JGI IMG/M metagenome (GOLD analysis project Ga0302283, IMG submission 198770) | Peat permafrost microbial communities from Stordalen Mire near Abisko, Sweden - III_Fen_E1_4 | ecosystem: Environmental > Terrestrial > Soil > Wetlands > Permafrost | place: Sweden: Abisko... | reverse complement strand
CTGGATGGTCCTCGCCGCGGGGGGGATCCCGGGGGCGTCGGTCGACTTCGGAGCCGGAGGGAAGGTGTTCGCGAACGCCCCCTACTCGCTCCTCGTCCTCGTGATGCTGATCGGCTTCTTCGGAACGGTCATCACCGCCGCCATCGCCGGGAGAGCCACGTTCCAGGACATCGATCATCGAACGACGTCCCTCTTCTTCACCGCGCCGATCACGAAGCTCGACTACCTCGGTGGCCGCTACCTCGGCGCGCTCGCCTCCACGCTGCTGCTGGTCCCCGGCATCGCCCTCGGGGCGTGGGTCGCCGCCCACTTCCCCTTTCTCGACGCCACCCGCATCGGCCCGGCCATCCCGTTCGCGTACCTCTCCCCGTACGCGACCGTGCTTTTGCCGAACCTCGTCCTCACGTCGGCGCTCTTCTTCGCGCTCGCCACACTCGGGCGGCGCATGCTCCCCGTGTACGTCGGCGCCGTCGTGCTCGTGCTCGGGTACCTCATCGCCGGCAACATCACCGGGAACCTCGAGAACCACACCCTCGCGGGGATGCTCGACCCGTTCGGGCTGAACGCCGTCGACCGCGTCGCCGAGTACTGGACGATCGCCGAGAAGAACACCCGCCTCGTCCCCCTCGCCGGTCTCCTCCTGTGGAACCGCCTCCTCTGGACCGGGGTCGGCCTCGCCTTGCTGGCGTTCACCTATGCGCGCTTCTCGTTCAGCGCGTCGGCACGCCTCGGAGGGAAGAGCGCCGAGCAGGCCGTCGAGCAACCGCCCGCCGTCAAGCTCTCCTCGTTCGCGCCGACGCTCGAGTTCACGCCGCGCGCGTCGTTCGCCGCCCTTCGCGAGCTCACCCGGCTCCAGTTCAAGGAGACGGTGAAGAACGTCTTCTTCCTCGTCATCGTCCTGGCCGGCGTCCTCTTCGTCATCGCCTCGGGCCTGCAGGTCGATCAGCTCTTCGGCACCAAGACCTACCCGGTGACGTACGAAGTGCTGAGCGTCCTCGGCGGGACGTTCATGCTCTTCCTGCTCATCATCATCGCGTTCTACTCGGGCGAGCTCGTCTGGCGCGAACGCGACGCGGGGCTCGCTCCGATCTTCGACGCGCTACCCGTCAAGCGCTGGGTCGTCTTCACCTCGAAGCTGCTCGCGCTGATGCTCGTGCAGGTCGTGCTGCTGTGCGTGCTCCTGGCTTCGTGCATCGCGCTGCAAGCGGCGAAGGGGTACTTCCGCTTCGAGCTCGAGGTCTACCTGAAGACGCTCTTCGGCATTCGCCTCGCGAGCCTGTGGTTCCTGTGCTGCCTGGCGATGCTCGTGCACGTCGTCGTGAACAACAAGTACGTCGGGCACTTCGTGATGATCCTCTACTTCCTCCTGGGGATCGCGATGCCGCTCGTCGGCTTCGAGCGCCACATCTACCGCCTCGGCTCTCTGCCGGAGGCGCCGTACTCGGCGATGAACGGCTTCGGTCATTTCGTCTGGCCGATGGTCGTCTTCCAATCCTACTGGAGCGTCCTCGCGCTCGCCTTCGCGCTCGCCGCGAACGCGCTCTGGGTACGCGGCGCGGACACGACCTGGAAGAAGCGCCTCGGCCTCGCGCGCGCGACGCTCACACCCCGCGTCGTCGTCGCCTTCGGAGCGCTGCTCGTCGCCTTCGCAGGCATCGGTGCGTACATCCAGTGGAACACCGACCACCTGAACCCTTTCAAGAGCAGCAACATCCGGGAGACGGAGCGCGCCGAGTACGAGACGAAGTACCGGAAGTGGGCCGACGTCGCGCAGCCCAAGATCGAGTCGGTGAAGGTCGCGGCCGACATCTTCCCCGAGGAGCGACGGTTACACCTGCACGGCACCTACGCGCTCGAGAACGAGTCGAACGAGGACATCTCGCAGGTCGCCGTCACCGTGGCGACGTCGGCCACGATCGAGACGATGACCTTCGGCCGCGGCGAAAGACGCTCTCTCGCCGACGAGCGCCTCGGCTTCTACGTCTACGACCTCCCGGCGCCGCTGCACCCGCACGAGAAGGCGACGCTCGACTTCGCGCTCGCCTACGTCAGCCATGGGTTCCCCGACTCCGGTTCGGACACGCACGTCGTGTACAACGGCACGTTCTTCACGAGCGAAGCCTGCCCGACGCTCGGTTACAACGACGGCGTCGAGCTCGCGAGCGACGCCACGCGGCACAAGCACGATCTCGCCCCGAAGCACCTCCCTCCGGCCGGCGACGCGCATGGCTCGATGCGCAACCTGGTCGCCTCCGACTCGAACTGGATCGACTTCGACGCCACGGTGAGCACCACCGAGGGCCAGCTCGCGATCGCGCCCGGGTACCTCGAGCGGGACTGGAGCGAAGGGGGGCGCCGCTACTTTCACTACGCGATGGACAGCAAGATCCTCGGCATCTACGGCTTCCTCTCCGCGCGCTACACGGTGCTCCGCGACCAATGGTCCCCCCCCGCGGACGCCATGCCCGGCTCGCAGCCCGTCACCATCGAGATCGACTACCAGGCCGAGCACACCTACGACCTCGCCGGCATGGTCAAGGGGATCAAACGCTCCCTCGACTACTACACGACGAAGTTCGGCCCCTACCAGCACCACCAGGTGCGCATCGTCGAGTTCCCGCGCTACGAGCAGTTCGCGATGTCGCTCCCGAACACGATTCCGTTCTCGGAGTCGATCGGCTTCATCGCCCGTGTCGACCCCACGAAGCCCGACGACATCGACTACCCGTTCTACGTGACGGCGCACGAAGTCGGCCACCAGTGGTGGGCGCACCAGGTCATCAGCGGCAACGTCGAAGGGGCGACGATGCTCGACGAGTCGCTCGCGCAGTACTCGGCGCTCATGGTGATGAAGCGGGAGTTCGGCGCCGACAAGATGAAGAGGTTCCTCCGCTACGAGCTCGATCGCTACCTGCGCGGGCGGAGCACGGAGAAGCGGGCGGAGGTGCCGCTCGTGCGCGTCGATAACGAGCCGTACATCCACTACGCCAAGGGGAGCCTCGTGATGTACGCGCTACAGGACTACATCGGCGAGGACGTGCTCGACGCGGTGCTCGCGAAGTTCATCGCCGCGAAGAAATTCCAGAGTCCGCCGTACACCGACGCGCGCGAGCTCGTCGCCGCGATCCGCGCCGCGACGCCGCCGGAGCTGGCTTACATCGTCGAAGACATGTTCGAGAGCATCACCCTGTACGAGAACCGCGCCACGCACGCGACCGCGACGAAGCGAGCGGACGGGCGCTACGAGGTGAAGCTCGACGTGACGGCGAAGAAGCTCCACGCCTCCGAGCTCGGCAAAGAGAGCGAAGTGCCCGTGCACGACTTCATCGACGTGGGCGTCCTCGGCAAGGACGGGAAGGTGCTCGCGCTGGAGCGGAAGAAGATCGACAGCGCCGAAGCCAGCTTCACGCTGCTGGTGGACGAGAAGCCGGTGAAGGCGGGGATCGATCCGCTCAACAAGCTCATCGACCGCGCGCCGGACGACAACGTCATGAGCGTGGACGAGCGTGAATGATATGTAGGGGCCCTCATGCGGACGCTCCTGTGGCCCGTGCTCGCCATCGCTCTCCTCGCCTGCCCGAGCACCCCTTCGGAGCCTGCGGCGCCCCCCGGCTCGCCCGTAGAAGCCGGACCGCACGCCCCCGCGGTCCACGTCGTCGTCTTCAAGGACCACCGGTCGACCGTGAAGCTCTCCGTCGGCGACCTCCTCGAGCTCCCCCACGACGACGCGTTCGCATGGGGCATCAAGTTCGAGCACGAGTCGTTCCTCGAGCCGGCCCCGGCGTCGGACGCGGGCATCGAGCGCTTCCGGGCGGCCCGCGCAGGCACGGTCCGCACGCTCGTCTCCGGCGATCCGAAGATCTGCCAGCACTCCGACGCCGCCTGCACCCTCGCCAAGTACTCGTGGGCGGTCACGGTCCAGATCGACTGAGACCTTTCGCATGAACGCACCGGCGTTCACTCCCCCTGCGTGAGCGATTAGCCTGAGGCCTCGATGAGAATCCCGCCGCCCGTCTCCCTCCTTGCGGCGGCTCTCGTCGTCGCCCACTGCGCCCCAGCTCCGCAGGCCGCTCCCCCCGTCACCGTGGTGGTTCCTCAGGCGAGCCCCTCCGCCAGCACGGCCCCGTCGGCACCTGCGACGCCGGTAACGAACGGCGGCGACGAGCTTGGAGAAGAGAACGCCGCCGTCCCCATCCTCCGCATCGATCCCGCATGGGGGAGCCGGGACGCGCTCGTCACGATCGTCGCGTTCGGCGACTTCCAGTGCCCGTTCACGGCGCGGACCGTGAAGACGCTTCACGCGCTCGAGGACAAGTACGGCCCCGACGCTCTGCGCGTGGTCTGGAAGAACGATCCCCTCCCGTGGCATCCACACGCCCGCGAGGCGGCCGAGGCGGCCGAGGCCGTGCAGATGCTCGCCGGGAGCGAGGCCTTCTGGAAGTTCCACCAAGCCGCGTTCGCGAACCAGCCGCAGCTCGACCCCTCCGCGTTCGATGCGTGGGCCCAAGCCGCCGCCGTCGACGTCGCCAGCTTTCACCAGCTCGTCCTCGCGCACGCGGGCGGCGCGAAGGTCGACTCCGACGTCGCGCTGGCCAAGACGCTCAAGATCACCGGTACGCCGGCCTTCTACGTCAACGGCGTGTCGATCGACGGCGCCCAGCCCGAAGAGAAGTTCGCCGCGGTCATCGACGCCGAGCTCGAGAAGGCCAGGAAGCGACTCGCCGACGGGACCTCTCCCGAGCTGCTCTACGTCGCGATGGCGAAGGAGAACTTCCACCCCCGCGCCATGGTGGAACCGGTGAAGGCCGACACGACGACGGTCTGGAAGGTGCCCGTCACGGGAGCGCCTGCTCGCGGCACGGACAACGCGCTCGTCACGATCGTCGAATTCGCCGACTTCCAGTGCCCGTTCTCGAAGCGCGCGGAGCCCGTCGTCGAGCAGATTCGCACGACGTACGGAGACAAGGTCCGCGTCGTGTGGCGCGATGAGCCGCTCTCCAATCACACGCGCGCCGTGCCCGCCGCCGCGCTGGCGCGCGAAGCTCGCGCACAGAAAGGGAGCGCGACCTTCTGGACGGTCCACGACGCACTCTTCGCGTCGCAGCCGAAGCTCGACGACTCGGACCTCGAGACCATCGCCATCGCAGCCGGCCTGAACGCCACCAAGGCCCACGATGCCGTCACGAGCGACCGGTACAAGGCCGACATCGACAAGGACGTCGCGCTCGCCCATCAGGTTCAGGCAGGCGGAACGCCGACGTTCTTCATCAACGGACGGAAGCTCACGGGCGCATGGCCGTTCGAGCGGTACCAGACGATCATCGACGAGGAGATCGCGCACGCCCAAGCGGTGGTCGCGAAGGGGACGTCGCGCGCCGCGCTCTACGAGACTCTGATCCATAACGGGCAGACGCTGACGACGGGGAGCTCGGGCACCGCGCCGAAATCCGGCGTCCCCGGCGCCACCACCACGCTGCCGGGCGGGCTCACAATCACGGACCTCGCGCTGGGCACGGGGGCGACGGCCGAGGCGGGCGACCACGTCACCGTGCACTACGTGGGCACACTCAAAGACGGCACCGAGTTCGACAGCTCGCGAAAGCACGGTCACCCGTTCTCCTTCCCGCTCGGCGCGGGTCACGTGATCAAGGGGTGGGACCAGGGCCTCCAGGGCATGCGCGTCGGAGGGCGACGCAAGCTCGAGATCCCGGCCTCTCTGGCGTACGGAGACCGGAGCGTAGGGAGCATCCCGGCGAACGCGGACCTCGTGTTCGAAGTCGAGCTGCTGTCGATTCCCTGAGAGTGCGGCCTCGTCCGAGCCGCTGTGCCACGCCGTCTCCTCTCGCGTCGCCCCGATCACGCCAGCCGGCGATCGGCATCTGGACGTGGCGCGTGAAACCCGACAAGAACGATAGGGCACGCCGATTGCTGGCGAGTCGCACATAGACAGGAGGCCCCGATGCGCCACCAAGCTCTCTCCACCCTGTTCGTCTGCGGCATGGCCGCGATCGCCTTCCCCACCCTGGCGAACGCGGCGGAGGACGCCGGCGCGCTCATCTGCCAGGAGAATCCGTGCACGACCGACGCCGACTGCGGCGCGGGCATGCGCTGCCAGCCCGATGCCGTCACGTCGTGCGTGACCCCCGCGGACGGCGGCGTGGAGTCGTGCGGACCCGCGACGCTTTGCGAGCCGATCTGGGACACGAGCTGCAGCCAGGACTCCGATTGCGGCGACGGATTCGGCTGCGCACTGGTGGGCCAAGAGTGCGACTGCGGCGGCTCGAGCGGCATAGACATCCCCGACGGCGCCGTCAGCACGCCGTGCGGCGACGTCGGACCGACCCCGCCGCCCGCTGCCTGCGACGCGGGACAAGTGTGCGCGGAGCCACCGTCGATCTGTAGCGACGGCGGCACGTGTCTCTGCTGGGAAACCAAGATGTGCCAGCAGAAGGCGACGCCCTCGTGCACGACAGCCGCGGACTGCCCGTCCCTCTTCAGCTGCTCGTCGGGAGCGTGCCAGCCCCCCTGCGCGAACCTCGAACAGTTCGGGGGCGGGACGGGCGGAGGAGCACCTCCGACGACGGGCACCGGATCGCCGTCTTCCGCGGACGCGGGCGCGAGCTCCGCTGCCGGAGGCAGTCAGGCCGCGGCGTCTCCGAGGACCGTCACCGCGAGCTGCGCCCTCGTCGGCGGTCCACGCGCCGGCTCACTCTCGACGAGCGCGAGTCCGTCACTGCTCGCACTCGCGATCGCCCTCTCCATCACGACCCGCAGACGACGCGCGAAGCCTGCCCGACGGCTCACCGAAGCTGTCGACGATGGAACGGTGTCCTAGGGTTCGAACGATCTCGACTTCGAACGGTAAGCCGCGGGCGGGGCCGTGCGACCGCGGCGATGGGTGGGACAGGCTGGCCGCCGCCGTCCGACCATTCATCGCATCTCAGGATCCGTCGCGAAAACCCCATCCCCCGTCCCTTCCCCGCAAGCGAGGAAGGGGGGTCTGCGAGGGCCAAGGAACGGAGGGCGGAAGGACTCCGCCGTGTGGTTCAGCGAATCAGCGTTGAGAGCGCTCCCCTTCCTCGCTTGCGGGGAAGGGGCGGGGGGGATGGGGTCTCTCCCAGCGAGATGCGATGAATGCTCAAGCCGCCGTCGCACGGCCCCCGCCCGCGGCGCCAGCGCACGCCAGCGTCACCCCCCTGCCCGGCTCTAGCGGAGGGCTCTCCTCGAAGCGCGCTCTCGCGTAATCGATCGAGACGATCCGTGTTCTCGGATTGGCCGAGCCAGGCCCTCCCCCTAGCGCGGGTGGATGGATCGGCCGCGCCCGCGAGCACTACGCCGCGTGTGCAATCCGAGTACGCTCTCGGAACGCGCGCGTCATGCCTTCCCCCTCGAAGCCCCCGCCCCTCTCCGCGGTCGTCCGCGGCTCCGTAGCGTACGCGGCGCGCGCCCGCGAGCACCTCCGGGCCGGCCTCAGCGACGCGCGGGTCGCCAGCCTCCAGCCTCCGCGTGCCGACGAGCACCTCCGTCGCTTCTTCTTCGGCCTCGCCCTGCCGCTCACGATGATGCGCGTCGCATGGGCGAACCGAGAGATCCGGGCGTCGGTCGTTCGCCGGCTCATCCCCCCGCTGCTCCTCGTCGGCCTCATCGCAACGGTCGGCATCATGGACATCGTCGGCACGCTCGTGAGAACACGCCACGACCCGACGGCGCTCGCCCTGCAGATCGAAGACGGCCGCAAGAGTCACAAGAACCGCGACGACGACGAGGACGAAGACGACAAGAAGGACGAGGTCAACGGCGAGGCGATCGCCCAAGCAGCCAAGGACGCCAAGGAGAAGGGAGGCTCGGTCTTCGACATCTCGGCCGCCGCCATCGAGGCCACGCAAGCACAGATGGCGACCGCATCCGCCAACGCTTCGGCGGCGAAGGCGAGCGCGCCTCCCTCGCCTCCCCCTCCCTCCGGCATCGCCGCCGCGCTGCACGTCGCCTGGGAGTTCCTCACGTCCAAGGTCGCCAAGCTGATCGCCACGCTCAGCATCGTCGAGTGGATCCTCGTCTGGATCGGCCGCGAACATCAGGACCAGATCGCCTACGAAACCTCCGTGCTCACCGGAGTCCCCGGCGAGCCACTCCCACGGCCACCGCGCCTCCGCTTCGACCTCGCCTGGCTCAAGATGAAAGGGTGGCGCACGCTGCGCCTGCTCATCTTCCTCGCGCTCGCCGCTCCGGTGATGTGGCTCGTGGGGATGATCCCACGCGTCGGAGGCTCGCTCGCGCTCGTGGTCGAGGCCGTGTGGGCGACCTACTGGGCGTGCGTGTTCGCCATCGCCAACACGTTCCTCGTCTGGGAGCAGCCCGCGCCCCCGGATCGCGCGCCGTGGTTCATGCGCGTCCTTCGGACGCTCGCACGCATACCGCTTCTCGGGATCCCGTTCCGGATCTACGCGGGGGTCCTTCGGGTAGCGACGCGAAAGGTTTGGCCGGCGTGCCTCGCGTTCGAGAACGCACCGTGGGAATCGGCGGGGCTCGCGCTCGCCCGAGCCATCGCGAGCGTGCCGGTCGTCTACATCGTCACGCGCCCCGCGTTCACGCCGGCGGCGACGCACGCCTTCGTCGCCCGCACGAGCGCCACAGGAATCGAGGTCACGCCCGTCGAGGCGTGAGCCCAGGCGCATCTCCGCTCAGGCGGTCTTCAGCTCGGGTCGCAGGTGGCGCCGACCGACACGGTCTGGCCCCCTGCCGTAATCGAGACGGTGAAGGTGAACCCCCCCGCGCCGTCGGACGTCCACGAATAGCTCGTGCCGTTACTCGTGAAGGTGCCGTCGCACGAGAAAGTCCCCGGGACGCCGCCGTCCTCGTCGGTGGTGAACGCGCAGGAGCCTTCCTCGCTGCTCTGGAGACTCACCGTGAACCCAGTGCTCCCGCCTGCGTAGGAGCACGAGTACGTCTTGCCGCAATAGGTACACGCCCCACCACCACTCGACGACCCGCTCCCCGACGACGAGCTGCTGCCCGGGCTCGGGTTCCCAATGGGATTCGCCGGCTCTGGCCCCGTAGCCCCGGGCTCCGGCCCGGTCTGGCCCGGCTCCTGGCCGATGGTCGACCCGGCAGGCTCGTGCTCGCTCGCCGGCAAGATCGGCGTACCGGGCCCCCCCGTGCACGCCCAGACGAAGCCAGCCAGCGCGAACCCCGAGAGAAGTCGTACGCCACGCATGCGTAAGGCATAAGCCAGCCCGGGCGCGGGGCCAAGCGTCATCACGGGACGAGCTACCCAACGTCCCCGTTCGCGCCTGGATCCCGTTCGCGCCGGTCAGCGCGCAGCTTCACCCCTCGGCGAGCTCGTCGGGGATCCCTCCGTCAGTGCGGGTGCCGGCCTGGGAGTGACCGCACGAGGCGCCGTGTACGCGCACGACTTCCCGACATCGTCGGTTGCACCGCCGACGCGCAGGTCGAGCCGACCACGCAGCAATCGGCCGCATAGAGCAGGTCCTGCGGGGCCGAATCCTCGAAGTAGTCGTTGCAAGCGAGGAGCGCGAGTCCCCCCGCGCCGTCGAAGGCGAACATCGACGTCTGGTCGGGGTTCATGGTGTACGACCAGTTCGTCGTCTCGATCGTGATGCTGAGCGCGCCGCTCACCATCGTCTCGTAGCCGAACGGATCGATCGGGCCCGGGCGCGTGCTGAACCCGCCGTACGGGACGTCCGTGAACGCCCACGCCGTCGAGGCCAGAGGACGCAGGAGAGGCGATACGTCATCCGCGGAGGCGTCGGACACGACGACCACGGAGCCCGAGCTCACCTGCATCGTGATCGGGTCCGGGTGCGTCGCCGCGAGGTGAACCAGGCGAAGCCCAGGCACGGCCGGCGTGACGAACGCTTCGTCCTCGATGACCACCACGCTCGTCGCGAGCGTCGTGAGCGCACCGCTCGTGGGTTGGGGACCTGCATCGATGGTGGCGCCGGCGTCGTCTTCGAAGGTCGCCGGCGGTCCCGCGTCGTAGGGCGGGATGGTCCCCGCGTCCCCGGGGACGTTGGCGTAGCCCGTCAGCAGAAGGGACGTGTAACCGCCGCCGCCCGGCTCGCTGTGCGCGGTGTACGTGGTGTCCGGCGCGACCCCCACGCTGCAGTCGGTCGCGCCCGCGTTCACGAACCGCGCGTCGAACAGGAAGCCACCGTGCAGATTGAAGTACGCGCTGAGGAACTGCGCGGGGATCCCCGTTCCTCCGTCGACGCCGTCGCGCGTGAGCAGCGGCCCCGTGTAGTTGCCGTAGGAGTGGTACTTCACGCAGACATCGCGAGCGACGCCATCGGCCGAGAAGTCACCGAAGCGCGTGTACGACTGCTCCGCGTCACTCCCGACGTCCGCGTGACCGCATCGCGTGAGGGCGCTGCTCGTCGCGCTCGGCTGTCCGTCGTAACACCACACGATCACGGGCTTGCGTCCGTTGCTCGACTCGGTCGCGTAGAACGCCGTGAAGATGGCCCCTGCAGGAAGCGTGAGGGACGGCGTGCCGAGATAGTCGGTGTTGGAAGGCTCGGTGTCGCTCAGCGGGAACATCGTGGAATCGACACCGACCAGCGGACTCACTTCGCGGTAGCCGTTGGTAGCCGTGGGGTCGAGCTGCTCGTGCGACGTCACGTTCGTGAAGAGTGGGTCGAAGAGGATGCCGCCGCCGAGTCCAAAGTCGGCGCCCACGTACGTGGGGCCAGCGTCGAGGTCGGCATCGGGCCCTGCGTCGACCGGGTTCGCTTCGGTTTCATCGTTTTCGGACACGTTGACGAAGCGCAGCTTCGCCATACCGGAGCTCGCCGCGGTGTCGTCGGTGAACGCGAAGTAGTCCGCGATGGACGTGCCGGGATTCAGCGGGTCGACCAGAACGACGGTCAGGGCGCTGCCGGACGCGATCGCAGGGAGCGCCATGAAATCCGTCGAGGGCTGCGAGCCCGCATCGACCACGCCGGCATCTTCGCCCGCATCGCCTGCGTCCGTTCCTGGCGGCGAGCCGGCATCAGGGAGCTCGCACGTCGCGCTCCCCGCGACGACGATCCGAACGTCGTAGCGCCCGGCCGCGACCGGGAAGTACGCGGTCACGTCGAACGCCTGCAAGCCAGCCGCAAACGAGCTCGCAGCAAGCAGTGGACCCTCCCAGGCGCCCGTGCCGTGGGGGGCGACGCAAACGTCGTACGCGGGTGCAGCGACCGCGGCGTCGACACCCGTGCCGAGCTTTCTAGCTACCTCTGGCGGCGGAGCTATCGACGTGGGAACCCCGCCCACGAACCACGCGACACGAATGAGCGCCGGAGCCGGCCCCGCGTCGGGCAGGGCGACGTCCCCCGAAGAGTCGACCGGCGGAGGGGCGGCATCCTGGGGCGTCGTGGAATCGGTCGGCGGCGTCGACGAGTCGGTCGGCGGCGTGCCGGCGTCGTCGCCCGGTGCAGCACCGTTGTCGTTACTCACGCACCCGACCGCCGCGCTCGCGACGACTGCCGCTACCGTGAATGCGAAAGCCACCTTCTCGCGAGTGACGTGCATCGTTGCCTCCCCAAGGCCCCGCGAAGACGCAGGGACGTTCGCATGAGAGCACGCGCGGGGAACGCTGGGGAGACGGCGCCATGCGACCGAGGTGTGGGGCGACGACTCACCGGCCACTCGCCAGCGCACCGAGTCGCCGACGCGTCCCATCGATGGAAAGGAAACGTCCCGACGCGCGCGAAGCTCGCCGGGACGCTTTCGACGTCGACGGTTCTCCCGTCAGCTCAGTTGCAGCTCACGCCCGCGTCCACGAGCAGGGCGACATCGTTGTTGCACGTCTGATCGCCGAAGGCCTGCGAGGCCTCCGCGTTCTGCTGGCAATAGGTCACGCCAGCGTCGGCCTTCAGGCAGCAGTTGTAATAGGCCTGGCACGCCGAATCGAGCGTGGGGCCGCCTCCCGAGCCACTGCCGGACCCGCTGCCCGAGCCGCTACCTGACCCGCTGCCCGAGCCCGAACCGCTGCCGGAGCCCGAGCCGCACGACGTGGCGCAAGAGTTGAGCGCGTTTGCGGCGGACGTGCAGCCCGTCGCCGACAGGTCCGATTCGCACGCTTGAATGGCGCTCGCGCTGACGGCGGTGCCGTTCGGGCACGCGCAGCCGAGGTAGCTCCCGCAGCCGCTGGTCGCCTCGTACGCACTGACCTGAGAGCCGCAGTTCTTGCTGAGGCAAGCCGCCTGCGTGCTCCCGGCGCCGGCCGCGAGCTGGAGTGCGTACGCGATGTTGTACACGCAGTCGCCCCCGCTTCCGCTTCCGCTCCCGCTGCCGCCGCCATTCCCGCTCCCGTTCGAGCCGTTGCTCGAGCAAGCGAGGAACATCGCCGCCAGCCCGATCGCGCCGAGCCCACCCACCAGCCATGCGTTCTTCGTCATCGCTCATCCTCCCTGGTCAATTCGCTACGCAAGAGGCGCCAGAGCATGTCGCCTCCGACGCGATGCGCGTTATGGCCGTTCGGGGGCCCGGGCGCCAGATCGTTGCGGCGATTCGAAGATGAGCCACCTTGCCCCGGTCGTTCCGCCGTCATCCTATTGCGTCGCGCACGGGCACGCCGAGTGCGTGCGTCCAGGGTGGACGGGCCCACCGGCGAGACCACCGGACGATGTTCCGATCATCGTGGCCTCGACCAGGGTCGACTGGACGATGTTCCGATCGTCGTGGACGAGGGTCGTCACCAGCGCGCCGGACGTACTAGAGTTGCGCACGTGCGCAAGAATGTGGAGATAGGCGCCGTCGTGGCCGTGGACGCGCTCCTCTCGGTCATCGGAACGTACGCCCTTCTCCGCGCATACGACGCTCTCTTCAAGAGCGAGCCGAACCCGGCCACGATCGTCTGGTCGGCTCACATCGCGATGTTCTGGCGGCTGGCCGTCGGGTCGTACGTCGCCGGGCTCGTCATCGTCCTCGCCTATCCCATGGCCCGCTGGAACCTCGCGCTGACGACGCGCGTGACCGCAGCCCTCGTGCCGATCGTCGGGGCGATGATCGCGCTTCAGGGGGCGCTCCTACCGTGACGAGCGAGATGGTTCTTCGCGTCGCCGAGCACATCCATGGGCACATGGGCTGGCTCTCGGCCGCGGCGCTCCTGCACCCGGCCATTCTGCTCCGGAACCCGAAGCGGCGCGCGAGGCTCGCGGCGATCCTGACGACGACGTTCCTGACCGCGGGCGGCCTGCTCGGCGTCTGGATCTATCCGGAGTACCGGACTCGCCTGAAGCAGGCGCTCTTCATCCACGCGCCGACGATCGGCTGGCTGTTCGAACGCAAGGAGCACCTCGCCGTCGGAGCGCTCGGCTTTGCGTGGATCGGCTGCATCGCGCACCTCGCAGCATGGAGCTTCGAGGACGAGGGGCTCCAGCGCACGGTGTCGGTCCTCGCGCATCGCGCGTACGTGATTTCGTTCGTGCTGTGCCTCGCCGTGGCGTGTCTCGGCGTCGTCGTGGCGACGACCACCACGTTCTGATTCCGGCGCCCGCGAGCGCGAACGTCACGCAATCGAAACACGCGCCTCGCTACCGTTCTGGGCCGTGATGGCTCGCGCCGGCTGGTCTCTGATCGAAGCGGAAGCACAAGGCTCCCACACGTTCTCGCGATCTCCGCTCCGCGCCTACTCGGAGTGGATGCCGCCTCCGTACGTCGGCATCAAGCCGTACGACCTCGACCGGAGCCACGCCCCCGCGACCGCCGCCGCCGGCGACGACGATGCGCTCGACATCACCGAGTACGAGCAGACGCAGGAGATCGAGATGGGCCTCCCGCGCCTCGCCGAGCACGTGCTTCACGCGCTCGGGAAGCTCGTTCGCGGGCAGCCGCATGCGCTCTCGCACACGCTTCTCGATGGGAACGTCGCGTGGCCCGCCGCTCTCGCAGACGCCGCTCTTCGCGGGGTGTTCGCCGACGAGCCGCTCGTGCTCGCGATGCCGCTGGCCCTCTCGCGCACGCAGGACGACAAGGGGAACGTCCGCTGGACGCTCTTTGGTGCACGCTGCGGCGCTGATCGCGATCGAGGCCGTGGCCGAAGTGGCGCTTGCCCAGAGCGTCTGACGTTTCTCGCCGTTCCTCCGCGGCTTCGCCTTGGACCGAGCTCGGCGCTAGACTCGCCTTCGCGTGACCAAGAGCATCGGAATGATCGTGGCCGGAGAGGTCGGGTCCAAGGAGACGCGCCTCGCGCTCTGCGGTCTCGACGTCGGACGTCCGGTCGTCGTCGTCGAAGAGACTGCGCAGAACAGCGGCTTCCCGGGGCTCGCGCCGATGGTCCAGCGGTTCCTGCGGAAATATCGGCCACCCCAGATCCGCGCCGCGGCGTTCGTCGTCGGCGGCCCCATCCAGGGGGGCGTCGCGCTGGCGACCGACCTGCCGTGGGCGGTGGGATCGCAAGCGCTGGCCTCCGAGCTGGCGATGGACCGGGTCACGGTCCTCAGCGACGTCGAAGGGGTTGCCCACTCGCTGCCGGCGCTCGCTCACGAAGACCTCGCGACCGTGAACGACGGCGATGCGGCTCAGGGGGGCAACCAGGCGGTGATCTCGGCGGGCGCCAGCCCGGGTGTCGCGGGTCTCTTCTGGAATGGGATGGAGCATCGCTGCTTCGCGAGCGACGGCGGGAACGCCGACTTCGCGCCGGGCAACGCGGAGGAGCTCCAGCTTGCGCTTCACCTGTCCACGCAGGTCGAGCGCGTCACGCTCGCGCTCCTCTTGTCGCGCGACGGCCTCGTTCGCATTCACGAATACGTGCGCGGTAAGACCCGCGACCCGGCGTTGACCAAAGCGCTCGAGCGGGAGGATCCCGCGGCGGTGGTCCTCCGCGAAGCGACGACAGGCACGGACGACGGTTGCCGGCGAGCGTTGCGCCTGTTCCTCGGCATCTACGGCTCGGCCGCCGCCAACCTCGCGCTGACGCTGCGCGCGACGGGCGGCGTGTATCTCGCCGGCGACATCGTGCCCGGTCTCCGCGAGCCGCTCCGGGACGGTGCCTTCTTGGCCGCGTTCCACAAGAAGGGACCGTTGCACGACGTGCTCCGCAAGATCCCGGTCCACGCGGTCCTCAATCCGAAGGCCGCGCTGCTGGGAGCCGCGACGGTGGCCGCACGCGAGCTGCGAACCCAGCGCGGGAGCGGCTGGGCCTCGTGAACAGGGCTACGACAGCGCGGCCGCCGACGCCTCGCGCATCGCTCTGACGACCGCCGTCTGCAGCTTCGCCATCATGCGATCGGCGTTGCACGAGATGTAGAGCGGCTCGCTCACGGACCAGCCCCGCACGTGGATCTCGACGAGCGCGCCGAGCGCGACCAGGCGGCGCGCGGCCACGACCGGGCCGAAAACGAGCTGATCGGTCTGCGCGGCCAGCTCCAACGCGATGCCGATGGTCTGCGCCGCGTGCCCTGCCTTTCGCTCGGCGAGCGTGAGAGGACAGTCGTCGTCCACGGCGAGATAGCGCCCCTCGGCGTGGTAGATCGGCGTCACGAAAGGGACGCTCCGCAGTTTGTCCACGGACGTTGGGAAGGGCCCGAGACGCCGCGCGAGCTCAGGCGATCCGAAGAGGCCCGAGCGCAGCTCGCCGACGCGCACGCTGACCCAGGTGACCGGCATTCGATCGGCCGACCTCGCGAGGATGGCCATCTCGAAGAAGTTCTCCGGCGCGTAGGCCCGCACGAGCGACGGCGCGAGCTCGATGCCGCGGACGTTGAGCTGCGACTGGCAGGAGGCGACGGCCGGCAAGAACGACGAGATGAGGTACGAGGGAGCGGCGACCGTGAGCTCGGTGATGCTCGGGGTGTCGCGGCGCTCGAGGAGCTGGAGACTGGCCACAGCAGCTTCGATCTGCGGGAGAACGAGCCGCGCCTGATCACTCAGCGCGACGCCGCGGGCGCCGCGCGAGAACAGGCGAACGCGCAGGGTCGTCTCCAGGCGCGAGATCGCCTTGCTGACCTGCGACGGAGTGACCCCCAGCTCACGAGCGGCACCCGACACCGACCCGGAGCGACGAACCGCCAGGAACGTGGTGAGATCACCGACGTGCAGCTCGCTGAGGATGTCGCGAGGACGGGCCACGGCGGGAGCGTAGCAGCGCAAGCGGCGGCTCTGCGAATCGCGGTGGTGGCCCTGCACGCCCCTCCGGCCTACTCTCCGTGGACGAGGAGGTCCCGTTGAGCGGCGCGCCGCCTGAGACATCCGAAGGGGAGCGCGACGCGCTCCTCGGGCGGGTCATCGCCGGGAAGTTCGTGATCGAGCGACGGCTCGGGGCCGGGGCCATGGGAGCGGTGTACCGCGCGCACCAGACGGCGCTCGATCGCCCCGTCGCCATCAAGGTGATGCACGGCGCGTTCGCGGCCGACCCGACCTATGCCGCCCGGTTCCGCCTCGAAGCAAAGGCCGCGTCGCGCCTCGACCATCCGAACCTGATCCGCGTGCTCGACTACGGGCAAGAGCCGGATGGCCTGCTCTACATCGCGATGGAGTACCTGGACTGCCGGGACCTCTTCACGATTCTCGTCGAGGACTGGCCGCTGTCGCACGAGCGGATGGTCGACATCCTCTCGCAGACGCTCTCCGGGCTCGCCGAGGCACACGAGGCGAGCGTCCTTCACCGCGACCTGAAGCCCGAGAACATCATGGTGCTTCGTCGCAAGGGAGAGGACGGCCGCCCTGTCGACGTGGTGAAGGTGTGCGACTTCGGCATCGCGAAGCTCATGGAGTCAGCGAACGAGTCGCAGCGGAACGGGGCCGCCCAGGGACGGAAGCTGACGACCCCGGGCCTCGTGATGGGCACGCCGGAGTACATGTCGCCCGAGCAGGCGCGCGGCGAATCGTACGACGTCCGCAGCGACCTCTACGCCGTGGGCGTCATCCTCTACCAGCTACTCACCCAGCGCTTGCCGTTCACGGGGAAGACCTCGATTGAGATCGTCTGGAAGGCGATGCACGACGAACCGGCGAAGCTCGAGTCCCGAGGCCCCACGGCCGCGCCCGGCCTCGATTCGATCTGCGTGAAGGCGATGAGCAAACGACCCGAGGATCGGTTCCAGAGCGCTCGGGAGATGCGCCAGGCGCTCCGTGCGGCACCGGTGACGGCTGCCCATCTCGTCGTGGGCGAAGAAGGTCGCCCTTCGTTCGCGCAGGCGCCGACGCTCGCGGAGAGCGCCGTTTCCGCGACGTCGAGACCCTCGGAGTGGCTGCGGCAGGGGGTCATCGGTGGCGTGGGCGTAGCGATGGCGATCGCCATCGCGCTATTCGCAGCGCAGCGCACTCCATTCTCTACGGCAGGGACCCCAGCATCTTCCACGCCCCTCTTGGTCGGTGCTTCCGCGCCGACCACGCTTCCCGCCATCCCGGCGCTCGCGGATCACACACCGACGCCCCCTCCCACTCCGAGCGCGGTCGTCGAGCCACCGCTCATTGCGTCCGCGAGCGCTTCCCCGGCCCGCACGCCGCATCGCTCACTACGCAACCCGTCGCCACCCCCGGTCGCCTCCGAGGCCTCCGAGGCGCCGACGCCGGTTTCTCTCGCCGTCGCTACGCCTCCGGCTCCCCCGCCGGCCCCTCCCGCCCCGCCCCCAACACCGGTCGCGACACCGGACCCGTCGCCGCCACCGCCGCCCCTTCCGTCGTTCAATCTGCAGACGGCGCGAGTGGAGCTCGGACTCGTGAGAAGCAACAATGCCTCCGCCACGAGCAGCAGCGTGAGCCGCGCCCTCGGACCTCTCGCGGCGAGGTTCACCGCTTGCTACCGGAGCGCGCTCACGCAGTCGGCCGGCGCGAGCGAAGGGGTCGCGACCCTGCACCTCGAGAGCGACGAGGGGGGCTACGTCACGACGGCCAGCGTCTCAGGCTCGGCGCCCCCGACCGCAGCGAGGTGCATCGAAGGGCTCTGTCACAACGTCCACATCGAGGTCGACACCGGAACCGCAAACGCCGACGTCACGCTGACGTTCAAACCCCTATGACGCCTCCGCTCCGCCTCCTGCTCCTCGCCGTCGCCGCCGCCGCGTTCGCGTCGACGGGGTGCCCTGCCGAGGCGCCTCCGAGCGAGTCGTCGAACCTCCCCGAGAGCGTCCGCGCCGACTACGCGGTGTTCGCGCAGCGCTGCTCGAAGTGTCATTCGCTGTCGCGCCCCCTCAACAGCGGGATCGTCGATGACGACTACTGGGCGATGTACGTCGCGCGGATGCGCAGGCAGCCAGGGAGCGGTATCTCGCCGGAGGACGCCAAGGAGATCCTTCGCTTCCTTCATTACTACTCGCTCGAGGAGCGTCGGAAGCAGGAGCACAAGCGCATCGACGACCTCGCGCCGGTCGTCGACGCCTCCGCGGGCGACGCGCAATGAGGCCGCTTTCGCAGCTCATCGTCTTCGCCATCGTGCTCATAGCGCTCTTCGCGCTGCAGAACGCTTCGGCGCTCGAGCACAACATCGCCGGGTCGGGTCAGCTCGACTACGAATACGTCCCGACGGCGCGAAACGGCAACGCCAACGCGGGGACCTACAACGCGTTCGACGGCTTCACGCTCGAAGCCGCGGCGAAGCTCTCGGTGGACGTCAACGAGCACCTCTCGGCGAACGTGAAGGTCTGCGTCGGTTGCCACGGCTTCGAGCCGGACATGTTCTATTTCGACTACCGCTTCCAGGACGAGCTCGACCTCCGAGCCGGGAGATTCAGCCCGAGCTTCGGCAGCTTCGTCCTGCGGCACGACCCCGCGAACCAGAAGCTGACCGACAAACCGCTCCCCTACGACATGGGGCGAATGCTGCGGAAGGACGTGTGGAACAACGGCGTCCTCCCCGCCCCCTTTCCGAGCAACGGCCTCGAGGTGAACGGCACGCACTGGTTCGGCGACCGCGTGCAGCTCGACTACGCGGCCTACGCCATCACGGGCTTCCGGAACGACACCGACGCGTACCCCGTGGATCTGAACTTCATCGAGTCACACTCCCCCACGTATTACATCTCGACCAACGGTCGCCCCGCGTTCGGTGGGCGCACGGCCATCACGGTGAAGATGGGCAACGCGTCGGATATGAGCGCCGGCGCGAGCGGGATGTACGGGATCTACGACCCACACGACAGGTTCAGCTACCTGATCCTCGGCGGAGATCTATCGCTCCGCGTCCACCACACGAACGTGCGCATGGAGTATCTCGTGCGGCGCCAGGAGATGGACACCGACGATCCGAGCCTCTTCAAGTACGCCGTCTCGCCGCAGCGCGGGAACTTCTTCGTCAAGCAGGGAGCCTTCGCCGAACTCGAGCAGCCGCTCGTCACGGATCTCGATCTCGTGGCTCGGCTCGACGGCATGACCCGAAACGGCAACGTCCTCGCCACCAGTCCGCTCTCGTCGAACGCGTACGTGATCCGAGAGACGCTTGGTCTCGCCTACGCATTCGACCGGAACTTCCGCGTGAAGACTTCGGGCGAGCTCTGGGAGTTCAGCGGTCCGGATCCGACGACGGGGCGCACGACCGAAGTGAGCTTGCACCTCGGCGTCGTGGGGACGTTCTGATGAGCGTCCGCCTCCTCTCTCTCCTCGTGGCATCGCTCCTTGCGACCCTGGCCTCGATCGCGTGCACCGACTTCGTCCCCGAAGTCGGTCCGATCCGCGCCACCGCGGCGGCGCCCGACTGCGGGGCGAGTGGCAACGAGTACGACCAGGTAGACGCCGGGATGTGCGGCGAGCCCGACGCCAATCACGACTGAGCGTCGAGTCCGCACGGCAGAGGGCCCCGGTCTCGCCGGACTCGCATCTCGCCAAACGACCGAAGCGCTCGTGTACGTCGAAGAGTGACGACTGACGAGCGCTTCAGATCATCGCGTGCGCGAGACCTAGAGGCAGTGCTGCAGCGTAATCGCCTCGACCGTCCCGTTGGGCTTCGTGAGGGTGGCTTCACCGCAAATCGCGCTGAACGCGATCGACTCGGTCTTGCCGACGTCCGCCCCCTTGCTGAACGTGGTGGTCACTCTGCCGCTCGTCGGGAAGCAGCAGAGCGGCTCTCCGTAGCCCACCGACGCGAAGGTCGTCGTGGACGTGTACTGGAGGAGGTCGTGCTGGACGATGGCGGTACCGCTGACGACGCGCGCGGCGCCCGCCCCTTCGACCGTCATCCCGCCTGCACCGGTCGACACGGTGTGATCCCAAATCTTCGTCGAGTCGCCGTCGATCGTGACCGTTCCTTTCAGGTGGCTCCCGTTGACGACGAGCGTCCGGCTCGCGGCGCAGCCGCTGCCGCCGCACGTGATCTCGACGCCACCGTTGTTCGGTGCCGGCGTCACCGTGCTGTCCCAGCCAGTACCCTCGCCGTTCGTGTCGTGGTCGATGGCGTAGCTGTTCCCGTCCGGACCGGTGATCGTGCGGGTGTCACCGCTCGCGCCCGACGTACGCGTCATCTCGCAGCCCGCGAGCTGGTTCTCCATGAACGGGTGGGTCGAATCGCAGCTTGGACCGTAGTTCAGCGTGAAGGGGCCACTCCACGTCGAAGACGCCTCCTTGTCGGTCAACCATTTGACCGTGCAGGAGGGGGGCGTGAACGAATAGGGGTCTCCCGCGGAGCCGCTGAACGCGGGGCTCAGCGTGTCTCCGGTACAGGACCACTCGGCCGCGGACGCCGTCCCGATCGGGCTCATCGCGGCCAGAGCGCGCTGCAACGGTGACCTCTTCGGCGCACGCGTGTTTAGGGCGACGCCGGAGCCGCTGTTGTTGTTCAGGGCTCCGCTCACCACGCTGACCGCGACCTCCGAGCCGGACGGACTGGAGCCACCGCTCGACGTGGACTTGGAGCTTGAGCAAGCGACCGCGCCGCATGCGAGGAGCACCGACGCAACGTACGGAAGGGCGTGGGAGTGGATCATGGTCATTTCTTTCTCCTAAGGGGGACGCTCGAGCCTAAAGCAGCACTCGTGCCTGTGCCCTCACACCAGAAAAGCGTGCGATTTCACGACCAGCCAACGCCCAACCGGCGTGCGAAGGTGGACGCCGCTGCGTTCATGGTGCCCGCTGGGGGTTCACCCTGCGGGTCGTTCCCCCGCACCCCTTCGTGCCGCCGCCCCGTAGCGCTACTGCGGTTCTTCCTCGGTCGGCTCCTCATCGGGATCGGCCATCATGCTGGGATCGAGCTCCGGCTCCGCGTGCGGCTGCTGCGCTGACGGAGAGGGCGACTTGGGATTGATCTCCAGAAGCTCGATGTCGAATCTCAACCCCGCCTTCGCCGGGATGTCCGGTGAGCTCCCCTTCTCGCCATAGCCAAGCGCCTCTGGAATCACGAGGCGGCGCTTTCCGCCGACCTTCATCCCGACGACCCCTTCGTCCCACCCCTTGATGACCTCCCCCGCGCCGAGCGTGAAGTCGAAGGGGGTCCCGCGGTCGCGCGAGCTGTCGAACTGCTTGCCGCTGATGAGCGTGCCCGTGTAGTGGACGCGAACTTTGTCGCCGGTCTTGGCAGCCGCCCCTTTGCCTACGACATCATCGATGACCTGAAGCGTCGCCGGTCCGGGATCGGGCGGGGGCGGCGCCGCTGGTTTGAAGTGGCTGTCGTCGGGCTCCGCGACGTTCTTCGAGCATGCCGAGAGCGGCACGACGACCAGAGTGGCCAGGAGGAGGCACGCGTGGCGATGGCAGCGCATCGCGGCAATAGTTACTCGCGGTCGATGCCGGAGGGAAGGTGCTCCCCGGTCGCGATGAATATGCGCGACCTCGGGCCGTCTTTCCGGCAACACAGAGCCCAGGGCATGTGCTTCACCGAGCAGGGCGTCTCCGCCGCAGAGCACGGCAGCTGACCGCTCACGGCACGAGCGCAGGCGGAGGCACTTCGCGGAGCGCGCTCCGATAGGCGCGCGAGACCCGCGCGACCTCGGCGCCATCGACCTCGATCTCTCCGGCTTGCGCCGCGCGCTGCAGGTCGAAGATCGCCCACCCCTTGGCGTCCTTCGGCATGAACGCGTACCGCGGCACCATATGGCAGTGGAAATGCTGCCACGATTCCCCGAGCGCTGCCGTGTAGATGCGGATCGCGCCCGAGACGCGCTCGAGGGTCTGCTCCAGGTGCCTGAGCACCTCACCGAAGGAGCGCGCTTCTTCGTCACGGAAGTGCGCCGGACCACCGACGTGGCGCTTTGCGATGAGCATCATCCACCCAGGCACGCCGTACGGCGCATCGAGATGCCGAACGTGCCAGCACGCGTCTTCCCAGAGAGTGTTTCGGTCACGAGAGAGCGACACACGTCGCAGTCGTTCGGCCTCATGGGGCGCTGGGGTAACACCCGAACGTCGCCCTCGCGCGACTCCCACGCGTCGCCTCGGCGACACGCAGGCTCGATGCAGTTCGTTCGCCGACGGCGCACGAAGTTCATCGGAGCCCGACGCGAAACGGAGGGAAACATCGCGAAAACGCGATGGCACACAGGCTGCTACATGCAGGGCGAAACGGCACCCAACTGACGAGGAGCGTACCCGTCATGAACTCTATCGCGCTTCGTGTGCCCCTTGCCCTCTGTGCTCTGTTCGTCGCGCTCACCGGCTGCTCGGGCGCGGATTCCAACGGTGACGTGAGCGCCTCGAGCGCCGCGTCCGCGCTCTCCAGTGAGAGCGCCCGGATCGTGGCCGTGCAGAGCAATTCCAGCGGCGCTGGCTACGTCGTCCGCGAGTTGAACTGCAGCTCGCCGCAGCACGTCGATTCGCTCGACCTCACGGCGGCGAGCGTCGACACGAGCTCGCTGACCTCGGCGCTCCACATCGCAGGGGCGGTCGCCCTCCGCGGCAGGCTCGACGGCGCAACCTTCGTTGCAACGGATGTGTACCGCGCGCTCCCTGACACCGCAGCGTCGCCGCGCGAATCGTTCTTCCTCGCCGAGAGAGGGACGAACGGCTCGACCAAGGCAACGGTGGTGAACGAGAGCCTCACGTCAACGTTCGATCGCCTCGACGTGTCGGGCGCCGCTGTCCCGTTCCTCGACCAGACCTGGCTCACCGCCCGCGTGCTCGCCGCGGGAGCGCTCGTCGCGGGTTCGCTCCAGGGTGCTGGCGGAGCGGTGGTCCTGCGCGCAAGCGAGGTGCTGGTGCGCGTACCCGAGGAGGTTGCGTGCCCGGCACCTCTGTTCATCGAGTGCGCCGCCGGCACCAGCCCGACGTACGAACGGACCGCCGAACGATGCACCGTACAGATCGGATGCGCCGCCCCGACCGCGTGTCCGATGCCGGTCCCCGCGTGCTCCGCCGGCTACGTGTTGGTCGAGTGGCGAGCGGCGGGTGGCTGCGCCTCCTACGCGTGCGACCCAGCGTTCGATCCCGCGCCCTGAGCGCACCGAACGCCACAAATTACTGGACGTTGGCGCGGCGCCGTGTGACCTAGCCCGCGCCTCATGGATGCGCCCGACGCTCGAGGGCTTCTCGATCTTCTTCGCGTCCCGCGAGTCGCCGCGGGCATCGTCGCACTGGCAGCCTTCGCGTGGGGCGCGATGACCGTGTCGCACTACGGCGTCACGTTCGATTCGCCTTCGCTCTTCTACGCGGGCGATCGAACGCTCTTCTTCCTCACGCACCCGAACACGCCGTTCGCGCTCGACTTCATGGCGCAGGTGGAGCCCGCAGGGTTCCATTCGAACTTCGTCCTCAGCCCCGAGATCACCGATCCCGTCCGGCTCCCGTCGTTCCCCGGGCTCGTGTGCGCCATCACCGATGCCATCTTCCGTGGGTGGCTCGGTTGGACGAGCTTCATCGACGGTCATCACCTCGGTCTCGTGCTCATGCACGCGGTGGCGCTCTTCGCGTACGTGACCTACGGCAGTCGACTGATTGGGCTCCGTGCCGCGGTCCTCGCCGGCGTCATGCTGGCGCTGTTCCCCTGCGCGCTGGGGCACTCGTTCAACAACGCCAAGGACTGGCCGTCGGCGCAGTTCTACGGCGTCACCGTACTGGCCGCCGCCGTGGCGATCCTCGAGGAGCGTCCGCGCGCGCTGATGGGCGCGGGCGTCTGGCTGGGGGTCGCGCTGGCCGCGAAGCTCAACCCCGTCTTCGCAGTCGTCACCGTTCTACTCTGGCTTCCGCTCGTGTACCGCGTCACGTACTGGCGCGCGCGCCCTGTGCCGGATGCGATGATCCTCGCCAGCGCCGCCTTCCCGCTGATCGGCGCCGCGACCTTCTTCTTGAGCTGGCCGTGGCTGTACCACGGCCCCATCCGCGACTGGCCGCTGAACCTCCTCGAATACTTCGTCTACATGTTCGGCCACGGGTCGACCGACGCGCAAACAGGGACGACGTACCCGCTCCGATGCGTCGTTTTCATGACCCCTCCGATCGTCCTCGCGTTGGCCGCCCTCTACGCGCTCCGGGGTTCTGGCGAGTCACCGCGGAACAAGGCGATCTGGGCGCTGCTCCTCCTCTGGACGGCCCTCCCGGTCGTGCGCGTCAGCGTTCCGGGCGCGGCCTTCTACGACGCCAACCGCCACTACATCGAATACATCCCAGGCCTCTGCGCGATGGCGGGCGCCGGCGCCTCGTGGGCGCTCGACTCCCTCGCGCGCTCTCGTCTCTCTCACGTACGCGCGGTTCATTCGCTCGCCATCGCGACCCTGATCGCAGGGCTCGTCTGGCCAATCGCGGAGACTCACCCCTTCGAGACGACGTACTACAACGTGCTGGCCAGCGGTCTTGGGGGGGCGCAGCGCGCGGGCCTCCTGCACGCCGATCCACCGCTCGTGCGGGCGAGCGGCGACGAGGGAGACTACTGGTACAACTCGCTGCGCGACGCGCTCGGCACCATTCGGCCCCTTCGGCGGCCCGGGCAAACGCTCGGCGCCTGCGGCCCGTGGGAAGCTCAGGTGCGCGCCAACTGGGACTACGAGGAGCCGCTCGCGTACGTCGGCAGTCCGCGAGGACACATCGAGGCACCCACGCTGTCGGCGGACTTTCTCTATGTGTCGCCGCGCGAAGGCGCGTGCGACTGGCAGCGAATCCGCGAGCTCGAACGGACACGTCCCGTCCTCTGGCGCGTCATGCGCCAAGGCGGACTCGTCTACGAGGTTCTCGGCCTTCCCGACGGCAGCCGCCGTCCCGCCGTGTCGTTCGAGACGCTCTACGATCCCTCTCCAGCGGAGACACCTGCACCGCCGGCGGAACTGGGTCGACGGGCGCAGCGATGACGCCGGCTTTCGCGCGCGCGCTCGCGGTCTCGGCGGCAGCGCTGGGTACCGCGATCGTCGCCGCCGGGGCCGCCGTGTACACCTGCTGCTCCCGCTTCGATGCGAGCCTCGCCGTCGTCTACGACGTACCTCTCCGGAACGTCGCACGGTCCCGCGATCCCGCCGTCCTCGAGCGTGGAGAGCACTTGGTCGAATCCATTGGCGGGTGCGCCATGGCCGCGTGCCATGGTGCGGACCTCGGTGGAGGGGACGTCATCAGGCTCGGGTCGCTCGGCGTCTTCGCCGCCCCGAACATCACTCCCGCCGCGATCGCCAGCGCGTACACGGACGCCGAGCTTGCACGCGTCCTCCAGCACGGGCTGAAGAGAGACGGTCGCTCCGTTCGATTGATGCCGTCCCAGGACATCGACTGGCTTCCGGACGCGGACGTCGACGCGATCGTCTCGTACCTTCGCACGCTCCCGGCCGTCCATCGGCCGGGCGTGGCGGTGGAGATCCTGCCCGCCGTGAAGCTCCTGGACCGGCTCTACGACGTCCCCGTAGACACCGCCCGCCGCATCGACCACGCCGGGATCGAACCAGGCCCCACCCCCGAGCCGACTGCGGCTTACGGAGCGTTCCTCGCGCGCGCCTGTCGCGAGTGCCATGGCGCGCGCCTGAGCGGAGGGCCCATCCCGGGGCTGCATCCGTCGATGACGACACCGTTGAACCTGACGCCCGATCGAACGGGCCTCGCCGGCTGGACGTTCGAGGACTTCGACCGGGTAATGCGCCGCGGCGTGCGCAAGAACGGCGCGTCGCTGTCCGAATACATGCCGATCGACGCCTGGCGCCACCTCGACGAGACCGAGATGCGCGCACTTTGGGCGTACTTGGCGTCAATCCCCCCGATTCCGTTCGGGCAGCGTTAACGCGCCGAGATCGACGCTTCTTGGTGGGGCAACCCAATCGAGACTCGCGCGTCACGTGACCGGTGCGAGTCCTGCGCTATACCGCCCCACAACTTGAAACGCTTCAACGTACTCACCTGGACGCCCTTCGGGGCCCTCATCATCGCGGCCGCATGCGCACAAGGCACGAGCGGCGACACCAACGATGGCGCCGACGCGGGGGGCGCGACGTCCCAGAACGACGAGGACGGCAGCTCGACCGAAGGTGATTCGGGGGGCACCGTGACCCCGTCGGAAGACTCCGGAAGCCCATTCACTGGCGAGGACACGGGTACCCCGGCCAACGAAGATTCGGGAACCCCGAACGAAGACTCCGGCGGCAACACCGGAGACGACGCGGGACAAGACTCGGCGCCCCCTGGTCACGACGCCGGCGGCGGTACCGACTCCGGGGGGGGCTCGCAAATTCCGACGACCTGCGCACAGGCGTACCAGGCGTTCGGATGCTGCGTCGGCAACACGCTCTATTACTGCAGCGGCGGCTCCACTCCGACGTCGAAGACGTGCACGGGCACCAAGGTCTGCGGCTGGAATGCGACCGACGGCTACTACGATTGCGTGGCTTCCCCCGGGGGAGCCGACCCGGGCGGCACCCACCCGATCGCGTGCGAGTGACGCGGCCGGCTGCTCGTTCGGCTCACTGAGGCTGCGCGAACACGAGCGTATGCGCGGCGGCGTCGGGAGCGTCGCCTCCGCCACACGTGACGGTGAAGACGAGCCTCGTCGGGTCTCCAGTGACGCCGGTGACCGGCTTCCCGTCGCAGGTCACGGCCGGCGTCCCCACGTTCCAGAAGACGTCGTGCGTCGACGGGACCCCGGGGTGGTCGTTGAACGTGATCGTTAGAGTCGAGCCACTCCACGTCGTCGTAGCGACGTCACCGCCGACGGCCATCGCGTAGGGGCGCGTGAGATGCGCCATGACGCCGCCGTCATCGACGTACTGAACCGCGCCCGCGTCGTCGCGTGTGATGACCCCCGGGTTCCAGATCCAGTCCACCGACGACGCGAGGTTCCGATCGAACCCGGTGAGCTCGTCGTCGACCCACGTGAGCCCACCGTCGGCGAGCGGGTTCGCGCCGTGCTCCGTCACGAAGAGCGGCTCGCACCAGGCGTTCGCCTCGGTGCGCGCGTTCTGGATCGAGTTGGAGAACACGTACGAGGACGTCGTGTAGATGTGAACCGCGTAGACGCCGCCGGCGACGGGAAACGGCGTGGGCGAGATGAGCGACTCGTTGAGCTGGTTCCGGATCGCCGAGGGCTCCCAGAGGATCAGGTGGCGCGGGTCGACCTGCCGGATCGCCTGCGCCAGCTTGATCGAGAACGCGTCGACCACCGGATCGGACGAGATGGGCTCGTTGAAGATCTCGTAAGCGAAGACGAGGTCTTCGTTGACGAAGTGCGCCGCGAACTGCTGGTACATCGTGGCGAAGGCGCCCTGTAGATCGTTCACGTTCTTGTCGAAGAAGTTCGAGTGCGCGCTCAGGGCCGCATTCGACGCGTGGCAGTCCCCACCGGGCACACCGCCTTCCCATTCGCCCGGGCTGACGACGGTGGCCCACGCGGGGGCTCCATCTTCGCAAAGGTCCTTGGACCAGCCGTCTTCGTGAAAATCGAGCAGCACGTAGAAGCCGTACGGACGCACGACGTCCAGGAAGGCCGCTATGGCGTCGAGGTACGAAGCCTGAAACTGCCCGGCCTCGAGCTCGAAGGCGCTCCAGTTGACCGGAAGGCGGAGCACGTTGACTCCGGCCTTCTGCATGAGCCCTAGATCGGTGTCGTCGAGCGGAGGGACGATCTCGTTCGGCGGTCGCCCGTCGTCAGGCGTCGCGTCGAAGAGACCCGGCACCTTGATGTTGTAGCCACGCAGGATGACCGTCCGCCCGTGCGCGTCCCGGAGGACGTAGCCGTCGGAGTCGAGCGGATGAAACTGAGGGACGTACGCCGGCGCCGCGGCGTCGGGCGCTTTCGCGCTCGACGGCTGCGACGCAGGGGATGCGTGGCATGCGCCAAAGCCCCCCAGGAAGGAAAGGGCGAGCGCTGCGAGGGCGTGACGATGGACGGGCATCCGCGTGTGGAATGTAGCCGCGTGCGGGCAGACGCTCGATCGTCAATTGCGGCAATCGTGCCCTTCGTCGAGAATCGGAGCTTGAACAAAGGGGGGCCCTTGAAACGACGATTCGCGTTCTTCGCCATACTGTGTGCGCCGGCAGCCGGCGTCGTCGCGTGCGTCGGGGACGACACGGTCGGGCCCCCAAATCCACCGGCCACGGACTCCGGCGCTGCCGACTCGACCGTTGCGACCGACGCGATGACCGCAGACGGCTCGGTGGGCGTGGATGCGGCCGACGTGAGCGCGCCCGATGCCGCCGATGCAAACGCGCCCGACGCCCTCGACGCCGCGGATGCGCTCGCGTGCACGCTGACGGTGGATGACGCTTCCGTCGAAGGGACGCTTTGCACCGGCGTCTGCACCAACCTCGCCAGCGACCCGGCCAACTGCGGTGCGTGCAGCGACGTGTGCGAAGCGGGCGCGCTCTGCTCTTCGTCGACCTGCGCCAACATCGCCGGCTCGCTCGAAGGGCTCGAGTGGTTGCTCCCGTGCAGCAGCGCCGCCAGCGGCGGCGTATGCTCCGCGAGCAACCCGCCCGACCAGAGCGCGATCCTCAACGGCGCGTCGAACGCGACCTACGCGGTGACCCTCCACTTCCAGGGGATCGTCGAGCAGAAGACCTACGCACCGAACCCGTACGACGCCGGCCCGGACGCGGGAGATGCAGGCCCCGCCTACCCGGTGGCGGCGGGGACCAACGCGAGCATGTTCATCGAGAACGCGACCCCCGCGGGCGACGGCTTCAACGTCTACGAGCTCGACGTGTCTGCGCCCGCGCAGACCATCTACCTCAACGCCGGAACCTCCAACATCTACTACCTGTTCCCTCTCGACTACGTCGTGACGATCCCGATCACCGGGGGGGCGACAGTGACCTTGTCGGCGAACACGATCGACGGTAGCGAGATCTCCAACCAGGGGATCGACGGAGGGGCCATCGGCGTCCCGGGGTTCTTCGATGGCGGCGCCTATGACGGGCAATTCATCCAGATGGATGTGGTGAGCGTCTCGCCGGAGTGACGCGCCCGTCAGACCGGTTTTTCGCGACGTGCGAGCCGTGTGTCGGTACGTTCGCGGCGATGAAGATGCCGTCGCTGGTCGTGCCGTCCGCCGTCCTCACCGCCAGCCTCGCCCTTGGGTGCGGCTCCCCTCCCCCTCAGGCGGCGCCACCGGCGACCCCGTCGAGCGTCTCGGCGTCCGCCGCAGCCGAAGCGGATGACGGGCTCGGCAAGCTCACCGACGAGCAGCTCGTTCACAAGCTCCTGGACGTCACCGGCGTGAGCGGGCTCGGCAAGCAGGTCGCCGACAACATGATGGAGAGCTTCCGCAGGATGCCGAACCTTCCGCCCGGCTTCGTCGACCGCTTCAAGCAGAACCTGCGCACAGAGACGTTCGTCGAGCTGATCGTGCCCATCTACCTGAAGCACTACGATCGCACGACGATCCTGGCGGCGATTCACTTCTACCAGTCCGAGCCGGGTCACAAGATGGTCGCGGCGCTTCCGGCGGTGACGGCGGAGAGCATGGAGGTCGGAAGGAAGTGGGGCGGCGACCTCGCCAAGAAGACGCTCGACGACCTCGGGGTGGCGCGCCCCTGAGAGAGGTGCCGGGCAACCGTGCCCGGGCGTTGACGCCACTCGGACTGCGCACGAGACTTTCGCCGCATGAGGGACGCCCGCATCTACCGCGCCACGCCCGCGGTCGCCGAAGCGCTGGCCGACGTACTGATGGACTGCGTCGAGGGAGGGGCCTCGGTCAGCTTCATGCATCCGCTGTCGCGAGCCCGTGCGCTGGCTTTCTGGAACGAGGCCTTGGCGAGCGCCGCGCGAGGTGAGCGCGTCGTGCTGGTGGCGGAGGACCTGGAGGTGGGCGGCGTCGTGGGCACCGTTCAGGTCGTGCTCGCGACGCCCGAGAACCAGCCGCACCGCGCGGACATCGCCAAGATGCTGGTGCACCGCCGCGCGCGCCGCCGCGGGGTGGCCGCAGCGCTGATGCAGGCCGCCGAGGCTACCGCACGCGAAGCCGGCAGGACGCTGCTCGTGCTCGACACCGTGACGGGTGGCGACGCCGAGCGCCTGTACGCTCGCATGGGTTGGGAGCGGTGCGGGGTCATCCCCGGCTACGCGCTCCTGCCGCGGGGGGGTCTATGCAGTACGACCGTGTTCTATCGGGTACTCACTGAACCCTAGTCAAACCCGCCACTTCCAAGTGGCTCATGATCGCCATCGACGCCGTGAGCAACTCCGTCGACAGCGCCAAGAGCCGGATGCTGAGCGTCGTGAGCGGGGTCACGGCGCCAGAGATCGCGACCGTGGGCGCCGTGAGCGCCGCGGACAGCACCGTGAGTCAGCGTCATGGGGGTCGTGGTGCCGTTGCACGGCCCCGTAGTGGGACGTGACGACGATCACCACCGGACTCGAGAGGCCGTGCGTGGCGCTCGCGAGGTCCGTGATCCGCGACGATGGGCGCAAGCACGGCCGTGCTTACGGCCATCGCCCGGCTGGCGGGCGTCGTCGGGCGCGACGATAGCCTATCGAACGGCCACTGGGAGCGACCCATCAGGGCTGACGAGCCTAGCGTTGGCTGACTGGGAGCGACGGATAGAGGCCACGGACGGCAACATTCGCTTCCCCAGGCCGAGCACAGCGATGCCGACGGTCCTCACGGCGACGCCGATGCGGAAGAGCGCGATGGACATCGCCGGGACGGCGTCGCAGCGTGAGTGATGTCGACTCGATACGCTCGTCGACGCGCTCTCGGCTCCGTCGATAGTCTCGTTGGCGCTCTCCACGTCCGTGAACGCACGCGCAACCTGGGCAGGGTCGTGAAGCAGGCCTGCGCTGGCGCCGCGGGCGGGGGGCCGTGCGCTGGTAAGGCCCCTAGCCGTTCCCGGGCAAACCCGACGCGGCTCGCGCTGACGACACGTCGGTGGGGATACCTCCGTAGCCCTTCTCGGCGATCGTCGATGCGCGCGCGCGGTACGACTCCGGCTCCGCGGGCGCCCAGGTGGCGAGCCCGTCCACGTACCGATTGAACATGCAGAACGCGGCGGCGATGAGCACCGTGTCGTGGATCTCGAGGTCCGTCGCGCCTTGCGCTCGCGCGCGCGCGATGTCGTCCTCGTGCACGCGCTTTCCCCCCTCCTGCACCTTGCCGGCGATGGCGAGTAGCGCTTTGAGCTTGCTCGAGATCGCCGCCGTCTCGAAGTCTCGCTTCACGTCGGCAACGAGGGCTTCATTCCCCCCGAGGTGCACTGCAGCCACGGCGCCATGGCTGGTCTGGCAGTAGTGACAATCGTTCCTGGAGGAGACGAACGTCGCGATGAGCTCGCGCTCTCCCGGCGAGAGCGTCCCCGGCGCGCGCAAGAGAGCGTTTGCCAGATCGCAGAGCGGCTTCGCGGTCTCTGGTCGCACAGTGAAGAGCCCTCGAATACCAGGCAGTCCTTCGGGGATGTTGATGTGCGGCATGCTGGCGTCTCCGGTTGGTGGTGGTTTCAGTTCGGACGAGGTTGGAAGGTTCGCGAATGCGCTGCGGCCCCAAGACACGCTTACCGTTTCGTCGCGCGTTTCTTCCGCTTCGCGGCAGGCGACGCGGCCTTCTTCGTCTTCTTCGTGACGCGCTTCTTCGCGGCAGACTTCTTCTGCGGGTCGGATCGAAGCGCGAGCGGCGACGCGTGCTTCGGCTGGTAGACCCCGAGCTTGTCCCCGCTCGGGAGTGTGATCTGCGTGAGGATCCCCCAGCGCTCTTCGTGCAGCGGCCCCGTCTCGACCCCCTTCTTCTTCATTGCGGCGACGAAGGCGTTCACGTCCTCGCACATCAAGTAGAGCTCGTGCGAGCTCGCGTCGGCCGGGTGAAACGCCGGCTCCGCAGGAGGGAGCGCGAAGATGAGCCAGCCGTGACCGGCATCGGCAAACCGATATTCGAGGACGTCGCGAAAGAACGCGCGGTCCGCGTCGGCGTCCTTGCTGAAGAGGATGACGTGGGCGCCGTTGACCATTGGTAGATTCTGCCCTTTCACCTTGAGGAACGATTGTTCATCGGTGAAAGGGCAGAACCCCCTTTCAAACCGTGCTTGCGGATTTCCCGCACACGGCTTGCCGATGGTCTTCTTGACGGAGCTTGCACGACGACGTGATCGCCCCGGCCTCGCACGCACGGACGAGCGTCACCTCGCCCATGTTCGTTCGCACGTTGCCGTGACGAGCGCCGCCGCTCGGCTCCTGCCCATAGCTCGCGTTGAGGTTGTCGCACTTGAACGTCGCACGTACGTGCGCCGGGGTCGTTAGGTCCGCTCGTGGCGGCCATTCCCTCGCGCTTACCCTCGCTTCGAGCGTGACCAAAGCAGGGCCCCTTCCCTCCCACCGCGTTCTTCGTCGCGGCGATCAGCGGTACTACGGACCCCTCGGACTCCCGCTGCGCACGCCCCGATTTCGCCTTCAGCTTATACGAGCGCGCTTGCCGCGACGACGGCAACGCAGACGGGTCTCTCGTGTTCCGCACGTGTCCTTGAGCGCGTGCTGCTCCCCGTACCCCGGCGAGATTCGGCGCGCGTATTTGTCCGGGACCTGGCGCGTCGAACGTGGCCTTCGCCGTGACATGAGCGGCTCGGCTCTCGCATTGTTTCTCTGTCGAGGCTGCAGGATTCACTTCATGTTGCGGCCCGCGCTCTTGCTCCCTCCGTAGAGGCTCTTGACGTCCCGCTCGGGCCACGTGGATCTCTCCACGAGCCTGGGACCTGCTACCCGGCGCTCCGGCGCCTACCGGGACGGGACTTGCACCCGTTGGACTCGCGCAGCGGGAAACCGCGCTCGGCTCCGCTTTCGCGGCTCTTCGCTCGGTTTCGTCACGACGCACCATGGCAGCGAGCGTAGACCGGGAACGCGAAACTGCGACGGCGGAACGCGGCACGAGCCGCGACGAGAGGGCCCGTGCAGATCCACCCCCTCGACCCTTCGGTTCGTTACGTTCGCGCTACACCCCAGCTCCGTCTGGTGCGCGTGTGCTCCGAAAACGGTCGCCGACCTGCATTTGTTCAGTAAGGTAAACGCGCGATGGGGGGCAATTCGCTACAACGCAACCAGCCCACGCCGGTGCACCTTCGCCCGGCGGGTCTCGACGTGCTCCTCCGGCCCATCCACGCGTGGGTATGGGGCGACGCTCACCGGAGCGCGCACAAGCTCCTCCGTTTTGCCGAGACGGAGGCCGATGGGGGCCGCGACGTCGCAAGGGCGGCAGAGCTCACCCGCGACGGGGTGCTCCGCCGCCTGTACCTCCGGCACGCCATCGACGAGCTCCGCCACGCCGACATGTTCCGCAAGCGCGGGAAGGCGATGCTCGCCGCCCTGCCGAAGCGCGACGCTGCGCTCGAGGCGAACTGGTTCACCCCCGGCGAGCGCGGGCTCGACGACCTGCACGTCGAGCACGAGGCCGACGACACCCTTCTCGCATTCCTGCACCTGAGCGAGCGCGCCGCCGCGATGCGCTTCGCCACGTACCGCGCCGTGCTCACCCACGATCCGGACACGCGCGACGTCTTCGAGGGGATCCTGCGCGACGAGGCTTTCCACATGAACTACACGCGAAAACAGCTCGAGCGCGTCGCACCGCGCCGGCACGGTTGGCGCCTATGGGTCGCCCGGCTCCACCGGTTCTGGAAGGTGTACTTGCGCTTCGCGTCGGCGTTCGCGAGCGTCATGGGCGCCGTCGTCCTCACCGTGCAGTACTTCGTCGTGCTCCCGGTCTTCGCGCTCGCAGCCAAGCGATCGGCGCGCCGCGAGGCGCTCGGATGGACGCCGGCCGCCGAGCGACCGCACTCCTTCACTGGTCAGTACGGATGAAGATCCTCGGCATCTCGTCGCACTATCACGACTCGGCGGCGGCCCTGCTCGTGGACGGCCTCCCGGTCGCCGCCGTGCAGGAAGAGCGCCTCTCGCGGAAGAAGAACGACGCGGCGTTCCCGGTCGCAGCCATCGAGCACTGCCTCGAGCGCGCCGGGCTCCAGCCCGAGCAGCTCGACGCCGTCGTCTTCTACGAGAAGCCGATGCTCAAGTTCGAGCGCATCCTGACGATGGCGCTGCGCGAGTGGCCACGCAGCTTCTCGGCCTTCCCCCAGGCGATGAAGAACTCACTGGGCGAGAAGGTGTGGGTGAAGGGGATCATCAAGAGCTGGCTCGGCGTACCGAGCAGCAAGATCCTCTTCACCGAGCACCACCGCTCACACGCGGCGGCGGCCTTCCTCACCGCGCCGACCCGCGAGGCGGCGATCCTCACGGCCGATGGCGTCGGCGAGTGGGCCACTCTGTCGATTGCCCGCGGCAAGCGCGGGCCCGAGGGGACGCGGCTCGATCTGCTGCGCGAGATCCGCTTCCCGCACTCGCTCGGGATGCTCTATTCGACCTTCACCGCCTTCCTCGGCTTCCCGGTGAACGAGGGCGAATACAAGGTCATGGGGCTCGCCTCGTACGGCACGCCGCGCTTCGCCGATCAGGTCCGCAAGGTCATCGCGCGCACGAGCGACGGAGCGTTCCAGCTCGACATGAGCTTCTTCGAGTACCAGACGTCGGCGAAACGCTCGTACAGCAACCGCTTCGTCGAGCTGTTCGGCCGGCCGCGCGCACCGTGGGACCCGCTCGACCCCACGAGCGACGAGGGGAGGCGCTTCGCCGACATCGCGTCGAGCGTGCAGCACGTGCTGGAGGAGATCCTCGTCGACCTGTGCACGCGACTGCACGACGAGACCGGGCTGCCGGATCTGTGCCTCGGCGGCGGCGTCGCGCTCAACGGCGTCTGCAACGCGCGCATCCTTCGCGAGAGCGGGTTCGAGCGCGTCTTCGTCCCGCCCGCGCCGGGGGACGCAGGGTGCTCGCTCGGTGCCGCGCTCCTCGCCGACCGGGTGCACTTCCGCAATCCCGACCGCGACTTCCCCGACCACCCCTACTGGGGGCCCGACCTCGACACCGAGGAGCACGCGCGCATCGCAAAGGAGGACGGCCTCGCCACCATCGAGCTTTCGAGCGAGCCGGCGCTCATCGATTACGTCGCCCGCGAGCTTCATGCGGGCAAGATCGTCGGCTGGATGGATGGACGCTCGGAGCTCGGACCGCGCGCGCTCGGCAATCGCAGCATCCTCTCGGCGCCGCACACCGCGGAGCAGCGCGACCGTCTGAACAAGAGCATCAAGTTCCGCGAAGAGTTCCGCCCCTTCGCCCCCGCGGTGCCGACCGAGCACGCGAGCACGTACTTCGATCTCCCCCCCGGAGGGCTCCGCCTCGCCCGCTTCATGTCGGGCGTGTTCCCCGTGCGCGAAGAGCACCGCGCGAATCTCGCCGCCGTCACGCACATCGACGGCACCGCGCGCCTGCAGACGGTCGATCGAGAGACGGCCCCCCGGTTCCACGCGCTCCTCGAGACGTACGGGCGCGTCTCGGGCACACCCGTCCTACTCAACACGTCGTTCAATCTCGCCGGCGAGCCGATCGTGAATCGCGCCGTCGAGGGGTACTCGACCTTCCGGCGCTGTGGCATCGACCTGCTCGTCGCCGGGCGCACCATCGTCACCAAGGAGCGCGCCGGGAGCGCGACCGACATGGAGTCGGAGGAGGCCGCGGAATGAGTCTCAAGCGAAAGGGGAAACTCTCGCGAGGCATGACCGTCATCGGTAGTGCCTTCCCGTCGATCGGCGACCTCGTCGGCGGTATGTGGAAGGACGAGAAGCGGAACCGGTGGCTCGTACCCCTCGTCGTATTTCTCTGCGTCACGGGGCTCGTGCTCGTGCTGGCTGGCACGGTCGAGGTGCTGGCGCCGTTCATCTATACAATCTTCTGAGATGCACGAGCTCCTCGCCTGCCCCGCCTGCCGGGGAGACCTGCGTGACGTGGGACTGCGGCTCGCCTGCGCCGCGTGTGACGCGACCTATGCCGTGAAGAACGGTATCCCCGATCTCCGCGTGCCCAGCGACACGCGGACCGAGACGGTTCGTGATTTCTACACGGTCGCCCCGTTCCCCGGATACCCACCGAGAGACAGCCTGGGCGGTCTACGCGCGCGCGCCGGCAGGAGCGAGTTCGCGAAGCTCCTCGACCGCGCGATCCCGGGCGACGCGCGCGTCGTCGAAGTCGGCTGCGGCACGGGGCAGATGTCGCTCTTCCTCGCGACCGCCAATCGCGTCGTCCTAGGAGTTGATCTCACGCGCGCGTCGCTCGAGCTCGGAGCGGCCGCGGCGCGGCGCTTCGGCGTCGACAAAGCGACGTTCATCGAGACCGACCTTCGACGACCAGGGCTCCGCGAAGGGGCGTTCGACGTCGTCTACTCGTCCGGCGTACTGCACCACACGCCCGATCCGCGCGCGTCGTTCACCTCGCTCGCGCGGCTCGCGAAGCCCGGGGGGATCGTGGTTCTGGGTCTCTACAACGCCTGGGCGCGCATCCCGCACCGCACGCGCCGCGCCGTCGGGCGCCTCACCGGCTTCAAGTGGGTGCCGCTCGATCCGGTGCTCCGCGATCGCGCGAGCGAGCCCGCTCGTCGCGAGGCGTGGCTGCGCGACCAGTACATGCACCCCGAGGAGCACCGGCATACCACGCGCGAAGTGCAACGCTGGTTTCGCGAGAGCGGCATCGAGTACCTGCGCACGTACCCCGACTCGCTGCTCGCCCACGACCCGCCGGAGGACGACGCTCTGTTCCAGCCCGCCGAAGACGACTGGGCCTGGGAGAACTGGGTCGCACAGCTGGCATGGATGAAGACGCTCGCGCACGAGGGGGGTCTCTGGGTGACCATCGGCCGAAAGGCTCCAGCGACCGCGTGACCGCGACGCCCTCGCCGCAACCGCGCGTCCGGCTCGTCGTGGAGCTGGTCGTTGCGCTCGCGGGCGGTTCGCTTCTCTTCTGGACGTCGCGCATGGACCTGCGCTGGCTCGAACTCCACGCGACGCCGGCGTTCTGTTTCGATGCGTCCACGCAGCTTTCACGCGCGCGCCTCACACGAGCCCTCGTCGTCGCGGTGGGGGCGACGCTGATCGTCGTCGTGCGCCCGATCGCCGGTCGATGGGCCGGGCGCCGCACGCCGCGGGCGCTGCTCGCCGACGTCGCGCGCTTACTCGTCGTACCCATCGGTCTCGCGCTCGTCGCGTGCGAGGTGATCCTGCGCCTTTGGCCGAGCCCCCCGGGCCCTCACTTCGAGCCAGACTCCGAGCGGGATACGCGTCTGTCGTGGCGCCCGGTTCCAGCGCACGTGACCGATCTACGCGTAGGCGGCCGGATGGTGCGCTTTGCCGTCGACGCCGAGGACGAGCGCGTACGCGCCCTTGAAGCGCCTGTCGATCCGACGCGTCCCACGATTCTGTTCACCGGAGAATCGGTCGCTTCGGGCTTCGGGCTCCCCTACGAGGAAACGTATCCGGCCATGGTCGCTGCGAGGCTCGGCGTCCAAGCCGTCAACGTGGCCGTGCAGGGCTACGCGAACGACGCCTCGTACCTTCGCCTCGTCGATGCGTTGCCACGCTTCGCCCACGTGCTCGCGACCGTCACGCTCGTCGTGCCGTCGGCGCTCTACCGCAACATGGCGCCGGACCGCCCGCACCTGCGGTTCTCGTCCGACGGGAGCGTGCAGATGGTCGCTCGTACGGATCACGACTGGAGTCTTTGGTCCGTCGAGACATTGTTCGAACGGACGATCGGACTGCACTCGGCCGAGGCGGCCCTCCGCGCGCACGACACGATGGCCGCCACGGCCCGCGCCACACGGGCGAGAGGAGCGCTGCCGCTCGCCATCGTGTTCGGTTGGCCGACCTGTCTCCCCGACGATGGTGACGCGCCGTCGATTGATCGCACTCTGTTCGAGGGGGTCGACTTGCCCCACACGCACGTCGATGTCCCCAAAGACGCGTGGGATCCGGTCACCGGGCACCCGGACGTCCGCGCGCAGACCAAGATCGCCGAAGCGATCGTCCAGACCCTGCGCGCGTCCGGCGTCACGCCGTAGCCCGCCGCCGTCGCGCGCGAACTACGGCTTCGCGATCGTGAAGTTGTGCGGATAGGGGGACGACGTCGTCACCGTGACCGCGGTCCCTGCCTCGATGGATTGCAGCTGCGCCTGCGTGAGCGTCACGGTGTGGTCATGACCTGCGTCGAACGACGTCGTGTAGATCACCCCCTCCGAAGGGGGCGCTGTCAGGTCGGTCGTCGGTACGCAGAGGGTGTGCGTGTGATTGTTCGTGACCGTCGAGGTCTCGAAGCTCCCCTCACATGCCGACGCATCGTCGGGACCTGCCGAGGAGACCTCGGGGTTCGTCGTCGACGACGGCGAACCGTTGCTGGAGCTGCACGCAAGCGACTCGCCCACGACGGGCACCATCACCAGGATCGTCAGAAGCTCGCGTCTCGTAAGGGCGGTATCCATCGTCATCCTCCGCGTTGTGCCAACGTACGATCGGTACCCCCTTGCGCAACACCGCGCTTCAGGAATCGCACGTGCGGCGGCGGCAATGGCCATTGCCGCGTCGGACACGCCGCAAAGCTCGACGGCGAGATCGTGCGAAACCTGCGTACGCTTGCGGCGTGCCCAGCCAGGCTCTCTCTCATGCCCGCGAGTGCCTCTTGCTCGTCCTCGCGATGGCGAGCTGCGGCACCGGTAACGCGACCACTCCGCGGAGCTCGCGGCAAGGCGAGCCGATGGCGCACCCCGCGCCTACGCGCTCGCCCCTCGTGAACGAGGCAATCGCGCACCTGCGCGCGACCATGCCGACCGGCGGCGGTACGTATGCGGTCCTCCTCAGCGTCGGCGCCGGCGATCACGCAACCGCCATCGCCGCCGAGCTGCGGTTCGCGCTCGCGCGGGACCCCCGAATCGTGTTCGTGGGCACCTCGCTCGGGCCGGGCGCTCCGGTGTCCGATCCAACAAACGCTCTGCAACACGTGGATTCCGAGCGCGAAGGTTTCGTACCCTGGCCTAGCGTCGTCGTACGCGTGAGCGAGGTAAACGGCCAGGTATCCATCGCAGCGCGCCTTCCGGGCCGAGACCCGCTCGGACCACCCGAAGACGGATGGACGTGGCAGGTTCCTTGAGATCGGCGGCGCGGTCGCGGCGGGTACTTCGCCGAGCGTGCAAGGAGACCACGTCGGCCCCAGAACGACGAAAGGGCCGGACTCCAGAGAGCCGACCCTTCGTCATCCGCATCCGCGATGCCCTACGGCGCGGCCTTGAGCGCCTGGCACAGCTTGATGTTGTTCGCGACGTTCGCCGCCACCTTGACGGAGCCGTAGCAGTCGTAGCTCGCGTCGCCGATCTTGCGGCGCACCGAATACGAGTTCGTCTCGGTGGCCTTCCCGTCCATCGACATGCCCGTGCCGATCCAGCTCATCACCCACCCGTCGGCGGTCTTGTCGGCCTTGACCCACTTCTTGAAGAGGATCTCCTGCGTGGACTTCTTCGCCGACGCGAGGTCCTTCGCGTCGGTGTCGTCCACCTTCTTGACGACGACGTAGATCGATTCGTCGTCCGAGTGGAAGCCCGGTGCGCCGTCGTTGGCCACCGCGCCAGGGGGGAGATCGACGCTCAGGGGGAGGTCTCCGACCTTGGTTCCGCCCGCGACCGTCGTGGCGGCGGTCACGCTCGTCACGGACGTGCCCGTCGAGTCCGTTTTCGCGCCGCTCCCGTTACAGGCCAGGAGTCCCATCCCGACAGCCGAGGTCAGGACGAGAGTTGCGAGCGCACGTCGTTCGTTCGAGGTGAAAAGTGCCATCGTTTGTGTCCTCGGGTAACCGTTGAAACGTCTCGGTGCGACGACGCGGCTTGATTCGTCGCGCTCGACCTGACCCTTGCTACGGGGGCGGGCGATCAGTTCTTCCCGCGGTCGCGCTTTCAGCGCGCTCGACTGCTCCGAGATCTGGGCTCGCGACCCGGGCGGTCGCGGCTCCCGCTGTGTCACTTCGGCACCCCGGCGCCCCCGCTTGTGCCGCTCTGCCTCTACGCGACGAGCTCAAACCTGCAACCAATTTCGCGCTCTCGCGTCGGTCCGGACGGCACGTGCGATGCACTTGCCCGTCTTCGAATGGAGGTTCCCATGCGGAAGGCATTCCCGATCGCGATTGCTCTCGCACTTGCCGGTTGCTCGCATGAGCAACCGCTGCCGCAGTCTCCTTCCGACGCTCGCTCCAGTCAGACGGCGACCGACGTCGGTTCGGTGCCCGTCACAGGGGGGAGTGTTTCGAACGAGGGGGCCTCGGACGTCGCAACCGATCCGACCGCGGGCACGTGGCGCACCGATCTCCTTCGCGCCGCGCTCGAGCTCTCGTCGCTGACCGCAGGTCAAAAGGACAAGATCCAGACGCTCGTCGACCAGAAGAAGATCGCGAGCTCGAACATCCACGCGGCGCACGCTCAGCTCCTCGAAGCCCTCGCCGACGCGGTCGAGTCGGGGAAAGCCAACGCGGTCGCTCTCGCCCCCAAGGTCCGCGCGGTCGTGACGGCGATTCGCGCCAGTGAGCCCGCCGATCGCCACCTTCTCGAAGACCTCCACGCGACTTTGAGCCCCGACCAACGCAACGCCCTCGCGAGCCGCCTCGAGGCGCCGACGCAGACGGCGCACCAGAAGAGCGCCGAAGAGCGGCGCTTGGGATGGGTTTCATCGCTCGTGCTCAGCTCTGCGCAAGAGAGTCAGATCGAGGGAAACGTGCGCGCGCGCTACGAAGGCCCCGAGCCCGATGAGCAGGACGAGATGCGCGCGGAGCGCATGAGCGTGCTCGAAGCGTTCAAGGGTGACGCTTTCGTCATGGATCAGGTCGTGCCACCCAAGAGCGAGGATGACATCGAGCGATGGGTCAACCACGCCGTCGTGCTCGCGGCGGCGGCCACCCCCGTCCTCACGGCCGAGCAGCGCACGGCGGCAGCGTCGATACTGCGAACGCGGGCGACGAGGTCCGGAAGATAGTCATCGAACCTACGCCTCCCCTCTCTGCCAACGTGCGTGAGACACGACGCCGGTCCAAGTTTAGTGTCGAGGGCGAGCAAGTGACCGCTCGTGGATTCATCGAAATCACTCCATCTCGAACCTGCATCAACGGAAG
>Ga0302283_1000254_pt1 | contig 41519 bp, 31 predicted proteins | sample III_Fen_E1_4_FD_198770 | JGI IMG/M metagenome (GOLD analysis project Ga0302283, IMG submission 198770) | Peat permafrost microbial communities from Stordalen Mire near Abisko, Sweden - III_Fen_E1_4 | ecosystem: Environmental > Terrestrial > Soil > Wetlands > Permafrost | place: Sweden: Abisko... | reverse complement strand
CTGGGGCGACCGGTGTCATGCCCGGGGAAAGGGACGGTGGAGAAATGGTTGCAGTCCAACAGGTCGAGGACAACGAGACCATTGCCAGGATCGACGACATGGTATCCAGGGGCATGGCCGCCCTGCAGGCGGGGGCACCGGAGGAGGCGTTCGAATGGGCCCGGCGGGCGGAAGAAACCGGAGTTCCCAGGATGGGCGTGTCGATGCTGCGTGCCGTCGCCCAGTTGCACCTGGGCAAAAGGGAAGATTCCCTGGTATCGATGGAGAAGGAAGTCCGGTCCTTTCCGGAGAACCGCGCGGCGTTGGATGCCCTGAATACGCTCCGGAACATGGCAAGCGGCATCCATGGCGGGCCCTCCCCATCGTCCGCGGCACCGAAAGAAGGCTTCTTCGCCGAGCCCACGTCCAAGGTGAATCCTGGATTGGTCGCCTGGAAGCCGGGGTGTTCCGTCGTGGTGGGGAATCAATGCGACGTCTGGGCGATGCGGGTCAGCTTCGATCGTCCGGGCTGCAGGCTGCGGGTGGGGAACCGGACCTTCGTCGGCCATTCCCATTTCGTGTGCGCGGAGGACATCGAGGTCGGCGACGACGTGCTGATGTCCTGGGGCTGCACCATCCTGGACCACGACTCGCATTCCACCGATTTCACCTTGCGCAGCAACGATGTCGTGGGTTGGCTCAAGGGAGAGAAGGACTGGACCCATGTCCGTCGCGCGCGCGTCCGCATCGGGAACAAGGCATGGATCGGATTGAACGTCCTCATCATGAAGGGCGTGACCATCGGGGAAGGTGGGGTGGTCGCCGCGGGCAGCGTCGTGACGCGCGACGTCGCTCCCTGGACTTTGGTCGCCGGAAATCCGGCGCGGTTCGTGAAGGAGCTGCCGCGTCCCGACGGAATTTCCGCGTCGCTCGAGGACGCGCTTCCGCATTCCGCTACGGACGCCTACGACACGGCCTACAACTGGGGCTGGAACGAAGGCGGATTGCGGGAACTGATCCGGTCGTGCTACAAGACCCCGGACCAGCCCGAGAACGCGAGACGGTACCATGCATCGCCGGAGTTCGATGCCGCCTGCGAGGAACTGAAACGGGCGGGGCATCCTCCCTCGCGCGGGACGAGGATCCTCGACATCGGCTGCGGGAATGGAGTCGCATGCTGGTCGTTGGCCAAGGAGGGCTACGAGGTTACGGGGATCGATTCCAGACCGGGAGCACTGACCGGAATCGGAGCCGCGCGGAAGCTGATCGGAAAGGACGGATCGATTTTCAAGATCCTCCATACCCCCGCCGGGAAGCTTCCCTTCGCGCCGGCCACATTCGATGTGGTCTGGATGCGCGAGGAGCTCCACCACATCCGCGACCTTTCCGGTTTCCTGTCTTCCGTCCTGGAGCTGCTCGTGCCAGGGGGGGTGATCCTGGCCATGCGCGACCCCGTGGTGTGGAACGAATCCCAGAAGGCCGCGTTCTTCGAGGACCATCCCTTCCACCGCTTCACGAACGACGAAAACTGCCACTACCTGGACGAGTACATCGAGGGGTTCGCCCGGGCGGGTTTCACGCTCGAGAAGATGCTCGACCCGGTGTCCAGTCCCATCAACACCTATCCGGGTCCGTTCTCGGAGCTGGCGACGTTCGACGTGGAGGCCGCGAGACTGCGCCCCCGCGGGAACGACCTGTTCAGCTTCCTCGCGAGGAAGTCTCCGGCATGAGAGTGCTTCCGATCCCGAAACGGGACCGCTCCGGATCCTGTCGGTCCACCCCGCTCGCCGAGGGTCTCGAGCGCGTCGGTAGTTGGTTCGATTCCTTCCAGAAAGAACGACGATGAACCACCATCCAGAATCCCGTCCGGAAGCCTCGAACCGATCGAACGACCTTTCGGACGCCTTCCAGGCCCTCAGCCGGAATCCTTCCGATCCGGAGGCGCTGCGTCGCTTGGCGGTCGGTGTCCGCCCGCCGCACCGCACGACGATCGCGATCCCCATGGTCGGAAACCGCCAATGGCAGGGCGGCGTGGTCTACGTCCACCTGATGGCCATCGCCCTTCGATCCCTCCCGAAGGAGAAGCAGCCGCGCATCGTTTTCCTGGTGCGCAAGGGCGAGGAAGGGAGCTTGGACCTGTACGCTCCTTTCCTGCCCCTCTTCGACGGCGTCGTTCTGGTAGGCTTTCCGGCGCACGAGACTCCCGAGGTCGGTGGAATTTCCGTCGTGCGCGCGGTGGACATCCCCCAGGCCCATTCGCACTTCGACGTGCTCTACCCCATGCGACCCCTGGTCATGCCCGGCGTGCACGGGGCGTCGTGGATCCCCGACTTCCAGCACCGCCACCTGCCCGAATTCTTCTCCCCCCAGGACCTCGAGAAGCGCGACGCCTCGTTCCGCGAAGTCGCGCGTACCGCCAGGATCTGCGTGTTTTCGAGCCGGGACGCCGAGAAGGATTTCCGGACGTTCTATCCCGAATCCCGTTGCAGGACGCATATCCTGCATTTCTTCCACCAGCTTCCGGACGCCGCCTTCCAGCGACCGGTGGAACCCGTGGTCGAGAAGTACGGCTTGCGCCGCGGGTTCATCCTCTGCTGCAACCAGTTCTGGATCCACAAGGGCCACGACACCTTGTTTCCGGCCTTCGCCGAGCTGGCGAAGGAATTTCCCGACATCGATCTGGCCTGCACCGGGGGTACGGAAGACTACCGGAACTCCGGTTACTTCGGGAACCTGCTCGAGTTCCTGCGCTCCAACGGCCTGGAATCGCGCGTGAAGATCCTCGGGCTCATTCCCCGCGACGACCAGCTCCAACTGCTCCGCGCCTCGATGGGGGTGGTGCACCCTTCCCGCTTCGAAGGCTGGAGCACGGTGGTGGAGGACTGCCGCTCGCTGGGCAAGCCCATGGTCCTCACCGACCTGGGCGTGCACCTGGAACAGGAACCACCGGAATCCGTCTTCTTCCGGACCGGCGACGTGGGCGATCTGGCCGCGAAGCTGCGCGAAACCCTTCCCACGTGGAAGCCGGGCCCGGACGCCGCCGCCGAGGCATCCGCCCGCGCGGATTCGGAACGGAACATCCGCAGGTACGGAGAGGAGCTCCTTGCGCTCTGCTCCAGGATCCAGGATGCCTTCGCCGAGGACGACGGCGCGATGCGTTGCCTGGAGGAAGCCTCGCGCCTGCTGGACCAGAACCGTTCATCGGAGGTGGAGGTCGCGTTGGACCGCGCCCCCGTCCTGGAAAGCGAAGACGCGCGCATCCAGCGCGCCGCGGGGAACCTCCTCCTGCGCGCCGGACTGCTGAACCAGGCGCGTGCGAAGTTTCTCCTGTCCACCCGCCTGGACCCCGGCGACGCCGAAGCCCACCTGGACCTGGGCGTGGCCTGGACGATGCAGGCGCGGTACCCCGAAGCGGAAGCGTCCCTGCGCAAGGCGCTCGAACTTTCCCCCGGAAACGGCGAGGTCTGGAAGAACCTCGGTCGCCTCCACCTTCGCCGCAAGGAGACCGTGGCGGGAGTGGAGGCCTATTCGAAGGCGATGGAACTTTTGCCGGAGGATCCGGAGTGCCTGGTCCTGGTGGGCGGATGGCTGGCCCTGCAAGGCGATTCCGGCCGCGCGAGAACCCTCCTGGAGAAGGCCTCGGTCCTTTGTCCCCAGGATGCGGGCATCCGGGCGGAACTGGAAAAGCTGTCGCCGCCACGTGCGAAGGACATTTCCCTCGAAACCGTTCCCGTCCCGTCCCTCACCATCCCCCCCCGCGGCTCCACGGAGAAGTTCCTCCCCATGGTGCCCATCGGCCGCGGGACCGCCACCAGCGCGGCGTCCCACTGGATCGGAAAACTTTCCATCCGGGACTTCGGGACCGGCGAAGCGGCGTTTCGCGGCATCGTGCGACACATCCTGGAAGCCAAGGTCGGAACGACCGGCAACTTGGACAGGATCCGTCTGGACGGAACCATCGTCTTCCCCCTCTCGCTGGAACTGGGGCCCAGGCGAGGGCGCGACAGCGCCGGTCCGTTCCCGCGGCTCGCCGATCTGGATCCGGAATTCGCGGCCAGCGAGGGACCCGTCCGCGAAGCGGACATCCTGGCCTACCGCGATCGGTTCGCCAAGGGAGAAGAGGCGCCACCGGCCTCCTTCGTGACCGGGGCCTACCTAAATTCCTGCGGAGCCGACGTCGATCCAGACGAGCTCTGGATGATCGACGGGGCGCGGCGGATCGCGGCGCAGGCGCTCCTCGGCAGGTCGCCCGTGCAGGCCGAGGTGCTGACCACGGAAAGCCACTACGCCACCCTGATCACGGAAACCGACAGGGCCGCGCTGCGCCAGCGGGTGAAGGACATCCGCTGGTTCGCGAGCTACCAGTCCATCCCCCTGGTGGGCCTGGAAGGGGACCGGACAACGAACCGCTTCGGCCTGATGGATCTCTCCCTCCTGCGCGAATGCCGGGTGGCGGACTGGGGCTGCAACCTCGGGCAGGCGTCCCTGCGCGCCGCGCTCGCCGGCGCCTCAGAAGTGGTGGGTCTGGAAGGCATGCCCGACACCTTCGCGGCCGCCTCCGAGATCCGCCGGTTGTCCGGTCTCTCCAACCTCCGCTTCGCCCAGGTGGATTTCAACGCCCCCGATCTGGATGCCCGCGTCGATGCCGCCGTCCAGGGAAAGGTGGACTGGTCGTTCTTCTTCTCGGTCTACAGGACCAAGGAACTGGTCCAGCGCGACCGCCTCTTCCAGAAGATCATCGACAAGACCGCCAAGGGGATCTTCTTCGAGGGCCACGCCGACAAGGTGATCGACACCGTCGACTACTACCGCTGGCTCTTCGAGAGCTACGGGCTGGATTGGAAACACCTGGGAAATTCGGAGGGCGACCTGCGTCCCCTTTTCCTCCTGACCTGGGACAAGTCTCGGCAGAGGCGGCAATCCCCGTTCCAGGGTTCGGCTCCCGCCGTCCTTCCCGGTCGCGTTCCGGATTCCCGACCGGATCCCGTGCGGCCGACCCCGTCCGAACCCACCCGGAGGGCTCCGGATGCCGGCAACGGGAATCCCCTGGTCACGGCGATCGTCTCCGCCTACGCGTCGGCGGGGTACCTCCGAGGACGACTGGAAAACCTGCTTTCCCAAACTCTGGGTGACCGCCTGGAAATCGTGGTCATCGACTCGTGTTCGCCGGAGAACGACGCCGAGATCGCCCGCGAATACGCACGTCGCGATCCGCGCGTGCGGGTGGTGAGGACCCCGGAGAGGGAGACCATCTACAAGGCTTGGAACCGCGGCGTGGAGATGGCCCGCGGGAAGTACCTGACCAACGCCAACGCCGACGACATCCTCCGCGAGGACGCCTTGGAGCGTCTCGCCGCCGAGCTGGATTCCCATCCGGGGATCGACCTCGCCTACGGGGACTTCTGGATCACGCACGAACCCAACCAGACGTTCCGGGGAAGCCGGAGGATCGGCTACTCCTTGAAGCCGGAATTCGACCGATCGATCATGCTCTCCGGTTGCCACATGGGGCCGCAGCCGATGTGGCGGAGATCCCTGCACGATCGCTACGGCCTTTTCGACCCCGAATTCCACGCGGCCGGGGACTACGAGTTCTGGTGCCGGTGCGTCGCGGGAGGGTCCGTATTCCGCCATGTCCCCGAATTCCTGGGGCTCTACCTCCACAACCAGGTCGGACTGTGCAACGGAGACGTTCCGCGGGTGGTCCGGGAGTCCGCCGAAGTCCAGCGCCGGTACGGGGAAAGGCTCCCCGCGCCCCCCCCCGCCTTCCGTGCCGAAGGCTTCTACCGGAAGGAACCTCTCCCGGAAAACGGCGGCTTCGTGAACATCGGGATGGTGACCTGGAATCGCCTGGAGTTCACCAAGCAGGCGATCGAGGCGGTGTGGCGGAAGACCAAGCACCCCCACGTCCTGACCGTGGTCGACAACGGATCCAACGACGGCACGCGGGAATGGCTCGGCGAGATGCACCGCCAGGGAATCATCTCGAACCTGATCCTCCTGCCGGAAAACGTCGGGGTCGCCCGGGCTTCGAACATCGCATGGTCCGCCGTGCCGGATGCGGCTTTCTTCCTGAAGCTCGACAGCGACATGGTCGCCCTGAAGCCGGACTGGCTGGAACGCATGGTGGACGCCGCGGAGCGGATTCCGAGCATCGGCGCGCTGGGCTACTCGGTGGAACCCAAGTCCTATCCCCTCGAGGTCGTGGACGGCGTCCCGGTTCGGCCCAAACGCGATGCCAACATCGGAGGCGCCTGCTTCCTGGTGCCCAGATCCGTGCACGAACGCCTCGGCTGGTGGTGCGAGGACTATGGACTCTACGGCGAGGAGGACGGCGACTTCGCCCTGCGCATCCGGCTGGCCGGACTCTTCAACGCCTACATGGAGGACGAGGACGCCTTCCGACACCTGCCCGGCGGCAAGGCCGGGGCCATCGATCCTCGCGACCTCTCCGCGATCGACCCGGAGGAGATCCGGATCCACGAGGACTACCGCCTCTGGAAGGACGACCTGCGCAGGGAGTTGCAGAAGAACGGGGGAATCCTGCAACGGAACGTGGTGGCCTACCATTCGGGACAGAGATCCCTTTTCGTGCCCCGCGGCCGATTCCAGGGGCTGCTCGGACAGGACCTGCAGGTGTTCCTCCGCGAAGATCTGTGGGAGTTCCACCCCGTTTCCGGGGAAGTCACGCAGGCCCAAAGGGAAGCGGTGGACGGATTCTCCGCGGCGAGGTCTCTCGGGGATGTCCTGGCGCAATCCGACCTTTCCGCGTCCCGTCGTTTCCTGTCCGTCCAGCCTGTCGCGGCCGGCGAAACGAAACCGACGACCACCATCGTGATTCCCGTCCACGGCCATCTGGACCTGACCCGCCAGTGCCTGGAGGCCGTGCGCAAGACGATCGATCCTTCCACCACGGAGATCGTGGTTGTGGACGACGCTTCGCCCGACGACACCGCCCTCTGGCTTCGCGAACAGGCGTCCCGGGGGATCCTGAAGGCGATTTACCTCTCCCCCAACCGTGGATTCGCCACCGCCTGCAACGCCGGGGCGAAGGCCGCCTCGGGGAAGACGCTGGTCTTCCTGAACAACGACACCATCCCGGAGGCGGGATGGCTGGACGCCCTGGTTCGGACGCTGGAGCGGAACCCTTCGGCGGGCATGGTGGGATCGCGGCTGCTCTACCCGAACCGCACGATCCAGCACGCGGGGATCCAGTTCCATCCCGGTGGAATGCCGTTCCACGTGCATCGGGGCAAACCCGCGGACGATCCTTCCGTGCTCGTCGCCAAGGCGTTCCCGGCGGTCACCGGGGCCTGCATCGCCATCCCCTCGGATCTCTTCGGGAGGCTCGGCGGGTTCGACGAATCGTTCCACATGTACGTGGAGGACGTGGATCTCTGCATCAAGGTTTGGGACGCCGGGCGCGAGGTGCTCTACTGTCCGGATTCCGTCGTCGTGCACCTGGAATCGGCCTCCGCCAGCGACCTCGAGCGGCGCGATTCCCAGGTCCGCGAAGGGTTGGGGAAGCTCCACGCGCGGTGGTCCGGTCGTTGGCCGCGCGCGTTGTCCGGCGTGGAAGGATTTCCGCCCGCGTTCCTGGCGCAAGCCGCGCCGCCCCGGAAAGCCGCCAAGGCCCTCTGGATCTCCCCCATCTGGGATCCCAGCGGTTACGGCGACGAATCTCGGTCGTTTCTCGCGCATCTCTCCGCCACCGACATCGGACTTTCCACCCGGGCCTGGGGAAGGCACTCGGAAACCTTCCACCAAAACGCCGACCCGTCGCTTCGCGCGCTCCTGGATCCGCTGCTGGACGCACCCGTCCGCGAGGGTGTCCCGGTGGTGCTCGACATGCCGGGTTCCGCCCTGGGTCGGGTGCAGGGCGCCGGGCACCACATCGGTCGGACGACCTTCGAGACGGACGGTCTTCCCCCGGATTGGGTGCACCGTTGCGACGGCATGGACGAGATCTGGGTTCCTTCCCGCTTCAACCTCGAGACCTTCCGGAGCGCAGGGGTGACCAAGCCGATCCTGGTGGTCCCGGAAGGCGTGGACACCAACAAATTCCGTCCAGGACTCCGACCCTTGGAGATCCCCGGCCCAAAAAGGGGGACCACGTTCCTCTCCGTTTTCGAGTGGACGCACCGCAAGGGCCCCGATGTCCTGCTGCGGGCCTGGGCGAGGGCCTTCGGTCCCGACGACGACGTGCGACTGGTCCTGCGCACCTACCCCCCCAACGAGATCGAAGGCGATCCCGCGCGATGGGTGGACGCGAAGATCGAGGAAACCCTGCGCGAAGCCGGATCTTCCCGTTCACGATGCGCCCCGATCCTCGTGATCGCCCGTCAGGTGCCGGATGCCGACATGCCGCGCCTCTACGCCGCCGCCGACGTCTACCTGGCCCCCTCGAGGGGAGAAGGCTGGGGACGCCCGCACATGGAGGCCATGAGCTGCGGCGTTCCCGTGGTCGCGACGCGCTGGAGCGGAAACCTGGACTTCCAGGACGACAACAATTCCTGGCTCCTGGACATCGAAGGCCTGGAGGAGATCGACGCCAAGGAGGAATTCCCCTTCTACCGCGGACAGAAATGGTCCAGGCCTTCCGTGGAGCATCTCGCGAAGCTGCTGGGGACCGCGTTGGATCCCGACCTTCGCCGTTCCAAGGGGGGACGGGCTCGGAAGGACATGGTGGAACGCTGGGACTGGTCCCGGATCGCTCCGCTGGCCGAAACCAGGCTGCGCGAGATTCTCGCCGGCGTCCCCGCGTCCGCGTCGGCGCTCGGCGCCCGGCCCGTCCCGGCCAAACCGGTTCCCGAGCCAGGCGCCGGCGGTTCCGTCCCGACCTTCCGCTGGTGCGGCGACCTGTTCAATTTCAGCGGCTACGCCGGCCTCGCCCGGAACGCCGTCGCCGGGTTGATGGACGCTTCCGTCCCCGTCACCGCGGACCCCCAGCGCAACGACAGGAATTGGTTTCCGGGAATTTCGCCCGCCGATCGGACCCGCTGGACGGACCTTCTTTCCCGCGCCCCGCTTCCCGGGGTCCTGGTCTGTTGCGACGTGCCCCGCGACGCGACCGGCCGAAACGAACTTTTCGACCAGATGGCGGCGGCCAACCCGGGCAATCCCAAGCGTGCGGGCTGGACCATGTTCGAGACCGACCGGCTGCCGGCGGGCTGGGCGGATTCCCTGAACCGCCTGGACGAGGTCTGGGTGCCCTCCGAGTTCAACCGCAGGACCTTTTCCGCCGCGGGTGTGGATCCGGGACGGATCCATGTCGTCCCCGGTTCCGTCGACGTCTCCCGCTACGGGTCCGGCCTGCCCCATCCCCTCCCGGGTGGGCGGAAGGGAACCACCTTCCTCTCCGTCTTCCAATGGGTGCGGCGCAAGGGATGGGACGTGCTCCTGCGCGCCTGGGCCGAAGCCTTCGATCCCAAGGCCGACGTGCGACTGGTCCTGCGCTGCCATCCGTTCGGGAAGGACGCGTCGCCGATGCGCGACCGCTTCCTGGAGTCCCTGGACGAACTCGGTCTGGCCGAGGCGAAGATGGCGCCCATCGTCCTGCTCGACGGGTTCGTCCCCGAATCCGGGATGCCATCGCTCTACCTCGCATCCGACGTCTTCGTGCTGCCCTCGCGCGGCGAAGGCTGGGGACTCCCCTACCTGGAAGCCATGGCCTCCGGCAAGCCGTGCATCGCCACCGCCTGGGGAGCGTCCACGGACTTCCTGAACGAGGAGAACGCCTGGCTCGCGTCCCCCCGGGAAACCGTTCCCGTCGGAGAGGCTGCCTGCCGCGAGAACCCGTACCTGTCTCCGGACCACCGGTGGGCCGATCCCGATCCCGCGGAGGTCGCGCGACTTCTGCGCAGGGCCGCGTCCAACATCGTCGAAAGGGAACGCAAGGGGATCCAGGCGCGCTTCGAGGCCGCCACCCGTTGGAATCCCGAGATCACGGCCCGGGCCATCGCCGCCCGCGGCCGAGCTCTCCTGGGCCTCGCCGAGCCGGTGTCCGGCCGAACTTATCCTCCACTGCGGAACGCGTCGGGAACCAAGCTTTCCGGCGCCCTGGAGAAGGTGGCCGAAGGACTGCTGGCAAGAGGCGGCAAGCACGCGTCCGCGACACCGACGGAACCCGAAAAGACCCTTTCCATCCGATGGGAGGGATCCCAGTTCGTCCACCATTCCCTGGCGCTGGTCAACCGGGAGCTGTGCGCGCGTCTCGCGAAGCGAGGACACGATCTGTCCCTCATTCCGTGGGAGCCCGACCAGTTCGGTGCCGGCGACGATCCCGACCTCGCCATTCTCGAGAGGCTCCGCAAGGCTCCCTTGGAAGGTCCCTGCCAGGTCCATGTCAGGCACCAGTGGCCGCCGCTCCTGGAACCGCCCGAGGAAGGGAAGTGGGTGGTCGTCCAACCCTGGGAATTCGGGTCTCCCCCGTTGGATTGGATGCCCGTGTTCCGCGATCGGATCGACGCGCTCTGGGTTCCCTCCACCTACTGCCGGGACCTCTACGCCCGGGCGGGGGTTCCCGGAGACCGCATCCGGGTGGTTCCCAACGGGGTGGACACCGATCGCTTCCGTCCCGGGCTCCAGCCGCTGCCCGGCCTCGAGCCGGATGGTCGCGTCAACTTCCTGTTCGTGGGCGGGACCATCGCTCGGAAGGGCTTCGATGTCCTCCTGGGCGCGTGGAAGCGGGCTTTCGGACCCTCGGATCCGGTGCGTCTGGTGGTCAAGGCCATGGGCGGCGAATCCTTCTACAAGGGGCAGACCGGCGAGGCCATGGTCCAGGAGCTGAACGCCTCCGGCACCTGCGCCCCGGTGATCTACCTGGACCAGGATCTTTCCCTGGAGGACCTTCCCCGGATCTACGCCTCGGGCGACGTGCTGGTGCACCCCTACCGCGGAGAGGGCTTCGGGCTTCCCATCGCCGAGGCCATGTCCTGCGGTCTGCCCGTGGTGGTCACCAGAGGAGGGGCCTCGGACGATTTCTGCGGCGACGCGGAATCCTGGGGGATCCCGGCCATGCGCATGGATGTTCCCGGCGGGGTGGTGGGACCGTTCCGGACCGTCGCCGCGCCTTGGTGGTTGGAGCCGTCGGCGGAGAAACTCGCGGAAATCCTGCGCGATGTGGCGGGCGACGAACCCGGCAGGCGCGCCAGGGGACGGGCCGGACGCAAACGGATCCTGTCCAATTGGACCTGGGACCACGCCGCCGACGCCGCCGAGGCGGCATTGCTGGACGTGGTCCGACGGCCCGGGGTCCGTCGGGACCGGACGGAGGCGAATCCATCGGATGCGCCGATGCCGAATGCCACCACCGAGTCGGAATTGCTGGACCTCAACCGCATCCTCTTCCGCGCCGAAGCGGCCGCGGGCCGCGGCGAATTCGACGAGGCGGAGGCAGCGACGCGCGAAGCCGTGGAAGCCCATCCCGACCAGCACCTCGCCTGGCTCGCCCGCGCCATGGTTCTTCGCGGTCTCCGGAAATTCCCCTCCTCGATCGAGGCCGTCCAGAAATCGATCGCCCTGCGCGAATCGCCCGACGCGCTCCTGGAATCGGTGCTCATCCACCGGTCGGCGGGACAGGAATCCCAGGCCAAGCTCTCCGCGAAGCGGCTGAAGGAACAGCATGGCGGATGGTTGGCGGCGACCCGGGCGCTGTACGCCTCCAAAGGGCAGCCCTGGCCGTTGGATCCACCCCGAAAGAACGCGAAGAAATCCAACTCGCCGTCGCTGAAGGGACGCAAGTAGGCGAAGTACCCGGACAGCGCACCGGGGAAGGCGGCGGCGATCCGGGCGTGGACCAGTATCTTGTCCGAGATGGATTCCAAATCTCGGGCGCGCACGGTGGGAGAACTCAAACGCGCGGGCTGGCGGCCGCGTTCGGTCCGCGACGAAATCCGCGAAAATCTCTCGCGCCGCCTGCGCGAAGGTGCGCCCCTGTTCCCCGGGCTCCATGGCTACCAGGACACCGTGGTCCGCGACCTCGTGCACGCCCTGCTTTCCCGCCACGACATCCTGCTGTTGGGACTGCGCGGCCAGGGGAAGACGCGTCTGCTGCGCCAAATCCCCTCGCTGCTGGACGAATGGATGCCCGCGCTTCCCACCCCGCTGCGCGACGATCCGCTGCGTCCGGTCTCTTCCCAGGGCCGGCGGTTGCTGGAGGAACATGGCGACGAGACGGAACTGGTGTGGATCCACCGCGACGACCGCTACCGCGAAAAGCTCGCGACTCCGGACGTGACCATGGCGGACATCGTCGGCGACATCGACCCCGTCAAGGCCGTCTCCCAGGGCCTGGGCTTCTCCCACGAAGACGCGTTGCACTGGGGCCTGGTGCCGCGCAGCAACCGAGGGATTTTCGCGCTCAACGAGCTGCCCGACCTTCAGCCCCGCATCCAGGTGGGCCTGTTGAACCTTCTGGAAGAGCGCGACGTGCAGATCCGGGGTGTCCCGGTGCGGCTGGAGCTGGACGTGCTGTTCCTCTTCTCCGCCAATCCCGAGGACTACACCCAGCGTGGGAACCTGATCACCCCCCTCAAGGACCGGATCGGAAGCCAGATCCTGACGCACTACCCATCGGACACCGCCGTTTCCCGGACCATCACCGACCAGGAGGCCTGGATCGACCGCGGCCTTCCCGTGCACGTCCCGGAGCCGCTGCGGGAAGTCCTGGAACAGGTCGCCTTCGAGGCTCGCGCCATGACGGAACTCGTGGATCCGCGCAGCGGCGTCTCGCAGCGACTCTCCATCACCGCCCTGGAGGTGGCCGTGGGAGCCGCCGAGGCCCGTGCCCTGCGATCCGGCGGGGAACAGGTGCGGGTGCGCCTCTCGGACATCTTCGCCGCCACCCCAGCGGTGTGCGGCAAGCTGGAACTGCTGTCCGAGGGCGAAGGCCCCAAGCCGGCGGCGCTCGCCCTGGTGGGCAAGGCCTGCCAATCGGTCTTCGACGCCACCTTCCGCAACCCCTACGACAAGAGGCGCAAGGATCCGACGGAGAATCCGGACTTCCCGGTGGTCTCCTGGTTCGAATCCGGAAACCGCCTGGAGCTGGACTCCGATGCCGCGGATGTCGAGCACGGCAAGACCCTTTCCTCCCTACCCGGCCTGGATGCCGTGATGGAGGCCCTGGCCCGGAACACGTCCTGGAATCCGGGCGAGGACCGGGACGCCTGGCGCGAGCTCTTCCTGGAGGGCCTCCACCAGCACGGCCGGATCTCCCGCGAACTTCGGCAGGGTGCGCTCCGCTTCGGGGACCTGATCTCGGGGATCATGCGGTGAGCTCGCGGGTGGCCATGATCTTCGGTGCGGCCTTGCCTCCGGAGGAGTCGCCGCCCATCGACTTGCGCGACCTCCTCGCCCAGCTCTGGCTTCGCGCCAGCGGGAACATGGACCAGATCCTGGAATGGCTGAAGGAGATCATGGAGCAGTACCCGCTTCTGGGCGAGGGGAAGGGCTACGAGGACATGCTGGCGGAACTCGAGAAGATGGGCCTGATCCGCCAGGAGGGCGACAAGTTCGTCGGCACCCCCGCCGGAAGCCGCAACGTGCGCGATTCCATCTACGAACGGCTGTTCCAGGGCTTGAGCCGCGGGCTGTCGGGTCGGCACGCCGCCCCCACCATCGGCCCCGGAACCGAGCGAGTCCCTTCCACCCGGCCTTGGAGTCCCGGCGACGATCCCCGCGACATCGACTGGAACGCTTCCTTGACCCGGACCGCGCTGCGCGGCGGGGACGCCAGTTCGCTCTCGGAAGACGACCTCTCCACCTGGGAGACCGAGGCCGCGACCAGTTGCGCGACGGCGCTCCTCATCGACGTGTCGCACTCCATGATCCTGTACGGCGAAGACCGCATCACACCCGCCAAGATGCTGGCCATCGGACTCTCCGAGCACATCCGACGGAACCATCCGCGCGACACGTTGGACGTGGTCGCCTTCGGGGACGAGGCGTGGAGGATCCCGACCGGTTCCATCGCGGAACTCTCGGTGGGTCCGTTCCACACGAACACGGCCGACGGACTCCGGTTGGCCCGGGATCTCCTGCGCCGTCGCCGCGCTCCCAACCGCCGCATCCTGGTGGTCACCGACGGCAAACCCAGTTGCATCTTCGACAAGGGTCGCCTCTACAAGAATCCGTTCGGACTCGACCCGCTGGTGGTGGAGCGCACGCTCGCGGAAGGGCGCCGCTGCCGGCGCGACGGCAGCCTGATCAGCACCTTCCTGATCGCCCACGACCCCATGCTGGTCGCCTTCGCCGAACTGTTCGCACGGGCGGTGGATGGCCAGGTCTTCCAGGCCGGCCTGGACCAGCTGGGCGAAGTCGTCCTGAAGGAGTGGAGCAAAAGCCGGATCCGGACCCCCAGGCGCCGCGGAATCTGACGGAACCCGTCAATCGAGGTCGAAGATCCCGCGAAGGTTCGCGGCCGCCCCGAGAAGCAGGGAATAGTGCCTCGGGATCTTCTCCACCAGGAGGGAGATCCGCTCGTCGTCGTAGGCCCTTTCGGACCAGAACTTGGCCTGGAGGAGCGAGAGCCATCTCTCTTCGTCCGCGATCCACCTCTGCTGGTAGGCGAGCCGGAAGGAGTCCTTCAATCCGCGTTCCGCGAGGTCGCGGGAAACGAGCAGAGCGCGCAGGAGCCGATGGAACAGATCGACCGTGCGGGCGAACCGGAACAGGAGGCCGTCGCGGACCACGGGAGAGGAGAGGTCGTCGGCCAGGCACCGTCCCAGCCCGTCCAGGGATGCCCGAAAGAGGTTCCAGGGTCGGTCCAGCGGGTGGAAGAACAGGACGCCTTCGGTTTCCGCGTGGAGCCGGGTTTCCGGATCGCACGCGTCCAGCCGCAGCAGGTTGACGCGCAGGAGGGTCGGGCACTGCTCCACCGCGGACACGAAGCGTTCCCATTCGACGGCGGCCGCACCGGGCATGGAAACCGCGATGTCGACGTCGGAGCGTTCCTGGTGCTCGCCGCGCGACCGGGCCCCGATCAGGAGGGCCTTGCGCACGGAGGGCAGCAGCGAGAGCTGTTCCGCGAGGTGGGAGAGGATCTTCTCCGCTCCGGACCCGGCGAGGGCCTCGGCAGGGGTGACAAATTCCGACAACGGGTCGGCGCGATTGCCGTGTTCCAACGTGGGTGACATGCGCGGAATCTATACAAGGTGGTCGGAATTTCGGGGATCGATTCCATGCCCCTACAATGGATGTTCATATCCATTGTAGGTTCCAGCATCCTGCTTCGCGCGCGTCCTAGTTTTCTGGCATGGCCATCCTGTCGCTGTTCAACGTGTTCATCCGCCGCCATATCCGCAGATTCGAGATGGTGGGGGTGGTCATGCGAATCACCTCGTTTTCCATCGTGAGCTGGCTCGGTCCCCATTCCCCGTTCCTGTTCGTGTGGATCTTCAACACGATGGACGCCCTGCTCCTCTCCTGGTGCTCCGTGCTGCGGCGCGATCCCGCGTATTCCCTCCTCAACATCTTCTGGATCGGGGTCGGGGCGGTGGGGATCTCGAGGGCGATGGGGTGGTTGTAAACGCCATTTCTCGAGGCTGCGCCTCGGCTCTTTTGCGCCTGGCGGCGCGGCGTCCGTTGCACAGGGGCCAGCAGCGGCCCCTGTGAACCCGGCGGCCAAGGGTCCGAGTGCGCGGACCCTTGGATCCCGCGCACCAGGGGGGCGCAGACTCTCCGGGCGTCCCTCTCGCTTTCTTCCATCGGCCCGCAGGGGCCGATGGCCGACCAGGACGCCCTCCGAATAGCTTTGCCCCCCTGGACCCCTTGCCTAGTTGCGCCGCTCTTGAGCAGGACTGCTTCGTGCAGCGCGGTCGCTTCGCTGCCGCGCCTGGATTGAGGTGCGCGGGGGCGGAGTTATGGGCGAGGGTTGTGGTGCTCCGATCTACTGCCGCCCCGCACCGGACATTCCGGATCTTTCTGTCTAATTTTTAGGGCCTTCCAGAGGAGGCTTCCATGGCCACGCCAGAATTCGTTTATCAGGATCCATTTCCGCTCGGCGAAGACACCACCAAGTATCGGCTCCTCACCAGGGACGGCGTTTCCGTCTCCGAGTTCGACGGCGTGCCCATGCTCAAGGTCTCTCCCCAGGCCCTGGAACTTCTGTCTCGCACATGCCTCCACGAGATCAGCTTCTTCCTGCGCGTCGAGCACAACGAACAGGTGGCCAAGATCCTTCGCGATCCCGAGGCTTCCCCCAACGACAAGGGCGTGGCCTTCGCGATGCTGCGCAATGCCGAGGTGGCCGCGGAGGGGCTCCTTCCCACCTGCCAGGATACCGGGACGGCCATCGTGATGGGAAAGAAGGGGCAGCAGGTCTGGACCGGCGTGAACGACGAGGAATGGCTCTCCAAGGGCGTCTACCAGACCTACACCCAGGACAATCTCCGCTACAGCCAGACGGTGGCCCTGGACATGTACACGGAGAAGAACACCGGCACCAACCTGCCCGCGCAGATCGACATCTACGCCACCGAAGGCATGGCCTACAAGTTCCTGTTCGTCGCCAAGGGCGGTGGCTCCGCCAACAAGTCGTACCTGTTCCAGGAGACCAAGGCCCTTCTGAACCCCACCAGCCTCAAGAAGTTCCTGGTGGAGAAGATGAAGACCTTGGGAACGGCGGCGTGTCCGCCCTACCACATCGCGTTCGTCGTGGGGGGCACCTCCGCGGAAACCTGCCTCAAGACCGTGAAGTACGCCAGCACCAAGTACCTGGACCACCTTCCCCCCACCGGAAACGACCAGGGCCGCGCCTTCCGCGACCTGGAGCTGGAGGGGGAGCTCCTGGTGGAGGCGCAGAATCTGGGCATCGGGGCGCAGTTCGGCGGCAAGTACTTCGCGCACGACATCCGCGTCATCCGACTGCCCCGACACGGCGCCTCGTGCCCCGTGGGCATGGGCGTGAGCTGCAGCGCCGACCGGAACATCAAGGCCAAGATCACCGCGGACGGAATCTGGCTGGAGGAGCTGGACCACGACCCCGGGCGGCTCCTGCCGGACATGGGCGGAAAAAAGCACAAGCACGGGGTCGAGATCGACCTCGATCGCCCCATGCCCGAGATCCTCGCCGAACTCTCCAAGCATCCGGTGAGCACCCCGCTGCTCCTCAAGGGCACCATCGTGGTGGGACGCGACATCGCCCACTCCAAGTTCAAGGAGTTGCTGGACGCGGGCAAGCCCCTTCCGGAGTACCTCCTCAAGCACCCCATCTACTACGCCGGACCCGCGAAGACCCCGACGGGAAAGCCCTCCGGATCCTTCGGACCCACCACCGCCGGCCGCATGGATTCGTACGTGGACCTGCTGCAGAGCCACGGCGGATCGCTGGTGATGATCGCCAAGGGAAACCGCTCCCAGCAGGTGACGGACGCCTGCAAGAAGCACGGCGGCTTCTACCTGGGCTCCATCGGTGGTCCTGCGGCGGTGCTCGCGGAAGAGAACATCAAGAAGGTCGAGTGCATCGACTACCCCGAACTGGGCATGGAAGCGGTCTGGAAGATCGAGGTGGTGGACTTCCCCGCCTTCATCCTGGTGGACGACAAGGGCAACGACTTCTTCAAGCAACTGGGAGTCTAATCGCTTGACCTAGGCATCTGACCAGACTAGATTTTCTGCATGCTCCATGCCAACATCTACGAGGCGAAAACCAACCTGTCCAAGCTGATCGCCCAGGTGGAAGCCGGGGACGAGGTTGTGCTGTCCCGATCCGGCAAGCCGGTGGCCCGCATCATCCCTTGGACCGAGCCCGTACACACCGCCCGGAAATTGGGAACCCTGTCAGGAAAGATCTCGGAGACCCCGGAGGCCTGGGATTTCGGGGAGGAGGACTTCTCCGCCCTCATGGCCGCCGAGTCCCTGTTCCCCGAAGCCAAATGAGATTGCTCCTGGACACCCACGCCCTGATCTGGGCGTTGGGCGAACCGTCCAAGCTCGCGCCGGAGGCCCGCGAGCTGATCGAGGATCCCTCCAACGAGATCTTCGTCTCGGCAGCGAGCCTCTGGGAGATCGCGATCAAGGCGGATGACGGGAAACTCGCGGTCCCGGACAACCTGGAAAGCGCCATCTTCGCCGTGGGCTTCCAGCCCCTGGAGATCCGCTTTCCGCATGTGCGCAGGCTCCGCGGCCTCCCGCCCCACCACCGCGACCCCTTCGACCGCATCCTGGTGGCCCAGGCCATGCACGAAGACCTCGCGATCGCCACACGGGACAGACGGATTCCGTCCTACGGCGTGCGCGTCGTGGAGGCGTAGGAGGATTCAGTACCTTCGTCCCATGACCAGATCCTTCCCGACACTCCTCCTGGGCATCGCGCTGCTTTCCGGTTGCGCCTCCCGATCCGAACGCATCGCCCTGCGGCGGTGCACCTTCGCCCCGAAGGGGACCTCCCGGTTGGAATCGAAGGACGATTCCCTGCGGCTTTCGATCGCGCTGGAAATCCGCAACCCGGGGCCGTCGGCGGCCGTACTGGACTCCTTCTCGGCCCTGGTCCAGGGGCGCGCTCCGCTGGGAGTCCTGAGCCACGGCGGAACCTCGCGGATCCTGCCGGGGGACGCCGACACCGTCCAGATCCATTTGACCGTGGACCAAGCGAGCCTGATGGCGACGGCTGCCGGACTCCTCTTTTCGCCGCCGGACAGCCTTTCGGCGACGGGCGTCGCCTGGATACCCGGCTGGTTCGGCACGGCACCCCACTTGTTCCATGTGGAGGTCCCCTATTCCGCCGTCGCGAGCGGGGTGAAGGGCATCTTCGCCAAGGGGCTGGATCGAAACTAGATCGTCTGATCCATTGTCCGGGTTCCATCGAAGTGGGATACTGGGACGATGTCCTTCCCGCAACAATCGGGCCTGTCCGCACCTGCACCGGACGGCAGTCGGGTCCCTCGCCGAATCTGCATCGCGGACGACGAGGCGACCAGCAGGCTCATGCTCTCGCAGATCCTCTCCAAATGGGACTACGAAGTGGTCCCCTGCTCGAGCGGCGCCGACGCGCTCCGGGTCTTGTCCGACCCCTCCGGACCGAGGCTCGCGCTCCTGGATTGGATGATGCCGGGGTTGGACGGGATCGGGATCTGCCAGCGACTCCACGCCGAACTCCCCTGCCTCAACTACTACCTGATCCTTGTCACGGCCCGGTCCGACGACGACGACGTGATCTCCGCTTTGCGCCGGGGTGCCGACGACTTCGTCTCCAAGCCCTATTCTCCCCACATCCTCCAGGCGCGGATCGAGGTCGGCTTCCGCACCCTGGACCTCCAGCGGGGAATCTCCGACTACGCGAGCGGAATGCACCAGCTCGCCGAATCGCGCGCGGCCCAGCTGATCCACGCCGACAGGATGGCCTCGCTGGGGGTGCTCTCCGCCTCGGTGGCCCACGAGATCAACAATCCGGCGAGCTTCCTCTCCGTGAACGTCCAGACCCTCCGGGAAAACTGGTCCGCGATCGAACGGACCCTTTCCGGACGGGCCACGGAGCCGCAAGCCGCTCGCGCCAGGGCCCTGGCCACCGAGATGCCGTCCATGCTTGCGGAAATGGAGGAAGGCGTCTCGCGGATCCGCCTGATCACTTCGGAACTCCGTTCGTTCTCCCGGTCGGGAAAGGGGGAATCCACGCCCGTTTCCGTGGAGGAATCGCTGCGCCGGGCGCTGCGGATGTGCTCGGTCCGGATCAAGGGCCTGGTGGAGGTGGCCCTGGAGATTCCCTCCGACCTTCCCCTGGTGCGCGCCGAGTCGACCCGATTGGAACAGGTGTTCGTGAACCTCGTCATGAACGCCGCGGACGCCGTGGAGGACAGTCCGGTGCGGCGCCTCGCGGTCGACGCGTCCGTCGATGTCGGCTCCTTGCGCATCCGCTTCCGCGACACCGGACCGGGGATTCCCCCGGACAAGGCCGAGGCCATCTTCCTGCCCTTCTTCACCACCAAACCCTCCGGCAAGGGAACGGGCCTGGGACTCCACGTCAGCAGGGGGCTGGTGGAGGAATTCGGCGGCGCGCTTTCCCTGGTCCCGTCCGAAGGGTCGGGAGCCTGCTTCGAAGTTTCCCTGCCGACGGCGGAGGTTCCCCGATGAACAGACGGCTTCTGGTGGTGGACGACGAGACGCCCATCCGCGATTCCCTGGCCCGCCATTACCGGTTCGCCGGAATGGAGGCCGAAACGGCCCAGGACGGCGAAGACGCGCTGGAGAAGCTCTCCCGCATCCCCTACCGGGTGGTGGTTTCCGACATCCTCATGCCGAGGCTGGACGGAATCGGCCTGCTGCGCCGCATCCGCCAGGAATTCCCCATGACCCGCATGGTCATGATCACCGGGTACGTGACCTTGGAGAACGCACTGGCCTGCCTCAAGCTGGGCGCGGACACCTGCGTCTTCAAGCCCTTCGAGGACCTCTCCGAGCTGGATGCCGCGGTGGAGGCGGCCTTCGCGTTCCACGAACGCTGGGAGCGGAAGCTCCTGGAGCTGCGCGGCATGAGGGGAGACGAAAAATGACGGCCATGCCCGAGGTGAACCGCGACCTCCTCCTGGATTTCATCGAGGAATCCATGGAATCCCTGGGCGCGGTCGAATCCCTCTTCGTCCGCTTGGAGCAATCCCCGGAAGACCCGACGATCGTGGAGAAGATCTTCCGGCCCGTACACTCCATGAAAGGGAACGCGGCCTACTTCGGACTGATGCGGATCAAGGAAATCTCCCACCGCATGGAATCGCTCCTGGACCAGGTCCGGCAAGGTCGCAGGAAACCAGACGGCGCGTTGGGAAACCTCCTGTTGAGGGGTCTGGACATCCTGCGAGCCCTCCTCCTCCGCGCACGGGACGATCGCCCCGAGGAAACATCCCCGGGGGAATTCGCGGGGCTGCTCGCCGAGCTGGAGAACACCGCGCAGCTTTCCTCGGAATCCACCGCCGTTCCCGACTGGAGGTACCGCGAGATCGAGGAATTCATCGCGGCCCTCCCCGAGCCCTTCCGGAGCACCGGCATGGACCGGATCCGGCACGGAGCGCGCCCGGAGCCCGGTGCATCGGGCTCGACCGCGCTCGCCCGTGTCTCGCACCTCCTGACGGAATCCGATCCGCATCGCCTGCCTCCCGAGCGCGAACACGCCGTGATGGAGGAGCTGGGCGGGCTGTTGGCGTCGGAGAAGGAAGGACCCGTCCGCATCGCCCTGCGGGAAATCCTCGACATCGCCCTGACCTTCGCCGGTTCGGCGGTCGGTCTGGATGCGCTCGCTCGCGAACTGATCGCGGACAAGATCCATGCGCTCCCCTCCCCTCCGATGGGATCCGGCAAGCCCGACGCTCCCCCAGCGATGGAAGGCCGGACGGCCTCGCCCGCGCAACGGCCCGAGGTTCCGCGGCAGGAAAGCCGGGAACGGACCATGCGGATCCCCGAGGCCAGCATGGACCGCTTCCTGGACCAGGTGGGAGAACTCATGGGGTTGGAGGAGCAGTTCCGCTACCTGGGCAAGCGCATGCTCGCCGGCGGCGATCCGGAGGAGCTCGCCGCCGATCTGCGCCAGGCGGTGGAACAGTTCGGGCACCTCTCCTCGAGGCTCAGCGGAGCGGTGCTGGAACTGCGCCGGATGGAGGCGCGGCCCCTGCTGCAGAAGGTGCCTCGACTTTGCCGGGATGTCGGAGGGAAGACCGGCAAGAACATCGAGGCCGTCCTGCGCGGCGAGGATGTCCGCATCGACAAGTCCTACCTGGAACTCCTGGACGCCCCGCTGATGCACATGGTGCGCAACGCCTGCGACCACGGCATCGAAGGCCGTGAAGAACGGCTTCGCGCGGGGAAGCCGGAAACCGGACGGATCGAGGTCTCCATCGCCGAGATGGAGGAATCCGTCGTGCTGCGCGTCGAGGACGACGGGCGCGGTCTCGACCTCGACGGACTGCGCCGCAAGGCCGTGGAGCTGGGCATGCAGAGGCCGGACGCTCCCTTCGGCGAGCCCGAAGCCATCCAAGTGCTGTTCCGCAGCGGAATCTCCACGGCCCTGGCCGTCACCGAGATCTCCGGTCGCGGGGTCGGAATGGACGTGGTCAAGAAGGAGATCGAAGGCGCCGGAGGGCGCATCGAGGTCCGAAACGTCCCCGGTCGCGGTTGCGCCTTCCTCGTGACTCTTCCCAGGGGGATCACCACCCGGATCACCGACGGCTTCCTGTTCCGCTGCGGCCGGGAGCGCTTCGTGGTCCCGATGCGCGTGGTGGTGGAGACATTCCCGGCCACCTCGGCCAAGGTCGACCACCTCCCGCGAAGCGGCGCGACGGTCCTGTTCCGGAACGAGATCCTGCGCATGGTGGAGTCTTCGGACATGCTCGATTCTCCGCTTTCTCCCGATGCCGACGGGGTCTTCGTGCGCCTGCGCGCGAGGGAGGTCGATTGCGTGCTGCGGGTCGAGGAGGTCCTGGGCGTCCAGCGCACGGTGATCAAGCCCGTGGACGAGATCTGTCGCGCCTCCGGACTTTTCGCCGGAGCGGCGCTCGTGGGCGACGGAGGTCTCGCGATGGTCGTCGGCGAGGACGGGCTCGCCGACTGGCTCAGGCGCGGCGAGGGGGTCCGGGGGCCGCCCATCTAGATTGTTCCCCATGGCAAGACTTCGTTTGACACCGTTGCTCCCCACCCTCGCCTGTATCCTCTCCTCGTGCGCCGCCACCAAGGTCCCCGGTCCCTCGCAGGTGCGGTCGGGCTGGAACGGACAGTTCGGTGCCGAACGCGTCGGCGTGTACCTGGTGATGGGGCGCGACCCCTACACCGTCGCCGAGTTCGAGACCCTGTCGCAGGCCGATGTGGCCTTGCGCGATCTGGATCCTGCCATCCATTGGACAAGTGTCGATTCCGGGAACCGGGCGGTGCGCAATCTGGGCGGGTGGGACCTGGACAGCCTGGGGGACCTCCTGCGCGCCGATCCCGCGGTGTGGTCGGGGGCGCACGTCGGAATGGAGCCGGTGGTGCGCACGGGCGAGCCGTCGCTCGCGCCCGCGACCAGGGCGGCCCTGGTCCGGGTCGGAAAGGCCATGGGCCTGGATCTGCTGGTCGCCCTGCGACCGGGAGGGAGCCGCAACGCCAAGGATTCGCTGGACAGCTTCGAGGATCCCGCCTGGTTCGGGGTCTTCGACCTCTCCGACGGGGTCCAGCTCTACTCCCTGGAGGTCCCGACGCGGGGATCGCGCAGCGCGGCTCGCAGCGCGGAGACCGATTGGGCGGCCAGGATCTGGTCTTCCTTTGAGGACGGAATCCGTCAGATCCGGACCCGCCCCGTCCGGACGGGCTCCTAGGCGGCCTCCGAGGCGTCGGACGCCGGCACGAGGAACACGGTGTCCAGCAGGGCTTCGGCTTCCACGGCCGGGACCGGCTTGCTGAACAGGAACCCCTGGCCGTAGCGGCAGCCCATGGCGTGGAGACCGGCCAGTTGGGCCTGGGTCTCGATCCCCTCGGCGACCGCGTCCATGGACAGGCTCCTCGCCAGATGGACGATGGTGCGCACGATGGCGGCCCGTTCGGGGGCGTCCACCATGCGGGAGACGAAGGAGCGGTCGATCTTCAGGTTGTCGAAGGGGAACTGGTGCAGGTACGACAGCGACGAGTACCCGGTCCCGAAGTCGTCGATCGAAAGCTGGGCTCCCAGGCTCCGCAAGGCGTAGAGCTTCTCGGAAGCGGCCGAGGTGTTGTCCAGGATCACGGATTCCGTGATCTCCAGCTTCAGGTTTTCGCCGGGAAATCCGGTGTCGAAGAGGATGGTGCGGATCTGGTCCACGATGTCGGGCAGGATGAACTGCCGCACGGAGAGGTTCACCGAGAGGAACATGTCCTTGACCGACTCCCTCGACCGCCTCCAGTCCATGAACTGGCGGCAGGATTCGTGCAGGACCTGCCTTCCGATCTCCACGATCAGGCCCGTCTCCTCGGCCAGCGGGATGAACACCGCCGGATTGACGATGCCCTTGGTCGGATTCTGCCATCGGACCAGCGCCTCGAATCCGGCCACGGTGCCCGAGGCGATGTCCAGGATCGGTTGGTAGTAGACGCGGAACTCCTCGCGTTCCACGGCCTTGCGGAGGCTGGTCTCGAGCTGGAGGTGGGCGGTGGCGAACTCGTGCATCCCCTGGTTGAACACCACGTGGCGTCCCTTGCCCTGGGCCTTGGCGCGGTACATCGCCGTCTCGGCGTCGCGGAGAAGGTCGTCGGGGTGGTCCTGCAGGCGTTCCGACACCGCGATCCCGATGGAAAGGCTGACGAAGACCTCCTGCCTGCGGATGCGGATGGGCTGGGTGAGCCGCTGCAGGATCTGTTCGGCCATCCTCGGAAACACGTTGATGTCCTGGTATCCCTCCATCAGGATGGCGAACTCGTCTCCTCCCAACCTGGACAGGGTGTCGCGGGCGTGGATGCTCTCCTCCAGCGCGCGGCCCACGGCCAGGATCAGCTCGTCGCCCGCCTCGTGGCCCAGGCTGTCGTTGATGAGCTTGAACCGGTCGATGTCCAGGTGGAGGACGCCCACGTACTGTCCGTTGGCCGTCTTCTGCGCCCTGGAGATGGCGCGGCGCAACCGGTCCAGGAACAGCGCGCGGTTGGGCAGACCGGTCAGGTTGTCGTACAGCGCGCCCTGCATGAGCTGTTCTTCGGCGCGCTTGCGCGACGTGACGTCTTCCAGCGATCCAGCCATCCGCTCGGCCTTCTTCTCGGGACCGAAGCGCGCCATCCCCCGGGAAAGCACCCACCGGTAGGCGCCGTCGCTGTGCAGGATGCGGAACTCGCACTCGAAATGGGGAGCCTGTCCGGACAGGTGCGCGGCGATCTCCTGCTTGACCAGATCCAGATCGCGCGGATGGACCCTGTCGAACCACTCCTGGGGCGTCCCCTTGAGGTCGGCTTCGCGCAGCCCCAGGATCTCCACCCATCTGGGGGAGTAGAACATCCGTTCGCCGGACAGGTCCCACTCCCACAGGCCGCCGTTGGATCCGAGGGCGGCCAGGGCGTACCGTTCCTCCGACCTCTGCAGCGCCTCCTGGGCCATGCGCCGGGCGGTCACGTCCTCCACGGTCCCCTCGTAGTACAGGATCCTTCCCGACCCGTCGCGGACGGAATGCGCGTTCTCGCTGATCCAGATCTCCGTGCCGTCGCGACGGCGCACCCGGGACTCGAAGTCCTTGACCGACCCCTCCTTGTCCACGACGCCCCGGAACCGGCGGTGGGCCTCGGGATCGGCGTACACGTCCCCGGCCACGTCGCGGACCGAATGGATCAGGTGGACCGGGCTCTCGTACCCCAGGATCCTCGCGAGCGAGGAGTTGGCCGACAGGAACCGTCCATCCGGGGCGGACTGGTAGATGCCCTCCACCGCGTTCTCGAAGATGCCCCGGTACTTCTCCTCCGCGAAGCGCAGCGCCTCCTCCGCGATCTTGAACCGCGTCACGTCCTGGGCCTGCATCAGGATCCCGTCGCCGCCGTCCTTCGCGGACAACCTGGTGAGCACGGCCTCGACGTTGATCCAGGTCCCCTGCATGTGGCGCAACCGGAATTCGCTCCGGATGGAGCTCCCGTCGTAGGGGAGCAGGTGCCCCAACTGGAGGAGGATCTCGGCCCTTTCGTCGGGATGGAGCAAGGTCGACCACGAAAGGTCCGACCTCGAACCGACCCCGTAGCCGAGCCTCGTCTCGAAGGAAGCTCCCGCGTCCACCAAGATCCCTTCCTTCGAAAAGAAAGCCCAGATCTCGGTGGCTCCCTGGAGAACCCTCTGGTGCAGTTGGGATAGGCCGGTCATGATGGCAGGAGGAGGGTACCATATCCCGCCCCCCAGATCCACCGGCCCGTACCGGCGGCAACGGCCAGGCGAATTCACCGCTTCCGGAAGGGTTCGATCTCCCTCGGACCGTCGCCGAATCCGAAATTCCGGGGAAGGATCTCGATGACGGAACAAATCGTTCCGGTTTTGTCGGCATCACGGATCGGTGATTCCGTGGATTCCAAATGGACTGCCATCTGGCACCATCCTCGCTTACCTTCCTTGCGTCTCATCGAGACCGGGCTTCTCCTTCGAGGTGCCCTGAAACCATCGACACAAGGATCCAAGACCATGAAGAAGCTCTCCCTGATTCTCGCCGCCACCTTCGCCCTCGCCGCCTTCACCGTTGCCCAGGCCCAGGACTCCGCCGCCCCGGCCAAGAAGACCGCCAAGAAGGTCAAGAAGGCCAAGAAGGCCAAGAAGGCCAAGAAGACCGCCGACTCCGCCGCGGCCGCCAAGTAAGACTTCGGCACGGTTCGCCGTGCCGCAGGAGGACGGTCACGCAAGTGACCGTCCTTTTTTTGTGTTCATCCGCAGGGACGCAAAATCTTGCGTCCCTGCGGATGACCAACGCGATCAGGGCATCTGGACCAGTCGGATGGTGTTGTGCAACCGGGTCCCGAAGGGCTGGCTGTAGAGGAACACGATCCGGTTTCCGGTGTTGGCGAGATTCCGCGCCTGGATTTCGTCCAGGACCCGTGTGATGGCCTCGTCGCTGGAGTTGGTCCGCGGAAGGCGCATGGGGATGATTCCGTAGAAGAGTGCCACCTGCCGGTAGATCTGCTCGTCGAAGCAGGCGGCGATCACATGGGTGGAGCTGTGGAAACCGGCGATCTGCCGGGCGATCTCCATGGTGTGGCAGAAGATGGCGATGCAGGGTGCCTTCGTGTGCTCGGAAAGGCGCACGGCACCGGCGACCACTTCCAGCGTCTGGTTGGAGATCTCGGGAAGCGTGGGAGGGGAATCCGTCACCGCCTCGGCGCCGCGCAGGATCCGGTCCATGGTCTGGACCGCCTGGAGCGGGAATTGTCCGCCCGCGGTCTCGCCGGAGAGCATCACCACCTGGGCGCCTTCGAAGACCGCGTTGGCCACGTCGGAGGCTTCGGCGCGGGTGGGCCGAGGGTTGCGCTCCATGGAATCCAGCATCTGCGTGGCCACGACGCAGAGCTTGGCGTGGCGGTGGGCAAGCCGCACCGCGCGCTTCTGCAGGATGGGCACGGATTCGATGGGACACTCGATGCCCAAGTCGCCACGGGCGACCATGATGCCGTCGGAGAGGCGCACGATCTCCTCCAGGTAGGCGACGGCCAGGGGAGTCTCGATCTTGGCGATGATGGGAGGGTCGGGCCAGCCGATTTCCGCCAGGTAATCCCGCACCCGCTTGATGTCGGCGCCGTTTCGGACGAAGGAGACAGCCACCCAGTCGAGGCCCTGGTCGCGGCCGAACACCAGGTCGCGCTGGTCCTTCTCGGAAAGCACGTCGAGTCCGTTGTCGCATTCCGGCGTGTTCACGGACTTGCGGGGTTTGAGGAGACCGCCCGTCTTCACGGTGGTGACGATCTCCTCGCCCTCCACCCGGTCCACCGTCAGCTCCAGGTGGCCGTCGTCCAGGACGATGGCTTGTCCCGGGGGCACGAGCTGGTAGAGGGTGGGATGGCTGATTCCGATCTTGCGGGTGGCCGCGTCGCCTTCGGTGGGGACCAGGTTCCAGGTCTCCCCGACCTTGAGCTCGTAGCTCTTGGTGTCCGTGCGCACCTTCGGTCCGCAAAGATCCATGATCAAGGGGATGGCGAGGCCTTCCTCGTCGGCGACCTGGCGGATCTTGGCGATCCGGGCCGCGTGGTCGCTGTGGGTCCCGTGGCTGAAATTCAACCGGCAGGCGGTGACACCGGCCTGGAAGAGCTGACGCAGCATTTCCGGCGGATCGGAGGACGGGCCGATGGTGGCGAGCATTTTGGTTCGACGGAGTTCCATGTCTTGAATGATAATTTGAAAACGACTTGAAAGACCCGGAGGTCCGAAAATGCCAACCGCCATCCAATCCCGACGCGCCCCGGCCCCGATCGGACCCTACAGCCAGGCCATCCGGGCCGGGGATTTCCTCTTCGTTTCCGGCCAGATCCCGCTCTCGCCCGATGGCGGGGGCGTCGTGGGGGCCACCGCCTCGGAGCAGTCGGAGCAGATCCTGTCCAATCTGGGCGCCATCCTGGAATCCGCGGGGGCTTCGGCCTCCGATGTGGTGAAGACGACCATCTTCCTGGTGGACCTTTCCGACTTCGCCGCCGTCAACGAGGTCTACGGGAAATTCTTCGGACACGGCGGACCGCCTCCAGCCCGCACCACGGTGCAGGTCTCGGCGCTGCCAAGGGGAGTCCGCATCGAGATCGAAGCCGTCGCCCACCTGACCGGCAAGTAGTTCCCCGGGATGCCCCAGGAACGCTACGGCCGCTACCGGATCCTCGGGCCGCTGGGCCAGGGAGGGATGGCGTCCGTGCATCTCGCGGAAGATCCGGTCCTGCACAGGGTGGTGGCCGTCAAGATCCTTCGGGGCGAACTCGGCGCCCAGGCGGACTGGGTCCGGCGCTTCCACGACGAGGCGACCTCGATCGCCCGGTTGGGAAGCCCGAACGTCGTGGCGGTCCACGACTTCGGTCGGGAAGGGGGCGAAGACTACCTGGTCATGGAGTTCGTGGAGGGGATCTCCCTGTCCCGCTTCCTGGAACTCAAGGCCGGGCGGCTGGATCCGGTCTGCGCGGCGGCCATGGCCTGCCAGGTGGCCGACGGCCTGCGAGCCGCCCACGGAGCCGGAATCATCCACAGGGACATCAAACCGGACAACATCCTCGTCCGTCGCGACGGGCAGACGAAGATCGCCGATTTCGGGATCAGCCGGCTCCTGGAGGAGGTCTCGCGCACCAGGACCGGTTCGGTCTTCGGTTCCCCGCTGTTCATGGCGCCGGAGCAGGTGGAGGGACGGAATCCGTCCGGAGCGATCGACGTGTTCGCCCTGGCCGGCGTCCTGTTCAGGGTGCTTTCCGGGCGGCATCCCTTCGAGGCGGAACACGCCCACGCCGTGATGTGGCGGATCGCGCAGGAGGACGCGCCGCGGCTCTCCACCGTCCTTCCGGACGTCCCTGCAGAACTCGACGCCCTCGTGGCCGCGATGCACAGCCGCGATCCCTCGGCCCGACCCAGGGCATCCGAGGCGGGTCGCCAACTCCGCCAGTTCCTGGGGGCCAGGGGATGCACCGATCCCATGGAAGCGATCCTGGCAGGCCTTCCCCGGAGCGTCGTCGATGCCCGGCCCCTGTCGGCGGCGCCCACCCCGACCGCCCGGATCACGATCCCGAGCTTCGCCCGGCCCGGATTCCTGCGGCGGCACCGTCGGTTCGTCCCCCTGGTCGTTTCCGGGAGCGCCCTGGTCCTCGCGGCCTTCGTCGCCGGGAAGGCCTGGGACCGCATGCAGCTGAACCGCATACCCGAAGCCTCCTTCGTGCCCGTCCCCCCTTCGGGGCCCGACCGCGAGCCCTCCGCGGGCTTCCCCGTCCAGGTGTCGATGCGCGACGAATCCCCGGAGGATCGATCCTCGGTGAAGCCCCGCATCGCCCTCCTCAACCGCGGCGGTTCCCCGATCTCGTGGATCCGCATGGTCTGGCCGCTGGAATTTCCGGCGGGGGCCTACCCGGTCGTCGACGTGTACTACGCCCCGAAATGCGCCGCCCGCCTGGAAGGGACCGGGGTGGACGGCCGTCTGGTCGTGGAGTGCGCCGACCTCTCGCTGTCGCCGGGCCAAAGCTGGCCCGGCCCCGATGGAATGTCGCTTTCCGTCCACGAGGCCGACTGGTCGCCGTGGAAGGGCAAGGAGGCGCTCGGTCTGGGCCGGGGGATGATGGCCAGATCCGATGTCCGCGTGGAAACCCGGTGAGCCGGACCGGGAGGCATCCCCTCGTGCGCCGGTGCCGGTTGGTACCTTTTCCGTCCGAAGCCGAATCGATCGCCAAACTCGGAGGAATCATGCAGAAGGACGCCCCAAAGGCCGGGGAAACCAGGGCCATCATCCACACCAATCGAGGCGACATCGTCGTCCGTCTGTTCCCCGAACAGGTTCCGAGCCTGGTGGAAAACTTCACCGAACTCGCGACGGCGGGCAAGTACAAGGACGTGCCCTTCCATCGGGTGATCTCCGGTTTCATGATCCAGGGAGGGGATTTCACCAACAAGAACGGGACCGGCGGCCACAGCCACAAGGGTCCGGGCAAGCAGATCGGCGACGAATACCATGCCGACCTCAAGCACGTCCGCGGCGCCCTGTCCTACGCCAAGACGAACCGCCCGAATTCCATCGGAAGCCAGTTCTTCATCGTCCATCCCGAGGAAGGCGCCCACTTCCTGGACCACCCGACCGGCGGCGGACCCGCCGAGGGCTACAGCGTCTTCGGGCAGGTCGTGGAAGGCTGGGATGTGTTGGACGCCATCGCCTCCACCCGCACCGACGGATCCGACAAGCCGCACGAACCCCAGATCATCCAGGACGTGGAGATCGGCGTCTTCGCCTGACGGGCCGCATGGAAGAGGAGATCCAACCGAACGCCATGCACGTCTTCCTGTGCCAGAACCACCGCGCCGACGGGAAGGCTTCCTGCGCCGACCGCTGGGACGCGGACGACGCCCTGCGGAGCCTGAAGCAACTCGCCCGGGATGCCGGGCTTTCCCACCTGCGGGTGACCCGTGCCGGATGTCTGGGGCCCTGCGAGAAGGGTCCGAACCTGCTGGTGTACCCGCAGAAACTGTGGTTCCACGGCGTGGCGCGGGAAGATCTCCCCGCCATCGCGCTGCGACTCGCCGAACTCGCCGAACCTGGAAATCCGCACGGCGGCGATCCTTCGCCCGCGGTAGATTCTCCCCTCATCCGAACCCACTCGAAGGAGTCCACGACATGAAACGCACTTTCGCGGGAATCGCCCTCTCCCTCGGCTTGCTTGCCGGACCGGTGCTGGCCGCCGGCGCCCAGGGAAATGGCGGAAGCAGTTTCGCCTTGGGACTGCAGTTGGGGGGCGCCAGCAGCCCCAACGGCGAATCCGGCTTCAGCGGCCTCACCGCCAGGGTGGGCAGGGAGAAGACCATCGAGGGAGTCCTGGCCTTCAACCAGGGCGGCACGTGGATCGTCAACGGCAACTTCCTGATCCACAGCCACAACCTGTTCCACCAGGACCCCATTTCGGCGATCAAGTTCTATGGTGGCTTCGGCGTGGGCGTCTGGGCCGGCCACGAGAGCGGTTTCTGGGCCCAGGTCCCCCTGGGCGTCGATTTCGACTTCGCCATCCCCGTCGAAGCGTCGCTCTACATCGCGCCGGGAATCGACATCGTTCCGACCACCCAGGCCAACATCCACTTCGGACTTGGACTCCGCTACTGGTTCATGTGATGTCCTCGCGACCGCTCGGGGCGCGACGGTTCCCATGGTGACCCCCGAGCTACCCTTCGTTTGGCGGAGAAACATCGACCTCTTCGAAATCGTCTTCGCCTTCCTGTTCCTGCCCCTCGTGGTCTCCACCATGGATCGGGCGCCGTTCCACCTGGGCGGACTGGTCCTTCTGTGGCTCGGAACCTGGTTCCTCCTGCGCAACCGGGATGCGCTGCTGGGGCGGCTGCGGAAGACCTGGCTCGCCTTCCGGCTCCCCTGGGCCCCTCTCTGGCTCGCCGCCCTGGTCCTGATCGGAGCATTCGGCACCTCCCCCCCCGCGTGGAACGGCTTCGGTGCGGTCAGCCTTCCGTTCCAGGCCCTCGCCTTCAGCCTTCCCCTCTGCGTCCTGTGCTTCCGGTACGTCCCCGTGCGCTTCGCCGACCGCGGGTGGGCCCCGACCTGGACACTGCCACTGCTCCCCCCGCTGCTCTTCGCGGGTCTGCACATCGCCTCGGGCTCCTGGCGCATCTGCCTCGCGGCATTCCTGGGCGGATTCATCCTCCGCCGCATGCCGTTGTGGTCTTCGGTCGGCCTCCATGCGATCATCGGGTGGTTCGGAAGCCGCGGAGGATTCTGGTGAGCCCCTTCGACCTGCAGCCCGTCGTCGTCGGAGTCCTGTGCCTGGTGCTCGCGGGCCTGCACGTCGCCGGATCGGCCGCTGTCCTGCGGATTCTGTCGGTGTGCGGCCACCACCTGGACCGTCTGTCGGAACTCGAAGCCATCGAACTTCGGATGAAGACCGCCGAGGTGAAGTTCGAGGCGCGCAAGTGAAGAAGGGTCGGCTGGTGGTGTTTTCGGCACCCTCCGGCGCCGGGAAAAGTTCGCTGATCGCGGCCGCGATGGAAGCCATTCCCAACCTGCGCTACTCGGTTTCGGCGACGACCCGGTCGCCACGAGCCCGCGAGGTGGACGGGGTCCACTACTTCTTCCTCACCCGCGAAGGATTCGAGGCCATGATCGCCTCCGGCGAACTCGCCGAATGGAACGAGGTCCACGGGAACCTCTACGGCACGCCCAGACCCTTCCTGGACCAGACCACGGCGAGGGGAGAGCACGTGGCGCTCGATCTGGACGTCTTCGGGAAGCGCCGCTTCGACCAGGTCTATCCCGACAACCTCGGCATCCTGATCCTCCCGCCCTCGTTCGAGGAACTGGAGCGGCGGTTGCGGGGTCGCGGCACGGACCCCGAGGACGTCATCCAGGTGCGCCTGCGCAACGCACGCGCGGAACTCGCCGCCGCCCAGATGGGAAATTTCCGTCATCGGCTCGTCAACGACGATTTCGAGAGGGCTCGAAAGGAATTGCTGGACATCCTGGGAGCCGAATTGGCAAGCTGAACGCGCCGTCTGCGTTCCTATGTTTGTCCCACCCCACCAGGAGGATCCAGTGTACCGCAACGTGTTGGGCATGATCATGGCAGGGGGGCAGGGCTCGCGCCTCTGGCCCCTGACCGCCGACCGGGCGAAACCCGCCGTCCATTTCGGCGGCAAGTACCGGATCATCGACTTCGTCCTCAACAGCTTCGTCAATTCCGGAATCCACAAGATCAAGCTCCTCACCCAGTTCAAGAGCGACTCCCTGAACCGGCACGTCCAGACGGCGTGGTCGCTCAACCGCACGTTGGACCAGTACGTGGACCTGGTGCCGGCGCAGATGCGCACCGGGACCGACTGGTACCGCGGAACGGCGGACGCCATCTTCCAGAACGTCAACCTCCTGACCGACGAGCGCCCCGACCTCGTGGCGGTCTTCGGGGGCGACCACATCTACAAGATGGACCTGACCCAGATGGTGGATTTCCACATGGCCAAGGGCGCCTTGTGCACGGTCTCCGCCTTCCCCGTGCCCATCGAGGAGGCGTCGGAATTCGGGGTCATCGAGATCGACGAGGACGGCCGGATGGTGGGCTTCGAGGAGAAGCCGGCATCGCCCAAGACCATGCCGGGGCGGCCCGGTTGGGCGCTGTGCTCCATGGGGAACTACCTGTTCCACTCCAAGTTCCTGGTGCGGGAGCTCATGGCCGACGCGGTGAAGAACTCGGCCCACGACTTCGGCAAGGACATCATCCCCGCCATCTACCACACCTACCCGGTGTACGTGTACGACTTCACCACCAACCGCATCCCCGGCGAAAGCAACGCGTACTGGCGGGATGTCGGGACGCTTTCCGCGCTCTTCGAGGCCAACATCGACCTCGTCAAGGTGAGTCCGGAGTTCAACCTCTACAACCACAAGTGGCCGCTGCGCACCATCAATTGGAACGCCGCCCCGGCCAAGTTCGTGTTCAACGAGGGCGAAGGCGACCCCCCCAGGCGCGGTTCCGCCTACGACTCCATCATCTCCGACGGCTGCATCGTGTCGGGCGGGACCGTGAACACCTCCGTGCTCGCGCCCCACTGCTTCGTCCACAGCTACGCCCAGGTGGAGGAGTCCATCCTCTTCCCCGACGTCCAGGTGGGTCGCCACGCCAAGGTGCGCCGATCCATCGTCGAGAAGGGCGTCAGGATCCCTCCCGGCGCCAAGATCGGCTTCGATCTCGAAAAGGACGCGGAGCGATTCCACGTTTCCGAGGAAGGGATCGTCGTGATCCCCAAGGGGACGATCATCCAACCGGAGAACTGAAATGGCGCTCGATTCCACCATCTTCCGCGAAAACGACATCCGCGGATTGGTCGACCCCTCCCTTTCGCCCGCGGCGGTCTACGCCATCGGCCGTGCCTACGCGACCCTCCTGGCCGAGGCCGGGGCGAAGGCGGTGGCCATCGGCGGCGACGTGCGCCTGTCCACGCCCGAGATCAAGACGAACCTGATCCGCGCCGTGCGCGACGGCGGGATCCACGTCGTGGACATCGGGATCGTCACCACTCCCGTCAGCTACTTCGCGGCCTTCTTCCTTCCCGTGGACGGAGCCGCGATGGTCACCGCGTCGCACAACCCCAAGGAATACAACGGCTTCAAGTTCGGAATCGGGAAGTCCACGATCCGAGGTGACGAAATCCGTCGCCTGTACGACCTCGCCTCCACGGGCGAATGGTCGACCGGACACGGCGGCCTGCGCGAGCACGACCTGATCGCGGACTACAAGCAGCGGCTGCGGAGCGAATTCTCCTTCGGGAAGGGCGGCAGGCGGCTCAAGGTGGTCTACGACGCCGCCAACGCCGCGGGCGCCATCTTCGGTCCCGACCTGCTCGAGGAACTGGGCGTGGACGTGGTGCGGCTGTTCTGCGAGGTCGACGGGACCTTCCCCAACCACCATCCCGACCCCACCGTGCCCAGGAACCTGGTGGACCTGCAGAAGGCCGTGGTCGAACACGGAGCCGACGTCGGGATCGGCATCGACGGCGACGGAGACCGCCTGGGAGTCATCGACGACACGGGGCGGTGGATCCCCGGGGACATCCTCACCCTCCTGATGGCGCGGCCCATCCTGGCCGAACATCCCGGCAGCCCCATCATCTTCGAAGTCAAGAGCTCCGAGGCCCTGGTGGAGGGGATCCGCCAGGCCGGCGGCGTGCCCATCATGTGGAAGGTGGGCCACAGCCTGCTCAAGCAGAAGATGAAGGAGACTCGGGCACCGCTGGCGGGCGAGGTTTCGGGCCACATGTTCTTCGCCGACCGCTGGTACGGCTTCGACGACGCGATGTACGCCACGCTCCGGCTCGTGGAGCTGCTCGAGAAATCCGGCAAGAAGCTGTCGGAACTGGCGTCGGACATCCCCTTCTACCCTTCCACGCCCGAGATCCGCGCCCAATGCACCAACGATGCCGACAAGTTCCGCATCGCGCACGCGGTCGCGGAGTGGTTCAAGCGCAACCACGAGACCATCGACACCGACGGCGTGCGCATCGTGTTCCCCGACGGGTGGGGACTCGTTCGCGCTTCCAACACCCAACCCGATCTGGTCCTGCGCTTCGAAGCCAGGACCCAGGCCCGGCTCGAGGAGATCCGCGACTACGTGTTCGGGAAGCTCAAGGAATTCGGCGACGTCAGGATCGAACAGCACTAGGATGAAGGTCGCGGTTCTGGGGGCGAGCCCGAAGGCCGATCGGTACGCGAACATTGCGCTGCACCGGCTGCGCGTCGCCGGGCACGAGGTCGTGGGCGTGAACCCCGCGTTGCCCGATCTCGGGGGTTTCGAATGCGTCGCCGCCGTCGCCGACCTGCCGACCGGCATGGATACCGCCACGCTCTACCTGGGCAAGGCGCGCTCCGACGAACTCGCCGACCAGATCCTGTCCTACGGCTTCCGCCGCGCGATCTTCAATCCCGGGGCGGAGAATCCCGATCTGGAACGGAAACTGTCCGAGGCGGGAGTGGAAGTCCTCGAGGCTTGCACGCTCGTCATGCTCGCGACCCGGCAGTTCTGACGGGACTCCGGTCCGGAGTCCTCGGGAACCTCAGGCCTTGGCCTGGCCCACGCGCATCGCCGCGCTCGGGGTCTTGGGGGCTTCCAGGCCCTGGACGCCGCGGCGCTTCACCCACTGGATCACGATCGGGGCGGAGATGGCGATGGAGGAGTAGGTCCCCACCACGATGCCGAAGGTCAGGGTGAGGGCGAACGTCTTCAAGGTGGGTCCGCCGAACACCGCCAGCATGGTGGTGACGATGCCCGTGGCCACCGAGGTCATGATGGTCCGGGACAGGGTCTCGTTGATGGAGTTGTTGACCAGCACCTCGAAGTCGCCCTTGCGGTACTTGCTGGCGTTCTCGCGGATGCGGTCGAAGATGACGATGGAGTCGATCAGGGAATAGCCGATCAGCGTCAGCACCGCGGCCACCACCGTCATGTCGACCTCGAAACCGGTCACCATCAGCAGTCCCAGCGTCAGCATGGTGTCGTGCGCGAGGGTCAGCACGGAGGACAATCCGTATCCCAGGCCGTTCTTCCCGAAGCGAAACCAGATGTAGAGCATGATGATGAGGATGGAAAGGAGGGCGGAGAGGATGGCGTCCCGCTTCAGCTCGCTGCCCACCTTGGGGCCCACCATGTCCATCCCGATGATCTTGACCTGGGATCCCTTGGCGGCGAGCACCCGCTGGACCGCGTCCGAGGCGGTCTTTTCGAAGGCCTGCGCCTTGGCTCCGTCCAGCACGTTGGTCTTCACGGTCACCGAGAAGACCTGCCCGGAGTCGCTGCTGAGGGTGCGAACCTGCACGCCCTTGAGGCCTCCGTCGGTTTCCAGCACCTTCGCGATGGCGTCGGTGGCGTCGGGACTGCCCGCGAGGCCCCCGTCGGCGCGAACGGTCATCATCACGCCGCCGGTGAAGTCGATGCCCCAGTTGAAGGAGGCCCGGCCACCCGGGTGCGGCACGAAGATGAAGGCCAGGATGAGCACGCCGGCGCCGCCGGACACATACCCGATCTTCCGGAAGTTCCCCACCACGTTGAGCTTGGCCTCCTCGAAGTAGCGGATGCCCTTTCCGATGCTGATGCTGGTGCGGTCCTTGGCGGAGAGCCAGATGTCGAACACCAGCCTGGTGCAGGTCAGGGCGGTGAAGAGCGACACGATCACGCCGATGGTCAGCGTGAGTCCGAAGCCGCGGATGGGGCCGGTTCCCATGCGGTAGAGGACGTAGGCGGTGAGGACCGTGGTCAAGTGGGAGTCGATGATGGCGGAGAAGGCCCGCTTGTAGCCCGCGTCCACCGCGGACCGCACGGACCTGCCGTTGCGCAGCTCCTCCCGGATCCGCTCGTAGATCAGCACGTTGGAGTCCACCGCCATGCCGATGGTGAGGATCACGCCCGCGATTCCGGGAAGGGTCAGGGTGGCGTGGAAGATCGCCAGGATGCCCATCAGGAACAACGCGTTGAGGATCAGGGCGCCGCTCGCGACGCCGCCGCAGGCGTGGTACTGCCAGAACATGAACAGGAATACGGCGATCAGGCCGGCGACCGCCGCCGCCATGCCCTTCTGGATGTTGTCCGCGCCCAGGCTCGGCCCCACCGAGCTCTCCTCGATGATGTGCATGGGTGCGGGGAGCGCGCCGGCGCGCAGCACGATCGAAAGTTGCCTGGCCTCCAGGATGTCGGCGAGGCCGGTGATGGAGGCCCTGCCCCCCGCGATCCGGCCTTGGATCACGGGCGCGCTGAAGACGGCGCCGTCGAGCACGATGGCCATCTGCTTCCCGATGTTGGCACCGGTGATGCGGGCGAATTCCTTGGGACCGCGGCCCTTGAGGGTCAGCTCCACCATGGCCGCGCCACCGCGCATGCCGCCCTGCTCGAAGCTGGGCTGGGCGTCGGCGACGTAGTCACCCTTCATGTCGGCGCGGCGCTTGAGGACGTACAGCACCCGGATCTGCTTGCCGGACTTCACGTCCTCGGCCTTGCGGGCCCAGAGGAGATCCGTTTCCTGGGAGCGGAGCACCTCCTGGACCTCCGGACGCGCCAGGATCCGCTTGACCAGGTAGACGCTGTCCTCCATCACGGCGATGGAGTTTCCGAAGGGGATCAGGTAGGAGATGAACGGGCGCGAGGCGTAGGGAACGTCCTTCGCGGCGGTGTCCTTCTTGGCGGTGTCGACCGCGCCCTTCTCGGCGACGCTGCCGAACAGCTCGCGGGCCACGTTCGCGGCGCTGTCGCGCCGAGCCGCCGCCAGGCGGGCCTTGGAAGCGCTGTCCACGGCCACCTTGGAGGTGTCCTTGGCGACCGCGGTATCCTTCCGGGTGGTGTCGGCGAACTTGGAACTGCGGTTGACCGCCGCATCGATCCGTTCCAGGACCACCTTCACGTCGGCGGGGTCCCGCACCATCTTGAATTCCAACTGCGCCGTGCTCGAGAGGAGGGCCTTGGCCTGCTCCGGAGCCACGCCGGCCAACTGGACCAGGATGCGGCTGTCCCCTTGCTTGCGGATTTCGGGCTCGGACACGCCGAACTGGTCGATGCGGTTGCGGAGCACTTCCAGGGCGCGGTCCGTGGCGTCCTTGGCGACATCCGGTTCCAGTCCGGACTTGTCCACTTCCAGGACGAGGTGGGTGCCGCCTTGGAGGTCGAGTCCCAGCTTGATGGCTTTGGAGGCGACCCCCGGGTGGTCCTGCGCGAACTTCTGCTTTTCGGCGAGACTCATGCCCAACGTGCGGAAGGTGGGAACCAGCGCCCACAACGAGAGCACGATGGCCACGGCCACGATGACGATTCTGAACCTGATGTTCTGCTTCATGCGTTGGGACCCGCGTTGGGTTTGGAGGTGGAGCCTGGGCAAGGTAGGACCCTGGACCGGGATTGGCAATCGGAAGGATGCCCTCCCGCACATCCTCTCCACCGGTCCGGCGGGCCGATGGAGAGGATGCGGGACGGTCGATCGCCGCGGGCCCGGCGAACGCGCCAACTCCCCTCCGGCGAGGAACGGATCAGATGGGTTGCGGCGCCTTGCCGTTCAAGGCCAGCCAGATCTTGGCCTGGTCGGACTCGGGAGAACCCGGGTAGAGCTTGACCAACGCCTGCGCGACCTGGATCGCGTCGGCGGTGCGGGAAAGTTTGTCGCGGACCAGCACGAGCTGCCACATCACCTGGTAGAGGTTCGGGAGCAGGTCCTGCGATTCCGTCTCCTCGGCGCGGTCGGCCGCGTCGCCCGTCAATTTCTGGTAGGACGAAAGTATGCCCTCGAGCTCGGATTCCGCCTGGGAGTACTTCCCCTGCTCGATGTAGCACGCGGCGATCCCGCGCCTCGCGCCTCCTTCCAGCAGCGGATATCCGGATCCGTCCTCCCGTGCCCGCTGGTACTTGGCCAGGGCTCCCGCCCAATCCCGCTGTTCGTACAGATCGTGGCCCAATTGGAGCGCGGCCTTCGAGGCCTCGATCCCGGCGTAGCCCTCGACCACCTTCTCCAGGATGGCTTTCGCGCTGTCGGGGCGCCCGTTGTCGCGGAACACCATGGCCCGCCCGTAGAGCCTGTGGGCGATTTCCCGGGAATCGCGCTGCTTCCAGGACCAAACGCTCCACGCGGCCAAGGCGCAGGCGACGATGGTGGCCGCGGTGAGCCATGTGCCCTGGCTCCGCTTCCAGCTCTCGCTGGCGCGCACCCAGACTCCCATCGCTTTTTCCTCGAAGGAAAGTTCGGGGGGAGGCATCGGCGTAGGCGTACGTTTGTCGGGCATGTCGTGCGAATCCTTACTTTGGGAGAGCCCAAGAATATAAACCCGGGAAAGGCCCCCCTCCGTGGACGATCCAGCGAACCTCCAGACCAGGCAGCTCAAGGCCCGCCTGGAATCCATCGCCACGGCGGGCGAGGTCCTGCGGGTCGCCCTGGGAAATTCCTCCCTGGATTCCGCGGTGAGGACGCTGCTTCTGGGTCTTGCGGATCTGGTCCCCTCCCGCGCGTTGGCGTTGTTCGAGGTGAACGGCAAGGCCCTGGTGGAACTGGGCCGCCTGGTGGCGGGCGAAGAAACCCACAAGTCGCCCGATCGCTCGCTCGAGGATGGCCATCCCGCGTTCCAAGCGTTGCTCCAGAATCGCCATGCCCTGGTGGAACTGGCCCCCTCGCTGGTGGAAGGAGCCCCGGCGGGCCGGTCCATCTTCATCCCCTTCGAGGGCCGTTTGGGCGGCGAAATGGGCGGGGGGACGTCGTCGTTCCGGGCTTCCCATCTGCTTTGGATAGACACCCCCGACGCCGCGGAGGTCTCCTCCGACGTCCTGGACACCCTCATCGCCCTGGCCAGCCAAGGCGGGGTGCTCCTCACCGGGTTCCGCTACCGCGACGACCTGGAGCGGACCTACTCCGCGCTGCGGGAAGCCAACCGGCGGCTCCAGAAGGACATCGACCGGGCCAAGAAGATCCAGGAAGGGCTCCTCCCCCAGGGCACGCCCATCGTTCCGGGATTCCGCATCGGATGGAAGTACCTCCCCGCCTCCAAGGTCTCCGGAGACTACTTCGACTGCTTCCCCTTGGACCCATCCCTCCCCGATGGAACGCATTGCCTGGTGATCGCCGACGTGTCCGGACACGGCATATCCGCCTCCATGGTGATGGCGATGTTCAAGGTCTTGCTGCGGCGCGAAGTGCGCCCGGGAAGGTCCCTCGTGGATTCCCTTTCGCGCCTGAACCGGACCCTCCTGGACCAGGTGGGCGGACTCCACTTCGTCACCGTGTTCCTGGCCCAGATCGATCCCGCCGCCCGGACCATGGAATGGTGCTCGGCGGGACACTGCCCCCAATTGCTCCGGCACGCCGACGGCCGCATCGAGGAGTTGATGGCCAACGGGGTGTTCGTGGGCATGTTCGAAGACTTGCAGGCCGAGACCCAGACCCAGGGCCTGGAGAGCGGCGATTCCCTGCTTCTCTACACGGACGGCATCACCGAAGCGGAAAATCCGGAGGGGGAGCTCTACGGCATGGAAAGGCTGATGTCCTCGCTCCGCAAGACGGACCAGAACACGCCCGAGGTCCGGCTGGAGTCCCTGCTGGGCGATCTGGACCTGTTCTCGGCGGGCGGGCTCCGGCAGGACGATCTCACCTTGGTCGCCATCCAGGTGGAATGAAGTTCCCCGTCCTGTTGCTTCGGGCGGGCTCCATCTCCTGCTGGAGCGTCGGGCGCGACCTGGAGGGAATGCCCTTCGACGCGCTGCGACGCGAAGACGTGGAGCGGCTGTCCTCGGGTCTCGGAGCCGGTCCGGTCCCCCGGGAAGCCCGCCAAGTGCACGGCACGGCCATCGACGAGGACGGGACCAGCGAGGCCTGCGACGCTTTCCTGCTGGGACCGGGCGGAGCCGCCCTGGTTCGTCACGCGGACTGCTTCCCGGTGGTGGTCGCGGACCCGGTCCGGTCCCTTGCCGCGCTGGCCCATTGCGGCTGGAGGGGGACCTTGGCTGGGCTCGCCGGGAAGTGCGCCCGACGCCTGGTTCGCGAAGGGAGTCGCCCCGGGAATTTGGCCGCGGCCATCGGCGCCGGAATCGGCCAGGCCAGCTTCGAGGTGGGCCCGGAAGTCCTAAAGGACTTTCCCGAGGAATTCCGGTGCCGCACCGCTTGGGGAACGCCGTCCATCGACCTGGTCGCCTTCCTGCGCCACGACTTGGCTTCCAACGGCGTCGCGGCGATCGATTCCCTCGCCCCCGACACGTTCAGCGACCCCTGTTGGCATTCCTGGCGACGTGACGGATCTCACAGCGGACGGAATGCAACCATATGTATCGTTGGTGCCACGCCCTCTCAACCAGGAGAATCTTCATGAAGCTTAAGATCCTCGTCGCGCTTTCCGCCTTGGCCTTCGCGGCTCCCAGCCATGCCCTCGTCGGCCTCGCCGTCTCGGCGGGTCTGAATTCCACCACCATTTCCGGTGCCGACCAAGTCATGGCCAATACGA
>Ga0302283_1000240_pt1 | contig 42244 bp, 31 predicted proteins | sample III_Fen_E1_4_FD_198770 | JGI IMG/M metagenome (GOLD analysis project Ga0302283, IMG submission 198770) | Peat permafrost microbial communities from Stordalen Mire near Abisko, Sweden - III_Fen_E1_4 | ecosystem: Environmental > Terrestrial > Soil > Wetlands > Permafrost | place: Sweden: Abisko... | reverse complement strand
CCGCGGGTATGCTCGGCGCTTCACACCATGGAAGCGCGAGCGAGCTCGGCCGGTTTCACCGCGCGGCTGTCGACCTCCCGGAGGCGCGTCGCCATCGCCGGCGTCCCCCCGGGATCGCCTGCCGCCAGCGGCATCCTCACCTGGCTGCACTCCCGCGGCGAGGTCGCCGGGGTCACCCTCCACGCCCAGACCGGCCGCATCGACGTCAAGCTCGCCGGGGGGAGCGCGACCGTCTTCCTGGTGAGCCTGCGCGACCGGCTCTTCGTCCTCGACGCCTGCGCGCCCGACGACGAGCCCCCGCCCCCGGCCTCCACGCCCCGCCCGGCGGCCCCGACCGCGCCTCCCACCTCGGGGGAGCGCGTCACCGCCGCGCCCGAGACGGCTGCCGCGGCCCCCAGCGCGGGCCCCGCCCCCGCCGGCTCCTCCCTCGCCCCCTACCTCGCGCTCGCCCTCAACACCGCCGTCCTCGCGGCCGGCATCGCCGAGGTGCTCCCCGTTCCGGTGCTCCTGCCGGCGGTGGCGCTCACCGCGATCCCCTCGTTCCGCCGCACCGTGCGCGCGTTCCGCGAAGGCCGAGCCACGGTCGACTCGCTGGACACGGCGGCGATCGTCTCTGCCCTGGTGACGGGCGAGGCCGCCACGGCCGCGTTCATGACCTGGCTCCTCGGCCTCGGCGACCTGCTCCTCGATCGCACCACCGAGCGGGCGCGCCGGGCGCTCTCGAGCCTGGCGCAGCTCGACACGGCGGAGGCCTGGCGCGTCGAGGGGACGCGGGTCGTCAAGGTCGCGGCCGGCGACCTCCAGGTCGGCGACCGCATCGTGGTGGCGGCCGGCCAGCGCGTCCCGGCCGACGCCGAGGTGGACACGGGGCTGGCCTCGGTCGACGAGAAGGCGCTCACCGGCGAGTCGGTCCCCCGCGCGCGCCGCCCCGGCGACCGCCTCCTCGCCGCCACCATCGCCGTTGACGGCGAGGTGGTGGCCCGGGTCACCCGCACCGGCACCGACACCACCGCCGCCCGCATCGTGCAGATCCTCGAGCAGTCGAGCGCCCGCCCGATGAGCCTGCAGCGCAAGGTCGAGCAGAGCGCCGACCGGCTGGTGTGGCCGACCATCCTCACCGCGGTCGCGGCCGCGGCGCTCTCCGGCGACGTCAACCGCCTCACCAGCGTCCTCATCAACGACTTCGGCACCGGCATCCGCATCGCGGTCCCGACCAACGCGCTCACCGCCATCACCCTCGCCTCACGCTCCGGCGTGCTCATCAAGGGCGCCGCCTACCTGGAGCTGCTCGCCCGTGCCGACGTCATCGTCTTCGACAAGACCGGCACGCTCACCCTCGGCGAGCCCGCCGTGGTCGAGTGCCAGACCCTCGGCGCCTTCGTCGAGCACGACCTCCTCGCGCTGGCCGCCGCCGCCGAGGCGCGCCAGTCCCACCCCATCGCCGCCGCGGTGCGCCGCCACGCCGCCGCCCGCGGGGTCCCGGTCCCCGAGACGCCGCCGGGGGATGCCCGCTACGTCATCGGTCGCGGCATCTCCGCGCGCACCGGCGGGCGCGCCGTCCTGGTGGGCAGCGCGCGCTGGCTGGAGGAGAACGGGATCGCCTCCGCCGGCGCCGCCGCCGTGCTCGCGCGCCACCGGGCCGCCGGCGTGTCCTCGCTGCTCATCGCCGTCGACGGCACGCTCGCGGGCGCCCTCGGCTACGCGGACGAGCCTCGCCCGGAGAGCGCGGCCGTCGTCGACGCGCTCAAGGCCCGCGGCCGCCGCCGCACCGTCCTGCTCTCGGGCGACGCCTCCGAGCAAGTCCAGGCCGTCGCGCGCGCCGTCGGCGTCGACGAGGCCCACGGCGAGCTGCTCCCGGCCGACAAGGTCGCCTTCGTGCAGGGGCAGCAGCGCCTCGGCCGCATCGTCGCCATGGTCGGCGACGGCATCAACGACGCGCCGGCCCTCGCCATGGCCGACGTGGGCATCTCCCTGCACGGCAGCACCGACGTGGCGCTCGAGGCCGCCGACGTGATCCTGCTGGAGGGGGGGCTCGCGCGCCTCCAGATCGCCTTCGAGGCCGGCGAGCACGCCATGGGCCGGGTGCGCCGCGGCGTCGGCATGGTGGTCGCGCCCAACGCGGCCGCCATCGTGCTCGGCGCGCTGGGGCTGATCAACCCGGCCCTGGCGACCGTGGCCAACAACGGCTCGACGCTGCTGGCGGCCCTGGTCGGGGTGGCGCCGCTGTTCCGGGGGAGCGCGGCGGGCCCGGCGGCGAGGTAACGCGACGCATCGACTTGCCCGCGAGAGGCGACGACGCCACGGCGCGCCCGTGATAGGCACGCGAGGCGCCCATGGAGTCGACCGTCCTCTCCCTCGCCTCTCTCGCCATCGGCGAGCTCGAGGCCTTCGTCGAGCTGATGTTCCTCGCCGCCTACACCGACGGCAAGGTCACCGACGACGAGCGCGCCGCCTTCCGCGGTCAGGTCGTCGAGGGCACGCACGGCCAGCTCGACGCCGCCATGGTCGACACCGTCCTCGGGCACATCGAGCGATCGGTCGCCGGCAAGGTGGACCGCGACGCGCACCTCGCCAGCATCCGGGACCGCCTCGGCGATGCTCGCAAGCGCCACGCCGCCCTCGTCCACGCGGCGCGCGTGGTGCTCGCCGACGGGGTGCTGCGCCTCGACGAGGTCGAGTTCCTCCGCCGCGCCACCGCCGCCCTCGGCGAGCCGGTCGAGACGGTCGACGCCCTCCTGCGCGAGGCGCGGCTCGGCTCGTAGAGCCGTGGGAACGCGTGGTACGGTGGGACCATGCTTCGCCTCGGTCCGCTGGTCCTGCTCCCCCTCCTCACCCTCGCCTGCGGCGGCAACGTCGTGGCCTCGAACAGCAGCGGCACCACCTCGGGGTCGGGCGGCAGCGGCACGTCGGGGGTGACGGCGAGCAGCAGCGCGAGCTCGTCCAGCGCCTCCACGACCGGCGCCGGTGGCCAGGGAGGTAGCGCGGGCTCGGGCGGGAGCGCGGCGTGCGGGACCATGGAGCTGACCGAGGACAACGGGCCCCCGCGGCACCTCCCGGCGAACTGCGCGGGGGACACCACCGATGCCTCGTACACCACGGCGATCGGCTACTACGTGGGCAACCCGATCCAGCATGCCGAGTATCTCGACGTCGTCGGCTGCGTCAGCGACGCGGCCGGCGCCGAGGGGATCACGCTCTCGGCCAGCGGCGCCTCCGGGCCCGGCACGTACACCATGGGCACGACGGCGTTCACCGACGCGCAGGGCAAGAGTTGGGGGACGATGACCGACCCGTTCGAGATGGTGGTGACCGCGTCGGGCACCAGCATCGACGGCACGTTCTCGGTCACCGTGACCGACGCGGCGAGCGCGTCGCACAAGCTCGTCGGGCAGTTTCACGTCTGCCACGGCAGCGACTTCCTCCCTCCCTGAGTCGGCCATCCTGGGGACCGTCCGAGAGCGGTCCCCGACATCCTGGGGACCGCCCGAGAGCGGTCCCCGACCGGTCGCGGGGCGCTCTCTCAGCCAGGCGTGCCGCGGCCGGCCAGCCAGGCGACCTCGTCGATGAGGCGGGCGGGGAGCACGGGCTTGGCCATGTGGCGCTGGAAGCCGGCCACCTCGGCGCGACGGACAGCCTCGCGGCCGGCGTAGGCGGTGAGGGCCAGCGCGGGGACGGTGCGGGCCCGGTGGCCGGCGAGGGCGCGCACCTGGTGGAGGAGGGCGTAGCCGTCCTGCCTGGCCATGCCGATGTCGGAGACCAGCACGTCGGGAGGGGCCAGCTCGACGGCGCGCAGCGCCTCCAGGGCGGAGGACGCGGTGGTGACGGCGGCGCCTTGCTCCTGGAGGATGGACGCGATGAGCTCGCGGGCGTCGAGCTCGTCGTCGACCACCACCACCCGGACGCCGGCGAGGCGGTGCGACCCCGAGCCCGTCGGGGGTGTCGGCTCGTGGCGAAGGGCGAGGGCCGGGTCGACGGCGACGCGGGCGACGGCGGCGTGCGCGGGCAGCGTGACCGTGAACAGGGCGCCCTGGCCGGCGCCGGCGCTGGAGGCGACGATGGTGCCGTGGTGGAGCTCGACGAGGTGCTTGACGATGGCGAGGCCCAGCCCGAGGCCGCCGTGCGCGCGCGTGTCGCTGGAGTCCGCCTGGCGGAAGCGCTCGAAGACGTGGGGCAGGAACCGGGCGTCGATGCCCTCGCCGTGGTCTCTGATCTGGAGGCGGACACCACCGCCGTGGCGGTCGAGGCGCACCTCGATGACACCGCCCTCGGGGCTGAACTTGACGGCGTTGGTGAGCAGGTTCAACGCGATCTGCTGGAGCCGGTCGGGATCGGCCGGGAGGGTGCCCGGCGCGCCGTCGAGGACCGCCTCGATGCGGAGGTGCCGGGCCTCCGCCACGGGCCGCACCACCTCGAGCGCGGCGCGGACGATCGCCGCGGGCTCGACGGGGCGCACCGAGAGCCGGAGCTTGCCGGCGACGATCCGGCTGACGTCGAGGATGTCCTCGATGAGCTGCACCTGCGCCCGGGCGTTGCGCTCGATGATCCCCAGCGCGCGCGCCGTCGCCGCCGGCTCGAGGGCGCGGGTGCGGAGGATGTTGGCCCAGCCGAGGATGGACGTGAGCGGCGTGCGCAGCTCGTGGCTGAGGGTGGAGAGGAACTCGTCCTTGGTGACGTTGGCCGCATCGGCGGCGGCGCGGGCGCGCGCCTCGGCCTCGTGGGCGCCGGCGCGGTCGAGGGCCTGGGCGCACTGCTGCGCGAGCCCGAGGAGATAGGCGCGGTCCTCCTCGTCGAAGCGACGCACCTCGTCGAAGACGAGCGCCAGCGCGCCGAGGACGCGGTCCCGCGCGACGAGGGGGAGGGCGACCATCGCGCGCTCGCCCCCTCCAGCGAGATGAGCAGCCAGCAAGGGATAGCGCCCCACGACGGCAGCCCGGGTCTGGAGGAAGACGGGCCTCCGCCACCGGACGGCGTCGGTGCTGGGGTGAGGCTCGCTCATCAGGACGAGCAGGCGCGGCCCCTGCCCCGCCTCCGGGTACCCGAAGGTCCGGAGCACGCGGAGAGCCGCGCCCTCCTCGTCCAGCTCGGTGATCAGCCCACGCGGGGCGCCGATCGCCGCGCAGCCCTGGTTGACGACGGCGGTGGCCACGTCGGCGCGCGTGCGGGCGTCCGCGAGCGCCGCGGCCAGGTCCTGGAGGCGGGCGGCGCGGGCCGCGGCGCGCTCGGCCCGCGCGTGAGCGAGCACGCGGTCAAGGGCCTGCGCGCACTGGTTGGTGGCGGTGATCGCGAACGACTGCTCCTCGGCCGAGAGCCGCCTCGTCCCGCGGAAGCCCAGGGTCATCACCCCGAGGACACCGCCGCCGGACTGGAGCGGCAGGACCGCCAGCGAATCGATGCCGATCGCGATGGCGTGCGGTCCGATGACCGGCGCCTGCTCCACCAGCTCCTCCGGACCCTCGATCCAGACGGGCATCCCCGTGCTCGCGGCCCGCCCTGGCAGCAGGCTGTCGTCGTCGGCTGGAACGGAGGCGAAGCTCTCCCGCAGGATGCTGGGCACGCCGTGGGCGCCCGCCAGCTCCAGCGTCTTCCGGTCCGCCCCGTGGAGGAAGATCGAGGTCGAGACCGCGTCGAGCAGCGGCGGCCTGTGCGTGAGCGTGGCCTGCACCAGGTCCTCGGCGCTGGTCACCCTGGAGAGCGCCTCGGTGAGGGTCTGGAGCTGGCCCAGCCGCGCTGCCAGCAGCTCGGCGCGGAGCCGCGCCAACTGCTCTGCCCGCAGGGAGCGCTCGATGTGGTCCAGCTCGGCGAGCTTTCGATCGAGCAGGGCGGAGGCGATCCCGGCGTGGCCCTCGGCCTGGAGGTGGAGCACGATGCGGAGGGCGTCGCCGTCGTCGCGCCCCCGCGCTCCCCAGGCCCGCAGCCTCAGCGGGCTGCCCGGGGGCTCGGGGGTCCCCTCCGACGGCACTGCCTGCTGCCGGAGCAAGGACAGGGCGCCGGGCACCGCCTCAGCGCTGCGCGCACAGAGCCGCAGGTACTCGGCGAGCTGCGCGGGCTCGGCCACCCGATCGGCCAGCGGGCTCCCCACGAGACCGACGGGACCGAAGACCTCCTGCGCGGGGACGTTGAGGGCGACGACCACGCCGTCGCCGTCGAGGAGCAGCATGGCGTTCGGCACCGACCGCGCAACCTCGAGGAAGCCGGCGCCGGGAGTGAGCGTCGATCCCCCCTGCTGCCGCTGCGCGAGAGGCGGTTCCCCGTCTCGACCGGACATCAGGCTCCTGGAAATGCTCTCTTCCGTCCGCGAACGAACCCTCGCGGCGCGGCTGGAGTTGGGTTACGGTACGGTACCCTGAGCCGGGTGCGGCGATCGAGGCTTCGACGGGCACCCTGGCATCGGCCAGGTTCAGTGAGCCGATAGTACCGAAGACCTTCGCCGTCACGCGGGAAATCGTCGCGCGTCCCAGGACCTCTTCGCGGAGGTCAGACCCGTGCGGGCCCACTTGTTTTCCGCGCCAGAACGGGGTGAGGTGCCGGTCGCCATGAGGTTGACAGGCCTGTTCCTCGGGTCGCTCGCGCTCGGCGCCGCGATCTTCGCCCTCGCCGTGATGAGCGCGCGCGAAACCGGCCCCGACGCGGGAGCCCCCCGCACCCTCGGCTCCCGCGCGGGCCTCTGGCTGAGCTACGCCATCGGCCTGTTCCTGATGGCCCAGGGCGCCCTGGGCCTGTTCCGCCTCCGCTGAGCCGGAGGGAGATCGAGAGGACCAATGACCTCATCCGTCGACGTGGTGATTGTGGGCGCAGGCCTCGCTGGGCTGACGGCGGCGCGGGAGATCACCCGCCGCGGCGGCACCGTGGCCGTGCTCGAGGCCCGCGACCGCGTGGGCGGCCGCACCTGGAGCACCGAGGTGCGCGGGCAGTGGGTCGACCTCGGCGGCCAGTGGATCGGGCCCGGCCAGCGCCGCATGGAGAAGCTGGCGCGCGAGCTCGAGCTGGGCACCTTCCCCACGTTCTCCCGCGGGAAGAAGATCCTCGACGTCGGTGGGAAGATCTCCACCTACGACGGCACCATCCCCGACCTCGACCCCCTCAAGCTGCTCATCCTCCACCACGGGCTGACCCGCGCCGAGAAGATGCGGGCCCGCGTGTCCCCGGAGCGCCCCGAGCAGACCGAGGGCGCGCGCGAGCTCGACGCGGGCACCGTGGCCTCGTGGCAGAAGCGGCTCATCCCCTCGCGGGTGGTGCGCGAGGTGTTCGACGTGGCGGTGCGGGTCATCTTCGGCGCCGAGTCGAGCGAGCTCTCGCTGCTCTACTTCCTCGCCTATGCCAGCGCGGGCGGGGGCTTGATGCACCTCGTCGAGATCGAGAAGGGAGCTCAGCAGGACCGCTTCACCCGCGGCGCGCAGAGCGTCTCGCTCGCCCTCGCCGCGCCGCTCGGCGACCGGGTGGTCCTGGGCGCGCCGGCCCGCCGCATCGAGCAGGACGCGGCCGGGGTCACCGTCCACACGGACAAGGGCGCCTTCCGCGGCCAGTACGCCGTCGTCGCCGTGCCGCCCGCGCTCGCCGGGCGCATCGCCTACGCGCCGCTGCTCCCGCCCAGCCGCGACGCGCTCACCCAGCGCATGGCCATGGGCGCCACCATGAAGTGCATGGCCTTCTACGACCGCCCCTTCTGGCGCGACCGCGGCCTCTCCGGCGAGGTGGCCTGCACCGGCGGCCCCGTCACCGTCGTCTTCGACAACAGCCCCGCGGACGGCTCCCGCGGGGTCCTCCTCGGGTTCGTGGTCGGCCGCCCCGCGCGCGAGCTCGCCGAGCGCCCCGAGGCCGAGCGCAAGCGCGCGGTGCTCGCGGCCTTCGCGCGGTTCTTCGGGAGGGAAGCGGGCGAGCCGCGCGAGTACCTCGAGCAGGACTGGTCGACCGAGGAGTGGACCCGCGGCTGCCCCACGGGGACGATGGGCCCGGGGACGATGACCCTGTTCGGGCCGGCGCTGCGCGCTCCGGTGGGGCGCATCCACTGGGCAGGTACGGAGACGGCCGTGGAGTACACGGGCTACATGGAGGGAGCCGTGGAGTCGGGGGAGCGGGTGGCGCGCGAGGTTGGGGCGAGGCTCGGGTAGGGCTCCCGCGCCGAGCCGACGACTACCCTACCTCCCCACCCCCGCCGCAATCGCCGCGTCGAGCCCGGCCAGATCCGGACCCACCACCGCGCTCACCTTCATCCCCGACGGCGCATACACGACGACGTAAGGCAGGCTGGGGACCCCCTGGAGATAGTGGCGCGCCAGCGGCGTGCTCCAGTCGCCGACGTCCAGCCGGCGGTAGGCCACGTCGGGGCGCGTGCGGAGCACCTCGATCATGTGCTGGTCGACGGTGCGGCACGGGCCACACCACGAGGCGGCGAAGTCGACGACGGTGACCTTGCCCGCCACCAGCAGGGGCTCGAGGCTCGGCAGGTCCGCGCCGTCGCGCGCGACCAGGCGCACGTCGGCCCCCACGGGGAAGGTGGGCCCATCGAGGTAGTGCCCCCGCCCCGCGCCCAGGAGGACGTCGAACCCGCGGCGCGCAGCGACCTCGCGGACGGCGGTGAGCACGTCGAAGCCGGGAGACGCGACCACGCTCACCTCGGCCTTGCGCCGGTCGAACGCGACCTCGTAAACCCCCGGACGCTCGCGCAGGTCGGCGAGGATCTGGTCGCCGCAGTCGGCACAGTCGATCCGCACCAGCGAGACGACGGTGGTGGGCGCGTCCGCCGGGACGCCGCGGGCAACGACGCACGCGCCGAGGAGCGCGCTCGCGAGGAGGAGCACCGGGAGCGTGCGCAGAGGGGCCATGCTCGCGCGATGAAGCATCCGACGTGCCGCGCGGCGTGAGGTCGGCCGCTGGCAATCTCCCGGCACCCCGACCCGGTCGCGGACCGCCCTCGGGCGCTCCGCAGGATGACGGGCCTCACCGCGGCTTGCGCCGCGCGGCCAGTCGTCGATAGCTCGCGGGGAAGCCAAGCATCCACAGGCCGAGGAGCCCGGTGAAGGCCCCGCTCCAGGGCAGGGGCAGGAAGCCGAGGATGACGTAGCCCCGGCCGACCGTCACCGCGAGCGCGGCCGCCACGAGGAGGGCGGCCCCCCAGACGCGCACGGTACGATCCGCGTGCAGGGCCTGATCGGGCGGCGCATGGATGGCGCCGTGGAGCGCCGCGAGAGCCCTGGCATGCTGCGCCTGGAAGGCGACGCGCAGCGGGTACATGGCGACGCCGACGAAGAGCAGGCACCAGCAGATGAGCATGCCGAGGCGGGAGTTGCTCTTGCCGCAGAACGCGCAGACGTCGAGGGTGCGCAGGCTCGCGCCGTCCGGCACCGCGAGCCCCGCCCCGCGGAGATCCGCGGCGCGCTCGGCGGACATCGGCTCGATGACGCCGGTGAGCGGCCCGGAGGCCACCTCGGCGCAGCGGATGGCGTGGTCGAAGCGGGCCACGACCAGCGAGCCGTCCTCCCCGCTCGCCGGGAGAAACGCCACCCCTCCGTCGATGTTGCGCACGAGCCTGTCGCAGCGCCACGCGGCCCCCTCGACCGTCACCCAGCGCCGGCCATCCGCCGAGGCCTCCACCGCGCCGGCGAGGTTCGATCGGCGGGCCGTGTCGTCGAACCGCCGGTAGTCCTGCAGGGACTGGAAGCCGAGCACCGCGGCGCCCACCGCGAGGGCGCCCCCCACGACGAAGGCGATGAGCTTGCCGGAGAGATCACGCACGGCGCCACGCTAGTCCGCGACGCGACGCCCGCGCAACGGCGGTCAGCCCCGTTCCCGCTCCCGCGGAGCCGTTCGCCGCGGGCACGCCAGGATGGAAGAGCGCAGCGGCTGCGCGGGGTCGCAATCCGTGCGACCGGTCATCCTGCGGGCGATCAGCCCGGCGGCGCGCCTCCGTCGGCCTCGCACCGAACCAACGCCGAGCTGTTGCCTGTCGGGCGGAAGTTACCGGTGCCGGTCGAGCGCGCCGAGTACCAGGTCCCGGCGAGGCCGGTGGGGGTGACCTCGAAGACGAAGAGGAGGCCGTGCTTTGGCCCCGCGGTGTCGAAGGCCAGGCGGGCCTGGCTCGCGTCGTACTGGATGTCCGAGGAGATCGCCGCGCGCCGCACGTAATCAGCCGGCATGCCCTTGCTGCCGCGGGCGCTGACGGTGCGGACGATCTGGGCCCCCGACTGCGGGGTGCGGGTGATGTTCCACGTCTCCAGATCCCCGAGCTGCCAGCACCCGAGGATGCCGCCCAGGACCGGCTCGGGCAGCGGCGCGGTGATGCTCACGGTGACGCCGGCATCGCCGGGCGCCCCCGGCCTCACGGCGGCAGCGGACGCGCTGGATGCGCTGGAGGTGTGGGCGCCCGCGTCGGGGGTGCCCTCCACGGCGCCCCTGGAGCACGCCGTCAGCGCCGCGAAGGCCACCAGCAATGCGGACCCGCGCGGGCCCCTGGTGGGGTGGGGGGGGAATCGGTTCGCCATGCTCGCTACCATGCCACACCTGCCGGAGTTCGGGCCCACGCGCCGCGCTCAGGCCGGGGTCGCCGCCGCCATCGCTCCGAGCCAGGCGTCGTAGCACGCAGGCAGATGGGTGCGCGCCACGGTCGCGTGGACCGGGTCGTCCGAGGGCGCGACCCGCACGTTGGTAAGGCCCCGCCTCTCGGCCTCGGCGCGCAGGTACTCGCAGTGGGCCGTGGTGGTGAGGTGGAAGACCCGCAGGGTGGTGCCGGGATGGGACGCCGCGAACGCCGCCCACCACGCCGCGGTCGGCTCGGGGTCCGCCGGGGTCTGCGGCTGGTTCTCGTACAGGGAGTCGAACTGCCAGATCTCGGCGAGCACGCCGCCCGCCCGCGCGAGCCCCGCGGCCAGCGCCTCGGCGATCTGCAGGGCCACCTTCCCCCCGCCCGAGTGGCAGGCGAGCACCACCTCCGACCACCCGGTCGCCTCCGGGAAGCCGAGGTGGCGCACCATCACGCGCCGCACCTGCTCGAGATAGGCCGTCGCGCCCTCGGCGAGCGCGCCGCACTCGTCCCGCGGCCCGAGGGTCGGCGCCACGAGGACGGCACCGGCGGGCGCGGCGCGGCCCTCGAGGACCTCCCGGAACGCGAAGCGGGGATCGGCGAGGTACGCCTCGATGACCGCCGTCGAGGCGTCCTTGTGCCCGTGGAGCCAGAGGATCGCGTTCACGCGCGGGCAGCCCTCGTCGATGCCCGGCGGTACGTAGATCGCCGTCTGGGGCCCTCCGTCCGTCCGCTCGGTGGGGAACCCGAGGGCGATGTCGGGCGTGAACAGGGTGACCCGGGGAGGCGTGGTCTCGAGCGGCGGGCTGGCCATGCCCCGGCGTAGCCAGGTGCAGCGCCGCTGTCCACGCCTCCTCGGCGCGCGGCCGGCGGCGAGCGCGTTCGCCCGCGTGACACCCGCGTCGATCTGGCGGACGATCGCGCCATGCGCGAGTTTCGCCCCCCGACCCGGTACAGCACCGTGCGCACCCTCATCGCCGTGCTCCTGCCGCTCATCGTGCTCGTCCCTCTGGGGGGCCTGGGCCGCACCCTCCTCGGGAGCAGCCGGGCCAGCTACACCCTCGCGGACGGGGCGCTCGTCGTCCGCAGCGGGGACATCTTCGCCGGCACGCGCACCGTCCGCCTCGCCGACGTCACCGAGGCGCGCGTCGTCTCGCTGCGGGGCGGCCGCCGCACCGCGGGCACGGCGCTGCCGGGGTTCTGCGCCGGGCGCTTCTCGTATCCCGAGCTCGGCGCCGTGTGGCAGGTGACCACGTGCAGCGCGCGCGGCGTGCTGGTGCGCGCGAGCGCCGAGGAGGCCCCCATCGTGATCTCCCCTCCCGATCCCCCGGCCTTCCTCGACGCGCTCCACAGCGGCGCGCCCACGGAGATCGTGCTGCCGCCCCCGGCCGACGGCCCGCTCCGCCTCGTCGTCCTCGTCCTGCTACCGCTCCTCTTCGCCCTCGCCCTGCTGTCGAGCGCCGTGCTCCTCGTCGGCCCGAGCCGCATGCTCTACCGCGTCGGCGACGGGGCCATCGAGGTGCGCACCATCCTCGGCCGCAAGCGCTGGCCGACCGCGGGCGCGCGGGCCAAGGCCTACCGGCCCTCGCGGCTCTGGCGCGTCGCGGGCGTGGGCGCGCCGGGCTATCGCACCGGGCTCTTCCGCGAGGCGGGCCAGTCGACCCGGGTGTACGTGACGGAGACGGACACCGTCCTGCTCTTCGAGGGCGAAGACCGGGTGATGGTGAGCCCGGAGGACCGGGTGGCGATGCTGCGGGCCCTGGAGGAAGAGGGGGTGACCATCGAGAGGCACGCCGCGTAGCGGGCGCCTCAGGGCGAGGTGAAGTTGATCGACGTCGGATAGTACGAGCCCGAGGGCACCGTCGACGAGGTGAGGCCGAGGCTGACCGTGTTGGCCCCCGCGTCGAGCGTGACCGGGAAGGTGTGCGTCACCACCGGCGCACCGGGGCACCAGTTACGCGGGTTGCCGTTGGTGTTGTTCTGGAAGATCCCCGGGTTGCCGTCGGGGCTGTACTTGGCATAGGGGGCACAGTCGATCTCGGTGTTGAACGAGCCAATCTGGGTGCCGTTCACGCTCAGCCGGTCCACGGTGAAGTCGTATTCGTCCCCGCCCGCGCCGGACCCGTGACCGCTGATGATCACGGTGACGTGGCCGGCGATCGGGCCGCCCGGGTTGGTGAAGGTCCCGGTGATCGGCGAGCTCATCTCCGAGACGTCGGCCAGCGCGGAGAGGACGACGCTGGTGCCCGGCGCGAGCGGCTTGGTCGAGACGAAATCCACCGAGTACTTGAACCCCACCGCCTTGAAGTCCGCGGAGACCGCCGCGCTGCCACACGGATCCGTGCTGACGGGGTTCGACCCGCCGGCGATGCCCACCCACACGTCCCGGGTCGGATCGGCGAGCGCCTGCGCGTAGGGCGAGATGTCGGCGTCCGGGTAGACGAGCGTGGCCAGGGCGCCCTGCGTGTAGTCGCTGAAGGGCGTGATGAAGCGGGTGATCTCGATCCGGGCATCGGTCGGCTGCGGCACCTGGCCCTTCGGCTCCGAGATGAAGAAGAGCCCGCCCAGCCGGTCGTAGTTGTCGCACTGCGCGAGGAAGGTTACCCGCGCCGCCAGGTCGGACCCGATCGAGGCCTGCTCCATCGCGCTGAGCTGGGTGACGAAGACCGTCCCGTAGCTCCACATCAGCACTCCGGCCGGGGGCGTGTAACTGGGCTCGGTGCTGTCGTAGATGCCGTACTGGGGGATGGCGTCGAAGACGTTGAACGTCGCCGGCGTGCCGGGCTCACCGCCCGAGTCCGGCGCGCCGCCATCCTGCGAGCTGCCGTCGTCGCCGGCGTCCGGGGCCCCGGCGGTCGGCGCCACGCCGCCGCACCCGAGGGTCGCGACCGCGAAGCAGAGCAAGACGTCTCGGAGGGAGCTTGACGCGAGGGCGTGGGTCATCGTCCCTCCATCGCACTACGGCGCCGCGCAGGGCGCAAAGGTTCCCGGGAGGCCGCCCGACGTTTGGCGGTGTGCCGGGCACGCCATCGCCGGGCTCGGGGCGCCCCTCGTCTTGACACGGAGGGAGCTTCCGCAAAGGATCCCCCGATGGCCAAGCCGCAGCTCCCGAGCCGTGCCAGCGATACGTGGGAGGGCGGCTTCATCTCCGACACGTGGGCCGACGTGAAGGCGCTCGAGGCCCGCGGCGGCCTGGTGGTCGCGGGGGGAGCGGACCAGTACGTGCTCAAGCCCGGCGACGAGAACTGGAAGGTGCGCCCCCCGCCGGAGGACATCGGTCCGATGCACGCGGTCGCGGTCGAGCCGCGCGGGGCCCGGCGCTACGCCGTCGCCTCGGACGCGATGTTCGCCCTGTTCCTCAGGAACAAGCAGGGCGACCAGATCCTCCGGCTCAAACCCCAGACTCCGGGCGCGAGGGTGACCCACCTCGCCTGGGGCGGCGTGAAGGGCCCGTGCGCCCTCTATGCCCTCCACGACGACGCCACGCTGATGCGGATGAGGCCCGACCTCTCCGACCTCGACGAGCTCGACGTCGAGGAGATGACGGCCATCGCCGCGGACGAGGGGGGCGTGGTGGCGATGGTGGCCCTCCACGGCGACCAGCCGCGCGTCTACGTCACCCAGGACGGCAGCGCGATGAGGGTCCGGGCAATAACCGAGGAGATCGAGGCGGGCGCTTCGCTGGAGCTGGCCGTCGCCGACGCCGCGGTCGCCCTCGTGGTCGACGGCGCGCGCGTCTTCCTGAGCCGCGGCTTCGCCGATCCGTTCCAGCGCATCGACGCCCTCGCGTCCCCCGCCGACCGGGGATGGAAGACGGGGCCCGTCGCGTTCCAGGGCTCCTCGAGCGACGCCGCCCTCCTCTGCGCGCGCTGCGAGAACGACGTGACCCGCATCATCCGCGTCGATGCCTCCGGCGCCGCCATGAGCATCGTCGAGATGGGCGCGACGGATGCCCTCGATCCACCGGAAATCGCCTCTCTCTCGTGGGACGTGTCCCGGCAGACCCTCTGGGGAGCCTCGCCTCACGCCGGCATCTTCAAGTCCGTGGCCCCCGGGGCGAAGGGCAAGAAGAAGCCTTTCCTCTCCTGACCCAGATGCGCCGACTCCTTCCCCTGCCGCTGGCCCTCGCGCTCGTCGTCGCGCTGCCGCGGGTCGCGGCCGCCGCCCTCGATCCCCTGCCCCCCCGTGACGCCGGCCTCGCGCCCGCCGACGAGATCCGCGCCCTCGGCGCCCAGATCGCCGCGGCCCTCGACGCCCACGGCTGCGCCGTCGCCTGCGACGCGCTCGGCTCGATGACGCGGGCTGCTGACCGGCTCTGCGCGCTCGATCCCGGCCCCGCCTGCGACGACGCTCGCGCCCGCGTGCGGGACGCTCAGCGCCGGGTCCAGGCGGCCTGTCCCGAGTGCGCCCTCGCCGGCGACTCCACCTCTCCCCCGGTGCAAGCCGCCAGGCCGGACGAGCGCCCTGCCCCGTCTCCCCCCGCCGCCGCCGAGGTGGCCGTGTCGTCGAAGCGCGGCGGCTGCGCGGGCTGCGCCACCTCCGGCGACGGCGGGGTACCGGATGCGACCGTGCTGGCTGCGCTCGGCGTGCTCGTGGCCGTCGCGCGGCGAGGCTCACGGGCGGGGATGTCCGCCCCCCGTCCCGGCCGGCGACGGCGTCCCCGCTGACCCGGGCGCGCCGGGATCTCGTGCTCTCCACCGCCTCCGGGCGTAGGGTGCGACATGCGCCTCGCCCCCCTCGGTCTCGCCGTCCTCGCGCTCCTCGCCGCCGGATCGCCGCTCGGCAGCGCCGCGGCGCGGGGCCCGGGCCAGCCGGTCATCGTCGAGCTCTTCACCGCAGAGGGCTGCTCGGCGTGCCCGCCGGCGGACGCGCTCCTCGACCGCCTCGCCCGGGAGCAGCCGGTGGCCGGCGCCGAGATCGTCGCGCTCGAGCTCCACGTCGACTACTTCGACAGCGGGGGCACGGTCGATCCCTTCGCCCAGGCGAGCTTCGGGGCGCGCCAGGCCGAGTACCTCCGCGCCTTCGGCAAGCGCGGCGCCTACACCCCGCAGCTGGTCGTGGACGGCCAGCGCGAGATCGCCGGCTCCCGCGAGCGCGAGGCGCAGGACGCCGTCGCCGAGGCGGCCCGCGGGCAGCGAGCCAAGGTGCAGATCGCGCGCAGCGGCGACCGGCTGGCGGTCACCGTCGACGGCCTCGCCGAGCTGGGCGGCAGCGACGCCCTCGACCTGATGCTCGCCGTCACCGAGGAGGGGCTCAGCTCCCACGCGCTCGGCGGCGAGAGCAACGGCCGCGCCGGCGTCCACGGGCCGGTCGTGCGCGAGCTGCGCAAGGTGTCGACCGTCAGCGGCAGCGGCGGGCGCGCGCCGGTGCAGGTCAAGGACGTGGCCGTCAACGTCGACGCCTCCTGGCGGCGCGAGAACGTGCGCGCCGTCGCCTTCGTGCAGCGGCCGAGGACGCTGGAGATCGTCGGCGCCGCCGTGGTGTCGATGGAGTAGCCGCCGCAGCCTCGCATGCCTCCGTCACTGCACGACAATCCCTTCGCCGGCACGCTGATCCACTTCCGCGTCCTGGGCATCCCGGTCCACGTCGAGGCCATCTTCCTGGTCGCGACGTTCTTCCTCGCCGGGGGGCAGCGCACCTCGCCCGAGGCCTTCGCGCTCTGGCTCGCCGTCGTCTTCGTCTCCATCCTCGTCCACGAGCTCGGCCACGCCCTGGTCGGCCGCCACTTCGGCCTGACGCCCCAGATCCGCCTCTACGGGTGGGGCGGCCTCACCAGCTGGGCCCCCGGCGACACCATCACCCCCGCGCGCGATCTCGCCGTCGCGCTGGCGGGGCCCGCGGTGGGCATCGTCTGCGGCGGCGTCTGCCTGGCCATGCAGCGGACGCTGCCTCCGGACTCTGGGTGGCGCGACCGCGCGCTGGCGGATCTGGTGTGGGTGAACCTCACCTGGGGCGCCCTCAACCTGGTGCCGCTGCTCCCGCTCGACGGAGGCAACGCCTTCTCGGCGCTGTGCCGGTGGTTCGCCCCCGGCCGCGCCGCGCAGGCTCCGCTCGCGGTCTCGGCGGCCACCGGGGTGGTCGCGGGCGCGCTGGCGCTCCACCTCGGCTATACCGTCCCCGGGGTGGTCGCCGGGTGGCTGGGCATCGACAGCGCCCGCCGCCTCCGCGACGTGCGCCGCCGGGCGCGCGAGGCGAGTGCCATGGAGCGCCTCGCGCCGACCTTCGCCGCCGCCCTCGAGGCGCGGGACGGCGCGGCGCTCGTCGTGGCGGCCGAGGGTGCCCTTCGCGAGGGCAGCACCGGGCGGGTGCGCACCTGGATCCTCGAGCACCTCGCCATCGGCCATGCGCTCACCGGAGCGATCGCCGCGGCGGCGCGGGCCCTCGCCGCGGCGAAGGCCACCGAGCCTCCCCGCCTCGCGGTGGAGGCGTTCGTGGTGACGACCGGCGTGGCCCTCGGGAGGACCGCCGCCGGGCTCCCGATGCCGACCACGCCGGCGCGGGCGCCCCACGACCTCGAGGCGGACGATCCCTGGCTCGATGCGCTCGCGACGCTGCGCGGGAGCAGCGTCGCTCCCCTCGACGGCGTGCTGTTCGGCCGGGTCCGCGAAGCCGCCGCCGTGCTGCTCCGCGACGCCGAGGCGGCCCGGCTCGGCGAGAGGCTGCTCGACGCCGCGCCGGATCCCGATCTGGCCTTCGCGCTGGCCTGCACCTGGGCCCGCGCCGGCGACCGTGGGCGCGCCGGTGCGCTCGCGGCGCTGGCCGTCGAGCTGGGCTTCCGCGACTGGGAGAGAGCGGCCGCGACGCCGGAGCTGGCCACGCTCGCGGGCGATCCCGCTCTCGAGAGCTTCGAGCGAGCGCGGCGGCACGCAGGCGGCGCGTGACGCGCCCCACCCGACGCGGGTAGTCTCGCGGGTCCCTTTGCTCGCGAGGAGACCCCGCGCATCATGTCCAGTACCCCGAGCTGGTTCCACGTCCCGCGCCCCGTCGCCCGCCCGCGCCTGCGCCTCTTCTGCTTCGCCCATGCCGGAGGCAGCGCCGCGACGTTCCACCGCTGGCCAGCCCCGCTCGGCGACAACGTCGAGGTGCTCGCCGTCGAGCTCCCCGGCCGAGGCGGTCGGCTCCGCGAGCCTCCGCACCGCCGCATGCCGGACCTGATTGCCGCCCTGCTGCCGGCGGTGACGGCCCGCCTCGACGTGCCCTACGTGGTCTTCGGCCACAGCCTCGGCGCGGCGGTCGCCTTCGAGCTCGTCCGCGCGCTGCGCCGGGCCGGCGCCCCGGAGCCGGCCCACCTGGTGGTCTCCGCCCGCTACGCGCCGCACCTCCCGCGGACGGCGCCCCCGATACACGCCCTGCCCCAGGCGGCGTTCCTGCGCGCCCTCGCTGACCGCTATGGCATGGCCAACGGTGTCCTCGACGATCCGGAGATGGCGGCGATGCTCTATCCGCCGCTCCAGGCCGACATGGAGATCTTCGAGACCTGGGCGTGCACCGCGGAGGAGCCGCTGGCGACGCCCATCACCGCGTGTGGAGGCTCGCGGGATCCCACCGTCACCCGTGACGGCGTCGAGGCCTGGCGCGCCCACACCTCGGTGGGCTTCGCCAGCCACGTCCTCGCCGGCGACCACTTCTACTTGATCAGCGACCCCCCGCCGCTGCTGCGGGTCCTCCGGACCGTGCTCGACGCCGCCGCAGGCTGAGCAACGCCGCGAGGGCGAGGAGCTCGGCCCCCGTCTCCGGGGAGCCTCCGCGGGAGACGACACCGCAGCCGCCCCCCGCCTGGAGCGCGTCCGCCGCGAACCCACCGCCGCCCACTCCCCCGGAGTTGCTCTGCGCGCCGCCAGCGCCGCCCGTCGCGCCGCCCCCGCCCACGCCAGCGCCCTTGCAGGAGGCCGTGTCGGCCACCAGCGAGGCGAAGGGCTCGTTGGTGATGCCCTGGAGCCCGATGTTGTCGAGCTGCCAGCCCACGCCCCCCGTGGCCTGGTCGGTGCCGATGCGGAAGCGGATCTGCACCGTCTTTCCAGCGAGGCTCATGCCCATGTCGACGGTCACCTTGTCCGTCGCCGGCCAGGAGGGGTTGGTGGCCACGTAGCCCATCCGGCTGGTGAGCGCGTTGGTGGCCGCGGTGGAGGCGTCCCCGATGGTGCCCCCGTACCCCGGGTTTCCGTAGGCGTTGATGTCCGTCCAGCTCTTGCCTTGATCGGCGCTCACCTCGATGACGGCGCCGTCCCAGTCGACGACGACGTTGCTGGCATCGGTGCCGCTGTCGAAGGAGTGCCGGTGATCGAACGAGAGCACCAGCGGGCCCGTGGGACTGACGTCGAGCGGCGGCGAGACCAGGGAGGTGTCGGACGCCGCCGGGTAGTCGATGCCGGCCCAGACGTGGTTGCCGGGCGTGGCCTCGATCCGTGACCAGATCTGGTTGGCCAGGCTGCCAGTCGCCGTCCACGCGGAGCTCTTCTCTTCCACGTCATCGGTGGTGGACGACGCCGGCTGCTCGATGACGTTGACCCAGGGCGCCGTCTCCAGCAGGCCCGTGGTGCAGCCCGTGCCGGCGGCGAGGGTGACCGTGAGCGGCAGAGTCTCCTTGCCGCTGACCGAGGGCGCCAGCGCGATCGACGTCGTCCCGGTCCCCGAAGCGAACGCCGCCAAGGTGGCGAAGCTCACCGTCGTCCCCTTCGGGAAGGAGACCCCCGCCGCCGTGGTCGAGACGATCGCGGTCGCTCCCTCCACCACCGTGGGCCCGGCGTTGATCACCTGGACGGTGACCGTGCCAGTCTCCCCCGCGTCGAGGTACCCGTCGCTGCCGTCACACGAGAGCACGCTGTCGTCCAGTGTCGCCCCGACCAGGGTGAGGTTCGAGGAGACCGTGAAGCTCTCCACCACCCCCGAGAAGTCGGTGGAGTCGCGCGCCGGCGAGACCGCACAGGTGCCCGCGCCGCGCTTGGCGAAGCCCGCTGCGAGGAGCGCCAGATCCCCCACGTCGGCGGCCGCCGCGACAGCCAGGATCGCGTCGCGCTGCTCGGTGTAGGTGGGATCGGCGGGGGCCGCGGCCATCCCCGCGACGACGTAGTCGCTCATGCGGCGCCTTGCCTCGGCGAAGGTGTAGGGCGGGCTCGACCCCGCGGTCTGTTGGAGCATCGCCGCGTATCCCTCGAAGAGCATGCTCGCCCAGATCTCGCCGGAGGCGTGCACCTCGGCATTGGGGGCCTGGGCGTTGGCGGTGGCGACCGGCGCCGTGGTCGGCAGCGCGACCCCGTCGGTGAGGTACTTGAAGGTGAGCGGGCTCTTGCCGAGGTCGGTGGTGTAGGGGTAGCGGCGGATACCGAAGTAGGCCGGGTCGTCAGGGAGCGCGGCCGCCGCATACTGGCCGAGCGCATAGGTCCCCGTGAGGTCGTCGCCTTCGCGCACCATCATCATCAGCGCGTTGAAGTCGCCCCAGCCCTCGCTCTCGGCGAGGCACTGCTGGGAGGTGCAGGTCACCTGGCGCAGGTGGAGGAGGTGGCCCCACTCGTGGGCGACCAGGGTGTTGTCGAGGGCACCATCGCGGTCGACGCCGGTGGACCGCGCGAGCGTGGCCGTCGCGCCGCCGGCGAGGGCAGCCTCCAGGGAGGCGCCGTCCGCCTGCGACACCGAGAGGATGGGGATCGTGACGACCGTGCTCAGCGTGGTGTCGTTGCCCAGCGCGGGGGGCGCCTCGCCGGCGATGTCGTCGACAAGGATGACCCCGACGGCGCCGGCCGCCTGGGCGTTGATCGCCTTGGCCTTGTAGGTGCAGTTGCCGCGATCCACGAGCGCGACGTTGCCGCTCACCGCAGCCCCGTTGACGAGCGGCTCGCACGCGTCGTTGACGTCCGGCCCGACGCCGTCGTCGGCCCGCACCAGGGCCCCGGTGGTGTGGAACGACTGCGGGCCAAAGGCGGCGACGCCCACCGCCGGCCCCAGGCTCCCCGGCTGCACCGTGAGCGAGCTGGTGCCAGGCCCGTCCCACACATAGGCCTGCATCCGCGGCGAGGCCCCGTCGGCCGGGACGACCATGCTGGAGTCGTTGCGGAGCGTGGGCGCGCCGAACTGGCCCTCTGCCAGGAGCGGATCCCCCCCGACGCCGCCGCGGCCGTAGTTGTCCTGCTGGGCGTCGCCCGCCGCCTCGTCGAAGCCGGAGTCGTACCACCAGTCGTGCAGCCAGTTGTTCACGTAGAACAGGCTGGTCACCGCGGCCTCCCGCTGCTCCAGGCTCGCCTGCGGGCCGAGGGTGGGATCGAAGGTGTGATCGAAGGCCGACGCCGAGGTGACGAGGGCCCGCGTGTCCCCCGGGGAGAACCCCTCGGGCGCGTCGTCGTCGGTGTACGCGTCGACGTTGTTGCCCTGGCTCTGCACGGCGCCGGCGGCGAGCCAGGGGTCCATCGGCACGTTGAAGCCGTCGATGGCGACGAGGCTGGAGGAGACGAAGGGCGGATAGCTCCCGTCGGGCGCCGGACCGGGATAAGGCGTGTAGTCCGCGAGCGGCCCATCGGCGGGCCTCTCGTCCCCGGTCGCGTCGGCCCAGAGGCGATAGTCGAAGACGTCGTGGTGAGTCAGGTCCGCGCGGTAGAGCAGGCGCCCGTCGTCCGCGGCGAAGACGTAGGCGTGCGCGTCGGGGAGCCCGCCCGCGGCGCGGCGGGTGAGGATCTCGAGATAGAAGGCCGGCACGATGCGGTCGGGCAAGGGGAAATAGACGCGCTTCACCCGGGCCGGCTCGACGAGGCGGACCGGCTGCGAGGTCGCGCCGAGATCGTAGTAGCGGTATCCCCCCTTGCTCTCCCGCCGATCGACGATGTCGGCGGCGGACAGCGCCACGCCGTGGAGATCCCGAAGCGCGGACGCGAGCGCCTGCGCCTCGGACCGCAGGAAGCCCGCCGTCCTCGGCGCGGGGACGGCGCCCGCGTGGAGGTTGCCGCTGAGGGCGACGAGGCGGAGGCCGCGATCCATGATCACCTTGACCTCGTCCCGGAAGACCTCGACGCCGCCCACGCGCTGGCCCACTGTCACGACCAGCGCGCCCCGCCCGCGATCGAGCACGCGGGTGACCACTGCGGTGGAGAGCGCCGCCGCAGAGAGCCCGTAGCGGGGGGCGTGGGCCGCGAGGTGGGCCCGGGCCGCGGCCTCCGGCGTGAGCTCCGACCTGCCCTCCTGCGTGCCCAGCGGGCCGCGCACGGCCCAGAGAAAGGTGGGCACGCCGCGCTGCGCGTCCCTGGAGGAGACCACGGCCAGCGGCAGGCCCGGCGCCGCGCTCGCGAGCCGCTGCGGGGCCACGGGAGCGGCGCAGTAAGCGTCCCGGTTGGGCAGCGGCTGTCCGGCGTGGGCAGGCCAGGCTCCGAGGAGCGGAGCGAGCGCCATAAGGTAACGAAAAGACCGACCGAGCATGGACCACCGTCCTACCTGGTTTCCCACCCCGCAGATAGCCTCGCGGTGAGGGCCTCGATGACCGCGGCGGAGACGGGCGACTCGACCCGGCGGCGCCCGGCGTCGGCGCAGACGGGAGGGACCGTACGCAGTGGGCGAACCCACAGAGCCTTGCGCCCCGTGCGGACCGCACCTCAGGCCGATCCTGCTGCCTCTCTCGGTGCAAGCCCTCATTGACACCGTGGCAACTTCTCCCAGCTCGTCCTCGCGGCGCTGCTACACCACCGCGGAGCGAGGGCGAGGGCTCGCGCACGCGGGTCGACGTCCATCCACACCAGGGAGGGAGATGGCATGACGGAGGCAATCAAGTCGCGGAGACCACGCAGCCTCGATCGAGGGCTGGGTGCACTGGCCCTCGCCGGCGCCCTCGGGGTCGCGGGGACGGCAGCGGCGCAGGCGCCGAGCTGGGTGCCGCCGTCGTGGGATCAGGCGCTGCTGGCGCCGCTCCCCGGCAGCGTGATCCCCGGGGAGACGCCGGCGAGCATCCCCCAGTACCAGGAGCTCAGCGATCCGACTGGCCTGGTGGCCAGTTACCAGCCCGGCGGCGCCACCACCACGGCGGACAATGCCTTCTTCGCCGCGCTGGGGACCAACGGGCGCACCTGCTTCAGCTGTCACCAGCCGCAGGACGACTGGACCGTCACCCCGGCCAGCGTGAGCGCGATCTTCAACGCCAGCCAGGGGACCGACCCCATGTTCGCGCCCGTGGACGGCGCGGATTGCCCGGACCTCGTCGACGAGAGCACCGACGGGAGCACCTGTCCCGAGGACCAGGACGACGCGCGCCAGCGCTTCGTGGCCGTGCGCCAGCAGCTCTTCAACCGGGGTAATTTCCGCATCTTCCTCCCCATCCCTCCCGGCGCGGAGTGGAAGGTGCACGTCGTCCACGACCCGTACGGCTGCGAGGGGAGCGCCACCTACGGAATCCCGGCCGGGTTCCTCTCGGTGTACCGCCGGGTGATCCCGTCGGCAAACACCTTCGACCTCGACCCGGGCGGCAGGCTCGACGCGAACGGCAACCCCGCGTTCAACATCATGTGGGACGCGCGGGAGCCCGACCTGGCGACGCAGTTCCTCGACGCCACCAAGATTCACGCCCAGGCGACGACGGCGCAGGCCGCCGTGGCCCAGGCTCGCAGCGGCGAGGGGGTGAGCTTCCAGGACGGGCTCTTCACGGCGCAGACGTACGACGATCTCGCGGGCAGCCTGACCGGGGCCGGCGCCCTCGGCGGACCGCGCTACATCTCCACGCTCCCGCCTGGGCTCAACACCGTCGCCCCCGCCCCTCCGCCCCTCCGCAACGGGCCGACGTTCATCCTCTACGACACCTGGGCCGCCGCGCAGACCATGGCCGCGCGCCGATCCATCAAGCGCGGAGAGGACATCTTCAACGGCGTGACCAAGACCTTCACGATCAGCAACGTGACCGGGCTCAACGACCTGGGCCTCGGCAACGCGATCCAGGGCTCCTGTTCGTTCTGCCACAACAGCGGTGATCGCGGGAACGACTTCTTCCTCGACCCCAAGCACCTCGGCATCATGGACAACAGCAGCGCCGCCCTGCCCCCGACCCGGGACATGCCGCTCTTCGCGTTCCTGTGCCCGCCGGGATCCATCACGTTCTTCTCCAACCCGGTGACCCGCGGGGGAGTGAAGTACGACGAGTTCCTCACCACCGATCCCGGCGTCGGGCTGATCACCGGACAATGCGCCGACCTCGGGAAGATGAAGGTGCCCATCCTCCGCGGCGCCGGCGCCCGGGCGCCCTACTTCCACGGCGGCAACGTGGCCTCGCTGTTCGGGCTCATCGACTTCTACGACCGGCGCTTCTCGATCGGCTTCACCGCCGAGGAGCGGTCCGATCTGGAGCACTTCCTGCGGAGCTTGTAGGCCCGCCTCGGCCCGGCGGCTGTCGCCGGTTCGCGGTCCGTGATACGCACCCTGGATGCGAATCTCTCGCCTGCGCTTTGCTTTCTTGCTCTCCACGAGCTGCCTGACGACCGCGGCCTGCTCGACCCTACTCATCACGTCGAGCGACGGCACCACCACCAGCAGCACCGCTTCGGCCACCGGGAGCGGCGCGGCCACCGGGAACACCACTGTCAGCGGCACCGGCACTGGCGGTGCTCCCTACATCAACCAGGGCACAGGGTGCATGACGTCGTACCAGTGCTCTTGTACCTGCAACGGCCAGGCGGTCCCCCCCTTCTTCAGCTTCGACTTCTGCCCGCAGGGACAGCCGTGTGGCGACGGGGGTACGGCCGCCGGGGACGCGGCCACCAATCCCGTCTTCGAGTCCTGCACCGGCGTGCCACAGGGCTGCTTCATCTGAGCGGAACGGCGCCCTCACGGCCCCGCGAGGCGGCCCACGAAGGCCGCCACGTCGTCGATGACCTGGGCATCGACGTGCCCCGGAGTCTCGTACTCGGCCGGTCCCGGCTTGCCCGTGCCGGCGATGAACAGGTGGTTGACGGCGGGGTACTGCTTGATCTCGGCCCCGGGCCGGCCGCGGAGGGCGCGCTTCCAGCCCTCCAGGTCGGGCGCGGTGACCTGGTAGTCGCGCCCGCCCTGGAGGACCAGGATGGGCACGCTCAGCCGGGCCGCCACCTCGGTGGGCTGGTAGCCCCGCAGCGAGAGGAAGTAGCGCCCGTCGAGCACGCCGCCGCCGGGGATCTCGACCGGATCGTCGGGCTTGAGGGCGGGGTCCTCCACCCGGAGCTTGAAGGCGCGGGCTGCGTCGACGAGGCGCTTCTTGGCGGCGTCGCCGGGGTCCTGCTGGAGGAAGTAGGTGAACTGGTCGAGCATCGAGTCCTCCAGCGGGCGCGAGGGGCCGGCGAGCAGGACGATGCCGGCCACGCCGGCGTTCTCCGCGGCGATGCGGGGGGCCAGATAGCCACCCTGGCTGTGCCCGGCGACCACCACCCGCCGCGGGTCGAGCTCCGGAGTGTGGCGCGCCAGATCGATGGCTGCGGCGGCGCCGTCGAGCACCTCTTCTTTCACGGTGACCACGCCCATGGGAGCGTGACGGGAGCGCTTCACGTAGCGGAGCGCGGCGACGCCGCGGCTCGCCAGGCCCCAGGCCAGATCCTTGAAGACCTTGCTGGGCCCGATGGACTCGTCGGCGTCGTTGGGCCCGGAGCCGTGCACCAGCACCACCACGGGAAAGGGGCCCGGCCCCCTGGGCAGGGTGAGCGTGCCGGGCAGCGCCGGGGAGGTGCCCACGGTGACGTCGCGCTCGGTGAAGCGATCGAGCTGGGCGTAGGCGGGCGGCTTCCACGGAGCGAGGGAGTCGCCGGGGAGGAAGAAGAGCCCGGCGACCTGATCGCGGAGGTCGAAGGCGACCTTGACGAGGAGCTCCCCCGTGCCGAACCGACACACCAGCAGCACGGTCCACACCCCGCCCGCGGGGACCACCTGCGCGCTCTTGACCTCGGTGAAGGGGCCGACCCGCTTCACCACCTGCTTCCACACCGCCGCGAGCTTGTCGGGGGGGAGCGCGGCGCGCACGATCGGGTCGAACCCCGAGCCCGCCGTCGCGTAGTCGCCGCGAGCGAGCTTGTCGACGAGGGCGCGGGCCAGCTCCTCGACCTCCCGCGGGACCGGCCCGTGGAAGAGCCCGGCGACGCGGTCGTCCTCGCTCAGCACCACCCGCAGCACCTTGCGGAGGTGAGCGAAGCGCACCGTCACGCGGACGATGCGATAGCCACCGTCGACCGAAGTCTCGGCGGCGTCGATGCCCTGAAAGGGACCGCCGGCCTCCTCGAGCGTGCGCCAGAGGTCGGCCATCGCCGGGGCGGGGAGCGCCGCGGCCAGGGCGGCGTCGCAGCCGCTCACCGCGTCGTCGAAGCGGTGGGCAGCGAGGGCATCGACGAAGGCGCGGGCCCGGACTTCGGCGGAGGCCGGGGCGCGAGGGGACGGAGCGGGAGGGCGCGAAGAGGGAGGGCGCGAAGAGGGAGGGCGCGAAGAGGGAGGGCGCGAAGAGGCCATGGGCGTCGTCGGGGGCGGAGGGGGTGCGGGCGCCGCGCAGGCGGAGGCGCAGGCGACGGCGAGCGAAGCGAGGGTGAGCGCCGGGCGCATGCTAATCGATCTTGATGGAGGAGTAGCCACCGACCAGGGTGACGTCCTGACCGTCGGTGAAGTCCTCGGCGCCGTCGAGCGCCTTGGGGGCGCCGGGGCCGAGATCGTTGAGCACGGGCAACGCCTTCAGATGATCGCCGAACGGCGCGGTGATCTCGATGGGGACACCGTCCTTGGTGGCGCCGGCGATCGCCAGCGGAGCGATGCTCTTGCGGACCGGGTTGGCGTAGACGGGATCGTAGATGAGCAGGCTCCCCCGCTTCTTCCCCTTGGTCGTGAAGCCGTTGACGGCGAGGAAGTGGCCGCCGGTGTTGCTGAAGGTGAGGGTGTATTTGACCAGCTTGCCCCCCTCGTTCACGGGCTTGAGCGAGGCCTTGAACTCGGCGATGGCGATGACCGGCGCGAACCCGTCGCGCAGGTCCTTCATGAGCACCTGATTGGTCATCGGTTTACCCTGGTCCTGGCGCGTCTCCACCGGCGACTTGCCACCCACCAGCTCGAACTGGTCCCCGATCGAGGTCATCACCCCGTCGCCCCCGCCACCGACCGGGGAGGTCCCCTCTTTGACGGCCATGTTGACGAGGCGCTGGATCTCCTTCTCGGTCATCTGCCGCTGGTCCGGCGCGAGCGTGGTGTGATCCCGGAGCAGGGGGCTGGGCAGCGGCGCCTGCCCCTCGGGCGGCCTGGCATCGAGGAAGGACGTCTCCACCCACGATCCCTTCTTTGCCCTGGTCCCGGCGCCCCTGGCGGCGAACGCGGCCATCACCGCCATGGCCTCGGCGGTGGGCCCGCAGAGGGCCGAGAGCCACACCCCGAGGTAGCCCTCGTCCTTGTCGCTGACGGGGCCGTATGGCAGCCAGGTGTTGTAATAGGGGTCCTTGGTCCTGGCCCCATCAGGGTCGAGCACCAGCGCGTATCCCTTGGTCGCGTCGTCCCAGACGATCGGCCCGGTGAGCTTGGACGTGTCGGCGTCGTAGCTCGCCTTGGGCAGCTTGATGTGAGCCAGGTTGGGGTTGGTCTGGCTGTAGAACGGCATGCGCGGGAAGTAGCACTCGTCGTTGTCGAGGCACTCCCACGGCTTGCCGTCGGCGGTGTGCATCTTCGGCAGCTCCACCTTCTGCCTGGCCACGCGCGGTGCCGGGCTGCCGCCCGGGGGATGTCTGGCCTTCAGGGCGGCTCCGCTGGTGTTGCCCTCGTGGGGGACGTGGACGGAGATGGCCTCGTGCCGAGGGAGAGGGGTGGTGCCCGGCACGTAGGGGTTGACCGGGTGCTCGACCGCGTCCTTCACTCCGGACGCGACCGACGCGACCGCGGAGGCGACAGCCTTCACGTCGGAGCCGAACGAAGGAGCGGCCTCGTGGCCGCAGCCGGGCGCGACGGCCGTGAGCGCGAGGAGCAGCAGCGGGGAGGTTCGGGTCATCAGGTTCCCTGGGCTCGACAGCGAGGGAGAGGAGACGCCGGGGGACGAGGGGGTGTCAATCCCTCAACCGGGCGCGCCGGCCGCCTTCCGCTGAAGGACCGTCTGCTCTTCGAGCCAGCGCCGCGCCCCCCGCGTCCGCTCGGCGTTCACCTTGATCCCGTGGGCCTCGAAGACCGCGGCGGTGGCGGTCATGGCCGCGTCCACCGACCCGACGGCCTCCACGCTCACCAGCGACGGCGTGAGCCAGCGGAGCGCGGTGAGCACCCCGCGGATCGCGAGGCTCTCGGCGATCACGTAGGCACCGAGGGAGACATCCTGGAGCTCCTGGGGCACGGCCGCCGCTCTGGCGGCGACGAATTTCCGCTCCGCGGCGCTCATGTTGAAGTTGCTCGACGAGACCACGACGTGCCTGGTCTTGTCGCGGATCGCCTGCCGGGCCACCGCTTCGGTCGCCTCGAACATGGCGACATAGTCGGCCTCGGTGTGGCGCTCGCCCCCGACGCCCATCAGCAGGTACGGGTAATATTTCGCTTCGACGACGATCATCCGCGGCGCATCCTTTCCGAGCAACCTATCGCCGGCCGCGCTCGCACGCGAGGAGCCGATTCATCCAGGGGGTGCGCCGCTCGGTCCATCCGTTCTCCTCCCCGCATGTTCGGCACCACGGTGCCGCGAAGCGAGCGTCGCCGTCAAGACGCCTCTTCGCGAGCGTGCCGGCGCGGCGCGCGTGTGCCCGGTGCTCCGGTGGCCCACGGCTGGAGCTTCTCCAGCTCCGTCACCAGGACCTCGCCCCGCTCCCGCACCCCGCTGGCGGCGTCGGCGATCGTCCACGAGAGCGCGGGGCGCCCCATCGGCTGGGCCTCGACGAAGACGCAGCGCAGCTCCCCCTCGGCGAAGCCGCACTGCCCCTGCACGGCGCGGAGGAGCTGCAGATCGTGGAGGTGCCCCTCGCCGAAGTTGTACCCGAGGACCACGCCGGCGACGACCTCGCCGTCCTGGTACTCGTAGGCATCGAGATCGTCGACCGCCCTCGGCAGGAGGAGCTGGAGGGCCCTCCCCTGGAGGTGCATCGCGCGGAAGGCCATGACCTTGGAGAGGAGCGCCGTCGTGGTGTCCTCGTCGTAGAAGAGGCCGAGCTGCGCCTGGACCCGGGGCGCCGCCTTCACCAGGTGGGCGTCGAGCTTGGCGGCGCAGTCGCCGCGGAAGAGCCACACGCTGTAGGCCCAGTTGCCTGCGTAGTACCGCATCGAGCACAGGAAAGAGACCCGCGCCGGGAAGAGGTTGCCGAGCACCTGCACCAGGAAGCAGAGAATGAAGAGGAGGGCCGCGAGGAGCGGTGAGGCGAGCCCGGTGACGCGGACCTCGGCGTGGGCGCCGAAGAGGAAGAGTCCGCCGTACACCATGACCACGTTCCACTCGATGGGTACGCCCATGGGGATGCTGCTGGTGATGAAGAGGTGGAAGAGCAGCATCACCGCGAGCGCCGCCCGCGTGACGGGCCCGCCGTCCCCGAGGAGGAGCGCGACCGGGAAGACGAGCTCGACCACGGTGCCGCCGTGAGCGAGCGCGTGCGCGAGCCGGGAGGGGCGGAGATCGTCGGGGAAGCTCCGGAAGAAGCGATGGCGCAGGGCGGGGAACGGCGCGGTGAGCGGGCTGTTGCTCTGCATCACCGCCACCACCGAGGGGAAGTGACGGTTCAGCTTCGACGTGGCCGCCCACAGCCACACGGCGGCCCACAGCACCTTCTCGCCCGCGATCCAGTCCCGGGGGAAGAGCAGGCACGCCAGCGCGACCCCGAAGTGATCGGCGCGCGCCGCCAGGAAGACCGTCTTGTCCGCGAGCCCGAGCAGCGGGAGCAGGACGAGCGTGGGAGCGACGAGCTCCGGAGTCACCGCCGGCGCCATCAGCGCGCGCCCCAGGAACGCGTAGTGGGCGAGGTAGAGCGCGACGTCGAGGACCGTGCGCCGGTCGCCGCCGAGGATGGGCAGGCCGGGCCAGAGCGGCACCTTGGTCGTGCCCGGGCGGCAGAAGTGGAGCGCTCCCCCGAACGGCGGATAGTAGCGGCCGGTGAGCGGGCCGCTGCCGCAGCCGAGCCCGAGCCCCTCGAAGGCCATGCTCCACAGGATCGCCTTCTGGAAGGCCTCCGGGGCCGACCACCACGAAGCGAGCGACGCTGCGCCTCCGAGCCCGGGCGTGAACGAGCAGAAGAAGCACCACCCGGCCGCGTAGGCGACGAGCTTGAGCAGGTAGACGAGGTAGATGGCCGCCGGCGTCCCGTAGCCCTGTGTCGCCCAGGCCTGGCAGACCATCTGGAGCCGCCGGGAAGGCGACTCCTTCCTCCACTCCCGCAGGTCATAGGGCGGCAGGAGCGGCTTCGGGAGCGCCATGGCCGCAGACTATCCCGAAGCGAAGACGCGATGGCCCCTCTCCCAGAGCGTGGTCAGGGGCAGCTCTGCTCCGCGGGGGCCGCCGGCCCGACGATGCCGATCTGCGCCGGGAGCAGGTCGAAGCCGAGGCCCACCGAGATGCCGTCGCACGTCTTGGTGGGGTCCTGGGTGCCGTCGCTCATGATGTCCGAGGCTTGCCGCACCTGAGTCACCAGGCTGGTCAGCAACGAGTTGCCGCACAGGTTGAGCACGACGCCGACGTTGTTCACCTGGGTCACGAACTCCTCGGTGTTGAGCACGCCGCCGATGACGCCGCCGGTCGCGCTGGTGCGATCCGCCGAGAGGGTCATGGTCAGCTGCGCGGCGTACAGGGTCAGCTTGATGGAGGTGCTCACTCCCTGGGCCATCAGCGGGATGGTGAGGACGATCGTCCCGTTCTTCCCCGCGTTGAAGGTCGTGCCCGTCACCGAGCTCTGGGGGAAGACGAGCGAGGACGACTGGGGATCCTTGGGATTGGTGAGGAGGTCGGGCTCGACCGGCCACTGGTCCGTCCCGTCCCACTTCGGCGTCGTGCCGAGCGTCGTCCCGGCGAAGACCTTGGTGGTGAGCACCGGGACGTCGCCCGTCGGAGGCAGGCACTCGAGCTCCAGCAACGCGGTGAAGTTGCCAGCCTGGATGGAGTTGTTGACGTCGGTCACCCAGGTCGGATCGATGTCGAGGATCAGGGGGAGAAGGTTCTTCCCGAACGAGTTGTCGATCCCGTCGTTGCCGTCGGGGTACGGATCGCTGGCCATCGCCCCCGAGTTCAACTGGCACAGGTTCGTGGAGAGAGCGGTCGACGTCAGGCCGTCGAGGTTGAAGCCCAGCGTCTTCCACTGTCCGCTGTTGCCATCGCCGAAGAGGAGCTTGTTGACGGCGAGCACCGTGGGCGGCGCGCAGGGCACCCCCGCGTCGGGGACGGTGCCGCCGGTGCCGGTGCTGCTGCTGCTGCTGCTACTGCTGCTCGAGGAGGAGGAGCTGCTCCCCTTCCCCCCGGCGCCGCCAGTGCCCTCGGCGACCGTTCCGCCGCTGCAGCCGCCGGCGACACCCGCCAGGCCGGTCGCGCCGACCATCACGGTCACGAGGGCGAGGGTAAGATAGACTTGATCGCTTCTCAACATATCGTCCTACTCTCTTCGAGGTGATGCTCTCGGGCGTTCCGCAGGATGAAAACGGGCGAGCTGGATCTCATTGGAGCACGGACGCGCAGCCGAGGAGGGTGGAGACCTCCCCGCTGGTGTCGGCCTCGACCGTGGCGCAGGACGCCGGGCAGAGGACGATCTCGGTGGGAGCGGTGTCGCTGTCGTAATACCAACCCGGCTGCCCGCTGCACGCGGCGAGGTTCTTGGCGCGGGGCAGGACCACGGGCATGCCCACGCCCTTCGGCGTGTAGGAGAAGTTCACGAGGTCCGGGTCGACCGGCTGGCTCGCGCTGGGCGGCGCCGGGAGCGCGTAGTCACACCCGAACCCCGCCGTGCGGATCTGGGCGACCGCCGTGGAGAGCTCGTTGAGGTTGCTCGTGGCGTCGAAGGCCGTCGTCGTCCCGCCCCCCACCGCGATCTGGTCGAGGTTGGCGATGGTCGCGCCGGGCAGACCGATGACGTAGGTGCGAACGCCGTCGTAGTCGAGCGCGCCCGCGGCCAGGCCCGCGAGGTCCGGGATCGAGGTATCGCACGCGTTGGGATCGCCGTCGGCGGTGAGGACGACGGCGACCTTGTGCGTCGGGTTCGCGTCCTGGTGGGCGGCCGCCTGCATGAGCGCCCCCTGGAGCGCGACGTACATGGGCACGCCGCCGTTGAGCGCCTGCGCGGCAAAGGAGCTGGTCAGCGCCGGCGCGTTGGCCGGCAGCGGGCCGATGGGCACGGTGAGGGTCGTGTAGTGAGCGAGGTCGCAGTCCCACGGTGTGAAGGGGAAGAAGAGCAACCCGGCGCCGATGCTGGCCGAGGCCGGCGCGTTGAAGAACGTGTTCAACGTCGAGGTGACGGTCGTCCACTTCACGCCGTTCATGCTGGCGGACTGGTCGATGAGGAAGAGGAGGTCGAGCGGCAGGTGGTGGGCGCCTGCGCTGGTGGCGACGCAGACGCCGGCGTCCCCGGCATCCCCGGCGTCACCGCGACCACCATCGAGACCGCCGCCTCCGCTGCCACCCGTGCCAGGCGATCCACCGCTACCGGACGAGGCGTTGCCGCTGGTGTGGCTGGTGCCGGTGGTGTCGCTGCTCGCGGAGCAACCCCACCACGCGAAGGCGACGCAGGCCAGGGCGAGGGACCCGAAGAGAGGCGAAGGGATCCGTGCGGGTCTCATGGAGTGCTCCTCACTCGACAAGGAAGTCGTCGATGAAGACGCCGGTGTAGGTGTCGGAGAAGTCGCTCTGGAAGCCGAACCGCAGGACGATCGTCATGGCGGTGTAGGGCGTGAGATCGGCCTGCACGAGCTGCCAGCCGAGCGCTGCCTGGTGCCCCCCCCACGCGGCCTCGCCGGCGATGGTCAGCGGGTAGGTCGGCGTCACGCTGGTGAGGACCGCGAAGGTCACCCCGCCGTCGGTGCTGATCTCCAGGTTGACGCCGTCATACGCCGAGCCCTCGGTGTCGACCCACATCCGGAAGCTGAGGGTCTGGGCCTGTACGCCGGGGAGGACGATGGGGGGCGAGGTCGCCGTCGTCCCTGCCCAGGTGTCGTTGTTGCTGTAGTCCTGGCTCATCCCCGTGCCGAGGCACTGGGTCCCGACGTAGGCGGTCGCCGGCCCCGTCGCGTTGGTCGGCGCACCGCACTGCCAGTCGCCGGTCAGCGTCCAGCCGTCGGGGCACGGGCCCTCGAAGCTCGTGTAGTACACGTTGGGCTTGATCTCGAAGGTGTACGTCTGCTCGGCGAAGTTCGAGGGCAACGTCGACTCCGCGACGTGGACGGTGACGCTCACCGCCCCCACGTTGGCCGCCGTGGGCCTGCCGGAGAGCACGCCGCTCGCGGGGTCGATGGAGAGCCAGCCCGCGTTCGTGCCCCCGGGATCCAGGCTCCACACCGGGCTGCTCGAGCCCCCGATCTTGGCGATCGGCACCGCGTAGTCCTGCTCGGCGTAGCCGTTCACGAGCGGGGTGGAGGTGGTGATGTAGAGCGGGATCTGCGCCGGCTCGGCGACGGTGATGTCGTCGATGTAGACACCCGGGAAGACGGTCGCGGGGTCGCTGCGGAAACCGAGCTGGAGGAGGATCGACTGCCCGGCGTAGGCGGTCAGATCGGCGGTGTAGCTCTGCCAGCCTGCCGCCGAGAGGTTGCCACCCCACGCCGGTTGGCCGGCGATCGTCAGCGGGTAGATGGGGGTCACCTTGGTGACCTCGGTGAAGGTCTGCCCGCCATCGGTGCTGACCTTGAGGTTCCAGCCATCGAAGGTGCCGCCCTCGGTGTCGACCCACGCCCAGAAGGCGACCTGGGGGCTGGTCGCCTTGGTCAGGTCGATGGGCGGCGAGCTGGCGGTGCAGGCGGCGAAGGTCTGGTTGTCGTGGTACAGGCCGTCGAGCTGCGTCGCCAGGCAGCCGGTGCCGGTGTGAGGCGTGACCGGGCTCGGGGCCACGGGCGTGCCGCATTGCCAGTCACCGCCGAGGGTCCAGCCATCCGGGCAGGTCTCGAAGCCCTCGTGGAGGTAGAGCAGACAGCCCGCGACCGCCGCGCCCGCGCAGGCGCCCCCGGTGCACGTGTCCGGGCTGGTGCAGGCGTCGTGGTCGTTGCAGGCGCTGCCGTCGGGCGCCGCCGAGGCCGTGCAGTTGCCCTTCACGTCGCACGCGCCCACCTGACACACCTGGACGCCCTGCGAGCAGGCGGCGCCGACCTGCGCGGGCGTCGAGCCACAGAGGCCGGTGGTGCCGTCGCACACCCCGACCTGGCAGGCGACGTCGAGCGCCGAGCAATCTCTGGGCGAGCCGCCCGCGCATTGCCCGGACATGCACGCCTTGCCGACGCTGCAGAGGTCACCGGTGAGCACGCAGGAGGTGCCGTCGTGGCTCGAGTCGGGGGTGGCCATGCACGCCCCCGTGGTCGGATCGCAGGTCACCGTGTTGCACTCGGTCAGCGGCGAGAACGAGCAATCCTTGGGCGTGCCGACGCAGACCTTGGATTGACACACGCCGTCGCTCTGGCAGAGGTCGGTCGGAGTGCAGGCGACGCCGTCCGCCAGCGGGGTGACGCTGCACGACTTCGATCCCTCCGAGCAGGCGATGGAGGAGCAGGGAGCGGCGGTCATCCCGCAGTCGTTCGGTGCGCCCCCGACGCAGGTGCCGCTCGTGCAGACGTCGCCGGTGGTGCAGAACAGACCGTCGTCGCAGGCGACTCCGTCGGCCGAGGGGACCACAACGCAGGTGTTCAGCGCGCCGAGCGCCTGCCCGGTGTTGCACACCGAGACCGTGCACTGCGGTGTCTGGATCTGCGAACAGTCCACACCGCAGGGCCCGGATTGCCCCGCATCCAGGCCGCCGCTGCCGCCGGTGCTACCGCTGCCGCCGGTGCTACCGCTGCTGGTGGTGCCGCTCGCGTCGGCGGCCGTGCCGGAGGCACAGGCGACGAGCGACAGCGCCGACAGAAACGGCAATGATCGAAGAAAGTGTCTCATGCAAGCGACCCTGAATGCTCTGGGCTTGCGTAGCACAGCTCGATCCCGCAGGGAAGCCCGCAGCCCCTTCCCGGCCGCACGCAGCAGGTTTTCGTCGCCCACCCGTCTTCGTGAACGCGGCGAGGTGTGCTAGGTTCGCTCGCATGAGAGGCTTCCGTCGGCTGTGGCTGTGGCTCCCCCCGGTGGTGTCGCTCGTCGGATGCTATCCGGCTGGTCACGTCCCCGATCTCACCAGCAGCACCAGCAGCGGCAGCGGCGGCGGCACCGGCGGGGGTGGCTCCGGGTGCGACGTGGATTGCTCCGGGTTCCAGACGGCGCAGTGCACGGTCGCGGTGTGCAACACCGGGCAGGTCGCCGGGCCGAAGAACACCTGCGTCGTCGTGCCGGTGACCGACGGAGACCCCTGCGACGACGGCCTGTTCTGCACCGTGGGCGACTCCTGCAGCCAGGGTGCCTGCGTCGGTGGCGGCAAGAACGACTGCGGCAACGGCCACGACTCGTGCGAGTCGGTCATCTGCTACGAGGACTCCAAGTCGTGCAGCGTCGTCCCCTCCGACGACGGCACCTCCTGCACTCCGACGGATCTCTGCGAGATCAACGGCGTATGCACCGTCGGAGCCTGCGTGGGCGTGCTCAACGACTGCAAGTCCTCACCGCTCTCCGAGTGCAACCTCGTCGCCTGCGATTCGACCACCGGGGCGTGCACGGGTACCCCCGACCCGGGCCAGGATGGCAACCCGTGCGTGCTCACCGGGGATCTCTGCAACGTCGAGAAGGCCTGCTCCTCCGGGCAATGCGCGGGCGGCAGGCCCATCGACTGCTCGTCCCTCGACGTGGCCTGCCAGGTCGGGGCCTGCGACCCGACGACCGGCGTCTGCGCCGCGGCGCCGGTGGCGATCGGGACCGCCTGCTCGGCTGACCTCCCCGCCTGTCAGGTGGGCGCGTGCGACATGCGAGGCATGTGCGTCGTCACGACGGCGCCCGACGGCAGCGCCTGCAACGATCATGACTCCTGCACCGCCGGGGATGCGTGCACCGCGGGCGCCTGCGGGGGGTTGCCGATCGCAGGGTGTCAGTTCTACCTCTTCGAGGACTTCAAGACCTGCCCGGACGGCTGGACCCTCGGCGGTGACTGGCAATGCGGCATGCCCACGGCCACCAGCCCCGTCACGTCCTTCGACGGCAACAACGTCCTCGCCACGCAGCTCGACGGCGCCTACGACAACAACCAGAGCTTCGCCCTCTGCACCGCCAGCTCACCGCCCATCGACCTGACCAAGGCGACCAGCCCGCAGGTCTCCCTCTGGGCGTGGGTCGACACCAACACCGGCGACGGGTGGAACCTGAAGGCCAGCACCGACGGCGGGCAGACCTTCAAGGAGGTCACCACGGTGACCCCGGCCTACCCCCTGACGGCCCTCGGCCAGCCCTCCTGGGGCGGTGATCTCTCGGCCAGAGGCTGGCAGCCCTACTCCGCGGATCTGACCGCCTATGCCGGCCTCTCGGTCATCCTCAGCTTCGGCTTCGGCAGCGACTCCACGAGCGTCGGCCCCGGCGTCTACATCGACAACATCACCGTCGCCGAGCCGGCGCTGATCCCCCTCTACATCACCACGCCCTCGCCGCTCCTCGACGCCTACGTGGGGCGGAGTTACCTCGCGACCTTGGCCAGGGTCGGCGGCTCGAGCAATGCGGTGTGGACCATCGACTCCGGCAGCGTGAACGCGGGCTGGCTCTCCATCGACGCGGCGACCGGCGTGATCTCGGGCACGCCCACCACGGCGAACCTGGGGCCGGTGAGCATCACCGTCCACGTCGAGGAGCCGTCGCAGCCGTCGAACTTCGCCGACCAGGCCTTCACCTTCAACGTCGATCCCGATCTCTACTACACGAGCTGGGAGGGCGCGTGCCCGGGCGGCTGGACGCTGCTCGGCGACTGGCAGTGCGGGGTCCCGACCAACACGGCGGGCCCCGCCACCGCCTCCGCAGGGACGCAGTGCCTCGGCACGGGGATGGTCACCGATTACAGCAACAACGACACCTGGGCGGCGACGACGGCGACCTCGCCCCCGATCGACTTCACCGGCGTGGTGAGCCCGACTCTCACCTTCCGGATGTGGATCGATACCGAGGGTGGGCTCTACGACGGCGCCAACCTGCAGATCAGCACCGACGGCGGCTTGACCTACTCGGTCGTCACCACCGTCATGCCGGTCTACTCCCTCACCATTGCCAGCGAGCCCGCGTGGGGCGGTCACCAGGCCGGGCTGGGCTGGCAGCTCGTCCAGGCCGATCTCACGGCCTACGCCAACAAGCACGTACTCCTGAGGTTTGCCTTCCAGAGCGACGCCTCCGGGACCTGGGCCGGCGCCTTCGTCGACGACTTCCTGGTGCAGTGATCCTGGGGACCGGCGGGCATCCTGGGGACCGCCCGAGAGCGGTCCCCGACGGGGGATCCTGGGGACTGGCGGGCATCCTGGGGACCGGCGGGCATCCTGGGGACCGCCCGGGAGCGGTCCCCGACGGGGCCCTACTGGGTCATCGGCACCTGGGGCGTGTTGTTGGGCGTCACGCAGGAGGAGAGGTCGAAGAGGCTGAACTCCAGCGCCTTCTCCTGGGGAGTGAGGTCCGCGGTGGTGCAGCCCTGGGGCGTGATCGTATTGGTGGCGCCGACGTAGTCGGTGGCGGCGTTGCTGACGTGCATGTCGGTGTAGGTGACGCGCCCGCACTGCTGCACCGCGGGGACTCCGAGGGGAGCGTCGAAGGTGAACATCTGCGGCTCGGTGGGGGTGCCCTGGAGGACGAGCCAGGGCTGCGACGGCGTGTTGAGCACGGTCACGTCGGCGTTGTAGCGCCCCCCCACGACGTAGAGCAGGTCGTTGTCGAGCGCGTTGACGTTGAGGAGCCAGTCGTGGAAGGCCTGCCCCCTCACGAAGGGCGTGCCATTCCAGGTGGTGGTCACGACGCCGACGTCGATGTTCCCGACCGCGTTGCCGCCCGGCACCCAGGTGGCCAGGTTCTTGGTGCTGAAGGGCCCCGTATAGAACCACGAGTAGTTGAGGTGCGACGCGAACACGCGCCCGCCCTGCTCCGTGTAGGCATAGAGCGCCGGCTGGTTCATGTTGACGGTCTCCTCCCCCTCGCACGCGAACATGACGACGTCGTACGCCATGAGGTCCGCGAGGCTGTCCCAGAGGCCCGCCTCGGGGACCGGCCCCGGGGGGCTGGTGTTGTGTCCGCCGGCGCCCTGGAAGATGTGGACGTGGCCGGTGGTCGACGCGCCCCCCACGTACTCGGCCTGGTCCACGCCCATGCGGTAGAGCAGGCACTCCAGGGTGTCGGAGCCGCCGGTCGAGATGCCGATGTTGGGGAGATCGCCCTCGCCCCCGTTCTTGGGCAGCGTCAGCGTGCCGTCAGGGACCGCCGTGCTGGCGCACCTCGCGACGCTGGGGACGACGAACTGCCGGCGCCACTTGCCGATCTGGATGACCAGGGGGATGTCGGCGCCGTCGGGCGCGTCGGGGATGGTGAACTGGCCATTGGCGCCGGTCAGCGCCGCGGCGATCGGGGTGCCGGAGTAGAGCTCGCCGCAGGTGTAGCAGGAGGCGCCCGGGTTGAGCGGCGCGGGTGGGGCGTTGGGCACGTAGGCGACGACGCCGTAGAGCGGGTTCTTGCCGGCCGGATCGTAGACGGTGCCGGTGATGGTGGTCTTGAGGTTGCCTGGGCAGGTGTGGATCTGGCAGGCGAGGCCGGAGCACGCGGCGCCACCGTCGGTGCCCCCGGTGCCGGAGGTGAGCGTGACGCCGGACGACGACGACGCGCTGAGACTGCTGCTCGTCGCGGTGGAGCCGCCGCCGGTTCCGCTGGTGGTCGGGAGGGTGGATCCCTGGGCTCCGCAGCCCGCGGCCCAGGAGAGGCTGCCGGAGACGGACAATAGACCCAAGTAAAGCGCGTGGCGGGGGACTCGCATGGTACCGTCCTTGATCTCGAAAGCTTACTTGGCGGCTCTCGCAGCGTCCACGTGTTCCTGTCGCGGGGGGCTGTCGCAGCACGAACCGAGCGCGCGCAGGCGAGGGCGTGGAGCGCCCAGGCAGAGACGCGGGGCCGGGCCGCGCGCTGCCTCGCGCTTCGAGCTTCGTGCGGTAGCCCCCACGCTTTCTGCCCCCATGCGGTCCGATGTGCCACCGCTCGCGGCGAGCGATTGCTCGTCCGCAGGTCATGACCTCATGGACGCACTTCATGACCTCATCGACGCGGGCCATGAGGTCATGCTCGGGCGACATGATCTCATGACCGGCAGTCGTGTCCTCATGACGGCGGGGCTCCTCACACTCCCCATGATCGCGGTGTCTGCTCCTCCGCGGCAACCTGGCGACGAACGGCCAGGGATGGCCCACTTTCACCCGTCCCATGGGGCCGCGGCCACGGGCAAGCTGGCGCTCCGACGCGGCGAGCGCCCGCTCCACGGGCAAGTACCCTCTGTTGCCCACACCCATGAGGCGCCGGCGGGCTCCCATTGCTTACTGGGGGCAACGCGTGGGGCGCTGAGGCCGGTCGCGTGTGCCATGGCGGCGTGCCAGTGTGCCAAGATCGGGGCGCCAGGACCTCATGACCCGCGGCCAGGACCCCATGGACGCTCCCCAGGACCTCATGGACGCACGCCTGGTCCTCAGGACCGGCCGCCAGGACCTCATGACCGGCCGCCAGGACCTCATGAACCGCCGCCATGACCTCATGACCGGCCGCCAGGACCTCATGAACCGCCGCCAGCGCTTCATGAGCCGCCGTCATGACCTCATGACCGACGGCAACCTCGGCATCCCCTGGGAGGACCTCGCCATCCCCCGCGGCCACCTCGCCATCCTCTACCGCCATCGCCCCATCGCACTCCGCCACGCCTCTGTTGGCCGCCCCCACGTCCCCATCGCCCGCGGCAACCCCTTCATCGCCCGCCGCCAGGGCCTCCTCGCCCCTTTCCAGCGCCTCCTGTCGATTTCGGAGAAACCCGGGAACTTGCGGGGGACGGCCGGACTCTACCCCCCGTATCCCGCTCCACCTCGGTGACGCGGCGTTGCTTGGCTCGATCGTGCTCCCCAACCCTCGGAGGTCTCAAGCTCATGAAGTCCATCGAACTGGCCACGACCCACGCGCTGGCGAAGGCGATCCTCGCCGGGCTGGGCAAGCTCCCCTCGACCGTGACCTCCATCACGGTCCTCACCAACACCTACACCATCGCCGCGCTCACCACGACGCTGGAGGGCTACATCGCCACCCTCGACGCGGTCGACACCACCCATGCCACCTACGTGGCCGCGCTGGAGACCGCGCAGACCGATGCGCCGGCGATCACGGAGTTCGTCGCCGCTCTCAAGGCCGCCCTCAAGGCGGCGCTGGGGCGCAAGTCGTCCGCGCTGACGACGGTGGGCGTCAAGCCCGACAAGACGCCGGAGACGCTCACGCCCGCGCAGGAGGCCGCCAAGGTCGCCAAGGCGGCGGCCACACGCGCGGCCCGTCACACCATGGGCCCGAAGCAGAAGGCCAGGATCAAGGGCACGGTCCCCGCCACCCCCACGCCCCCCGCCACGGCGGCGGTCGTGATCCCCCCCACCACCGGCAAGTGAAGGCTGGCTCGCGGGGCGCTCGAAGCGGGCGCCCCGCCCTACTCTCCTCGAAAAAGACAAAACTTTTCCCCACGATCCCCGTCCAACGGCGCGGCGCAGCGCCGTACTCTCCTTGTCGTCGGCGGAATGCACCCGCCGACCTCGACGTTGGAGCCGGACCGCCCCCCGATGCTGGCCGTGAACGACGCACTTTCCCCCCTCCCCGCCCCGCCTCGGCACGACCCGCTCGAAGCGGGTCGCGTCGTTGGCTCCGTTATCCTGGCAAGTGGGACACCGGCGCCAACCGCCATCGAGGCCGCGAATCGAGGGCTCACCCGCCTCGGACGCGCCGCCCTGGCGGAGCGCGACCTCGTCGTCACCACCCCCGAGGAGCTGGCGCCGCTGATCCCCCCGGATCTCCGTCTCCCCCTCGCGGACCTGCTCCTCGAGCTGAGCGCCGAGGAGCCGCTCGCTCGGCGCATGGCGCTCGCGTACCTCGCCCTCTGGGAGATGCCGCTCCCCGCGCCCCTTCCCCCACCCCGTCCGCCACCTGCCACCGCCCGGATCGCTCGCTGGCTGATCGGCGCGCTGCCGCGCCACCAGGAGACGTCCATCCCCGAGGAGAGACCGATGACCCAGGGTATTTACCGGATGAACGACGCCGAGCCGGAGGTGGCGCCGCCCGTGCGCGACCCGCTGCGGCTGCGGGTCGAGCGGATCCGCGAGGAGTTTCACCAGGTGGTGGGCGCCGTGGAGCGGGTCATCATCGGCAAGCGCGACGTGGTCGAGCGCGTGCTCACCGCCATGGCCGCGCGGGGGCACGTGCTCCTCGTCGACGTGCCGGGCGTGGGCAAGACGCAGCTCTGCAAGGCGATCGCGGCGGCGGTGGGGGTGAAGACCGGGCGGGTGCAGTTCACGCCGGATCTCCTGCCCATGGACCTCACCGGGGCCACCATCTACGAGGCGCACGCGCGGCAGTTCGTCTTCCGGCCGGGGCCGGTGTTCACCAACCTGCTGCTCGCGGACGAGATCAACCGGGCCACGCCCAAGACCCAGTCGGCGCTGCTCGAGGTGATGGAGGAGCGCACCGTGACCGTGGACGGGACCACCCACCGGATGGCGGATCCCTTCCAGGTCCTGGCGACCATGAACCCGCTCGACCACGAGGGCACCTTCGCTCTGCCGGCCGCGCAGATCGATCGGTTCATGGTGATGCTGGAGCTCGGCTATCCCACCCCCGACGACGAGGTCCGGGTGCTCGACGCCCACCTCGCCCCCGACCCGGTCCTCAACAAGGTGACGCCGGTGATCTCCGGTGAGGGGTTCCTGGCCTGGCAGGCCACGGTGCCGCAGATCCACGTGGCGCCGGACGTCAAGCGGGCCGCGGTGGACTTCGTCGACGGGCTGCGGCGCGGGGCGGACTCCGGGCACACCGTCAGCCCGCGCGCGACGCTCGCGTGGGTGCGCGCCGCGCAGGCGCGGGCCATGCTGTCCGGGCGCGAGTTCGTCACGGTCGAGGATCTGCTCGACATGTCGGCGGACGTGCTGCGCCACCGGCTCTGGATCTCCGGAGCCGAGGTGCGAGACCGATTGCGCGCCGTGGCGCGGCACCCCGGAGGTGGACGATGAAGGGCAAGAAGAAGAGAGCTCCGCCGCCACTCCGGAGCGAGAAGGCGCCGCCGTCGCGCGCGCCCATCCAGGTGTTTCGCATCCTGTCGCTGGTGGTGCCCTCCGCCCTGGCCTGGGAGGTGACGTTCTCCGCGGAGCAGCCGACGCGCCTGATCGAGGCGGTCAAGTACGCCCTCGGTCCGCTGTGGATCCTGGTGGCGGCGGCGCTGCTCTTCCGCTGCGTGGATGCACTCCGCAAGCGCGCCCGCTCGCCGGAGGCGGGAGCCGGGACCCTGCTCGATCAGATCGACGTGCTCACCGCCTCGGGGTCCTCGCTGGTGTGGCTGGGCGCGGGGGCGATCATGGCCTCGGTGTGGATCGGCTGGGCGAGCCTCGCGGTGGTGGGGCTGATGGGGCTCGGGCTGGTGCAGATCATGGTGGTGTGGACCCAGCTCGTCGCCGGGGGGACCGATCCCTGGCGGCGGGCGTCGGTGTCGCGGCGCTTCGTGCCGGAGAGCGCGGCGGAGGGAGCGCAGGTCATCGAGGAGCTGTCGTTCG
>Ga0302283_1000238_pt1 | contig 42264 bp, 31 predicted proteins | sample III_Fen_E1_4_FD_198770 | JGI IMG/M metagenome (GOLD analysis project Ga0302283, IMG submission 198770) | Peat permafrost microbial communities from Stordalen Mire near Abisko, Sweden - III_Fen_E1_4 | ecosystem: Environmental > Terrestrial > Soil > Wetlands > Permafrost | place: Sweden: Abisko... | reverse complement strand
GCGTCAGGCCCGCGATGCCGAGGAGCGAACCGTTCGGTTGGTGGAGCTCCAGCACGACCTGCGCAACGCCCTCCTCGAAGAGGGAAGGCCGAATTCAGTGGTCCGGTTGGCCGAGTACCTCTTCTCGGTGCCGGTTGTCAGCGCCTCCCGCGTCGCGCGGATCCTCGATGTGACCCGTCCGACCGCCCACTTCGCCATCGAGGCGCTCGTCGAGCGGGGCGACCTGCACGAGGTCACCGGAAAGGAGCGCAACCGGATCTACGAGGCCCCGAGGATCTTCGACGCCGTCTACGGCCCCGTGGACATTCCGGGCGAGGACGTTGAACCTCGGGAGCGGTTCTCTCTGGGCCTCGACACCTGACGGTGGGTTGGGGGCAGAGGGGCTGTCCATTGCCAATATCGCCGGGTCTACTGATTTCGTCGTGGACGCGGTGGGGTTGTGAAGACGAGATCAGGGGCCCCGTAGGAACGGGACGGGGATCAGAGAATGCCGGTATCGCATGAGAACCACCGTGAGAACCAAAGGCGCGGAAACCGTGGAAACCCCCGGTTCGTTGCGGTAGCTCACGGTCAGAGCGGAATCCGAGTCGCCCCAGTTCATGGTCACTGTCGGGGGCTGGCGATCACTCCCGGCGTGTCCCGGACAACGGATCGCAGAGATCTATGGATCAGAAGGTTGCAGGTTCGAATCCTGCCGAGCGCGCCAGATCTTTCGTCGGCCCTTCTAGGCCCCGAGCACTTGGGCGACCGTGTTCCGCTGCAGGGCGTCCCGCCCGAGCCTGGTGGTGACGTAGCCGGCGTTGAAGTAGTCCCCCTGGTAGTGGGTCTCCAGCCGGAGGAGGCGGGCCTGCTCCAGGACCTGCACCCCCTCGGCGACGAGATCACGGAGGACCAGTTGGGACGTGGTCGCAACAGGGTGGTTGAACGCCGTCTCCTGGGGCGGGTCCCAGAACGAGCTGGCGATGCCGTCGAGGTCGTTCACGGCGTCGGTGGGATCGTACTGGGGCGTGTACGCCTTGGTCAGGATCTCGGCCGCCAATTGCGGCAGCGTCAGTGCGCTGAGGCGAGTGACCTCCGCCTCGAGCGCCGGGTCGGTCGCTGGTGCACCGGCGCTCTGGTCGTCATCGTGTTTGTGGAACATCGGCGACATGCTCGTCCTCCGGATTCCAGACCTCCCAGCATGGTGACATCATCCCTGAGTAGTCACCCCGGCTCCTTGACCGAGTAGACGAGGGTGAGTTCGGTCCCCGGATAGACGGTCTTGGTGGCGGTGAGGTCGGCACAGAGGCCGGCGATCGCCCGGGTGCGACGAGGTGCTGACAGCGGATCGAGCCGGACGTGGAGCTCCCGACCGACGACCTGGAGATCGGCCGGTGCGGCGAAGGCCTCACGGAGCAGGGTGCGGGCCTCGTCGTCCGCCCGGGCGTAATGGGGTCCGAGCAGTCGGGCGAGCGCCGACTCGGCGTTGTAGGTCGCCATGCGAATGGCGTCGTGGATGCGCTTTCGCTCGGGGGCGAGCCGGACCGATCCGGGGCGGGCCTCGCCCAGAGGGACCCGGGCCGGGATGGCCCGTGCCGCCTCGGCCAGTTCGTCGATCTGGTCTTGGGCATCGGCGTGGGCCTTGGTGATCTCGGCCGTCGGAGCCCGGCCGGCAAGCGAGGCTTCGCCCCGCAGCGCTTGTGCCTTGGCCAGGGCCCTGCGTGCTTCGGCCAGCGTGCGGTCGGCGCTGCGCCGGGCGGGGTTCGGGACCATGCGACCCAAGTCGTCGTCGGTGGTGGCGTAGGTGTCGAGCGCATCGAGGCCGTAGTGGGCACGCATGTAGCGGAAGAAGTTCTCCTGGCTCCACCGGCTGAACATCAGATGGGCGATGGCCGACGGGTCCTCGTCATCCCTGGTCGTGAGCACCTGGGTCTGGTGACCGGTGGCGGGATCCCTGCGGGTGATCTGGCGACAGATGAAGCGGTGCTTGCCGCCGTCGTAGGCGATGGTCACCCGCCGGTCGGCCAGCAGGTAGTGGTGGACACGCCCGGTGGCATCGGTGTGCACGTGGGGGTGGAACGACGTGACCGGTTCGGACGGGGCGGGCTTCTTGCGGTAGGTGAGGATGTCGAAGCCCGAGAGCCTGAGCTCCTTGAACAGCTTGGGCGACCACCCACCCCGGTCGAAGCAGATGGTCGGGTGGGCATCGGGGCCCACGAGCGAGCGGATCTTGTCGGCCACGAGCCGCAGCTCGCCGACCAGGCTGGCCCCGGGGGTGGCCCCCCAACAGAGGACCCCGTCGCCGTTGGCATCACAGACCCAGGTGTCCAGCTCAGCGGGCATGGACAGGCGGATGCGGGCCACGTGGGCCTTCGGTAGCTCCCGTCCTCCGTGGTAGGCCCGCACGTGCCCGTCGACGTAGAAGATGCCGGTCGTCTCGTCGTGGGACCCGATGTGGTGGCAGGCCAGTCGGTCGAGCAGCTGGTCGGCCCGCTGGGCGTCCGCCAGCTCCTCGATACGTCGCCGGATGGTCCCGACCTCGGGTCCCCGGTCGAGTCCGACCAGACGACCGAGGTCGGTCGGGTTGAGCCTCGTGAACCCCTCGGCCCGGGGCTCGCCGAGGAGACAGGCGAAGACGAGCGAGCAGAACAGCGAGCGCAGCGAGTAGAAGGCCGCCTTGCGGGCGTCATAGACCGTTGCCGCGATCTCGAGCAGTCCGGTGGCAACCAGGGCGGGAAGGATCAGGAGTGCCCCGGCCAGCGGGAGCGAGGCACCTTCGCAGATGACCGGCGGGGCATCGTCGATCAGGCCGAACCGTGCCGCAGCCCGCTCCGCCGTGCGGTCGGCCGGACGAGCCAGCGGGACGAGGCCACCGGCAGACGGACCGGCGGAGTCGTCGTCACCGGTCCCGGAGTCGTCTGCCCCTTCGGCGACCTCCGTGTCGGTGGCGACCACCGTGGCCCGGCGGACCGTGGCCGTCGACACCTCCATCCGTTGTGCCACCTCGGCCAACGACAGGCCCGAGGCCCGAAGGGCACGGATCTCGGCCCGCTTGGCGTCGGTCACCTTCGAGGGACCTCTCGGTCCGGGACGGTCGGTGACCAGCGACTCCACACCACCGTCCTCATAGGCACCCCGCCAGCGCACCAGCGAGTTCTCGTGCACGCCGAAGGCGTCGGCGACCTGGCGCTGCTTCGCCGCCTTCGAGTTCACCAGTTGCACGGCGGCCAGCCGCCGGGCGGCAACGTCACCGGCCTGCCAGCACCAGGCCGCCATCCCCCACAAGAAGACCGAACCGCTGCCGTCAGCGTCTTCGAGGAAGTCGACCCCGCCGGCGACGTGAAAGGAACCCGAGGGGGCCAGCGGCAGCGGCTGCATCGTCCCCATCTTGGCTGCTGCGACTGCCACGAACCGACCTCCCTGGATCTACGATTCCTCACCAGAGATTATGTCATACCGAGAACCCGAAGTGGTGGATAGTCCCAGTTCAAACCGGGTCAGGTCAGCCCTATGCCAGGAGGTCTGGATTCAGGGGTGATCGCGATGGTGGATCCATGGATACGGTAGTTCGCGAACATCCGGCCTGGACTCTCGTCGGGCACCCCGGCGCCCTCGGGTCACCCCATGTGGGCGAGCGCGAGCCGGGGGTCGGACCTGACGACCAGTCTCCGTCCCTGCCACATCGGGGATCCTCCGGGTGGCAGGTGGCGGTAGATCGACCTGGCCACGGCCATGGTCCCCCGGACGTCACTCTCCGTCCCACTCATCTCGGCGATCATCGCCAGGTTCGCCGTCTGACCCCGGTTGCGACCGGCCCATTCGGCCACGAATGAAGGTGCGGCGAGCAGATCGCTCTTGTCGCCGTTGCAGCCCCGATCGGCCAGCACCAGGTTCTCGACCGCGTCGTTGGCGCAGCGCACCCGGGGTATGAAGTGGTCGACCTCGGTGGCCCCCACCAGGCGATCGTCGCAGTAGAAACAGCGGTTCGACTGGAGGTCCCGCAGCCCGTCGCGCAGCATCTTGGACGGTGCGATCCGGGGTGAACCGAAGAGGTGGTGGCGGAGGTCCTCTTCGGCGGTGCCCACCCTGCTCAGGTGGGCCACCATGCGGGTCCAGTGGAGCTCGATCAACGGGCGGACCAACGGCGAGAGACGGACGAGCTCGTCGCCCGCACCCGGAAGCAGGCGGATGACCGGGCCTCTCGGGCCGTGGCTGCGCAGCCGCTCGATCGTGAAGTTCTGGCCGGGTCCCCACCCGATGCCGAGATCGTAGATGAAGGGGAAGACGGTCTCGCTGGTCCCCACCGTCTGCAGGCGGGGAAGCGGCTGCTCGGCCAGCGTGCGCTCGACACGATCGATGACGGTCTCGTACACCGACGGGAGCTGTCGACGGGCCGTCCACAGTGAGGTCGCTCCCGTCCGGGCGGCCTCGGTCCGGAACGACCGGATGGAGTCGATGATCGTGGAGCGCCTGTTCGTGATCTGACGGAGCTCCACGGTCTCGTGCGAACCGTCGATACGGAACGGGGCGACCTGCGGCCAGTAGAGGGCGGTCACCTGTTCGGCGATGTCCCGGGTCGCGAGCTCCGTCGGGGCACGACCGTTCCCGTCACTGCGTAGAGCACAAAGATCGGTGAGGGCCAGCAGCAGCGCGAGCTTGTAGGTGGCGGTCCGCCGGCCGGAATCGACGACCTCGAGCAGTCGCTCGGCGAATCCGGCGTCCGTGTCCACCCGCGTCCCGTCATGGTCGGCCACCTGAACATCTTGGCGCAGGGGGGTCGATCGGTGCCTCGATCCGGCCTTAACCTCGTGTCGTGGAGCCTGACTCGTGCCCCTTCTGTCGACGTGTCGAATCAGGGGGCCTCGTGGGGGAGTCTCCATTGGTGGCGGCGTTCCCGGACCTGTATCCGATCAGCCCCGGCCACATGCTGATCGTCCCTCGCCGTCACGAGCCGGAGTTCTTCCGCCTGTCCCCGGACGAACAGGGGCAGATGCTCGTCCTGGTCAACGAACTGTACGGTCGCCTCGCTCGTGAGCTCCGCTTCGACGGCGTGAATCTCGGGGTCAACAGCGGCGTGGCCGCCGGGCAGACGATCGCTCATGCCCACCTGCACTTCATTCCCCGATACGGAGGAGACGTGGCCGAGCCGGCCGGGGGGATCCGTTGGCTCCTCCCCGGGAAGGCCCGCTACTGGGCGGGAGAGCGGTGACGCCCGGATGTGTCGGACTCCGGAGAACCATGGGAATCGGCCGGCTCGTCCGACGCTGTGGTCGAGTCCGTCGGCTCCGCCGGTGACCGCCCGGTCCGGTCCGGGATCAGGCCGTGTCGAGACCCTCGTAGCGTCGGCGTTCACGGGTGGTCCTATCCGGCCTCACGGAATTGGTGGTAGCGCTCCTCGAGGAATTCGGGCCGTGGCTTGTCCCCTGGTCGCCGCGGGATCAGCAGTCGTTGCTGATCACATGCCTGGAGCCCGTACCGGAGCATCGGACCGTCGACCTCGTCGAGAATGTCCGAGCGCACCTCGACATGGAGGTCGGGGCGGATGCCCAGGATGTTCCGGTCGAACGCGGCATGGTGGATTTTGCAGAGTGCGAGACCGTTGGGCACGATCGGCTCGCCGCGGGGATGGCTGTCCGGCAGGATGTGCGCGGCGTCGAGGAGCTCCGTGTGCTTCAGTCGGCAGATGGCGCACGAGGAACGGTAGGCGACCAGGACCTTCTGGCGGAATTGGGCCTGGTGGACGCGGACCAGGCGTTCCTGCGTGATGTAGGCGCGTCGGGCGTCACCGCCGAGACCGTCGAGCTCGTGGCCACTCAGGACCTGTTCGGCGTCGAAGCCGATGGTGAACGTGCGTGACCCGGGATCGTCGGCGGCGACGAATGCGGGCCACACGGGGAAGTACTGCCCGACGGCGATACCCCAGAGGTAGATCAGTGGCAGTCCTTCGACCATGGCTGTCCGCAGACCGGCGTTCTCCCGGTGTTCGACGCCGGCATCCCGGTACCGGTACCGGAGCATGTCGTCGTCATCGATCACGTCGTCGTACGGGCGTTCCTTTCCGGGCTTGGGTGGCGCAGTGGTGATGGAGAGGGGAACCGTTCCCCCCCGGGGGATGAAGATCCCCTGTGGCCCGAGCACGCGGACCGTCGTGCCGCGGAACGGGAAGCCCTTGTGGAGATCGGCATACGGCACGACGTCGCCGTGGAGGTTGCGTAGGTCACCCAGCCACGAGAACGCCGCAAGCCGCATGAGCCGGTCCGTCTCGGTGTCCATCGCTTTCGAACAGTAGATGAGCAGGGGCCGCAGGAGCTCGCTGACGTACCCGACCCGCTCCCCGGTCCGGTGTCGCACCCGCCGAGTACGTTCCCCATCATGCAGAAGACCCGAACGTGCACCGTCCGGACCGACGTGGGTGGGGGTGTGCCCGGGGAGGACGGGACCCCACCTGTCGACGAGGTGATCCAGAGGATCCGCCGGGTCAGTGCACCGAGTGCCCTGAACATCTACGACGAGGTTGCGTGCGTGGCCGCGGGGGATCCGGCCGGACGGGCGACCCGCCGTCTCGACTCGCTCCGCCGGTATCTGGTCGACCACTGGGACGCCCCGGTGGTCTTGGTGGGGGAGGCGCCGGGCAAGCACGGTGCCCGGCTCTCGGGCGTGCCGTTCACGTCGCCGCGGATCCTCGACGGCTCGGGCCGGGCGGAGCCCAGCGCGACGATCGTGCACCGCGCCCTGGCCGAACTGGGCGTCGAACGGCAGGTCCTGCTGTGGAACGCGTCCGTCGTCTTCCGTGAGGACAACCGGGATCCCCTGGCCGACGCCCTCGACGCCTCCCGCGGGATCCTCGAGCTCGTCACCCGCGGCCGGACCGCCTACGCCCTCGGGCGCCACGCCGAGCGGGCGACCGGTGCGCCCTACGTGCGCCATCCCTCGATGGCCGGTGCACCGGGGTTCATCGCCGGGCTCCGGGTCGTCTTCGGCTCGCCCCCGGGAACCGACATCCGCGCCGCGTTGCGGGACCTCGAGCGAGCAGGCCGGCCAAGGCGGCCCCGACGGAGAGCGGGACGGTCGGGGAGTCCGGCCCGCCCTCAGGGTGCCGGCGGGGTGCTGTCGAGCGTGAGGTCGTCGTAGAGGCCGGGCCTCGGGTCCGGGAACAGGCCCCACTCCGCCCGGTCGCACCCGTTCAGCGTGGTGGCTGCGGCACCCCGTCCGCTGGCATCGCCGCCGCCCGCTCCGTCCCGTCCGATCCACCGGCGCCTGCGGGGTCGACACCGTCGGGTGGCGGATCGTGCAGCGGCATGCGGACACGGGCCACCACCACGTCCGTCCGGGTCCGCAGGGCGGCCGTGAGCACATGGTCCATCTGGTTGTGGAGGATCCGGTAGCGCAGGTGGCCGGGGACGACGACGGGGATGAGGACGACGATCTGGTGGTCGTCGTGCGCCCGGGTCTCGTCGATGAAGTCCACGATGGGCCGGACCACCGACGCGTACTCGGTGTGCAGGATCCGCAGCGGCACACCGGGGTCCCAGGCCGCCCATTCCCGTTCCAGCTCCCCGGCCCCGTCCCCGGTGTCGTCCCCCTGGTCGATGACCACGGAGAGCGCGATCACCTCCTGGCCGAGTGACAGTGCCTCGGAGATGGCCTGCCGGGTGAGATGGGAGACGTTGACGATCGGGACGATCACCAGGGTCGGTCGGCCCGACGGCCGGCCGGGCATCGTGCCGACGCCCATTTCCCGACCCGCCCGCAAGTAGTAGGCGTGGATGCGCCGGAAGAGGAACACGAAGGTCGGGACGGCCACCACCACGACCCACGCCCCTTCGAGGAACTTCGAGACGAGGAACACCAGGGTGGCCAGGGCGGTGATGACGGCGCCCACGCCGTTGACGGCGGCCCGGCGGTGCCAGCCGGGCGGCCTGGTCCGCCACCAGTGGACGACCAGTCCGCTCTGGCTGAGGGTGAAGCCGGTGAACACGCCGATGGCGAACAGCGGGATCATGGCGTTGGTGTTCCCGCGGACGGCGACGAGCAGCAGGGCCGACAGGCCGGAGAGCACCCAGATGCCGTTGCCGAAGACCTGACGGTCGTCGCGCAGCGAGAAGAGGTGGGGCAGGTAGTCGTCCCGGGCCAGCAGGCTGGCCAGGATGGGCAGCCCCCCGAAGGAGGTGTTGGCGGCCAGGGCCAGGACGACCGTGATGGTGAGCGAGATGACGTAGTAGGCCCAGTGTCGACCGATCGCCGTGGCCATGATCTGGCTGAGGACGGTCTGGCCCGAACGTGGCCCGATCTGCCAGCGCTTGGCCAGGACGGCCAGGCCCAGCAGCATGACCCCCAGGATCACCCCGAGCAGCAGCTCCGTGCGCTTGGCCCGGACCACCCGGGGCTCCTTGAACAGGGGCACCCCGTTGGCGATGGCCTCGACCCCGGTGAGCGCACTGCAGCCGGCGGAGAACGCCTTCAGGACCAGCAGGACGGTCACCGCCTGCAGGCCGTGGGTCGGCACCAGGGACCGGCCGGGTTGCGGGGCGTGGAGGGCCAGGGGATGGATGAGGCCGATGGCGATGACGGCCAGCAGGCCGACGATGAACAGCATGGTGGGGAGGAGGAACGCCCGGGCCGCCTCGCCCAGGCCGCGGAGGTTCAGGATGGTGATGACGGCCAGGATCCCCAGGCAGAGCGGTACGGTGCCCGGGGTCAGGCCGGGGAACGCCGAGGTCAGGGCCCCCACCCCGGCGGCGATCGAGACGGCGACGGTGAGCGTGTAGTCCACGATCAGCGCCGCCCCGGCCACCAGGCTGGCGCCGGCGCCCAGGTTGGCCCTCGATACCGCATAGGCCCCGCCGCCGCCCGGGTAGGCGTCGATGACCTGCCGGTAGGAGACGACCAGTATGGCCAGCAGCACGACGATGGACACGGTGATCGGGAGGACCAGGTGCAGGGCCCCGGCCCCGGCCAGTGCCAGCACCACGATGATCGCCTCGGGGCCGTAGGCCACCGAGGTCAGTGCGTCGAGCGACAGTGCCGAGAGCCCCTCGACGGGGGTGATCCGCTCCTTGGTGGTCTCACTCGTCCGGAGCGGCCTCCCGATCATCACGGTCCAGAGCGATCTCCCGGCGGCCACCGTCTCGTCCCGTCGATCCGTCACGCTGGCATCGTAGGGCCGGGGCGGCCCGCCCCCCGGATCAGCTCAGCAGCTCGGCGATGTCCGCGGCGGACATGGCGCCCGACCCGAAGTCCCCGGTGTCCATGACCGAGGCGATGAGCTCCGACTTCCTCGCCTTCAGGGCCATGACTTTCTCCTCCAGGGTGTCCTTGGCCACCAGCCGGTAGACCATGACCTTCCGGGTCTGGCCGATGCGGTGGATGCGGTCCACGGCCTGTGCCTCGGTGGCCGGGTTCCACCAGGGGTCGAGGAGAATGCAGTAGTCGGCCTCGGTCAGGTTGAGCCCGAACCCTCCGGCCTTCAGGCTGATGAGGAACACCGGGGCCGTGCCGTCCCGGAAGCGCGAGATTACGGCGCTCCGCTTCGTGGTGCTGCCGTCGAGGTAGCAGTGGTCGATCCCGGCCCGCTCGACCCGGCGGCGGGCCAGTTCGAGGAACCGGGTGAACTGGCTGAAGACGAGGACCCGGTGGCCGTCGCCCGCGATGTCCTCGATCATTTCCATCAGGGCGTCGAGCTTGGCCGACGGGACCTTCGTGTACCGCCCGTCGACCAGGGACATGTCGAGGCTGGCCTGGCGGAGCAGCGTGAGGGACCGGAAGATGGCCATGCGGTTCTGCTGCAGGTCCCCGAGCAGCCCGAGGATCTTCTGGCGCTCGCGCTGCAGGTAGGTCTGGTAGAGCTTCCGGTGCCGGGGGGAGAGCTCCAGTTCCATGACCTGCTCCTGCTTGTCCGGGAGGTCCCGCAGCACCTCCTCCTTCGTGCGGCGGAGGAGGAGGGGGCGGATGCGTCGGCGCAGTTGCCCGAGGCGGGCCGTGTCGCCCTTCTTCTCGATGGGCGTCCGGTAGTGCTCGGTGAAGCGATCGGCACTGGGGAAGAGCCCCGGTGCGGTGATGGAGAGGAGCGACCACAACTCAATGAGGTTGTTCTCGATCGGCGTCCCCGTCATGGCCACCTTGGTCGGGGCCGGGAGCAGCTTGGCGCACCGGTAGGCCTGGGAGGCCCGGTTCTTCGCGAATTGGGCCTCGTCGAGGAAGAGCCCGGCCCATCCGAGGGCGGCGTAGCCGTCGAACTCCAGGCGGAAGAGGGCGTAGGAGGTCACGACCACGTCGACCGCACCGGCCAGCTCGTCCAGGCCGACGCCCCGTCGGGCCGCGGTCTCCGTGACGGCCACCACCCGGAGGTCGGGGGCGAACTTGGCGCACTCGGACGCCCAGTTGCCCACGACGCTGGTCGGGGCCACCACCAGGTACGGGTCCCGGGACAGCCCCCGCTCGATGGTGTGGCACATGAGGGCCAGGGCCTGGACGGTCTTGCCCAGTCCCATGTCGTCGGCCAGCACGCCGCCCAGACCGTGTTCGTAGAGGTAGGCCAGCCAGTTGAACCCGGTCAGCTGGTACGGACGAAGCGTGGCCTCCAGCCCTCCGGGTACGGCGTGCTCGATCCGGTGACCGGCGTCGGCCAGGGACCGCACCGACTCCTCCCAGTCGCGGGCCTGGGCGCTCACCTCGCCGATGCTCCGGAGGTCGTCCCAGAGGCCGGCCTGGAACCGGCTGAGCCGGATGGCGCCCTCGGGGTCGTCCCCGAGGGCCCGGGCCTCGGCGATCAACGCGGCGAGCTGGCGGAGCTCCTCCCGGTCGAGGGAGAAGTACGCTCCCGAGGGCAGGATGAGGTGCGACCGTCCCTCGGCCAGGGCCACGAACAGGTCGGCGAAGGGGACGTCCTCGCCGTCGACCGTGACGGTCACCGACAGGTCGAACCAGTCCCGGTCGTCCGTCCGGGTGCCACCGAGCTGCACCAGGGGCGCTTCGAGCACCTCCCGGTAGTCGACGGGCTCGCCGTCGTGCTCGACCTCCACGCCCTCGACGTCTGCAACCTCCGGGAGCACCCGGGTGAGGAAGGTCACGGCCGGCATCCCCTCGAGGAGGACCGTGGCGGCCAGGCGCCGGCCGAAGAGGGTCTCCTCGAGCAGGTGCGGCACCGGTCCCACCACCGCCTCCAGTTCCCGGACGATGGCGTCCTCGCCCATCCGGTCGCCCCGTCCCTCGGAGACCCCCCACAGGGGATCCCGCCACCCGCGCCCCTCGGCGCCCCGGGACCACTCCAGCCCGAGCCGGTGGCCGGGGAGGTGGCGCATGGTGAGGACGATCCGGGCCTCGGGGGCCTCGGGGAGCTCGACCGAACGGTCGCTGGAGCGGATCTCGATCCGCTGGCGCAGTCTCGGGGTGTAGTCGTGGAGGAACCGGTCCTCGTCGCCGGCCGGCACGGCCAGCGGCTCCGACCGGAGGAGCTCCACCACGGTGTCGTCGAGCACCCGATCGAAGGGGGCCAGTCCGAGCCGGGCCTCGCCGGGCGGCCGGACACCGGGCTCCTCCCGCCAGGCCAGCCCGTGGGCGGGGTCCCCGATGAGGATCGCCGACGTGAGCGGGAGCTCGCCGGCCCCGATCGTGACCTGAGGCCGCACGGTGAGCCCGCCGTCGTGCCGCGTGGTGTCGAGGACCACCTGGGCCGGTCCGGTCCGGAGGTCGACGGGCGTGGCGGCGCGGCCGGACTCCACCAGGGGTAGGCCCGCGGCCGAGGCCTCGAGGAGCAGGTCCCAGACCCGTCGGCTGGTGACGGTCTGCAGCCACACCGGTTCGTCCGTCGAGGAGTAGTAGTACTGGCGGGGCGCGGCCAGCCGGCTCAGGGCCCGGAGCTCGAGGAGGATGGAGACCCGCGCCACGCTGGTGGGGTGGGCCTGCCAGCCGTAGGTCTGGTACTCGAGCCGTGACCACGAGGTCCCGGTCCGGACCCAATTGCCCGAACGGCTCCGGACCACCGGTCGGAGCCGGATCCCCAAGTCCGGGGCACCGGCGGTGGACGATCGGCCCGAGGTCCCGGCCACCTCGAATTGGAGCCCGAGCTCGCCGGGATCGGCGGAGGGCACCTCCCCGGTGCCGGTGGCCAGCAGGGCGCGGAGGGGCTCCTCCCAGGCCGGGACGCGGGGTGTCGGCACTGGGCGAAGCGTCCGGACCTGGGCGCCAGCCGGATCCTCCCCGTAGGCCGTGGCCAGCACGAGGGCCACGGCGTGCTTGCAGCAGACGGCGACCGGACAGGTGCAGTCCGAGTCGAATTCGACGATCCGGCCGGGCGGCGACCGGCGCACGGAGACGATGACCGAGTAGGGCTCGCGGGCCCCTCCCTGGACTCTGCCGATGAGGCTCGAACCGTCGTCCGACCACGTCCCGGCCCGTACCGCCCCCCGCCGCGCGTAGGCCCGGCCCCTGGTCAACGTCTGGGTCCCGGTGGCCCTGGCCAGGGCCTTCTCTTCCTCGGCCGTCAGCACGCCGCACTCCCTCGATGCCGGTCACCGCCGGTCGCCGAGGCTACCTCCCCGGGACCGTGCACCCGTCGCCGTCCCGTAGGGTCGGCACGTGACCCAGGACGCACCAGGGGGTACCGCCGAGCCCGGCGCCTTCACCGCCCACGGCCCGTGGGTGGTCGACCCGGCGGCCATGCGCTGGCGTCGGGGCGTCGACGCCCTGCGGGCCCGGGTGGCGGCCGGGGTCCCCGACCTGGTCCGCCGCCGACCTGTACCGCCGGTGCGTCCCGTCGTCCGGGCCGCCGTGCACCTCGGTCCGGCCGTGGCCCTGTGGGCCGTCCGGGAGCGGGGTACGCCGGACAGCCGCCGGGCCCTCTCCCACCGGCTCCGGGTGGCCTTCGCCCGGCTCGGGCCGACCTACGTGAAGCTGGGCCAGATCGTCTCGGCCGGTGAGGGCCTCTTCCCGCCCGAGCTGGTGGGGGAGTTCAGGCTGCTGCGGGACCGGGTCCCGGCCGAGCCCTTCGCCGTGGTGCGGCGCACCGTGGAGGAGGACCTGGGGGCGCCCCTCGGGCAGTTCTTCTCGTTCTTCGACGAGCGGCCCGTGGCTGCCGCCTCGATCGCCCAGGTCCACCGGGCCACCCTGCGCTCGGGGGCCGACGTGGTGGTGAAGGTCCAGCGCCGCACGGTGCGGGACCTGGTGACCGGGGACCTGGCCGCGCTGGCGTGGGCCGCACCCTTCCTGGTGGGGCGGATCCCCGTGGCCGCCCTGGCCAATCCGCCGGCCCTGGTGGAGCTGTTCGCCGAGACCGTGGCCGAGGAGCTCGACTTCCGCCTCGAGGCCCAGAACATGCTGGACATCGCCGCCGTGCTGTCCGAAGCCGGGCAGCACGCCCTGGTGGTGCCCCGGCCCCACCCTGACCTCGTCACCTCCCGGGTACTGGTCATGGAGCGCCTCGACGGGTTCGGGTGGAACGACCACGCGGCCATGCGGGCCGCCGGCATCGACACCGCCGCCGCCCTCCGGGCCGCCCTGCTCTCCTTCCTCGAGGGCTGCGTCATCTACGGGGTGTTCCACGGCGACCTGCACGGCGGCAACCTGCTGGTGCTGTCCGACGGCACGGTGGGCCTCCTCGACTTCGGCATCACCGGCCGCCTGGACGAGCGCCGCCGGCTGGCCTTCCTCCGCCTGCAGCTGGGGGTCACGGGCAACGACCTGGTGGCCCAGGTGGAGGCCCTGCGGGACCTCGGGGCGCTGCCGGTCGACACCGATCCCCGTCGGGTGATCGTCGATCTGGGGCTGGAGGGCCCGGTGGTGGACCCGACGACGCTGACCGCCGACGAGCTGCTGGTGGAGATGCGGGCCGTGACCTCGGCGTTGCTGGGTGCGGGGGCGAGGTTGCCCAAGGAGTTGATGCTGTTCGTGAAGGACCTGCTGTTCCTGAACGGGGCGCTGGCCACCATGGCGCCCGACGTGGACATCCTGGCTGAGATCACCGCGGTGGCCGCCTACTTCGCCCAGCGGCACGCCGGGGTGATCGCCCGCGACCTGGGCCCCGACGCCGTCGCCGCACCGGTGGACCTCGACGGCGTCCGGGCCGCCCTCGGTTACGGCCGCGAGGTGGACAACGTCTCGTACTCGGACCTGGTGGCCCGCCGGGAGCTCATCGCCCGACGGATGGCCGAGCACCGCCGGCGGGTGGGCCGGCACCGGTGGTGGCGGACCAAGTGGCGGACCGGGCGGCGGACCGGGCGGCGGACCGGGCGGCGGACCGGGCGGCCCCGCTGACCACCGTCGGGGCGGGGCATGGCCGGACGGTAACGTGCCGCCATGGACCCGGACCGCCTGCACTTCCTGTTCGGCAACGACATCGACCTGGCCACGTTCGATGTCGCCGACCCCGACGTCCGGGCCCTGCTGCTCGAGCGGTCGTTCCCCGGGTCGAGCGGGGCCGAGCTGGCGGGACGCCAGGTCGTGGCCGCGATGATCCTCGACGACAGGCCCCCGGAGGTGTGGCAGACGGTCCTGCGGCTGGTCGGTCTGGGGATCGGCCGTCACGAGGTCATCGACCAGATCGTCATGGCCTTCGCCGCCGTCCTGCGGGACTCGGTGTCCGAGGAAGCGCCGTGGGACCGCGCCGGCATGGTGGAGGCCCTCGACCGGCTCCCCTTCCCGTCGGCCCGCACCATCGCCGACACCATCGTCGGGGCGGTCCGGGAGCGCCAGGGGATCACGGCCGACGATCTCGACGAGCTGGTCTTCGAGCGACTGGGGACGAGCCCCGACGACAAGGTGGTGCGCGAACTGGTCGACCGCCTGACCGATGACCTGGTCGACGAGTTCGGACCACTGGCCTGGTTGGTCGACGACCGGACGGTCCATGTCGGCGACCTCACCGAGGGGATCGTGCTCACCCACGCGCTCACCGAGGTCGAGCGCGACCTGGGGATCGTGACGGTCTCCTTCGACCTGGCCGGGTTCCGCAGACGTGACGACCTCTCGCTGGCCGGCGGAGAGGAGATCGAGGTGTTCTCGGCGGAACCGGGTCACCTGGCCTGGAAGGGCCCCGACGGCTGGCTCGACGGGTTCGAAGCCGACGCGGTGCTGGCCGTCCGGATCGACGACGGCGGTATCGTGTCCCTCGACGCCGTAGCGGATACGCCGGTCGTCGACCGGGCCCTGGTGGACCGGTTGCGGGCGGTCTACGACCTCGAGGAGGGGGAACCGGGGCTGCCGGTGGCCGGGGAGGACCTGGTACTGGAACTGCTGGCCGGTGACCGTACGACGTTCGACGTCCCGACGGCACCGTTGTCGGTGCTGGCCGAGGCCGCCGGTCTCGAGGTCCGGCGGCACGAAGTTGCCCATGACCCCGCCGTGTGGCACCGGGGGCGCTCCATCGGTCGGATGATCCGACTGCACGGAGCGTTGGGTTGGGACGACGACCGGGTGTTGGAGCTCGTCCACGCCCTCGACGTGGCCGACGTGCTGGGCGGGGAGGACCCCGCCGCGGTGCCGGAGGTCGACCACCCGGTCGACGGGTCGGCGACCCGGGCCGTGCTCGCCGTCCTGCGCGACCAGGCGGCGCTGGGACTCTTCCTCGACGAGCTCTTGGAACACTCGGAGATCGATCCGGAGGACCGTCTCGAGGGGCTGATTGCCGCCTTCCGGCCCGTGGCCACCCGGTCGTGGGAGGTGGGCATCGTCCACCTCGTGGCCGCCCTGCTGGCCGAGCTCCGGTCCGACCTGGCCTCGGCCGAGTCCGAGCTCGAGCGGGCCCACCGGGCCGACGATTCCCTGTCCCTGGTGACCGACCGCCTGGCCTGGTACGCCTCGGACCGGGGCGATGCGGCACGGGCGGTCCGGCTGTGGCGGGAGCTGCCCCGGTCGGAGGCCGCCCAGCGGGACGCCGCCGAGGTCGAGTCGTTCGTGATCCGCGAACGAACGGACCTCGGTCGCAACGATCCGTGCTGGTGCGGCTCCGGACGCAAGTTCAAACAGTGCCATCTCGGCCGGGCCGGACTGCCGCCGCTCCCCGAACGGGTGGGCTGGCTGTGCCGCAAGTCGGTGGCCTACCTCGAACGGGGCGCGGCGGGGGCGCACGAGGACGTGATGGACGTGACCGCCGCCCGGGCCACCGGAACCGACGACGACGAGCTACACGAGGCGTTCGAGGACCCGATCGTCCTGGACCTGGTGCTGACCGAGGGGGGATGGTTCCGACGGTTCCTCCACGCCCGAGGTGCCCTCCTGCCGGAGGACGAGCAGCTGCTGGCGGCGTCGTGGACGCTGGTCGACCGGTCGGTGTTCGAGGTACTCGACGTCCGGCCGGGCCGGGGCGTCGACGTCCGCGACCTGCGCACCGGGGACACCGTCGCCGTGCGCGAGCGCACCTTCAGCCGGGAAACCCGGACCGGTGACCTCATCTGCGCCCGGCCGGTGCCCGACGGCGAGGGCCATCAGTTCATCGGTGGCGTGTTCACCGTGGCACCCGGGTACGAGCAGACCCTGCTCGACCTCCTGGACGACGGCGACCCCGTGGAGATCGCCCGGTGGGTGGCCGCGCTCCACCGGCCACCGGTTCTGCACACACGGGAGGGGGAGCCCATGGTGGAGTGCACGCTGGAGGTCGAGGTCGGCGACCCGGTAGCGGCCCGTCGGGTCCTCGACGCCACCTACCGGCGTGACGATGGTGACGCCGACGGTGACGGCGAGTGGGTGGAGCTCTTCGCGCTGCACGAGGACGAGGACATCCTGCGGGCCCGGCTCCGGCTCGAGGGCCCGGTGATCACGGTGACCACCTCCAGCGAGGCGAGGGCCGACCGGGTGCTCGACACCGTACGCTCGGCCCTGGCCGACGTCCGGGTGGTGCGCGACGAGCGGACGCCCATGGACCTGGCGACCATGGCCCGCCGTTACGAGGTGGAACAGGCCCTCTTCCCCGATCGCGCCGGTGCCGGAGGTGTCGACCCCGACGATCCCGAGGTGGCCCGGGTACTCGAGGCGCAGCGGGCACGGTACGAGGAGCGATGGTGCGACGAGTCGGTCCCGGCCCTGCACGGCCTGACACCGCGCCAGGCGGCCGAGGATCCCAGCCGGCGGGAGGAGCTCCTCCGCTTGCTGGCCGACTTCGACCGCTCCTACGAGCCCGACCGGAGGGGAATGCGTCCCGACCGGCTGCGGGAGCTCCTGGGTCTGTGAAGCGGTCGGGCTCGGCGGGCGGTCAGTCGCCGAGCCCGGGGATCGGTGGACGACGGGCCAGGGCCACGAGGGTGTGCTCGGTGAAATCGACGGCGTTGCGGACGAGGTTCCCCGTCTCGTTCGCTCCCAGGTGGATCGCACTCTCGGCGAAGAGGATGAGGCGGAACCCGGGTCCCCGGTAGCGCCGCGAGACCTCCTCGACCGGCCGCAGGGGGAGGATCATCGAACCGGTGACCAGGCCGCCCAGCCGGTCGCCCAACGAGCGCCGGTGCCGGCGGATCCCCGCCAGCTGGCCGGTGATGACGTCGACGATGTTGGCCAGCGCCTCCGAGCCGGGCTCGAAGTAGTGGGAGTGCTCCCGTACGGGCACCGACCCGGGGCTGTTGGTGGACAGCCAGGTCCCCCCGAAGCCCTCGGAGGCCGGGTCCGACCCGAGCAGGCCGAGCCCGGCCACGGCGTCCTCGGGGGCCCGCTCGACGAAGAACTGCCGCTGGGTGAGGTGGAGGTCCCGGACGTCGTCGACGGTCATCCCGGGGCTCCCGACCACCACCACGTTGGTGCACCGCAGTTCGTGGTCGGCCAGCGCCGAGCCCAGCACGATGGTCCCGAAGCTGTGGGCCACCACGGTGAGCGTCTGTCCGGCCCGCAGGGTCAGACTCTCCACGAAGTCGGTGAGGGACCGACCCCCCGACCGGGCCCGGTCGTCGCGGACGATCTCGGCCAGGACGGCTTCGCGGAGATCGGCCGGGTCGTCGTAGTCCTTCCAGAGGATGACCGTGGTGGAGGACGCCGACTCCCGGAGCGTGCGGGCCCAGACCAGCCAGTGCTCGCTGAGATCGCGGTCGTCGCCGACCCCCGGGACCAGCACGGCCACGTGGTCGTCGGTGGCCGGGTCGCCCAGGACCACGGTGTAGCGGCGGCGTTCGGGCTCGTAGTGGGCGAGCGTCCCGCCGCTCTCGAGCAGGGCTTCGAGCACGGCCTGGCGGGTGGCGTCGCCCCGGGCCAGGGCGGCGGCCAGGTCGGCGCGGGCCAACTCCTCCAGGGGGTCTGCGGTGGTCACGGGGGACAGCATGCCACGACGGTCTCCGCCGGCGAGGGCCCCTGGGACCCGCCCTCCGCCGTGCCCGGTGCGCCGTGCCCGGAGCTCAGTGCTCGGTGCGGAGGGCGACCGAGGCGTCGGGCTCGAGCACCCGGAAGCTGAAGCTCTCCTCCAGGTACAGCCGGACGAGGTCGGCATCGTGGTCCCGGTACCCGATGGCGATGTCCTGGCCGCTGTCCAGCACGAAGTCCCCGCCCCGCAAGCTGAGGACCACGCCCACGTCGACCCCGGGGGCCCAGACCAGTGGACCGCCGAGGATGGTCCGCAGGTGGTCGAGGAGGAGGTAGCCCCCGTGCTCGGTGGTCTCGATGATGGTGGAGTACACCGACGGACTGAGGGCCAGGCCGTAGGGACCGCCGATGCCCGACTGGCGCAGGACGTCGACGGCCTGGGCCACGGCGGTGGGGAACCGCTCCGGGTCGGTGCCCAGGGCCACGGGCTCGTGCGAGGTGTGCTCGGTGATGCCCCGGATCCCGGCCGCCACGTGACCGTGGAACACCGTCGAGTTCTCGGCCACGGCGATCTGGCGGACGGCCTCGTCCAGCCCGGCCAGGTCGATGTCCGTCGCCCCGCGGTCGACGTCGTCGAGCTCCACCCGGGGGACCCGGAACTCCGTGCGGAGCTCCAGCAGCGGGAGCACGCGGCGCTGGGCCGCCGTCACGCCTTCGGACGGACCGGGCACCGGCGTGATCCGCCCCAGGTCGGTGGCCGAGTGTGCCCAGCCGTGGGGACCGGCGAAGTCCACCACCTTGCGGGAGGCCAGGTACGTGGTGAGACGGGCCCGGGCGTCGTGCTCGATCGCCTCCCAGGCGGCATCGGTGATCGGCGCGAGCTCGCGGTGCAGGTGGTCCATCACTCCACTCCCTTCAGACTGCCGATCCCGAGCGACGGCCCGCGTTCGGCTCCGGTCGGTTCCCCGCCGCCGCCGCTGCTGCCGCTGCTGCCGGCCTCGACTTCGGCCTCGATCCCGGTGACGGGGCCGGTGGTGAACAGGTAGGTCCGCAGGTTCCGGTCGAGGGCCGGGTCGCGGCGGCGCAGCCACTCGAGCGTCATCGCCGCGTGCTCCTTCTCCTCGTCCCGGTTGTGGGCCAGGATCTCGGCCAGCTCGGGGTCCGAGGTGGCGGCCACCCGCTGGTCGTACCAGTCGACGGCCTCCAGCTCCTCGCACAGGGAGGTCACGGCCCGGTGATGGTCGATGATCGAGGCGTCGAGCAGCTCGGCCGCTTCGTGCAGTCCTTCACTCGCCATGGGCTGCTCCCTCGTTCGCCATCACGGAGAATCTACCCGTGTGGCACCAATTCTCAACCGGCCGTGCCCGGTCGGTCACCCTCCCGGTCGGGAGGTGTCGGGTCCGGTAGCGGTCCCACCGCGATGTCCCGGGCCTCGGCCAGGTCGGAGGGCAGCCCGATGAGCACCAGCTCGTCACCGGCCTCGAGCACGGTGTCGCCGTCGGGGACCACGAGGTCCCGGCGGCGCTGGATGGTCGTGACGATGATGCCGACCGGCAGGTCCGACCGGCGGAGCGGCCGGCCGACCAGGGCGGAGCCGGCGGCCACCGTGACCCGGTCGGTGGAGTCGTTCCCCGCCGCCACGGTCACCTGCTGCAGGCTGGCCAGCAGTCCCAGGCGGTATCCCCGGACCAGGTCCGACGTGGCGACCGTCCCGACCACGTGGCGTTCGCCGTCGAGGACCGGCACCCAGCGGCCGCCGGCGGTGAGGAGGGCGTCGAGGGCCACGTCGAGGTGGGCGGCGACGGCCACGGTCGGGGCCGCCACGTCGACGGCCGGGACCAGGCCGGCCGCGGTCCCGCCGGCGTCCCTCCGGAGGGCGTCGAGGGACACCGTCCCGGTGAACCGGCCTTCGGCGTCGACCACCGGGGCGCCGTCGGTGCCGGCCTCCTCCAGCAGGCGACAGGCCTCGGCCGGGACGGCCTCCTCGGTGAGGACCAGCCGGGGCGTGGCCATGGCCAGGCGCACGGGGACCCCGGCCAGGACGGGCATGCCCACCAGCAGCCGCTGGGCCGGGGCATCGGCCCGGCTGCGCAGCTGGCTGCGGTAGATGGTGACGTCCTCCCGGCGGACGATGAACCAGGCCAGGCCCACGGCGATCATGGCCGGGGCGAGGATCGAGAGGCTCCCGGTCATCTCGGCCACCATCAGCATGACGGCCAGGGGTGCCCGGGAGACCGACCCGAAGCAGCACATCATCCCGACGATGACGTAGGGCGCGGGATTGTGCCCCATGGCCGGCACGACCGGTTCGAACAGCCGCCACACCGAGGCCCCGACGAAGGCGCCGATGACGAGGCCGGGTCCGAAGATGCCGCCCGATCCTCCCGAGCCGATGGACAGGCCGGTGGCCACGATGCGGGCGAAGGGCAGGATGAGCACGACCCACAGGGGGAGGGTGAGCAGCCGCGGGCCCAGGCCGGCCTGCACCCAGCCGTAGCCGGTGCCCAGCACCTCGGGCACCGCCAGCGCCATGCAGCCCACCAGGACGCCGCCGATGGCCGGCTTCGACCAACCGGGCAGGTGGATCCGGGCGAACAGGTCGGAGATCCCGTAGAAGCCCGCGGCGTAGAGCAGCCCGACCAGGCCGCCCAGCACACCGATGAGGGCGAACCACAACAGCAGGGCCGGATCGGTGAAGTGGTAGGCCTGGTTGAAGCCGAAGATGGGGGTGAACCCCTCCACCGAGGCGAAGATGACGTAGCCGAGGATGGAGGCCACGAAGCTGGGCAGCAGGGCCTCGGCGTCGAAGTCGTCCCGGTACAGGATCTCGGTGGCCAGCACCGCCCCGCCCAACGGGGCGCCGAAGATGGCCCCGATGCCCGAGCCGATCCCGGTGACCACGGCGATGCGGGCGTCGGCCGGGCTGAGGTCCAGTTCCCGGGCCAGCAGCGAGGCGAAGCCCGCGCTGATCTGCCCGGTCGGGCCCTCCCGCCCTCCCGAGCCGCCGGAGCCGATGGTGAGGGCCGAGGCCACGATCTTGACGATGACGGCGCGGAAGCGGATGCCCCGTGGATTGTGGTGAACGGCCGAGATGGCGGCGTCGGTGCCGTGGCCCTCGGCCTCGGGAGCGAAGCGGAACACCAGGACGGCACCGAGGAGCGCGCCCAGGCCGACCACCAGGGGCAGGGCCCAGGGTCGGGTGAAGGTGGACGAGGCGGCGTGGCCACCCTCCCCCGTCGGGGTGGGCACGTGGTAGCCGGCCAGCACCCCCAGGAAGAAATGGGTGCTGAGGAGCAGTGCCTCATAGAAGACGATGGCCCCGACCCCGGCCATGGCCCCGATGAGCACGCCGAGGACCAGCCACTTCTGCAGGTAGGAGGCGCCCGACAGTCGGCGCGAGGCCCGGACGGTGACGGCCCGCCACGTGACCCGGCGGGAGGCGGCGGTAGAGGTCACGGGGTCACAGGTCCCATCCGGCCGACCAGTCCTGTTCGGGGACCTCGCCGGCCGCCTCGGCCAGCTGCTGCAGGGCGTCGACCAGGGCCGCCTGCTGCGCCGCGGGGATGCCGGCCAGCAGGGCGGCGATCTCGGCCCGGCGCCGCCCGGTGACCGTGTCGACCAGTCGGCGGCCCGCGGGGGAGAGCGTCAGGCGCACCAGACGGCGGTCGGTGGTGTCGTGCCGGCGCACCACCAGTCCCTTCCGGACCAGCCGGTCGCTCATGCGGGTGGCCGTGGGCGGCGCCACGTCCACGGCCTCGGCCAGGGCCGCCACGGTCTGGGGGCCCCGGGAGGCCAGCACCACCAGCGTCCGGTACTGGGTGAGGGTGACATCCTCGCCGATGCCCCCGAGTGACCGGGCGGCCACGGCCACCAGCACCCGGCTGGCCCCGAGCACGGCGTCCACCACGGCGTCCCGCCCGGCTCCGCCGCTCCTGCGTGTCATGTGCATGGGCTAATCATTGTAGGCGCTAATTACATGGCCACCCGGTGCCCGACGGGAGCCGGTTCGGGCGGTCCGCCGGACCCGGCCCGCGGCCGGGCCCCGGTCCCTGCTGCCGGGTTGCCGTGCACCGGGACGCCGACGGTAGATTCGCGTGCGGTGGATCTCCACCGGTTCGGAGGGGTCGGTCATGGGTGCAGCCCGAAGTGAAGGTCCGCTCCGACGGCGGGCGGCCCTCGTCCTGGTCGCCGCCCTGACCGGGCTACTGACACTCCCGGTCGTGCCGTCACCGGCGGGGGCCGCGCCCAGCCCGGAGTACTCGGTCCTCGACACCATCGCCGTCGGCAACCAGCCGACCGGCATGGCCGTCGATGATGCGACCCACGACGTCTACGTGTCCAACACCGGAGACGACACCGAATCCGAGATCGACGGATCCACCGACCAGGTGGTCGGCACCGTGCCGGTCCTGACCGTGCCGGGCGGCGTCAACGCGGTCCCCGGTGGTGTCGTGGCCGATCCGCTGACCGACCAGGTGTACATCTCCAGCGTCCGGGCACCGATCTACGACATGGACGGCTCGACCCTCGCACTGAACACGGGCTATTCGACGACCGCCACCCCGTGGGGGATGACCTTGAACCCGTCGACCCACCAGTTCTACGCGGAGACGCAGAACCTGACCATGCTCGTGCTCGACGAGACGTCGGGAGCGCTGCAGACGATCATCCCGCTGACCCCAAATCCTTATGAGAACCTTCTCAACTCGGAGGGAGGGATCGCCGTCGATCCGGACATCCAACGGGCCTACGCCGAGGAGAACGGAGTGCTCTACGTCATCGACACGGCGACGGACGCCGTCGTCGACACCTTGGTCATGCCGTTCGGACCCATCGGCGCGGCGGTGACGGTGGACCCCGCCGTGGGCAAGGTGTTCGTCGCCGCCGGGGCCGACATCTACGTCGTCAGCGAGTCGACGGACACCATCTCCGACACCATCGACGCCGGGTTCACCTTCGAGTCGATGGCCGTCGATTCGAGCACCGGCACGCTGTACGCCGCCGACCAGGGTGACAACGGCGCACCGTCGGGCCAGCTCGTCATCATCGACGACGACACCGACACCGTGACCCAGGACGTCGCGCTCCCCGGATCCCCGAACAGCGTCGTGGTGGATCCGGGTACCCACCTGGCCTACGTGAACATGGGGCTGCTGCCTGACATCGACGTGATCGGGGTCTCCCCGGCCTACGGCTCGGGGACGGTGTCGTTCTCGTCGTCGACGTACGTCGAACAGGCCGGGCAGACGGCCACCGTCTCCGTCGACCGGACGGGCAGCCTGACCCAGAGCGCCACCGTCCACTACGCCACGTCGGACGGGACCGCCGTGGCCGGTACGGACTACACGTCGGTCAGCGGGACGCTGACCTTCGCCGCGGGCGCGTCCGCCGCGAGCTTCACCGTGCGGACGACCCAGCACGGACCGTTCGATGCCGAGCCCTCGCTCACCCTGACCCTGTCGAACGCGTCGGGAGGTCTGCGGTTCCCCTCGACGGCGACGCTGTCGATCCTCGAGTCCGTACCGCCGGAGCTCACGGCGGACGCACCGCCGACCGCTCCGGTCATCAACCAGCCCTACTCGTACACCTACACCGCCACGGGAACGCCGGCTCCGACGTTCTCCGTGTCCTCGGGGTCGCTCCCGACCGGGCTCACCTTGGACGCCACGACCGGGGTGCTCGGTGGAACCCCGACGGTGGGTGGCCCCTTCACGTTCACCGTCGCCGCCTCCAACGGGAGCTACCTGACCTCCGGGTCGCCGTCCACCACCGTCACGGTGGACGTCCCACCCGTCCTCACCGACGACACGGTTCCACTGAACGGGGCGGTGGGTAGCCCCTACACCTTCGCCTTCGCCGCCACGGGCGTGCCCGCGCCGACGTTCTACGTGGCCAGCGGGTCGTTCCCCGCAGGCGTCGACGTCGAGAGCGACGGCACGCCGGGAAGCCAGGACATCCCGGCGGGCCCGGGGACGTTCACCTTCCAGATCGGGGCGACCAACGGCGTCGGTCCCGATGCGATCGGGCCCGAGACGACGGTCACCATCACGGGCGATCCCATCCAGCCCGACGCGCCGACCATCGGTACGGCCACCGCGGGGGACGGGCAGGCCTCGGTGGCCTTCACCCCACCGGCCTACGACGGGGACAGCCCGATCACCGGGTACACGGTCACCGCGGAGCCCGGCGGGGCCACGGCGGACGGGATCTCCAGCCCCATTACCGTGCCCGGCCTGACCGATGGCGTGCCCACCACGTTCACCGTGACCGCCACCAACGCCATCGGCACCTCGTTCGCCAGTGGGCCGTCGGTCGCGGTGACCCCGGATCCGCTCACGGCGGCTCCGGCCGTCTTCACCGTGGACAGCCCGCCGGCATCGATCCTTGGCGTCTCCTTCGGCGGCACGGCACAGACCGACGTATACACCTTCTCGGCGTCGGGGAATCCCGCGCCGACGTTCTCCCTGGCCCCCGGGGCACCGTCGTGGCTGTCCATCGACCCCACGACGGGGGACCTCTCGGGGCAGACCCCGTGGGGCGGATCGATCGAGACCTACTCGGTGGTGGCCACCAACACGGGAGGCTCGGAGACTGCCGGCCCCTTCACCCTCGGCGTCGCCGGCGACCCGAGCTGGGTGGCCAAGTCGCCGCCGTTGACGTTCGTGGCCGGCAGCCCGTATACGTACACCTTCGTCGCCGACGGGGACCCGCCGACCTACGGGCTGGAGCCGGGAGCCCCGGCCTGGCTTTCCATCGACCCGGACTCCGGGGTGTTGAGCGGCACCCCACCGGCGGGGACGACGACCTTCACCTTCACCGCGGATGTCGAGAGCGACGGCTCCACCCTGCCGACCCTGGCCTTCACGGTGGACGAGGCCGCGTCGACGGCCCCGACCGTCACCTCGGTCACCCCGGCGTCGGGGACGACGGCCGGTGGTACCGCGGTCACCGTGCACGGTGCGTACCTCACCGGGGCCACGGCCGTCGACTTCGGTATGGCCGCGGCGACGGTCACCAGTTGCACCGCCACCACCTGCGACGTCACGACGCCGGCCGGTACCGCCGGCGCGGTGGCCGTCTCCGTCACCACGCCGGACGGTACGTCGACGTCCACCCTCTCGGCGGCGGACACCTACACCTACGTCGCCCCGCCACCGCCCGAGCCCTACCATGCGGTCACCCCGGCCCGGATCTGCGACACCCGCAGCGGCCAGACCAAGGCGGCCTGTGCCGGGGCGACGACCCTCGGCCCCGACGGGACGGTCACCGTCACCGCGGCGGGCGCCGGCGGTGTGCCGGACACCGGGGCCACCGCCGTCGTGGTGAACGTCACCGTCGCCGACACCACGGCCAGGAGCCACCTCACCGTGTTCCCCGGCGGGGAGTCCGAGCCGACGGCCTCCAACCTCAACTGGGTGGCCGGCCAGACCGTCCCCAACCTCGTGACCGTGGCGCTGTCGGCCGCGGGCACGTTCGAGGCGGAGAACTACGCCGGCTCGGCCGACGTGATCGTCGACATCGAGGGCTACTACGCCGCGGGCGCCGCCGGTACCGGGCTCTACGACGCCCTGGCCGTGCCGGCCCGGATCTGCGACACCCGGCCGGGGAACCCCTCGGGCCTCTCGGGCACCGTCCTCACCCAGTGCCAGGGGCGCGCCCCGTCGCCGGGTGGCTCGCTGACCGTCGGCGTCGACGGCCTGGGCGGGGTACCGTCGACCGGCGTGGGGGCGGTCGTCCTCGACGTGACCGCGCTCGGCGCCGGCGCGACCGGGCACCTGACGGTCTACCCGGCGGGGTCCACCGCCCCGCTGGCCTCCGACGTCAACTTCACCGCGGGTATCGTGGTGCCCAACCGGGTGATCGTCCCGGTAGGGATGGGCGGGGTGGTCGACATCCTGTCGTCGGGCGGCGACCCCCAGATCCTGGTCGACGTGGCCGGCTGGTTCACCGACGGGTCGAACTCGTCGGCTGCGGGGACCGAGTTCACCCCGGCCTCGTCACCGACCCGGGTCTGCGACACCCGGACCGGCACCGGTACCCCCTGCACCGGGCACACCCCGGGCGCGCACTCGACCCTGGCCGTGACCGTGGCCGGCATCGACGGCATCCCGTCCGCCGGGATCACGGCCGTGGTGCTCAACCTCACGGCCACGGACACCACCGCCACGAGCCACCTGACCGTCTCGCCGGCCGGGGAGGGCGTCCCCATCGTCTCCGACCTCAACTGGACGGCAGGTCGCACCGTCCCGAACCTGGTGGTCGCCACCGTGGGCACGGGGGGACAGGTCGACGTGACGAACTACGCCGGATCAGCCGACGTGATCGTCGACGTCGTGGGTTGGTACAGCGGGGGCACCTGAGGGTGGTCCTCCGGCCACCACCGACCGGACGGCCGGGTCAGGTCGATGGCGTCGTGGGGGCCGGGGAGGCGCCCCGGTCCTTCCGGGCCTTGCGGACGCCCTTCACCAGCAGCTCCTCGTAGAGGGCGATGGGCAGGCGGGAGATGAGGTCGATGACCTTGGCGTCGGGTCCGATCAGGGCCCGGCGCCGGTCGGTCGTCACGGCCAGGAGGATCTGGCGGGCGGCCTTCTCCGGGCTGGTCATGGCGGCCTTTTCGAAGAGGGCCGCCCCTTCGTCCTCGCCGGCCAGGTCCATCATGTCGTCGGAGACCCGGGCGTTGCGGGCGATGTTGGTCTTGATGCCGCCGGGGTGGATCGTGGTGCACGACACCGGCGAACCGGCGATCTCCAGCTCCATGCGCAACGCGTCGGTGAAGCCCCGCACGGCGAACTTGGCCGCGTTGTAGGCCGACTGTGACGGCACACTGATGAGCCCGAAGACACTGGACAGGTTGACGATGTGACCCTCGCCGGCGGCCTCGAGGTGGGGCAGGAAGGCCTTGGTCCCGTACACCACGCCCCAGAAGTTGATGTTCATCAGCCACTCGAAGTCCTCGTAGGACACGGTGGCGATGTTGGCGGCCAGGGCCACACCGGCGTTGTTGATGACGAGGTTCACCTTGCCGTGGTCGGCGACGACGGTGTCGGCCCAGGCGTAGACGGCGTCCCGGTCCGCCACGTCGAGGACCTGGGAGGTGACCTTGGTGCCGTGGCCCTCGCAGAGGGCCACGGTCTCGGCCAGTCCGGCTTCGTCGATGTCGGCGAGGGCCAGGTGGCTGCCCCGCCGGGCCAGCTCACGGGCCAGGGCCCGTCCGATGCCGGAACCGGCCCCGGTGACTGCGGCGACTCGGCCGTCGAAGTGCTTCATGGTGGTGGGCTCCTCACGTCGTGGCGGTCGCGGCCGCCCGGGGTGCTGGGTTCGAGAATGCCATCGCGTCGTCGGCCACGCCACTCAACTTGAGGGCCCGGTAGTCGCGCAGGTAGCTCTGGTGGACCCGCCACGGGAAGGCCGACCCCTGCTTGGGCAGCCGGTCGGCGGCCCGGCGGACGTACCCGGAGGTGAGCCCCATGAGCGGCTCGGGGGACACCGTGGCGTCGTGGTTGACCGGTGTGCACTGGCGCAGTCCGAGGGTGCGGAGATGGTTGAGCAGGCGGCACACGTAGTCGCAGGTGAGGTCGCACTTGAGCGTCCACGAGGCGTTGGTGTAGCCGATGGCCACGGCCAGGTTGGGCACGTCCTCGAGCATCATGCCCTTGTAGACCAGCCGTTCCGACACGTCGACGGGCTCGCCGTCGACCGTGAGGTCGATGCCCCCGAGGAAGAGCATCTCGAGGCCGGTGGCCGTCACGACGATGTCGGCGTCGAGCCGGGTGCCCGAATCGAGGAGGAGTCCGGTCTCGGTGAAGGTGTCGATGGTGTCGGTGACGACCGAAGCCGTCCCCCGTCGGATGGCCCGGAACAAGTCGCCGTCGGGGACGATGCAGAACCGCTGGTCCCACGGGTCGTACCGGGGGGTGAAGTGGGTGTCGATGTCGTAGCCCGGCGGCAGCGCCCGCTCGAGTCGCTTGCGGATGAGCTTCTTGACCAGGGCCGGGCGCTTCCGGCTCAGCTGGTAGAAGGCCTGGGTGCCCAGGGCTTTCAGCCACCGGACCAGCGGGCCGGAGACCGAAGGGGGCAGCCACCGCCGGAGGGCGTCGGCTACGGGGTCGCGGGCCGGCAGCGAGCCGATGTAGGTGGGGGACCGCTGGAGCATGGTGACGTGGGCCGCCGTGGCGGCGAGCGACGGGACGAGGGTCACCGCGGTGGCCCCGCTGCCGATCACCACGATCCGCTTCCCCGTCGTGTCGAGGTCGGCCGGCCACGCCTGGGGGTGGACGACGGTGCCGGCGAACCGGTCGGTGCCGGCGAAGTGCGGCTCGTAGCCGTGGTCGTAGCGGTAGTACCCGGTGCAGGAAACGAGGAAATTGCAGGTGAGCTCGACGTCCTCGCCGGTGTCGGTGCGCTCGCCGGTCACATGCCAGCGGGCCTCGGCCGAGGACCAGGCGGCACCGAGGACCCGGTGATTGAGGCGGATGTGCCCGGCGACGCCGGTCTCGGTGGCCGCGGCACGGATGTAGTCGAGGATCGAGTCCCCGTCGGCGATGGCCTTCTCCCCGGTCCACGGGCGGAAGGAGTAGCCCAGGGTGAACATGTCCGAGTCGGAGCGGATGCCCGGGTAGCGGAAGAGGTCCCAGGTGCCGCCGATGGCGGCCCTGGACTCGAGGACGGCGTAGGACGCCCAGGGGCACGCGGCCTGGAGATGGTTGGCCGCCCCGACGCCCGACAGGCCGGCACCGACGATCAGGACGTCGACGTGCTCCGGGTCCACGGGCATTCAGGCCGCCGGCGAGGCGAGCTTGTCGACCAGGGTCCCGTGCTCCCCGAACAGCTCGATGCGCCACTGCTCGACCAGGGCGGTGGTGTCGCGGTCGTCGGGGTGGAAATCGGGACGGTCGTAGTCGCACAGCTGCTGCCAGATCTCCTTGCGGGCCACGGACGAGGACCGGAAGTTCCGCCAGCTGCCCCGGAGGTTCCCCTTCTCGAAGGTGGCCGGGTCACCCAGCAGGGACGAGATGATGTTGAGTGACATGCCCAGGACGAAGCCGTACCGGAGGACCTTCATCGTCCAGATGCGGGTCCGCTCGCTGCCGCCGACGGCCCGGTAGACATCGAAGGCCACGGCCTTGTGCTCGGACTCCTCCAGGGCGTGCCACACGAAGAGGTCCCGGACGGCGGGATCGCCGAACTCGGCCCGGGCGGCCGGGTCGGTGAGCAGTGACTCGGCCAGGGTGGCCGTGAAGTGCTCGAGGGCGGCCGTCTCGGCCAGGTTGGACATCGGGGTGAAGAGCCGCTCCCGCAGGTGCAGGCCCTTCTTCACGAATCGGGCGATGCGGTGGGTGGGATAGCCCAGCTCGTCGAGGCGGTCGTTGAAGGCCCGGTGCTCGCGGCCGTGCATGGCCTCCTGGCCGATGAAGCCGTTCACCTGGCGACGGAGCTCGGGATCGGTGATCTGGTCGCGGAAGTGGCGGACCGAGCGGACGAAGAAGTCCTCACCGTCGGGGAACACCGCCGACATGCAGGCGGTGAGATGGCTCAGCAGGAGATCGCCGTCGGCGGCGAAGTGCCGGGGCACGTCGTCGAACGATCCCTCGAAGGCCATGCGGCGGGTCGGCACCTTGCGGGGGCTGGTAGTGGTGGTGGCAGTCATGGGGCATCGTCTCCCGGGATCCGTGGCTCCTGGTCACTGTACAGAATATGAGACTTTTACTCAAGTCCTCAATTCGCTAGAGTGGGCGGTGATGCACGACAACCCGACCGGCGAGCCCGAACCCGCACCGGCCACCAAGGGGGCCCAGACCCGCCGGGCCGTCCTCGACGCGGCCATCACCCGCTTCGGGCGCGAGGGGTACCGGGCCACGTCGGTGGCCGACATCGCCCGGGACGCCGGGGTCGGCGGGACGGTGGCCTACGCCTACTTCCCCAACAAGGAGGCCCTGTTCATCGCCGCTGCCGACGAGGATGCCGCGGCCATCATCACCGAGGGGCTGGCCGCCGCGGTCAGCGAGCCCGACGTGTCGGCGTGGGGCAAGTCACTGTTCACCGCGCTGATCGCCGCCCTCGACTCCCACCCGCTGGCCCGTCGCCTGCTGGGCGGCCTCGAGCCCGAGGTGACGGGTCGGGTGCTCGGCATCCCGGCCCTCAACGAGATCCGCAAGGCCTTCGCCGAGCGGCTGGGTTCCGGGCAGCTGCAGGGGGAGGTGCGCCCGGAGATCGATCCGGTGACCATCGCCAACGGTGTGGTGGCCATCGTCCTGTCGCTGCTCATGTCGGTGGTGCAGCTGGGCGAGCCGGCGGCCGAGCTCGTCCGTGGGGACATCGACGCGGTGTTCGACGCGGCCATCGCCGTGCGGCCCCCGTCTCCCCGACGCCGGGCCGACGCGCCGGCCCGGCCGGCTCCCGGCCCCGGATCAGTCCCCGGACAGGGACCGACCCGCCGGTGATGGCCGGCGGGTCGGATCCCGGTGACGGGGCCGGACGGCGGGGTCCCGTCCGGCCGCAGTCCGTCAGTCCTGGTGGGTGCGCTGCTCGGCCTCGTGGGCCGTGGCCTCGGTGCGTGATGCCTCGGCGTCGGCCTCGTGCTTGGCCACGTCGCGCTCCGATGCCGCCTTGTCCTGTTGGGCACGGCCCTCCTCACGGAGCCGGTCGCGTCCGAGGACCGCTCCGACCGCCTCCTTGGCCTTGCCCTTGATGTCCTCCGTCACGCCGTGGACGGCGGCTTCCGGTCCGGTCTCCTGTGCCATGGGGGTCACTCCTTCGTTGTCGTATCGGGACAGTGGCCATCCGGCACGGATGGCCACCGGCGTACCCCCGGGGACCCCCCCTCGAACCCGCGGGCGCAGTGAGACCATGCCCGCCAACCCCCGGGTCCAAACGTAGGGCCGCCCGGCACACCTCATGCCGCCCGCTCCATGGTGGACGGGGACACCGGTGGCCGCGGGGGCACCGGTGGCGGCGGGGGTTGCGGTGGGGGTGGGCCCGGTCCGGGGCCCGTGGACCGTCCGATCTGGTCGAACAGGTGTACTGACCATGCCCGTCGGTCCGGCGGGGGAAACACCAGGCGGATGGCCTGGTCAGTTGAAGGCCCAGGCGGCCACCGGTGTGTCGCCCATGGTGCCGTTCCACAGCTTGGTGGCCGGGACGTCGCCCCCGGCCGCCGAGGCCACCATCAGCGGGAGGAGGTGCTCCTCGCGGGGGTGGGACGCCCGGCCCGAGGGGGCGTCGGCCCACCGGTCGAGGGCCGCCCGGCGGTGTGTGGCGTCGCCCGCGAGGGCGGTGTCGAGCCAGGCGTGGAACTCGGCCGAGGCCCGACCGGCGCCCTGGAGGCGACCGAGGTTGTGGTAGCTCATGCCGCTGCCCACGATGAGGACGCCCGACTCGCGGAGGGGCCGGAGCGCCTCGCCCAGCGCGGCGTGCTCCCCGGGGTCGAGCCCGGTCCGGAGCGACATGGCGACGACGGGGACGTCGGCTGCGGGGTACATGACCTTGAGCGGGATGAACACCCCGTGGTCCCAACCGTGCGCCGGGTCGACGACGGCACCGATCCCTGCGTCGGCGAGCAGGTCCCCCACCCTGGCGGCCAGCGCCGGGGCCCCCGGTGCGTCGTAGGTGAGCTGGTAGGTCTCGGCCGGAAAGCCGTAGTAGTCGTAGATGAGCGGCGGTCGCTCGCCCCCGCTGACCGTCACCACGTCGGCCTCCCAGTGGGCGCTCACCACGAGGAGCGCCGACGGGCGGGCCGGGAGCAGGGAGTCGACCGAGGCCAGGAACTCCTCCATCGGTCGGAACAGGTCGGCCATCGGCCCGTCCATGAAGAAGGCCGGGCCGCCCCCGTGGGGCAGGTAGAGCGAGGGCATGGTCGCGGCGGACGGCTCGGTGGTGGTCATGACGGTCCTCCCGTTCCCCCGCCCGGCCGGCCGGGTCCGGCTCGGAGCGGATCGTTGCATGTTCGACCCAGTGTACACATTGACTTGAACGTTCAAGTCACCGGGCTAGGCTGGTCGCGTGGAGGACACGCGGTGGCTCACGGACGAGGAGCTCGAGGCCTGGACGGTCCTGATCGCCGTCACCATGAAGCTCCCGGCCCGGCTCGACCGCCAGCTCCGCCGGGACGCCGGGATCAGCCATTTCGAGTACGGGATCCTGTCCGCCCTGTCCGAGGCGCCGGACCGGACACTGCGGATGTCGGAACTGGCCGGGATGTCCAACGGGACCCTGTCCCGCCTGTCCCACGCCGTCACGCGGCTCGAGTCCCGTCGGTGGGTGCGCCGGGCGCCCTGCCCGGACGACGGCCGGCTCACCGAGGCGACCCTCACCGACGAGGGGTGGCGGAAGGTCCTGGCCACCAGCCCGGGTCATGTGGCCGAGGCCCGGAGACTGGTGGTCGACGCGCTCAGCCCCGGGGAGTTGGCCGGGTTGGCTGCCATCGGACGACGGGTCCTCGACCGGGTCGACCCCGGTGGGGCTTGGCCACCGGCCCGGCCATCGGACTGAACAGCGGCCTGCACGGCGGACTGAACGCCGGCCCCCGGCCCCCGGCCTGACGGCTGGGCCGAGGAGGTGGTGGTCTGTATGATCTACGCCGTGCTCGGTGTGGGAATCGGGCTGGGGGGTCCGCCGTCGTCCAACGCCCTGATGGGGTCGGTCCCGGTCGCCCGGGCCGGGATGGGCTCGGCCTCCAACGACCTCCAGCGGGACTTCGGCGGTGCGGTGTTCCAGGCCGTGATGGGTACTCTGCTGGCCGTCCGCTACACCGCGTACTTCACCAAGGCCTTCGCCTGCTTCCGTCCCAGCAGGCCCAGCAGCTGTCCTCCCAGGCGGCGTCCACCATCAGCCAGTCCTTCACCGGGGCCGAACAGGTGGCCGAGCAGTTCCCCCAGGCCCAGAGCCAGCAGCTCGTGGCCGCGGCCAAGGAGGCGTTCGTCCACGGCAAGACGGGGCGCTGACCTTCGCCACGGTGGCCGCGGCGGTCGGCTTCGTGCTGGTGGTCGCGCTCTTCCCGAACAAGGAGGCCGAGCTGGCCACCTATGCCGCCGTGGCCGTCGGGGGCGGGGACCCGGACTGATCTCCATCAGGTTGGCCGGGCCGATCGGGCCGACCGGGCCGACGGGGCCGATCGGGCCGACCGGGCCGACCGGGCCGACCGGCGCGGCGGTAGGTTGGTCCCATGGACACACGTCACCTCGGCCCACTCTCCGTCCCGGCGATCGGCCTGGGTTGCATGGGCATGTCGGAGTTCTACGGGGCCGGTGACGACGAGGAGGCGACCGCCACGATCCACCGGGCCCTCGAGCTCGGCTGCACCTTCCTCGACACCGCCGACATGTACGGACCGTTCACCAACGAGCGTCTGGTGGGCCGGGCCATCGCCGGGCAGCGCGACGAGGTGGTGCTGGCCACCAAGTTCGGCAACGAGCGCCGGGAGGACGGCACCCGGGTCGGCATCAACGGCCGTCCCGAGTACGTGCTGGCGGCCTGCGACGCCTCGCTCCTCCGACTGGGCGTCGACGTCATCGACCTCTACTACCAGCACCGGGTGGACACCACGGTGCCCATCGAGGAGACGGTGGGTGCCATGGCCTCGCTGGTCGAAGCAGGCAAGGTCCGTCACCTGGGCCTGTCCGAGGCCTCGGCGCAGACCGTCCGACGGGCCGCCGCCGTCCACCCCATCGCCGCCCTGCAGACGGAGTACAGCCTCTTCACCCGGGACGTGGAGGAGGAGATCCTCCCCACCATCCGTGAGCTCGGGATCGGGTTCGTGGCCTACAGCCCGCTCGGGCGCGGGATGCTGACCGGCGCCTACCGCAGCGCCGCCGACCTGCCCGAGGGGGACTCCCGGGCCGGGCGGTTCCCCCGCTTCTCCGAGGAGAACTTCCGGAGCAACCTCCAGCTGGTGGACCGGGTGGTCGAGCTGGCCTCGACCAAGGACTGCACCCCCGGTCAGCTGGCCCTGGCCTGGGTGCTCGGCCGGGGCGGGGACATCGTGCCCATCCCCGGCACCAAGCGCCGCCGGTTCCTCGAGGAGAACCTGGCGGCGGCGGAGGTCGAGCTCACCGAGTCCGACGTGGCCTGGCTCGACGAGCACGTGGGACCGCCGGCCGGGGACCGGTACCCCGACATGAGCGGGGTCAACCGGTAGCCGGTCCGGTCCGTACCCTGCCGTCCTAGGGTGGCGACATGGAGACACGTGTACTCGGTCGCACCGGGATCAAGGTCAGTCCGCTCTGCCTGGGGGCGATGATGTTCGGGGCGTGGGGCAACCCCGACCACGACGACTCGGTCCGCATCATCCACCGGGCCCTCGACGCCGGGATCAATTTCGTCGACACCGCCGACATCTACTCCGACGGCGAGTCCGAGGTCATCGTGGGCAAGGCACTGGCCACGGTCGACCGGTCCCGGGTGGTGCTGGCCACCAAGGTGCACGTGCAGATGGGCGACGACCCCAACGCCCAGGGCAACTCCCGCCGGTGGATCACCGCCGAGGTGGAGCACAGCCTGAAGCGCCTGGGCACCGACTACCTCGACCTCTACCAGGTGCACCGTCCCGACGAGACCGTCGACGTCGACGAGACGCTGGGGGTACTGAGCGACCTGGTCCACGCCGGGAAGATCCGGGCCTTCGGGTCGTCGACGTTCCCGTCCGAGCAGATCGTCGAGGCCCAGTGGGTGGCCGAGCGCCGGGGCCGCGAGCGGTTCCGCACGGAGCAGCCGCCCTATTCCATCCTGGTGCGGGGGATCGAGCGTGACGTCCTGCCCGTCGCCCAGACCTACGGCATGGGGGTCCTCAGTTGGAGCCCGCTGGCCGGCGGCTGGTTGTCAGGGTCCTTCGGGGCGGGCAAGGCCAACGTCAGCCGCCGATCCGAGCGCCTCCCGGGCCGTTACGACCTCACGCTCCCGGCCAACCAGCGCAAGCTCGAGGTGGTCACTGAGCTGGCCGCGGTAGCCGAGGATGCCGGGATCAGCCTGATCGAGCTGGCCCTGGGCTTCGTACTCGAGCATCCGGCCGTCACGTCGGCCATCATCGGACCGCGTACCCTCGAGCAGCTCGAGTCGCAGCTGCCGGCGGCCGACCACCGGCTCGACCCCGCCGTCCTCGACCGCATCGACGAGCTGGTGGCCCCGGGCACCAACGTGAACCCGGAGGACGCCGGGTGGCACCCGTCGGTACTGGCCGACGCCTCCCAGCGCCGCCGACCGCGGCCCTGACCGACCCCGGTCGCGGTCGGGCCCCGACGACCACCAGGTAGGTCGCCGCGGTCCCGGTCCCGGACGCGGCCTCGACGTCGGAGCGGGTGGACCCCGCCGCCGCGGCGTACCCGTCGGAGGATCCCCGGACTTCTGGCCTGTGCCGTCCCGTCGGCGCCCCGGTCGACCCGGTCGACCCGGTCCGAATCGGCTGCCCGTTCGATCGCAACACCCTCGAGTGACGGCCCAACCGTGGTCCTTCCCGGCCGTCGGTGGTGACGATCCTCGCCGGGCCCCCGCACCGGGGGCACCGTCGGTCGGCCCCCTCCGACCGCGCGTGTCAGGTCTGGGCGGCGATGTCGGCCTTCGGACCGACGTAGTAGAGGGTGCCGCCACCGAAGCCGGATCCCCCGTAGGCGGCGTCGGGGACGGCCACCCCGTGGGCCACGGCCCAGGCGTCCACGGTCGACGCGGCCGCACCCCGGCCGCCGATCCCGCCGGTCCCGCCGGTGCGGCCTCCACCCCGGCCGCCGCTGAACCCGCCGCCCCGTCCTCCTCCGCCGAACCCTCCGCCGAACGCCCCACCGGTACGGCCGCCGGACCCGGTGAACCCGCCGAACCCCCCGAAGCCGGCGAACCCCCCGAACCCGGACACCAGCACGTACTGGATCCGGCCCTCGGCGGCCAGTTGTTCGAAATGGGCCAGCGTGGGTGCCGGCTCCTCGCCGGTGAACCCACCCATGGCCATGACCGGCTCGCCGGTGGCCAGGATGATGGGGGCGGCCGTGGTCGAGCCGCTCACCGCCACGATCCAGTCGGCCCCGTGCACGTGGTCGAGGAGGAACGACGTCATCCCGGGGGAGAGACCGGACGCCACGGTGGTGCCGGTCCCGGTACCTCCGTGGTTCTCCTCCTCGAACGACCGGTCGAGGGCGGCCAGGGCCCGTCGGGCGGCCGGTGAGTTGAGCAGTGCCGAGAGCCCGCCTCCGCCCCGACTCCCGCCCTGCTGGGCTGCCGGACCACCGGTCTGGTTGGTGGCGTCGGCCGGGTGCTGGACGGTGTAGAGGGCATAGGCCGTGGGTCCGGACAGCCCGGCCACCGCGGCGCAGAGCCCGCCGACCACCGCGACCGTCACGAACGCCCGACGGGGGACCCGGCCGGCCCCGAGGAGCACGGTGACGAGGAGCACGGCGCCCGCGACCCCGAGGACCCGGACCACGGTGGGGAGGTAGGGCACGTACTGCGGCGAGCGATCGAGCAGTTCGGCGGCCCACCAGGCGGTGGCCAGCACCCCGAGTGGCAGGACCCAGGCGAAGCGGCGCGACCGCCGGCCGAGCCGCCACAGCACCACCGAGCCGCCGCCGGCCAGGGCGGCCAGGGCCGGTGCGATCTCGACGGTGTAGTACGTGTGGAACGTCCCCTGGACCGAGCTCAGCACGACGATGGCGCAGAGGGCCCACGCGCCCCAGAACACCAGGCCGGCCCGGACCAGGTCGGTGCGGGGTGAGCGACGGGTGGCCCACAGACCGGCGACGAGCCCCAGCCCGGCCAGTGGGATGAACCAGCTGATCTGGGAGCCCAGGGCCGAGGCGAACATCCGGTCCCAGCCGGGCTGGCTGCCGAAGCGGGTGAGGCCGGCCACCGCCGTGGTCACCCGGTCCGGCGCCCCGGTGGTGGAGCCCCGGAAGGGGGTCGAGGTCCCGAGCAGCCGACCGAAGCCGTTGTAGCCGAAGATCAGGCTGAGCTCCGAATTGTCCCCGGAGCTGTCGATGTAGGGGCGGCTGCCGGCCGGCCACAGCTGGACGATCGCCACCCACCACGACGACGCCACCACCAGGGCGACGAGTCCCCAGACCAGTTGGACGAGCCGGCGGCCCAACCTGGGCGGTCCGAAGAGGAGGTAGGCCAGCAGAAAGGCCGGGAGGACCACGAAGGCCTCGAGCATCTTGGCCAGGAAGGCCATGCCCAGGAGGGCGCCGCACACGACGAGGCGCGAGGTGGCTGCCGTCTCCAGGGCCGACCACATCGCCCAGGCGGCCAGCACGAGGAACAGCGTCATGATCCCGTCGGGCTCGTTGGACCGGAAGATGGCCGTGGCCACCGGCGTGACGGCCAGTGCCGTGGCGGCCAGGACGGCAGCGACGTCGCCGGTCCACCGGCGGACCAGATGGAACACGACCATCACCGAGGCCGCGCCGGCCAGGGCCACGGGTGCCAGCATCGAGAGGCTGGAGAAGCCGAAGATGCGGCCCGAGAGCTCCATCACCCACAGCGAGGCCGGGGGCTTGTCGACGGTGATGAACGACGACCGGTCGAGCGACCCGAAGAACATGGCCTTCCAGCTCTCGGTGCCGCTCTTGACCGCGGCGGCGTAGAACGTGTTGGACATGCCGTTGGCCGTGAGGTCGTGGAGATAGAGCACGGCGGTGGCCACACCGATGACCACCATGGCCGGCGTGGACCACCACGGTCGGCCGCCCCGACGGAGCCAGCCGACCACGCCGCTGGCGGGGCCCGGACCGTCGGGGGCCGTCCGACCGTCGTCGCCCGGAGCGTCGTCGACCCCGGCGTCGTCATCGAGGGGCCCGTCGACCGCCGGGGCGGGTCCGTCCGGCTCGTCGAGCAGCTGTCCTGGTGATGCGTCCACGTCGTACCTCGGCCGCGCCGGCCGGTCGCCGGGGACGCCAACCCCGTGTCGGGTGCAGCGGGGTCCCGGCCGGGGCCCCGGGGGCGTGCCCAACGGGACGCCGATCCAACGTTATGCGACCGTGGGAGTTCCACGGTGTCGCCGGATCCCGCGGCGGGCCCCCGACCCGGGTGGGCCATGATGGGGGTGCCGGCGGTCTCCGGCACGGGGACCGGCACGGTGCGGCACCGAGGAGGACCCCCATGCCTGGACCGTTCGACACCCACGAGGTCGTGAACCAGAGCGCCCCGCTCGACGACTACGACGTCTTCGCCGCCGACGCCGCGCTGGGTGACGCCGTCGAGCGGGAGGGAGCGGGGTGGGCCCGGGTCGAGCTTGGCGAGCTCGGCCGGCGGGCAGGCTCCGCCGAGGCCCAGGAGCTCGGCCGCCAGGCCAACCGCTTCCGGCCCGAGCTGCGGACCCATGACCGGTTCGGCCACCGCACCGACGTCGTCGACTACCACCCGGCCTACCACGAACTGATGCGGACGGCCGTGGCCCACGGCCTCCATGCCGCCCCGTGGTCCGATCCCCGTCCGGGGGCCCACGTGGCCCGGGCGGCCAAGGTCGTCGTCTGGTACCAGGCCGAGGCCGGCCACGTCTGTCCGATCTCGATGACCTACTCGGTGGTGCCGGCCCTCCGTCACCAGCCCGACCTGGCCGCGGTGTGGGAGCCGCGCCTCACGTCCACCGTCTACGACCCGTCCGACCGCCCGGCCGTGGAGAAGTCCGGGGTGATCTGCGGCATGGCCCTCACCGAGAAGCAGGGGGGATCGGACGTCCGGGCCAACACCACGGTGGCGCTCCCGGTGGACGGGGCCGACGGGGAGTTCCTGCTGACCGGGCACAAGTGGTTCTGTTCGGCCCCCATGTCCGACGGGTTCCTCATGCTGGCCCAGGCGCCCGGTGGTCTCAGTTGCCTGTGGGTGCCCCGTTGGCAGCCGGACGGAGCGAGGAACCCGATCCGCATCCAACGCCTGAAGGACAAGCTGGGGGACCGGTCCAACGCTTCGGGCGAGATCGAGCTGGCGGGGACCTGGGCCCGACTGGTGGGTGAGGAGGGCCGCGGGGTACGGACGATCATCGAGATGGTCAACCACACCCGGCTCGACTGCGTGCTGGGCTCGACGGCCGTCCTGCGCCAGGGGGTGGCCCAGGCCACCTGGCACGCCGCCCGGCGTCAGGTCTTCGGCCGCCGGCTGGCCGACCAGCCCCTCATGGCCAACGTCCTGGCCGACCTGGCCCTCGAGTCCGAGGCGGCCACGGCGGCGGCACTGCGACTGGCCCGGGCCTACGACGCGCCGGCCGACGACATCGCCGAGGGTCACCTCCAGCGGCTGCTCACGCCGGTGGTCAAGTACTGGACCTGCAAGCGGGCCCCCCAGCACGCCGCCGAGGCCCTGGAGTGCCTCGGCGGGAACGGCTTCGTCGAGGAGTCGCCACTTCCCCGGTTGTTCCGCCAGAGCCCGGTGAACGGTGTGTGGGAGGGCTCGGGCAACGTGATCTGCCTCGACGTCCTGCGGGCGCTGACCCGCGAACCGGCCACCCTCGACGCCTACTGGGCCGAGGTGGCCGGGGCGGACGGCGGGGACGCCCGACTCGACCTGGCGGTCAAGGAGCTACGGACGGTCCTCGAGGAGCCGGGCGACCTGGAGGCCCGGGCCCGATCGGTGGTCGAGCGGCTGGCCCTGGTGTTCCAGGCCTCGCTCCTCGTCCGGTACGCCCCCGACGCCGTGGCTTCGGCCTTCTGCGGGTCGCGGTTGGGCGGGCGGGCCGGCGGGGCCTTCGGGACGCTGCCGGCCGGTACGGACACTGCCGCCGTACTGCGGCGCAGCGTTCCCTGGGCCGGCTGACGGTCGGCCCGATGGTCCGACTCCGGCCAGGCGGTCCGTGACAAGCTGAGAACCGCGGCCCACGGCGCCGCGGGGACCGGTTCGGGTTCGGCCGGTCCGGCCGGGACGAACAGGAGGTAGGCGGTGACGCACGTGCGATGGGTACGGATGCTCGGGGGGGTCGCCGTCGGCGCCCTGCTCCTGGCGGCCTGCAGTTCGGGCAGTTCGTCGTCGACGTCCTCGACCACCACGCCGCCGGCGACCTCGGCGACGGGGGCCACCACCACCACGTCGACCGGGAGCGGCGACACCGCGGCCCTGGCCGCCGTGTGGCCGTCGTGCTGCAAATCGGCCCTCGTGGCGATCGCCGGTCCGGCCACCTCGGTCGGCGACGCCGAGATCGCCATCGGCAAGGCGGGTGGGACCGGCTCCACGACCCAATTGGTGGCCGGCCTGGGGGAACTGGCCCAGGCGGCGGAGTCCGCCCAGCGGGACGTGGCCACGGCGGTCTCGACCCTGTCCACCGGTGACACCGGGTACACGGAGCTCACCGAGCTCGGGACCGCACTGGTCAACGTCGAGAACGCCGCCACCGCGGCACAGAGCTCGTGCTCCACCGCCAGCACCGCCTGCTACAACGACGTCCAGGAGGTGGTCGTCCAATTCAGGAGGTCAACCACCTACGAGTCGGAACTGAACGCCCTCGTCGGTCGGTGACACCCCGCTCGCCGCGGCCGGGGCGCAGGGCCGGGGCGCCGGGCCGGGCGCAGGGCCGGGCGCAGGGCCGGGCGCAGGGCCGGGCGCAGGGCCGGGCGCAGGGCCGGGCGCAGGGCTGTGGAGCGAGGCCGTGGCGCGAGGCCGTCGGACGTGCTCGGGGCCGCCAGAGCGGCGTAACCTTCCCCGCCCATGGCGACCGACACGCGTGATGGACCAGCGGCACGTCCCGCCCCGGCGGTCGTGGCCCTCGACGGGTACGAGCTCGTGGCCCTGGAGCCGGCCGACGCGCCCCAGGTCCTCGAGCTGGTAGGTCTGCGGGGGAACCGGTACCTGATCGACCTCGGGGCCAGTGAGCACGAGGTGGCCCGGCTGATCGCCGAGCTGACCCAGGCGCCCTGGTCCCTCCCCCTGGCGGTGCTCCACGGGGACCTGTGCGTGGGCATGGCCACCACGTCCCTGGCCAACCTGAAGAGCCTGAACGCCAGTCTGCTGGCGCTGTTCACCGACCCCCCGGCATCGGCCTCGGCCTTGGCGCTGTACGTGCGTCACGTGTTCTGGAACTTCCCCCTGCACCGCCTGCACGTGCAGATCCCCGTACTGGACCTGACCCGGGAGTACGTCGACCTCTACCGGTCGGTGGGCTTCGTCGAGGAGGGCCGGCTGGTCGACCACGCCGTGGTGGCCGGACAGTCCTTCGACGTGACGGCACTCGGCCTGCTCCGGTCCGACTTCGAGGCGTGGTGCCTGGTCAACGAGCCGCGCCTGGCCTTCGGATGACCGGCGGACCGGTCCCCGGACCGGCATCGCCGGCCGGCCCGAACCTGCTGTCGGCACTGGCGTCGTCGGCGCCGTCGGCGGCTCCCGGCCCCCCGGCGCCCCCGCAGCGCACCGAGGGCACCTTGGTGAGCCTGGAGCTTCCGGGGCCCTCGACCCTCGACGACCTGACCCGACTCGACTGGCTGCGGTGGCAACGCCCGGAGATGGGCGGTTGGTCCCGCCGCCAGCCGCCGATGGCCCCGTGGGCCACCCAGCTGTTCCGATCCAACGTCTCCGGCCGTGTGGTCGGCGTGCTCGACGCCTTCGCCCTGTCGGGTTACCCGGGCGTGGTGAACGTCAGCATCTTCACGGACACGGCCGTCGCCTCACCCGGAGTGGCCATCGACGCCTACGGGCTGTTCGTGGGGATGCTCTTCGACCGCGGGATCCGGCTCGTCCACCATGAGGTCCTCGAGTTCAACCGTCCCATCCTGCGGATCCTGCGGGGGATCCACGTGGAGCCGAGCGCCCGGTACCGGGAGCACGCCTACGTCGCCGGCCGGTTCTGGGACGTCCTCCTCTTCTCCTTCGACCGTGACCACCTGCAGGGTGTCCTGCACCAGTTCCGGCACCGCCGCGTGGCCAGACCACCGAAGGTGCACCGGGCGGTGGCCACGCCGATGCCCATCGAGGAGATCCCGCTGTGGCAGTGAGACCGAGTACCCGAACAACGACGGAAGGATTCCGATGACCGACGACAGCACCACGCACCCCGGGGCGACCCGGCACGCCCGCAGCCGCCGCCAATTGCTGACCCTGGCCGGGGCCGGCGCCGCCGCCGGCACGGCGGCCCTGGTCCTCGGCACGGCCTCCCAGGCCGGGGCGGCCGACGGCGGTGCCGTC
>Ga0302283_1000235_pt1 | contig 42637 bp, 31 predicted proteins | sample III_Fen_E1_4_FD_198770 | JGI IMG/M metagenome (GOLD analysis project Ga0302283, IMG submission 198770) | Peat permafrost microbial communities from Stordalen Mire near Abisko, Sweden - III_Fen_E1_4 | ecosystem: Environmental > Terrestrial > Soil > Wetlands > Permafrost | place: Sweden: Abisko... | reverse complement strand
CTCCCCTCCGCGGCGCCAACCGCGCCGAAGGGTGCGATGAACAGGAGCTTGGTCCACAGCGCCCGCTCGATGTCGTCGGTCACCTGCGCGCGCACGCCGGAGGCGCCGAGGGCTGCCGCGCAAGAGGCCACGGCCTCCCCCTGCTCGGCACATCGCGCACCGATCACCACCCCGGGCCGCGCCCCGACCCACTGGATCTCCCCCGGGCTCCGGGCCCAGCTCAGCACGGTGCAGACCGCGCCCGCGACGGGTGCCTGGCCGAGCACCGAGGCGAGCTGCGCCGAGGCCTCGACCCCGTTCTGCAGCGGGACCACCAGCGTGCCGCGCCGGAGCAGGGGGCCGAGCTCGGCCGCGACGCCGGGCACCTGCCACGTCTTCACCGTGACCAGCACGAAGTCGACCTGACCGAGCGCGGCCACGTCGTCGGAGGCCCGGGCGATGGGCACCTCGTGCTCGACACTCGGGCCGTGGATCCGCAGACCGTGCGCCCGGATCGCGGCGAGCGTCGCGCCGCGCGCGAGGACGCGGACGTCGTGGCCGGCCCGCGCCAGCAGCGCCGCGAGGAGCCCGCCGACGCCCCCGGCTCCGACCACCGCAAAGCTCGCCGTCACCGGCTCTCCCCGGGGCGGACGGCGGGCCCGTGGCGGTGCGCGCTCCGCCCGGACGCCAGCTCCACGGCGTGGACGAGGGTGGGCGCGAGGAGCTGCTCGACGCCGAGGCGCACCGCCTTGAGGCTGCCCGGCAGCGCGGCGACGACGCGCCCCCGGACCACCCCGGCCGCGGCCCGCGAGAGGATGGCGTTGGGCCCGATCTGCTCCCACGAGAGGCGGCGGAAGGCCTCGCCGAAGCCGTCGAGGGTCTTGTCGAAGAGCGGCGCGAGCACCTCGATGGTGCGATCGCGCGGGGCGATGCCGGTCCCCCCGGTGATCACCACGGCGCCCGCGTCGCCGGCGCAGCGCTCGAGGACGGCCGCGCGGATCGCGTCGTCGTCCTCGCGGACGATCGCGTGCGAGGCCACCTCGAAGCCGGCGACGGCGAGCAGCTCGCCGAGCAGGCGTCCGCCCTCGTCGTCGGCGGGGGTGCGGGTGTCGCTGAGGGTCAGGGTGGCGACGCGGAGAGGAGGAGGGCTCACGCGGGAGATCTACGCCGAGCGGCTCCCGCTGGCGACGGCGTCGAGGATGAGCTCGCGGTGAGGCATGCGCAGGGCCTGCTCGAGCCGCTCGCGCGAGAAATCGAAGCGGCCGATCGAGAGCGGGCGCTCCGGGTAGATCACCCGCAAACGGATGTCCGGCCGGGGACGGAGCGGCCCCTCGGTGGCGAACATGGTGCGCGCCACGGCCCCCCCGGCAAAGGGGGTGACCACCGTGATGTCGAGGGCGCCCCGAGCGACCAGGGCGTCGAGGAGCGTGTTGTCCGCGAGGGCCCCGTCGAGGTGGACCGCGCCGTCGAGCCGCGTCAGGCCCGCATGGAGCACCGGGAGGTAGCAGCTCGCGAGGAGCACCTCGTGGAGGTCGCCGCGATCGCGGTTGGAGTGGATCACCAGGGGCTCGCGGCGCGGCGCCCCACCGCGAGAGCGCCCGAGGCGCGCGAGGCGCTCGTCGAGGAGGCGATGGACGTAGGCTCCGGCGTGGGTGGTGGCCACCAGCAGCTCGGCTTCGGTGCCCTGGAGCCGCCCCTCCGGCAGGTAGCGCTCCAGGGTCTCGCGGAGGATGCGGCCCATGCCGAAGACGCTGCGCTCGGTCGCCAGATAACGCGTCGACACGATGGGCGAGCCCGCGAGATCCCGGGCCATGTCGGGCCCGCTCGCGGCGAGGCCGGCGACGGTGATGGCGCCGCACAGGGACCCCGAGGAGGCGCCGGCGACGACGTCGAAGCGCTCGCCCGCTGCGGCGAGGCGGGCCATCACCGCGAACTGAAACGCGGCCCGACAGGCGCAGCCGGGCAGAGAGAGCGCGCGCATGGACCGGGCCCCGGACGTCAACACGGGCGGGCGGCAGGGGTCGGACCGTCGCGGAATGCCCGACGATTTTCCCCGGGAGAAACGTCGGGGAACGCTCCCGGGCGCTCCCCAGGATGGACCCCGGGCGGACGGCCAGGGGAAGCGCCCGATCGCGTTATCGCCCGCACGGCCCCGTGCATCCTGCTAGAACGACCGCGCCGTGACCCCCTCCCCTGCCAGGACACTGCCTTGAGCCCGCTGATCCCGTACTTTCCCGACGACTGGAAGGAGCTCCCGCTCCGCTTCCTCACGCACATCCCCCTCCTCGACCGCGTCTTCGACGATCCGCAGCACCCGCCGTCGCTCAAGCTGTTCGGCACGCTCGTGGCGTTCGGCGTGTACCTCGGCTCGGTCGTGGCGATGCGCCACGGCCGCGAGCGCGGGATCGACGAGAAGAAGCTCTCGGAGTTCATCTTCTGGGTGGTGGGGCTGGGCTTCGTCGGCGGGCACATGCTGGACGCGGTCTTCTACCACCCGCACACCCTGGCGCGGGATCCGCTCTACCTGTTCAAGCTCTGGGACGGCCTCTCCAGCTACGGCGGCTTCACCGGCGCGGTGATCGGCGCGCTGGCCTGGCGGCACAGCCGCAAGCTGCCGGTGCTGCCCATGGTCGAGGTGATCAACAGCGCGTTCCCGCTGGCGTGGGTCTTCGGCCGCATGGGCTGCAGCTCGGTCCACGATCACCCCGGGCACCTCTCGGATCTGTGGTTCGCGGTGCGGTGGCCGATGCCCAACGGCGGGGTCACCGGGCGCTTCGATCTCGGCCTGATCGAGATGGTGCTCACCATCCCGCTGGCCGTCTCCTTCCTCTGGCTCTGGCACCGCAAGCCGCAGCGGCCGCTCGGCTTCTACACCGGCTGGATGTGCATCGCCTACGCGCCGGTGCGGTTCGTCCTCGACTTCCTCCGCGAGCCGGAGGGCCCTGGCTCGCTGGGCGGCGATCCGCGCTACGCCGGTCTGACGCCGGCGCAGTGGGCCTGCTTCGCGCTGCTCGCGGTCGGCATCGGGTTCCTGCGCTTCGCCTACGGGCCGCAGGCCGCCACCCCGCCCGCGCCCGAAGGAGGCGACGAGGAAGAGGACGAGGAGGAGGCGCCGGCCCCCCGGGCCAAGCGAAGCCGAGCGCGTGCCTCGACCCCCAAGTCCCCATCGAGCGAAGGCTAGAAGCGATGGAAAACGCTCTGGACGACGCGGTGCTCGTGATCGCCGCGCGATCCCGACGCCACGTGCCGATGGAGCGACTGAGGATGTACACGTTCAATGGCAGCCGATCGGACGGCCGCCGCAACACAGATCGAGTGAGCCGTCCCCTTGACGGCGGATGGGGGCCAGATATCGTGGCGAGAGCAGGACGTGGGGGTTCGAGCCACCACGTTTGTCTCCCCGGGTCTAGGCCTCGGGGGCACGTCCGAGATCGCCTCGGTCGCTGTTGGGTTGAGCGAGACCGCACAGTGCGGGCTCGTATCGGGATCAAAACTCGTCTCGTTCGTGAGGGCGCCCCGACGGAACTGAAGTCGATCGCGCGCAGATTTTTCGATGGCTGAAGATTCGCGTAAGTTGTTCGTGGCAGGATTGCCGGATTCCATCTCCGAAGACGTTCTTCGACAGCTGTTCGAGGCGACCGGCGGCAACGTCGTCGAAGTGAGCCTCCCCAAGGACCGCGCGACCGGAAGGCCGCGCGGGTTCGGGTTCGTGACGCTGGCGACCATGGAGGAAGCCAACGCCGCGCGCGAGTCCCTCGACGGCTCGTTCCAGGGCGGCAAGTCGATCTCGGTGCGGCCTTTCCAGGCCGAGCCGCCTCGACGCGAGGCCGGAGCGCTGGGCGTCGGCCCTCGCTTGCCCGGCGGACCGCCCAGCGCGGGTGGGGCGGGCGGTTACATGGGCGGCGCAGGGGGGCCCGGGCTGGCCGCAGCCCCTGATCGCACGCTCTACGTGGGCAACCTCCCCTACGATGCCACGCAGGAAGAGGTCGAGGTCCTCATCACGGGCACGGGCGCCGGTCCGGTCGTGCGCGTCCATCTCCCGATGGATCCCGACGGCCGCAAGCGTGGCTTCGGCTTCGTGACCATGTCCAGCGCCGACACGGCGAAGGCAGCGATCGAGGCCCTCCGTGGCGCCGACATCCGCGGCCGTCGTCTGGTCGTCAACCTGGCGCACCCCAAGGGCGAGCGCCCGGCCGGCGGCGATCGTCCTGCCTCCAGCTATGCAGGCGGCGGCTACCAGGGCGGCGGCGGCGGTGGCGGCTACGCCGGTGGTGGCGGTGGCGGCTACGCCGGTGGCGGCGGTGGCGGCTACGCGGGCGGCGGCGGTGGCGGCGGCGGTTACCCGCCTCCTGCGCCTCCCCCCGCGGGACGCAAGACCTTCGACGATCGCCGTCGCAAGGGCCACGACGGCGAGGGTCCTCCCGCTGGCGCCCCCGGTGCCGCTGGCGGCGCCAAGCGCCAGGGCAACAAGGACTGGAGCCGCAACCGCGACGACGACTACGAGGACTGAGGGGTCTCGGTAGGGGCTCCGCCCCGCCGTCGAGGTGGGGGCTCCGCCCCCAACCCCCCCCGCGGATTGCCATCGCTCCCGTATTTCGGTAGGGGCCTTGCTCCCAAACGCTCGGCTGAAGGGTCCGGTCCCATGGTGGACGGCGATCCTCGGCCTTGACATTGCTCTCGATTTCCGTACGTTTGCCCGCCCTCTCGGAGATTCGTCATGCGCGACATCATCAAAATGACGTGTGGAAACTGCAGCCGCGCGAACTATCACACGACCAAGAACAAGCGGACGATGACGGAGAAGTTCGTCATCAAGAAGTTCTGCCCCTCGTGCCGGAAGCATTTCGAGCACAAGGAAGGCAAGATTTCGAAGGGTTGATCCCTGCTCCCGCGCCACGCCGGAGGCATCCGCTGGTGGCGTGGTCGGAGCATGCTTCGCCCCCTCTGCGGTCTGCATGATTCGCGGGTTCATCGGAGAGCGCCCTCGGGCGCTCTCCAGGATGAGCTGCGGTAACGGCAGAAGCGTGCTAGGACGAAGCGAGCATTCGAGCTGGGAGATGCCTGACGGCGCTTCCAGACAATTGCCGGGGTGTGCCCGGCTCCCATCAAGCGGACGGCCCCGAGGCGCTCAGGATCGCGATGTCGCGACCGGTGCGGGGCTCTCTTCGGGAGCCGTCGTGCCGCTACGGCCCAGCTTCATCCGGGAGGACGTCCAGGTGCGTCCCCCGACAACTCACCACCCACGGCGAGGGCACGGAGCAACGCGATGATCTTCGACTGGCTCTACGGCCTGTTCTCGAACGATCTCGCGATCGATCTCGGCACCGCCACGACGTTGATCTACGTCAAGGGCAAGGGCATCGTTTCCTGCGAGCCCTCGGTGGTGGCCGTCCAGCGCGACTCGCGAGGCGGGAAGAAGGTGCTCGCCGTCGGCCGCGAAGCCAAGGAGATGCTCGGCCGCACGCCAGGCAACATCCAGGCGGTGCGCCCCCTGCGCGACGGCGTGATCGCCGACTTCGAGATCACCGAGGCGATGCTCCGCTACTTCATCGCCCGCGCCCACAACCGGCGCACGCTGGTGAAGCCGCGCATCATCATCTGCGTCCCCTTCGGCATCACCGAGGTCGAGAAGCGCGCCGTCAAGGAAAGCGCCGAGGGCGCGGGCGCGCGCGAGGTGTACCTGATCGAGGAGCCGATGGCGGCCGCGATCGGCGCCGGCCTGCCCATCACCGAGCCCTCCGGCAACATGGTCGTCGACATCGGCGGCGGCACCACCGAGGTCGCGGTCATCTCCCTCGCCGGCATCGTCTACTCGCAGAGCGTGCGCGTCGGCGGCGACAAGATGGACGAGTCGATCATGGCGTACATGAAGCGCAAGTACAACATGGCCATCGGCGAGCAGACGGCCGAGCGCATCAAGATCACCATCGGCAACGCCTACCCGCTCGAGCAGCAGCTCACCATGGAGGTCAAGGGCCGCGACATGGTCGCCGGCATCCCCAAGACCGTGGTGGTCAACTCGGACGAGATCCGCGACGCGCTCAACGAGCCGACCAACGCCATCGTCGAGGCCGTGCTGATCGCCCTCGAGCGCACCCCGCCGGAGCTCGCCGCCGACATCGTCGACAAGGGCATCGTCCTCACCGGCGGCGGCTCGCTGTTGAAGAACCTCGACGTGCTCCTGCGCGAGGAGACCGGGCTCCCGGTGATGGTCTGCGACGATCCCATCAGCGCGGTCGTGCTCGGGAGCGGCAAGGCCCTCGACCACCTCGAGCTGCTCAAGGAAGTCACCATCAGCTAGTGACGATGGGGGCTCCGCTCGGCGCAGCGCCGAGCTCTGCCCCCAAACCCCCGCGTCTCGATCGGGGGCGTAGCGCCGTTCAGGTTGACGGGCGGCCTCATGCGGGCCAAAACGGGCGCTCGCGCGGTTGGGCCCCTGTCCGGGGCGCCCCCTGCGCGTGGGCCCCGCCGTGAACCTGAGACGCTACCGCGATCTTGCCATCGTCCTGCTCGCGCTGTTGGTGCCGTTCTGGTTCCTCCGGGCGAGCATGCGCGACCCGAGCAAGCAGAGCACCGGGCCGGACGGGGTTATCATGCGCATCGCCGCGCCCATCCAGTACGCGGCGGCGACGCTGGCGCGCGGGCTGTCCAACCTCTGGGGCGACTACATCTACCTGGTCGACGTCAAGGAGGACAACCGCAGCCTCGCCTCGCAGAACGCTCGCCTGCGCGAGCGCGTCCACAAGCTCGAGGCGCTCGAGGACGACAACCGCCGGCTCCGCCGCCTCCTCGAGCTCCGCCAGGGTCTGCGCGCCGACGTGGTGAGCGCGCAGGTCATCAGCAAGGACACCAGCGAGTTCTTCAAGGTCGCCCGGGTCTCGCTCGACCGCGACGCGCGCGACATCGGGCCCAACCTGCCGGTGCTGTCGCAGGACGGCGTCGTCGGCACCACGCTGAAGAGCTCCAAGGACACCGTCGACGTGCGCCTCGTCGTGGACGCCGGCAGCGGCGTCGACGTCATCGTCCAGCGCACCGGCGCCCGCGGCTTCGTGCGCGGCGCCGGTGACGAGAAGTACGCCTGCAAGGTCCAGTACATGGAGCGCACCGACGAGGTCGAGGTGGGCGATCTGCTGGTCACCAGCGGCGTCGGTCGCCGCTTCCCCAAGGGCATCCCGGTCGCCACCGTCACCCAGGTGGTGAAGCGCGACTTCGGCCTCTACCAGGAGGTCTTCGCGGCGCCGACGGTCGACTTCTCCCGCCTCGAGGAGGTGCTGATCGTCATCAGCCCTCCGCTCGATGACACCCTGGGCGCGCGCGAGACCGGCGGCACCCCCGGCGCCGCGCCGAGGAAATAGGGCCAGCGTGCGCAACACCGCCTTCCTCGCCCTCGGCGTCGCGCTCCTCGTGATGCAGGGCAACCTCTACCGCCTCGTCGGCAGGTTCCACGTCACCGGCGCCATGCCGAGCCTCCTGCTCCCGCTCGTGGTGTTCATGGGCGTGCACGAGTACTCCATGGCCCGGGGCGCGGCGCTGGCGTTCACCCTGGGCTACCTGCTCGACGTGTTCACCGGGGCGCCGGTGGGGCTGTTCACCTTCATCACGGTGGCGACGTTCATCGTCTCGCGCGCGGCCGGCGTGCGCCTCGCCGCGCAGACCCTGATCACCAAGGTCGCCCTGGCGCTGGTCTTCGCGCTGGTGCAGGGCATCCTCATCGTGGTGCTCACCGCCATCTTCGGCAACGACGCGGCCCGCCCGCGGGCGCTGGCGTTCCTCGTCCTCCCGCACGCGGTGGCCACCGCGCTGTGCGCGCCCTTCGTCTTCAGCCTCGCCGAGCGGCTCCACTCGGCGACCATCACCGTGCCCGGCGCCTCGGGCGCGGACGGGGGGCAGCGGTGAGCCTCGCCGGCTGGTCGGGCGGGATCCGGCTCGCGGGGGAGCGCGGGCGCTCCGACACCGGCGAGTTCAAGCGGCGCTTCCGCTGGATCGGCCTGGGGATGGTGGTGCTCTTCCTCGGCATCGTGGTCCGCCTCTTCCAGCTCCAGATCGTCGAGAACGACGACAACCGCGCCTCCGCGCGGGAGAACATCGTCCGCCGCGGCATCCTCGCCACCACGCGCGGCATCATCCGCGACCGCAACGGCAAGATCCTCGCGGCCAGCCGGCCCGCGTACAACGTGTACGTGGTGCCCTCGCGGCTCGACATGACCACGGTCTGGCCGCGCCTGGTCGAGTACCTGCGCCTCGGCCTCGACGAGCGGACCCGGCTCGAGCAGAAGATCCTCGGCTTCCGCGCCGAGGAGGGCAAGCGCAAGGACCAGCAGATCCTCCTCAAGGAGGACATCAGCCGCGACGCCGTCGCCGACATCAAGACCCACGAGCGGGAGCTGGTCACCCTCACCCCCCGCGGCAAGGAGCTGGTCGCGGTCGATCTCGTCTCCGTCCCCGTGCGCTACTACCCCTACGAGGAGGTGGGCGCGCACGTGCTCGGCTACATGGCCGAGGTCGACGGCGAGAAGCTCATCCAGCTCCACGGCGCCGGCTACCTGGGCGGCGATCGCGCGGGCGTCACCGGCACCGAGCGCGGCTGGGAGAGCTACCTGCGCGGCACCCGCGGCTGGGAGAAGATGCTCGTCGACGCCAGGGGCACGCGGCGCCTCGGCGGCGAGGGCATCATCGACGAGCCGCAGCGCTCCGACCCCATCCCCGGCCGCGACCTGCGGCTCACGCTCGACGCCGACGTGCAGAAGGCCCTCGAGAAGGCCTTTCGCGGCGAGCTCGCCGGCGGCGTGGTGATGCTCGACGTGCGCACCGGCCGCATCCTCGGCATGTACTCGAAGCCCAGCTTCGACCCCAACGTGCTCTCGGGCGGCTCGGCGAAGAAGGTCATCCAGGACGCCTTCAAGCGCCTCTACTCCGACCCGCTCAAGCCGGTGCTCGACAAGACCGTCTCCGGCGCCTACCCGCCCGGCTCCACCTTCAAGCCCTTCACCGCGCTCGCCGGCCTGGAGAAGGGGCTCATCGACCCGCACGCCCAGCAGCAGTGCCGCGGCTTCATCACCTTCGGCAAGAAGACCTGGCGCTGCACCCACGTCCACGGCGCGGTCGATCTGCACAAGGCCATCGCCGAGTCGTGCAACGTCTACTTCTACAACCTCGCCGCCGAGTTCGGCGTGGGCATGGACGTCATCGCCGAGATGGCCCTCCGCTACGGGATGGGCACCAAGACCGGCATCGGCATCAACGCGGAGGCCTCCGGGCGCATGCCCACCAAAGCGTGGATGACCCTCCACAACAAGGGGCACTACAACCTCGGCTACGGCCTCAACGCGGCCATCGGCCAGGGCGCCACCACCGTCACCGTGCTCCAGCTCGCGCTGGCCTACGCCGCGCTCGCCAACGGCGGCACGCTCTACCAGCCCCAGCTGGTGCGCGCGGTGGAGACCTCCAACGGCACCGTCGTCCAGGAGTTCAGCCCCCGCGTGCGCCGCCAGATCGACATCACCCCGGACAACCTCAAGCGCGTGCAGCGGGCCCTCGAGGCCGGCGTCAACGAGGAGGGCGGCACCGCCTTCGGCGCGCGCAACCAGGCCCAGCTCCTCGGCTTCGAGATGGCCGGCAAGACCGGCACCGCCGAGGTGTCGTCGCGCGGCCCGCGGGGCACCGACGCCGACCGCGCCTGGTACTACGCCCGCGCCCACGCCTGGTTCGCCGGCTACGCGCCGGTGCGCTCCCCCGAGGTCGCGGTGGTGGCCCTCGTCGAGCACGGCGGCTTCGGCGGCAAGCACGCCGCCCCCATCGCCTTCGAGGCCGTGCGCGCCTACCAGCAGTTCGTCCGCCCCCACGCCCAGACGCCGGGCGCCCCGGGCAAGCCCGGTCACGACGGCGCGGGCACACCGCCCGGCCAGCGGCCCGCGCACAGCCGCCGGGGGGCCTCGCCTTGACCCCGCGCGACACCCTCGGGGCGCGCATCCGCGACCACTTCGACTGGCCGCTCTTCATCTCCGCGGCGCTCATCGCCGTGCTCGGCGTCGTCAACCTCTACAGCGCCACCAGCGTCTACTCGGGCAACCGGGCGGAGCTCTACATCAGCCAGATCCAGTGGCTGGCCATCGGCGGCATCCTCGGCGGCGTGCTCCTCGCCATCGACTACCGGCACCTGGAGCGCTTCGGCTACGTGCTCTACGCGTTCGGCGTCTTCAACCTGATCCTCGTCTTCGCCTTCTCCAAGGACGTGCGCGGATCGACGCGCTGGATCGACTTCGGCTCGTTCAAGTACCAGCCCAGCGAGTTCATGAAGCTGTTCCTGGTCATCGCGCTGGCCAAGTACCTCCACGACGACCCCCGCAGCGAGGGGCGCACGCTCAAGGATCTCCTCATCCCCGCGCTCATCGCCGGCGCGCCGGCGCTGCTCATCCTCAAGCAGCCGGACCTGGGCACGGCCAGCATCCTGATGCTGATCTTCTTCACCATCGCGGCGCTGACCCGGGTGCACTGGCAGAGCGCCGTGCGCTTCGTCGGCGCCGCGGTGCCGGGCGGCTACGTCATCTACAACTTCGTCCTCCTCGGCTATCAGAAGGCCCGCATCGAGACCTTCATCGATCCCGAGCGGGACATCCTCAAGACCGGCTGGCACGCCCACCACGCCCGCGTGGCCATCGGCGACGGCGGCCTGCTCGGCACCGGCTTCATGAAGGGGACGCAGAACCAGTTCGGGTTCATCCCCGACCAGTTCACCGACTTCCCCTTCCCCGTGTTCGCCGAGGAGTGGGGCTTCGTCGGCTGCCTGGTGCTGATCTGCCTCTACGGCTTCCTCACCGTGTGGTCGATCCACATCGCCTCGCAAGCCAAGGACCGCTTCGGCGCCGTCCTGGCGGTCGGATCGGCGGCGATCATCTTCTGGCACGCGGTGATCAACATGGGCATGGCCGCCGGCGTGGTGCCCGTCGTCGGCGTGACCTTGCCGCTCTTCTCCTACGGCGGGTCGAGCATGCTCACCATGCTCGCCGCGGTGGCGCTGGTGATGAACGTCTCGCTGCGCCGGTACGGGGGAGTGCCGGCGCCGGAGCGGCTGTAGTCGGGGTCATCGGCGACGCCCTTCGAGTCCGGGCTCGGGATCTTGCCCGCTCAGTGAATCGAGCTCCGGGCGATCCGGCAATCGATCGCGAACGCGTACGCCGAGAGCGCCTCGCGCGCCGTGATCAGCCCGTCGCCCCTCGCCTCGCGCACGATGCTGCGGAACGCCAGGTAGCGCCGCCCGTCCAGCCCCAGCAGGAGGGGCACCACCGCCGCGTCCCGCGGGGCGTCGTTGCTGCCGAACAGCCCCGCCGCGCCGGCGAGCACCCGGGAGACCAGGGTCTCGCACAGCTCGATGGCGCGCCAGTACCGACCGCGGCTGATGGCGTCCTCGACGTCGCGCACCATGTCCTGCTCGCCCTCGGGCCAGAGCTCCGCGAAGGACACGCCCGTCGGCTTCTCTTCGCCGCGGATGAGCTTGGTCGGCGGCGCCACGCTCATGGGGGCGGCCTCGTCCGCCTCGACGGGCTCGCGCTGACCCATGGCGAACTGCGGCGACGCCGGGAGCACGTCGGCCCCGGGGGTGTACGAGGCGGCCACCGGCGGAGGCGAGCGCTCCCCGCCCCGATCCTCGGCGGGGGTCCTGGTGCTGGGAGGCAGCGCCCCCATGTTGAAGCCCGGCTTCGGCGTGCCCCTCTCGCGCACGAGGGGGATCGGCGAGGGGGGGATCTCGTCCGTCTCCGCCTCGGCCAGCAGCGCCACGCTCGGGAGCTTGGGGATCGGCTCCATCGGCGGGGCCGGGATGGATCCCGGCGTCTCGGGAGGGATGGACGGGTGCCCGCCGGGGGCGCCGATGCGGGCGAACACCACGTCTCGCGGGGGCTCGGCGCGCTGCGTCGCGTCGCGGAGGGCGGTGACCAGGCCGCCCTCGATGGGCTCGAAGCTGGGCTCGAGCTCGCCGTCGTAGAGCTCGGGCAGGCGGTCCTTGAAAGCCTCGAGGACGCGGGCGCTGATCTTCTCGAGCGCCTCGTAGATGCCCTCGCCGGTCTTGGCCGAGGTGGGCAGGGACGGCGCGCCGAAGGGGTTCAGCATGCTGTCCAGCTCCTCGACGGGGAGCAGATCGGGCAGATCGCGCTTGTTGTGCTGGAAGACGACCGGCATCGTCGCCAGGTCGCGGCCCTGCTCGTGGAGGTTCTCGCGCAGGTTCTCCAGGCTCTCGAGGTTGGCGTCCGCGCGCACGATCTGCGAGTCGCCCACGAAGACGACGCCGTCGGCGCCGGTGAGCACCAGCTTGCGCGTGGCGTTGAAGTACACCTGCCCGGGAACGGTGAAGAGCTGCAGCCGGATGTGCATGCCGCGCACCGGCGGCAGGCGCACCGGGAGGAAATCGAAGTACAGCGTCCGGTCGACCGGCGTCGCCAGCGACACGAGCTTGCCTCGGTGCTCGGCCTTGGCGGTCGCGTGGATGTACTCCAGCGTGGTCGTCTTGCCCCCCAGGCCGGGCCCGTAATAGACGATTTTGAAGACGAGCTCGCGCGAGAGCGGGTTGACCGACGCCATGAATGACGGCGCGACGATATCACCAATCGCCGCAGCGTCCGCCTTTTGGGGGGCCCCACCCGGGCGGGGCCCTCGAACCGTAAGGTCCGGGCCCGGCCGGCGTTCTCCAGCCGTGCACCTCGCCGCCCTCCCAGCCTGGCCCGTCGCGCTCGCCGTCCTCGGCGCCGGGAGCCCGCCGCCGGGGGGCTGGGGGCAGAGCCCCCAGCGAGAGAGCCCTCCCCCGGGGGTCTGGGGGCGGAGCCCTCGCCGGGAGGACCCGCCGGCGGCCGTGCGATCTCCGCCGCCTCCGGCTAGGGTGGCGCGCGTGGCCGTCGCCCGCACCGACCTCGACGCCGAGCGCGCCCTCTGTGAGCGCGCTCACGCCGGCGATCGGGCGGCGCTCGGTCAGATCTTGCGCCATCACGGGCCGGTGCTCTTCCGATCCGTGCTCCTCCCCCGCCTCGGCTCCGACGCCGCAGCCCAGGACGCGCTGGCCGAGACGTACGCCCGCGTCGTGGAGCGCTTCCACCAGTTCACCTGGCAGAGCACCGGGGTGTACCCCTGGCTCCGCGTCGTGGCCATGCGCATCGCGCTCGACGCCCTGCGGGCTCGCCGGCGCGAGACGCTCTTCGAGCCGGACGAGCTGGAGCGCGAGATCGACGCCTCCGAGCGGGACCTCGGCCGCACCGGCGACGTCGAGCTCTGCGAGAAGCGTGATCTGGCCGAGGCCCGCAGCCGCGTCGAGGGCGCGCTCGCCCGGCTCAACCCGCGCTACGCGGCGGCGATCCGCCAGCGCGTCCTCGAGGAGCGCTCGCGCGAGGAGGTGGCGACGGCCCTGGGCGTCAGCGTGGCCACGTTCGACGTGGTCCTGCACCGGGCGCTCGCCTCGCTGAAGAAAGCGCTTGCCAGCGGTCCCACCGAGCCGGAAGAGGAGTCCGTATGAAAGGCGAGCGCAAGCTCCGGCTCGTCCCTCCCCCCCCGAGCGGAGAGGCCCTGCCGGACCCCGGCGTGGACGAGCCGTTCACGGACGACGAGATCGAGGCCGCGGCCGCCCTGCGCGACGCGATCGATCACGGCGCCGATCCGCTGGCGATGGCGCTGCAAGCAGCCTACGCGCCGGGCAAGCTCGGCGACGCCGACCTGGACGCCATCGTGAACCGCGCGCTCGGTCAGGAGGGCGCGGGCACCGGCGCCGAGAGCGCGGCGGCCGAACAGCTGCGCGCCGAGCTCGCCGGCGAGGCGCCGCTCGGCGAGGACGCCGCCCTCCTCCAGTCCCTGAGGGTGGCGGTGCGCCCGACCGCGCTCGACGCCGCGCGCAACGAGATCCTCATCGCCGCAGCCCTTCGGGCACCCCTGCGAAAGAGCCCTGTCACGATGGGGCCGCGAGCGGCCCCAAGCCCCGGCCTCCTGCGGAGGCCTGTCCGCCGCATCGCTCCGCTGACCATGGCGGCCTTGACCAGCGTGGCCGCCCTGGCCGCGAGCGTCGCGCTCTTCTTCGGCCGCCCCACGCCCGCTCCGCGCGGCGACGCCACGGCAGAGCTGGTGCGCGCCCGGTCGGCCGACGATCTCTTCGACGCCACCACGCCCTTCCCGCGCCACGGCGAGGAGTCGGCGCGCATCGACCGCATCGCCTCGGCCCGCGCCGCGGATCTGCGCCGGAACCGCTTCGCGGCCTGGGGGGTCAAGTGAAGCCCTGGATCGCCGCCGGGGCCGGGGCGGCCGCCGTGATCGCCGCCCTCGCGGCGGTGCAGTGCACGCGCGAAGCCACCGCGGGGAGCACCTCGGACTGCGCTTGCGCCGGTCAGGCCATCGTCGACGGGCCGCTGCTGGCGTTCCTGTCGCGGGCCCGCACGGCCCATCACCAGGCCGACCTGACCCAGGAGGACGGGGACCTCGACCTCGCGGTGGCCGCGCTGGAGCGCGTGGTCACGGGCCCGCGGCCGGATGCGCCGGAGGCGATCGAGGTGGTCGCCGACACCTACGCCCGCCTCGCCGACCTCCGCAGCGACCTCGGCGACTTCGAGCCCGCGCTGCGGGACGTGGAGGCCGGCCTGGCGCTGACCGCTCGGCCGACCCACTTCCGCGGGCACCTGCTGGAGATCAAGGGCGTGGTGCTGGAGCGGCGCTACCGGGCGCTCGACGCCAGGGGCGAGACCGACGCCGCCGCCCGCGCCAAGGGGGAGGCGCTCGAGGCCTTCAAGGGCGCGATCGACGTCCAGGATCAGGTCATCGACGACGCGCTCTCGGATGGCGGACACTGAACCGAGGGCCGACGTGCGCTCGGGCGCCTCCTGGTCGCGCGGCCAGCGGCTCAAGAACGACGCGCTCCACGCGCTGATCCGCGGCGCCCTGGCAACGGTCGCCCGTCTGCCACGCGGAGCCGTCGCGCTCCTCTGCCATGCTCTCGCCGCCCTCGCCTGGCTGGTCCTGCCCCGGGAGCGCGCCCTCTGCCGGGCCCGGCTCGAGGCTGGCCTGGGCCACCCGGTCCCTGCGCGCCGCGTCCGCGCTGCCTTCCGCGGTGCCGGCGCCGTCCTCGCGGACACGCTCGCTCTGCTCGATCCGGCCGAGCCCGCGGGGCGCACGCTCGCCCTGGCTCCGGCCGGACGGGACGCCTTCCGCGAGGCCCTCGCCGAGGGCCGCGGCGTGGTCTTCGTCTCCGCCCACCTCGGCCCCTGGGAGCGCCTCGCTGCCGTCCTCGCCGCCGAGGGCTTCCCGGTCGCCACGGTGGCGCGCGAGAGCTACGACCCGCGCCTGACCGGGCTCTACGATCGCCTGCGAGCCCCCCGCGGCGTGCGATCCATCTACCGGGGACGCCCCGGCGCGGCGACCACCATCGCCCGCGAGCTCCGCGCGGGGCGCGCCGTCGGCTTCCTGATCGACTTGCCCTCGCGCGTGCCCTCGCACCCTTGCCGTCTGTTCGGCGCCGACGCCGACCTGCCCGTCGGAGCGGCGCGCATCGCGCTCGCCCGCGGCGCCGCGGTGCTGGTGGGGACCACTGCGCCCGATCGGACCATCCACATCTGCCGCGTCGACCCGGGCGCGCCCAGCGGAGCCACCCGCGCCGACGGCGAGCGCATCCTCATGGAACGCCTCGCCCGGGAGCTCGACGCGCGCATCGCGGCAGGGCCCGACGCCTGGCTCGGCCTCTTCGCGCCGGCGCAGGCTCGCAGAGAATCCCCCGACGGGAGGGTTTCGTTGCGGAGCGTGGGAAATTCCCGATAGACTTCCAGCGGTGCGCCGGGGAGGCGCGTCCGACGACCATGTCCCGCGTGCCCAGGCTCCTGTCGACGCACAACCAGTCCCTGAGCCTCAGCGCGCCGGAGGCCTACCTCCTGTCGCGGGTGGACTCGATGCTCAACGAGGACGACCTCGCGCTCGTCACCGGAATGACGCCGCGTCAGGTGGCCGTGGCCCTCGACCGGCTCGCCCTCCTCGGCGCCCTCGAGCTGGTCGCCGAGGGGGCCCGCTCCACGCCCCATCCCGCGACGCAGGTCACCTCGCCGGGCGCCAGCCATTACGATCCCGCCGAGCTCGACGAGCCCGTGGAGATCGAGCTCGAGAAGAAGCGGCGCGTGCTCGACCTCTTCTACCGCCTCGACGAGCTGACCTACTACCAGCTCCTCAACGTGGACACCCACGCCGACCGGAAACAGGTCAAGAGCGCGTACTACGCCCTCGCCCCCGAGTTCCACCCCGACAAGTACTTCCGCAAGCAGCTCGGCTCCTACAAGCAGAAGATCGAGGCCGTCTTCGGCCGGATCACCCTCGCCCACGACGTGCTCACGGTGCCGGAGCGCCGCAGCGACTACGACGCCTACCTGGCCACCCTGCCGATCGGGGCCGGGCGAAGCGTGGCGCCGATCTCGGCCCCCCGGTCCCAGGCGGATCCGGGTCAGCGGGCCAGCTTCGCACCCACCTCGGCCCCCCGGTCCCAGGCGGATCCGGGTCAGCGGGCCAGCTTCGCACCCACCTCGGCCCCCCGATCCCAGGCGGACCCGGGTCAGCGGGCCAGCTTCGCGCCCAGCTCGGCCCCCAGGTCGGCCTCCGGGGCGATGCCGGCCGTGACGAGCGCTCCGCCGTCGGCCGGCGCAGCCACGCCCGCGGACGTGCTCCGCCAGCGGCGCGAGGCGCTGGCGCGGAAGCTGTCGGGCGGGCGGAGGGCGCCGAGCGTGTCCAGCATGCCGGCCCAGCACGCGGCTCCTCCGGTCGACGAGGGCGTGGTCGAGCGGGCGGCAGAGGCGATGCGGATGCGGCAGGAGGCGGCCGTGGCGGAGGCCAACCTGGCGCAGGTCAACCGTTACCTGGAGGCCGGGCGCGATGCGCTCACCCAGAAGGACTTTGCCGGCGCGACCAACTCGTACCGGATCGCGGCGTCGCTGGCGCCCGAGGACGCGGCGGTGCAGGCCACCTGCGATGCGGCGCTGCGCCAGGCCGCCGCCGCGCTCGCGGACGGCTACTGGAAGCAGGCCCTCTACGAGGAGAGCCAGGAGCGCTGGGCCGAGGCGGCGCTGAGCTACTCCAAGGTCTGCGCCGGCCGGCCCGAGAGCGCCCAGGCGCACGATCGGGTGGCGGACACCACGCTCAAGTCGTCGGCGAACGCCCGCCGCGCGGTGGAGTTCGCCCGCAAGGCCATCGAGCTGGACGCCCGCAAGCCCGAGTACCACGTGACCCTGGCGCGCGCCTACCTCGCCGCCGGCCTGGAGAAGAGCGCCCACGGAGAGCTCGAGCGGGCGCTCGAGCTGGCCCCCAAGGAGCCCCGGATCGTGGCCCTCGTCAACGCAGCGCGATCGGCCTTTCCCCGAAAGGAAGGCAAGTGAGCTAGGATGGCGCTCCCTTCGAATCCCTTGAATCCCACGACCCCCCCCGCGAGCAGGAGCACCGGCTGAATGGAGCGCGTCATCGGCATCGACCTGGGCACCACGAACTCGTGCGTCGCCATCGTCGAGGAGGGGGTCCCGACGGTCATCCCCAACCGCGGAGGCTACAAGACGACGCCGTCGATGGTGGCCATCACCGAGGCGGGGAAGCGCCTCGTGGGGCACATCGCCAAGCGGCAGGCCATCACCAACGCCGAGAACACGGTGTACGCGGCGAAGCGCCTGATCGGCCGCAAGTGGTCGTCGCCCCAGGTCAAGAACGCGATCCTCACCGCGTCGTACAAGATCGTGGAGGGCCCGCACGGCGACGTGCGCATCCAGCTCCGCGACAAGACCTACAGCGTGCCGGAGATCAGCGCGATGATCCTCCAGGAGATGAAGCTGTTCGCCGAGGACTACCTCTCCGAGCCCATCTCCAAGGCGGTCATCACCGTCCCCGCCTACTTCAACGACAACCAGCGGCAGGCCACCAAGGATGCCGGGCAGATCGCCGGGCTGGACGTGATCCGCATCGTCAACGAGCCGACCGCGGCGGCGCTGGCCTACGGCTTCGGCAAGAACATCGAGAAGACCATCGCCGTCTTCGACCTGGGCGGGGGCACCTTCGACATCTCGATCCTGGAGATCGGCGCCGGCGGCGTGTTCAAGGTCATCGCCACCGCGGGCGACACCTTCCTCGGCGGCGAGGACTTCGACGCCCGGATCATCGACTGGCTGGTGCAGGGCTTCAAGGAGCAGCACCAGGTCGACCTGCGCCAGGATCGCATGGCGCTCCAGCGCCTCAAGGACGCCTCGGAGAAGGCGAAGTGCGAGCTCTCCAGCGTCACCGACACGGAGATCAACCTCCCCTTCATCATCTCCAACACCCGCAACGAGGCGCTCCACCTCCAGCGCGGCCTCAGCCGTGCCACCCTCGAGTCGCTCTGCGAGGATCTCATCGAGCGCTGCGTGGAGATCTGCAAGCAGACGCTGGAGGACGCGCGCCTCGACCGCGACGAGATCGAGGACGTGGTCCTCGTCGGCGGGATGACCCGGATGGTCAAGGTGCAGGACGCCGTCCGCGAGTTCTTCGGTCGCGAGCCCTGCAAGGGCGTCCACCCAGACGAGGTGGTCGCCCTCGGCGCCGCCGTGCAGGGCTCGGCGCTGGTCGACGAGTCGAAGCAGATGATCCTGCTCGACGTGACCCCGCACGCCCTCGGCATCATGACCTTCGGCTCCAACTTCGAGGAGCTCATCCCCCAGAACACCACCGTGCCCACCAGCCGGTCCAAGATCTTCACCACCAGCCGCGACAACCAGACCGCGGTGAAGATCCTGGTGATGCAGGGCGAGCACGAGAAGGCCACCGACAACGATCTGCTCGGCGAGTTCATCCTCACCGGGCTGCGCCGCGCCCCCAAGGGCCAGGTCGAGATCGAGGTCACCTTCGAGATCAACAGCGACGGCATCGTCTCGGTCAGCGCCAAGGACCTGGAGACCGGCCAGCAGCAGTCGATCCAGGTCACCGCCTCCTCCGGCCTGACCAAGGACGAGGTCGGCAAGATGATGGAAGACGCCAAGGACTACCTGGTGGACCGCCGCGCCACCGACGAGTTCGAGGGCGTCCGCCAGGAGGCCGAGAAGCTCATCACCGACATCGAGCGGATGTTCCCCCAGGTGGAGCAGATCGTCGCCTCCAGCGACTTCGGGCGCGACGCCATCGGCAAGGCCCGCGGCATCGTCGACCGTGCCCGCCAGGCGATCGCCAAGAAGGACGCCGCCGCGGTGAAGGAGCAGATGGAGTCGCTGACCCGCACGCATCGCATGTTCAAGGGCGTGGTGGCGAGGCCGCACGGTTGACCGCCGGCCACCCGTGATGAAGTCGTCCGAGCGGCCCCCCGATTCATCCACGTTCGCGTCCCTGTGGGAGCCCCTCAACGTGGCTCTCGAGGAGGATGACGACGACGACGGGCTCCCGGCCGCGCTCGCCGGGAGCCGCAAGGGCAGGTCGCTCCCCGAGGACCGGGAGACGCTCCTGCCGCCGGTGCCTCCGGGGGAGTACGTCAGAGCGATGATGGCCCTCGGCGAGCTCGACGATCCCCTCGGGGTCGACGAGCCCGCCCAGCGGCCCAACGCGCCCGGGCTCGCCGCCAGACCGCTCGGGCTGGTGCTCGCCGCCGAGCACGAGATGCTCCTGGAGGAAGACGCCCCGGGAGACGAGGCGTCCCGCACGACCCCGGTCGAACCGGCGCCCGACACCCGGCCGTGGGCCGACCACGAAGGGTACGCCCAAGCCCTCGGCAGCCCGCAGCGTGGCGCCGTGGTGCCCCGCCCAGGTAGGCGCGAGGCGACCGTGGAGGCCCAGCGAGCCCTCAAGCCTCGATCGACGAGCTCGTTCCCCGCAGTGCAGGCCCGCCTTCCCATCCCGCGTGCGCCCAGCATCCCGCCCGAGCCGATGACGGCGCAGGCCGCCGGGGCCGACGCCCTCGAGTCCCTGGACTCGCTCGAGGACCTCGGGTCGCTCGACACCCTCGACGGCCTGGGATCGCTGGAGACCCTGGCAGGCCTCGGCTCGCTCGACTCGCTCGACTCGCTGCGCGGCGCGCAGATCGCCGCCGTGCGCTCCCCCGCCCCGCCGAGCAGCGTCAAGACGGTCCGCCCGCCGCCGAGCTCGCAGCAGCGCCCGACGCCGAGCAGCCGGCCTCCCACCTCGGCGGGCTTGCGCCTGCGCACCAAGACTCTGGTGGGAGAAGACGACCGGGGCAGCCCCCCCTCCTCGGGCGACGCGCCGACGGCGCTCACCCCCACCAGCGACCCGGCGCCGACCTCACTCCCCCACCGCGCCGACGAGATGACCGCGCTCTTCGAGGCGGGCAACTACTCGAGCGCCCTGGTGCTGGCGGAGAGCGTGCTCGCCAGCAGCCCCGATCACGCCGAGGCCCGACGCTGCGCCGAGAGCTGCCGCCAGATGCTCGGCAAGAAGTACCTGACCCGCCTCGGTGGCCGCGACAACATCCCGCGGGTCATCATGAGCGCCGAGGAGATGCGGGTGCTCTCGCTCGATCACCGCGCCGGCTTCCTCCTCTCGTTCGTCGACGGCTCGATGTCGATCGACGAGGTGCTCGACGTCTCCTCGATGCCCGAGCTCGACGCGCTGCGGATGATGTTCGAGCTGCGCATGGAGGGCGTCATCGAGATCGTCGAGCCGAACCGGCGGCCCGGACGGCGGTAGTCATCGGTCATCCTGGGGAACGCCCGGTCATCCTGGGGAACGCCCGGGAGCGTTCCCCGACGGGCGGTCATCCTGGGGAACGCCCAAGTTCCGCGCTAGGCTGGCGCGGTGCGCCGCCCCCTGGAGATCGCCGCCGGCCTCGGCCTCACCTGGCTCGCCTTGCAGGCCAGCGGGACGGCGATCGCCGCACCCACCGAGCCCGCCCCGTTCGCCTTGGACGACAGCGGGATGAAGACCGCCGCCGTCCCCGTGGCGAGCTACACGCTCCGAGCCTCGCTCGATCCGGCCAAGCACACGATCGACGGCAAGGGCACGCTGCTCTGGCGCAACGCCTCGAGCCAGCCGCAACGCGAGGTGTGGGTCCACCTCTACCTGAACGCGTTCAAGAGCGAGCACACCCTCTTCATGCGCTTCCCCGGCGCGGAGTCGTTCCGCGGCGGGGGCACGCCGGCCGAGTGGGGCAACATCACCGTCAAGCGCCTCGCCATCCACGACGGGGAGGACCTCTGGGCGGGCGCCGACAAGACCTCGCCCGGCGACCCCGACGACGAGACGGACATCCGCGTGCCCCTGCCCGCTCCGGTCGCGCCCGGCGAGGAGGTCCGCTTCGACCTCGAGTTCGAGGCCCGCCTCCCCACACTGCTCTTCCGCACCGGCTACTCCGATGGCTTCTACATGGTCGGACAGTGGTTCCCCAAGCTCGCCCGCCTCGAGCCGGACGGGCGCTGGGCGCACTTCGCGTTTCACCACCTCTCCGAGTTCTATGCCGACTTCGGCGACTACGACGTCACCGTCGACACCCCCGCGGACATGATCGTGGGCGCCACCGGCGAGCCGCGCGAGGAGGTGCGCGAGGGCGGCCACGTCGCGCGGCGCTTCGTGGCCCGCAGCGTCCACGATTTCGCGTTCACCGCGTGGAGCAAATTCCGCGAGATCACCGCGGTGGGAGCGGGCAACGTCGCCGTCCGCGTCCTCTTTCCCCCGGGCTACGACCGGGCCGCCGCGGTCGAGCGTGACAGCGTCCTGTTCGGCCTCGACCACCTCGGCGAGGCCTACGGACACTACCCGTACCCCACGCTGACCGTGGTGCACCCGCCCCCCGGCGCCGAGGAGGCCGGCGGCATGGAGTACCCGACGCTGATCACCACCGGCGGCTACTGGTGGCTGCCCTGGACCGCCGTTCCGGCGCTCGACATCGTCACCATCCACGAGCTGGGCCACCAGTGGTTCTACGGGCTGGTCGCGACCGACGAGCACGCGTTCCCCTTCCTCGACGAAGGCGTCAACTCCTACGCCGAGGCCGAGGCCATGGAGGCGCGCGCCGGCGCCGCCTCGGCGGCGAACATCCTCGGCCTCCGGGTCAGCCTCGACGCGGTCGACCGCCTGGGCGGCGTCGACACGGAGCGCAACGCCCCGGTGGCGCAGGCCGCGCCCGACTTCGCCACCGGCGGGGACTACGGCGGCCTCGTCTACCAGCGCACAGCGATCCTCCTGCGCACGCTCGGCAACGTCTACGGCGCGGACCGCGTGCGCCTCGCGGTGGGGCGCTACGCGCGCCGCTACCGCTTCGAGCACCCGGGCCCCGAGCAGCTCATCGAGGCCTTTCGCGACGCCGTCGGAGAGGACGCGGCCACCCAGCTCCGCGCGGCGCTCTTCGATCGCGCCACCGTCGACTACACGGTCGCCGACCTCACCTCCACCGATGCGGCCGAGCGCGGCGCGCCCGCCGGCGCGGTGGGCGGCTTCCACGGCAGCGTGCTGGTGCGCCGGCGCGGGGCGCTGCGCTTCCCGGTCGACGTCGACATGATGGGCGAGGACGGGACGGTGCAGCGCGTCCGCTGGGACGCGGCCGAGAGCTCGGCGCGCCTGCCCTATCATGGCAAGAGCAGGCTCACCGCGGCGGTGATCGACCCCGAGCACCGGGTGCTCCTCGACGACGACCTGAGCAACAACGCCCGGCGGCTCTCGCCCTCGCGCCTGTCGGGCGCCCTCCTCGAGCGCTTCGCGTTCGCCACCTCGGCGGCGCTCTCGGCGGTGCTGCCGTGACCCCCGACCTCGTGCCCCCGCGCGACGAATCGCCGGCGGCGCACCGGCACCCTGGCCTCGTCGCCTTCGCCTACGGGTATCGCGCGCTGGTGGGGATCCTCGTCGCGCTGCCCGCCGCCGCCGTGATCGGCGCCGCGACCACGAGCTGGCCGCACGGGCAGTCGGAGCTGTTCGCGCCCGGCGGCGTGCTGCTCCTCGAGTCGCTCCGCCTCGCGCGCCGCGGCATCCCGGCGGCGGTCTACTCGGGCGGGGCCATCGCTGCCGTCGCGCTCCTCGCGGGCGTGGTGCCGCTGGGCGCCCTCCTCGCGGGCCTGGGGAGGAGGGGGCGCGCCCCGCTCGCCTTCCTCGCTTCGCTCGCCGCGGCTCATGCCGGGACGCTGGCGCTCCTCTTCGGGCTGGGTGCGCTGGCGCAGGGCATCGTCGCGGCCGTGGCCGTGCTCCTCGGCAGCAAGGTGCTCGACCTGCTCGCGCTCGCGTCCCCCGGCGACGATCTCGCCTTCCTCGCCCTGTTCGCCGTGGTCCTCGCCCTGGTCTGCGTGGTGGGCGTGCTCCGTGACCTCGCAGCCGTGGCGGCGGTCCACGGAGAGCTGCGCTTCTACCTCGCCGCTTCGCGGGCGCTGCGCACCGCGCGGATGGCGGCCGGCCGCGCGCTCGGCGCCTGGGCGTGGAGGAGCGCGCTGGGCCTCGGCGGCGTGGTGGTGGCGGCGGGGCTCTCGCCTTCGCTGGCGAGCACCACGACGGCGCGAGTCCTGCTCGGCGTGGCGCTGCACCAGGGTGCGATCCTGGGGGTGACCTTCGCGCACGCCTCGTGGCTGGCGGCGGCGATGCGGCTCCACCACGCAACCGAGCCCGAGGCGCCGGAGGCACCGGAAGAACCGGCGCCGCCCGCTCCGGCAACGGCGGGCTCCGAGAGCGACTGACCCCCGGCCGCCGACAATCGCAGGATGCCGGGAACAACCCCCGCCCGCCACGCGTTCCGCCCGGCCTTCGTATGCAAGCGTCGCTCTGTCCCCCCCTCTGCGCCGCGCTCTTCGCCGCGCTCGGCCTGGCCGCTTGCAAGGATCAGGCGCCGCTCGTCGACGGGGGCGCGATGCCCCTGCCCTCTGCCTCCTCCGCAGCCACGCTCGGACCGGCACCTTCGTCCTCGACCCCCGCCCCGCCTCCGCAGCCCGTCGAGGCCGAGCTCCCGGCGTTTGCGAGCGGCGGCCCACGCCCGCTGGATCGCCGCGCCGAATGCGCGAAGGACACCTGCACCCTCTCGCACCTGGTGCCGGACGAAGTCCGGCCGGTGCTATCGGACGGCGCGCCGGTGGTGATCTGGGAGCAGGCGATCGGCGAGCGGGCGTCGGTCGTCTTCCCCCGGGACGAGGGGGTCGAGCTGCTGGGAGTGGTGCTCGAGGGCAGCGTCGATCTGACCCCCATGGATGCGCCCACGGCGCGCACCGTGGGCGGGCGCTGGACCGGCTTCCGGGCCCCGGGCGGCGGCTTGACGCTGGGCGGCACGGGCGGCAAGGCCGCGCGCGTCGCCCTGGTCCTCGCGGTCGTCGAGCGCGGCGTGGCCCTCGGCGCGCACCTCGATCGCCGCGACCGGCCGGGAGCGCCGCCGGCCTGGAGCTGGAAGGTCAGGCGGAAGCGGGTGGACACCTTCTCGTTCGCCGAGCGGCCCGACGTCGCCTGGGGCAGCGGCGCGTACCACGCTCGGATCGGCTGGGAGGGGAGCAAGTACCGCTTCGGCGACCCGGGCGGCAAGAGCTGGGAGGTCGACGACAGACCCGCCGCCGTGATCGACGTGCTGCGCTTCGCCGCGGACGCCGGCATCGCCGAGCACGCCCACGAGAACGCGTGGGAGACCGTGGCCCTGCTGGAGGGCGACGGGGCGTGGATCTCCAAGGGCGCCTCGGGCGAGCGGCGCGTGGAGGCGCACCCCGGGACGATCGTCACGTTCCCTACGAACGTGCGGCACGCCTGGAAGCCAACGGGCCAGGCGCCGCTCCTCGCGATCCAGGTCTACGCGCCTCCCGGCCCCGAGCAGCGCTTCAAGAAGCTCGGCGGCAAGGGCCCCTGATCCGGCGGCGTCGGCGGGGGCCTCCCCCGAACCCCTTGGCGTGCTGCACCAAGGTCGGTAATCCTTCTGGCCGACCCCCCATGCGAAAACTCGCGCCCCGCACCGCAGTCGCCGCGATCCTCGTGGCCTCGCTCACGGCCCTCGTCCCCCGGGTCACCCTGGCGGCTCCGCCCGCGAGCCCCGATGCCGCGCCCGGCGAGAACGAGGCCCTCGGCCGCGCCTCGGCCGCCATCAGCCGGGGCGACTACGTCCTCGCCGAGAAGGAGCTCGCCTCGGTCACCAGCGGCAAGGACCACGCGGAGGCGGTGCTCCGCAGGGCGCGCCTGCAGGTGCTCACCGGGCGCTACGAGCTGGCCATCGCCACGGCCCGGAGCGCGGCGGGCCTGAGCAAGGACGCCCGCAACGAGGCGGCGGCCGTCCGCGGCGAGGCGCTCGCGGCCCAGGGCAAGACCGCGGAGGCGCTGGCGGCGCTCAAGGAGGTCGAGGGCGAGGACGGGGCCCGCCGCGCGCGCCTCCTGCTGGGCGAGCTGCTCATCCGCGCGGGCCGGCGGGCCGACGCGCGCGTGCCGCTGCTCACGCTGATCGAGGACTACAACAACGACAAGATCACCGCCAACGATCCCGTCGGCCTCACCCTCGTGGGCCGCGCCGCCCACCTGCTCCGCAGCCCCCGCGACGCCAACGAGGCCTACAACGCCGCGGAGAAGGCGGGCGGCAAGAAGCGCGTCGAGACGCTCCTCGATCGCGCCGAGCTCTTCCTCGACAAGTACGACCCCGGCCACGCTGGCGAGCTGGTCAAGGACGCGCTCAAGCTCGCGCCTCGCGACCCCCTCGCCCACGTCGCCATGGCCCGCGTCAAGCTCGAGAACGCCATGGACTTCGACGGCGCCGAGAGCGAGGTGCGCCAGGCGCTGGAGGTGAACCCCAACCTCGCGACGGCCTACTTCGTGCGGGCCGGGCTGGCGCTCCGCGACATGGACATCACCGGGGCCGACCAGGCCGCGGACAAGGGCCTGGCCATCGATCCCTCGGACCTCGAGCTCTACTCGATGAAGGCGGCCATCCGCTTCCTCGCGGACGACAAGCCCGGCTTCGAGGCGATGAAGAAGAAGGTGTTCTCCCTCGACCCGGAGTTCTCCACCTTCTATCAAATCGTCGGCGAGTTCGCCGAGTGGGAGCACCGCTACGACGACATCGTCAAGATGATGACCGAGGCCACCAGCGTCGACAAGAACGACGCCAAGGCCTTCGCCACGCTGGGGCTCAACCTCATCCGCAGCGGCGACGACGACGGCGGCGTCATCGCCCTCAAGCGCGCCTGGGAGAAGGACAAGTTCAACGTCCGCGTCTTCAACACGCTGAACCTGTTCGAGAAGGATCTCCCCGCGGACTACGTCACGGTGAAGGGGCCGATCTTCAACATCCGCTACCAGAAGGAGGAGAAGGCCATCCTCGAGCGCTACGTGCCGCGCATGCTCGACGAGGCGTGGGCCTCGATGGTGCAGCGCTACGGCTTCACCCCCCAGACGCCGGTGTCCATCGAGCTCTACGCCGGGACCCAGGAGTTCAGCATCCGCACCAGCGGGCTGCCCAACGTGGGTATCCAGGGCGTCTGCTTCGGCAAGACGCTGGCGGCGATGAGCCCGAGCGCGGGCCCCTTCAACTGGGGCAACGTGCTGTGGCACGAGCTGGGGCACGTCTTCGCCATCCAGATGAGCAAGAACCACGTGCCCCGCTGGTTCACCGAGGGGCTCAGCGAGTACGAGACCATCATCCGCCGCCCCGAGTGGCACCGGGAGGAGGACCCCGCCCTCTTCGCCGCGCTCAAGGCGGGCCGCATCCCCCCGGTCGACGGCTTCAACCGCGCCTTCACCCACGTCGACGACATCGCCGACGTGACCATGGCCTACTACGCGGCCAGCCAGATCCTCGTCTTCGTCGCCCAGGAGTTCGGCTTCCCCAAGGTGGTCTCGATGCTCCCCCGCTGGGGCGCCGGGGAGCGCACCGCGCAGGTGGTGCAGGAGTCTCTGGGCATCACTCCGGAGGAGCTCGACCGCCGCTTCCGCGCCTGGCTCACTCCCCACCTCGCCCGCTACACCCAGCAGTACGTCCCCGACCTGCACTCCCCCCCTCTCGACGACGCCCGCAAGGCCGCCCGCGCCAACCCCGGCGACGCCAAGAAGCAGGTGGAGCTGGCGCTCGCCCTCCTGGCCGACGGGCAGAAGCCGGAGGCGGACGCGGTCCTCGGCGAGGCCTTGCGGCTCGATCCCAAGCAACCGGACGCGCACTACGTCAAGCTGCGTGTCGCCGTGCGGGAGAAGAACGCGGCCGAGGCCGAGCGCCTGGTGGCCAAGATGATCGCCGACGGCAACGACGGCTACGCGGTGCGGATGAAGGCGGCCGACCTCGCGGAGCACCGTAAAGACGTCGCCGCCGAGAAGACCAGCCTGGAGGCCGCCCACAAGCTCGATCCCACCCAGGTGGAGCCCCTCCAGGGTCTCTTCGATCTCGCCCACAAGCAGAGCGACAAGGCGGGAGAGCTGTGGGCCCTGTCGCGGATCGCCCTGCTCGACCAGCACGATCGCAAGGTGTGGAACCTGCTCCTCGAGCGGCTCCTCGCCAGCGGCGACTGGGAGGGAGCTCGCAAGGTCGGCGAGAGCGCGATGTTCATCGACGTCCGCAACTGGAAGACCCACCGCCTCTACGCCCGCGCGCTGGCCCGCACCGGGCGCTTCGTGTCCGCCGTGTACGAGCTCAACAGCGCCCTGGTCTGCCATCCCAAGCCCCGCGAGCAGGCCGAGCTCTACGGGGAGCTGGCCAGGGCATACGAGAAGCTCAAGGAGCCGGCGATGGAGAAGCAGGCGCGGGAGTGGCAGCAGCAGATCGAGGCGGCGCCGGCGCCGACGACGGGCGGCGGCGGCCAGCAGCCCGGGCACGGGGGACAGCCGAAGCACGAGGACGAGGGCACGTAGCCTCCCCGGCGACCGGTCGTCCTGGGGGACGCCCGAGAGCGTCCCGCGACCGGGCGGATCTGGTAGCATCCCCCGCACATGTCTCACTTCCCCGAAGATCGTCCCCGCATCCTCGTGGTGGACGACGAGAAGGTCATCCGCGACATGCTCGCGGATTTTCTCGGCATGGAGGGCTACGTCGTCCGCACCGCGGAGGACGGGACCAGCGCGCTGGGCGAGCTCGAACGCGGTCACTACGACCTGGTCATCAGCGACCTCAAGATGCCCCGCATGGGCGGCATCGCGCTGCTCGACGAGATCGGCAAGACCGCGCCCGACGCGCTCACCGTGATCATGACCGGCTTCGGCACGGTGGAGACGGCGATCGACGCCATGAAGCGCGGCGCCTACGACTACGTCCTCAAGCCCTTCAAGCTCGACGAGGTCGTCCACGTCGTCCAGCGCGGCATCGAGAAGCAGCGCATGGCCGCCGAGAACATGCGCCTGCGCGAGGCGGTCTCGCTCTACAAGGTCAGCGAGGCCATCGCCGGGAGCCTCTCGCTCGATCAGGTGCTGGAGACGGTCGCCGACTCCTGCCTCAACGAGGTGCGCGCCGATCTCGTCTCGACCTGGCTCGACGATGGGGAGGGCGCGCTCTTCGAGCGGCAGTACCTGCGCTCGACGACCATCCCCGCGGAGATCGGCCTGGGGCGCGTCGACCCGTCGCAGATCGCCGCGCACCTCCGCGCCGAGGGGCACCTCCTCGAGCAGGGCGCCAAGGGGCTGCGCTTCTTCGCCGGGCCGCCGGGGCTGCCGCTGTACTCCCTCGTGGCGGTCCCGCTCCGGGTCCACAGTCGGATGATCGGCTTCGTCTCGCTGGCCTCGTTCACCAAGGCCAAGAAGTTCGACGAGGGGCAGCGCCAGCTCCTCGCCATCATCGCCTCCCGCGCCGCCGCCGCCATCGAGAACGCCCGCCTCTACGAGGACCTCCAGGCCACGTTCCAGCAGACCATCGCCGGCCTCGCCAAGGCCATCGACAAGATGGACCGCTACACCGCCGGCCACTCCGACCGGGTCGCGCTCTACGCCACCTTCCTCGCCGTCGAGCTCGGCCTCTCGCCCCACGACGTGGAGGTGGTGCGCCAGAGCGCGCTGATGCACGACATCGGCAAGATCGGCTGCGTGCTCAACCTCAACAAGCCGGGCAAGCTCACCAACGACGAGTACGAGGTCTTCAAGAAGCACCCCGTGTACGGGCGTGACATCCTCGACCCCATCAAGTTCCTCCACCCGCTCATCCCCGGGGTCCACCTGCACCACGAGCGCTGGGACGGTCGCGGCTATCCCCTCAAGCTCAAGGGCAACGAGATCCCGATCATCGCCCGCATCATCTCCGTCGCCGACACCTACGACGCCATGACCAGCGACCGCTCCTACCGCCGCGCCCTCCCTCACGAGGTGGCCATGGCCGAGATCGAGCGCTGCTCGGCGACGCAGTTCGACCCCGAGGTCGCGGCCACCTTCACCGATCACATCGACGGCTACCGCGAGGATCAGCGCGGCAAGGGCCGCAAGATCCCCGAGTGATCGCGCGATGACCGAGGTCCCCGCCCGCGCCCCTGCCCGCGTGGTCTGGCTGGGGAGGCGGCCGTACGAGCCGGTGCACGCGCTGCAGAAGCGCCTGGTGGAGGCGCGCGGCAAGGGCGCCATCGGGGACGTGATCCTCCTGCTCGAGCACGAGCCGGTGATCACCCTCGGCCGCGCCGCGGATCCGGGCAACGTGCTCCTCGACGTGGAAGCGCTGGCCGCCCGCGGCGTGGCGCGGGTCGAGACCGGCCGGGGCGGCGACGTCACCTACCACGGCCCGGGACAGCTCGTCGCCTACCCGATCCTCGATCTGCGGCCCCATCGCTGCGATGTGCGGCGCTACGTGCGCGCCCTCGCCGAGGCGATGATCCTCATCGCCCGCGAGCACCATGTGGAGGCCGGCGTGGTCGACGGCCTCATCGGCGTCTGGGCCGACCGCGGCGCGCCCGCCGAGTGGGCCGGCGCCGAGTGGGCGCGCGAGCTTTGCAAGCTGGGCGCCATCGGCGTGCGCCTCTCGCGCTGGGTCACCATGCACGGCTTCGCGCTCAACCTCGCGGTCGACCTCGACGCCTTCAGCCTCATCGTCCCGTGCGGCATCAAGGACCACGGCGTCACCTCCATCCACGACCTGACCGGGGCACGCCCTGACCCGCGCGTGGTGGCGCTGGCGAGCGGCCCGCTCCTCGGTCGGGCGCTCGATCTGGAGGTCGCCCCGACCCTGGATCTGAGCGCCACGGTCGACCTCGACGCCGCGCTCCTGGAAAAATGTCGCGGCGAAGGCCGCGACGTGACACCTTCAGGTTCGTGAGCGGCTCGGACACCACCGAACGCCCGTCGCCCGTCAGCGTCATTCGCTGTCCCCGCTGCGGCGGAGTGGCCACTGCCCGGCAGCGCCGCGGCCAGAGTCACAACCCGTTCCTCGCCCGGAAGAAGCCCGAGCAGCTCACCTGCGAGGACTGTGGCCTCGATTTCGATCGGCCCAGCGATACCGGCTCCGACTCGGGACGCGACTCGGGACGCGATTCGGGGCGCAGCCCGTGGAGCCAGCCCTGACCGGTCCCGGACCCGTCTGAGACCCGTCCGAGGCCTCTCGAAGGGCCCCGTCGGAGCCGACATTGCCGCGCGCCGCGCAAAATGGACGACCGCGGTGCAAGCCCGCGATACCACTGAGGGGCCATGGCAAACGACGCGGAGGACGACGAGGCCACCCTCGCCAGGCCGGGAAAGATGCAGTGCAGCAACGGCCAGATGGAGGCGCAGGCCTACGCGACCGCCCAGCTCCGCGACATGACCCAGGGGCCCGCGATGGAGACGGCTCGTGTCCAGGTGCACGATCGAGGACCTCGAGTGCTCGTCCCAGGTGCGGCTACCGAGCCGCCGGCAGGGCTCCCTGCCGCGCTGCCGCCGCCCTTGCCCAAGGGCGGCTCGGCAAGGCCTCCACCGTTCCCGCCGTCTCCCGTCGGGTCCGCCACGGAGACCCGAACGGAGGCCGCGAGCGAGGGCGACGCGGCGACCTCCGCCGCCTCGCCCTGGGTCGCCCCGGTCACGGGGGTCCGCGCGGCATCCGGTGGGGCGCCCGAGAGCGCTCCGCTACCGCGCTCCGCGCCCGCAGCGGCGACCGTTGCCCCCCTCGCGAGCAGCTCCCGCCGCGCCCTCACCGCCGTGGCGATCGCAGCGGGGCTGCTCGTGGCGATGGCCGGCGCGCGCTTCGGGCTGGGCCTCGGCGCCAGCGCTGCGAGTGAAGCTCAGGCGACGACGCCGGGCCCCCTCGGGCCGATCGCAACCGCAGCCACCGCCGAGACGGCGAGGATGCCCGCCCCCGCGGCGTCCGCTCCTCCGGAGCTGACCGCCGACCCGAGCACCACCACCGGCCCGCCAGCGGTCGCTGAAACGCCTGCCATGCCACTGAACGGCAAGGGCGGCGCCCACCCCGTGCGCGCAACCGTACCCGCCTCGACCGCCGCAGCGAGGCCGGGTGCCGCAGCCGCAGCGCCCACGGCAGCATCGCACCGCCTCTTCGGAGTCGAAGACTAGCGATTCACGACCTGGATCGCGCGTTGGTGGCCTGCCCCAGCCCCCGTGCCGCGGACTCCAGCGACCCTCGAAGCCGGAGCGCCCCCGGCCAGGACGGAGTACCGTGGCACCAGGCGAGCGCGTCGCGTGACCATGGATCCCAGGCCCGATTCCCCCGAGGACTCCGACGTCTCAGGCCGCAACCGCGGGGCGGGCACCGGCACTGCCTCGGCGGCGGACGTCGCCCCGCGACCCGTCGCGCCCGACCACTTCGCGGGTGACAGCGTGCCACCTCCGCCCTCGGTCGCGCTGGCGCGCCTCCCCGTGGTGGCGCGCGAGGCCTACACCATCGACGGCGACGTCGCGGCCGGCGGGGTCGGCCGCATCCTCCGGGCCCGCGACGAGCGACTCGGCCGACCGGTGGCGCTCAAGCAGCTCCGCTTCGACCCCACGGGGATCGACGGCGAGCGCTTCGTGCGCGAGGTGATGATCACCGCCAAGCTGCAGCACCCGTCGATCGTCACCATCCACGAGGCGGGCCGCTGGCCCTCCGGCGAGCCCTTCTTCGCCATGGAGCTGGTGGCCGGCCGCAGCCTCGCCGACGTCCTCGTCGAGACCCGCATGCTCGCGGACCGGCTCGCGCTCCTCCCTCACGTCCTCGCCGCGACGGAGGCGATGGCCTACGCGCACAGCCGGGGCATCGTCCACCGCGATCTCAAGCCGGGGAACGTGCTGGTGGGATCGTTCGGCGAGACGGTGGTGATCGACTGGGGCCTCGCCAAGGATCTCTCCGGGAGGCACGCCGTCCCCGAGCCCGGCCTGTGGACGAACGAGGGAGGCGGCGACCGAGAGGCCCTCACGGTGGCGGGCGCGATCCTGGGCACGCCGGCGTACATGCCGCCCGAGCAGGCCCGCGGCCACCCGGTCGACGCGCGCGCCGACGTGTACGCGCTGGGCGCGATCCTCCACCACCTCGTCGCGGGGGAGCCGCCTTATCAGGGCAAGACGCCGATGCGGGTGATCCGCCGGGTGCTGGAGGGGCCGCCGCCGCGGCTCGAGGAAGCCCAGCGCGAGGCGCCGGCGGAGCTCTGCTCCGTCGTACGCAAGGCGATGGCCCGCGACCCCGCGCAGCGCTACCCGGACGCGCGCTCGCTCGCGGAGGATCTCCGCCGCTTCTCCCGCGGTCGACCGGTGAGCGCGCACCGCTACTCGCGCCTCGACCGCCTCGACCGCTTCACCAGCCGCTACCGGGCCGCGGTGGTGGTCTCGGCGGCGGCGTTCGTGCTCCTGGTCATCACCGCGGCGGTGGGCTTCGTCCGGGTCCTCGCCGCCCGCGACGAGGCCCGCCAGAAGCAGCTCGAGGCCGAGGTCGCCCAGCGGGAGGCCCTCCGCCGCGCCGACGATCTCACGCTGGTGCAGGCGCGCGCCGCCGCCGAGCAGGATCCCACGCGGGCCGTCGCCTGGCTGCGGAGCCTGTCGCCGAGCTTCGACCGCTGGTCGGCCGCGCGGGTCATCGCCGAGGACGCCCGCGCCCACGGCATCGCCACGGTGATCGACGGCCACGGCGCCGCCGTCGACGATCTCGCCTTCTCGCTCGACGGCCGGCTCCTCGCCACCAGCAGCGACGATCGCACGGTCCGCGTCCAGGATCTGGCCACCGGCACGAGCACCGTCGTCCAGGGTCACACCGACGAGGTGTGGATGCTGCTCTTCCTCGCCGATGGCAAGACGCTGGCCTCGGCGAGCAAGGACCGCACGATCCTCTTGACCAGCCTCGACACGATGCAGAGCCGCGTCCTCGAGGGCCACGAGGGGCCCGTCACCAGCATCGCCGGCGCGCCCGACGGCCGCCTCCTCGCGTCCAGCAGCTACGACCGCACGCTGCGCCTCTGGGACACCGCCTCCCTCGAGAGCTGGATCCTCCGCGGCTCCGGCGACGAGGTCCGCGCCGTGGCGCTCTCCTCCGACCGGCGCTGGGTCGCCTCCGGCCGCATGGACGGCACGGTGCAGATCCGCGATCTCGACCGCGGGCAGGAGCGCACGCTCGGCCAGCTCGAGGCGGGGGTGCTCGAGCTCCAGTTCTCCCCGGACGACCGCACCCTGGTGGCGGCCCTGTGGAACGGGGCGGTCCACGCCTTCCGCACGGACGCGGCGATGGGCCCGCGTCCAGCGGCGGCCGAGCGCACCCTGAGCGGACCGATCCGGGGCTACGATCCGACCTCGTACCACGCGCTCGCCTTCTCGCGCGACGGCCGGCTCCTCGTCTTCGCCCGCGAGGAGGGGGTCGCCGTGCTCGACACCCAGACGGGCGCCGCGCGCCCCCTGAGCGCGCCGGACGGGCGCATCACCTCGGTGAGCCTCTCGCCCGATCAGCGGCTCGTCGCCGCCGGTAGCTCCAGCGGCGGCGTCCATCTCTGGGATCTGACCACCGGGGCCGAGCGCACCCTCCACGGCTTCACGGGCACCGGGACGCTGTGCGCGTTCTCGCCCGACGGCCGTTACCTCGCCGGCGCCGGGAGCTCCGATCGCACCGTCCGGCTCTACCCGGTCCGGGAGGAGCGCCCACCGCTCGCCGCCCACGCCGGGGGTGTCACGTCGATCCAGATCGCGCCCTCCCTTCGCCTGCTCGCCACCGCCGGGCGCGACGGCGGCGCGCGCCTCTGGGATCTCGTCGGCTCCAGCATCGGGTCCGAGATCGGTGAGCTCACGGGCCACCGCGGTCCCACCAGGGTCGCCCTCTCGCCCGACGGGCTCACCGTCGCCACCGGGGGAGAAGAGGGCACCGTGCGCATCTGGGACGCCGCCGGCCGCCTGCTCCACGTCTTCGAGTCGCGCCCGGGCAAGGATCCGCGGTTCCATTTCTCACCGAACAGCCGGCTCATCGCCTTCGCCGGGAGGAGCTCCGGCGTCTGCGTCGGTGACGTGGACACCGGCGCCGTCCGCACCTTCGCCGGAGACGCCGGCGCGGCGACCGTGCTCGCCTTCTCGCCCGGCGCCGATCACCTCGCTTCGGCGGGCCAGGACGGCGCCGTCCGCGTCCGCGATCTCGTCTCCGGCGGTGAGCGCGTCCTTCGTGGCCACACCGGTCGCGTGACGGCGCTGGCCTACTCGCCCGACGGCGCGACGCTGCTCTCCGGCGGCGCCGATCACACCCTGCGCTTCTGGCCCGCGCTCGGCGGCGAGGCGCGCGCGGTCCCCGTCGGCGGCGGCCTGCTCCGCGTCCTGTTCTCGCCCGACGGCAGGACCGTGCTCTACGCGAGCCAGCTCGAGAGCCGCGTGGGTCAGATGGACGCCGCCACCGGCCGCGATCTCGGCGCGCTCTTCGGCCACGAGGGAGAGATCACGGCCATCGCGCTCTCTCCCGACGGGACCCGCGTCGCGGCGAGCACGGTCCAGGGCGCCCTGCGCTTCTGGGATCGCCGCACCGGCGAGAGCCGCAGCGTCGCCGGCCACACCGGCGCGGCGCGCGACGTGGCCTTCTCGCCGGACGGCAGCTTCGTCGTCTCGGCGGGCGACGACGGGGCGGTGCGCGTCTGGCCCGACGACCTGCCGGAGGATCCGGCCGCGCTGCGCGCCTGGCTCGCCCAGGCTGGCGGCGCCGGCGCGAAGGCGCTGCTCGACCAGACCGGGCCGCTGCGCTGATCGCCCGACCGCCCCCCGCCCCGACAGCGCTGAACCGGTATACCCTGAGCCCGCGCCCCACCGCCGAGGCCCGCATGGAACCGACGACCAAGAACACCCGCTCCCACGAGCAGCACCGCGTGCTCGCCATCCGCGGCAAGAGCTTCTGCAACAGCGCCTGCGTCTTCTGCGTGGAGAAGTTCACCACCTACCACCCCGTCGCCCCCCGGCTCGACGAGACGCGGCAGCTCATCGTCGCGGGGAGCGGCAAGTACAACATGCTGTTCTTCATGAACGGCGAGCCGAGCCTGCACCCCAAGCTCTTCGAGTACGTCGCCCTGGCCAAGGCGCACGGCTACCGCTACTTCGGGATGTCGTCGCACTTCCGCGCCTTCGCCGACCCGTACTTCGCCCTCAAGATCCTCGACGCCGGCTTCGAGTTCTTCGACATCTCGCTGCACGCCGCCACGCCGGAGACGCAGGCCGAGGTGAACCCCGTGGGCGACGCCGGCGCCTCGCTGAAGGAGGCGCTCCACGGGCTGCGCAACGTCTACGAGATCGCTCGCCGCAGCGGGCGGCGCATCGCCGTCACCCACAAGGTCGTCATCTCGCGGATGAACTACCGCGATCTGCTGGCGATCTTCCGCTCCACGTACCGCTTCGGCGTGCGCAATTTCATCCTCCAGCCCGTCAAGGCGAGCGGGCTCGACGCGGACCTCACCGCGCGGCTGACCATCAACGAGGACGAGTTCATGCCCCACGTCAACGCGCTGCTGCGCGAGACCGAGGGCTCGGGCGCCGAGATCAAGCTCTACGGGATGAGCCAGATCGGCGTCTACGAGAGCGAGGACCTCGTCCAGGAGACGAACCTCATCAAGCACGCCTTCAGCAAGAGCGCCAAGCTCACCCCGGAGCTCCACGACGGCGACCGCCTCATCTCGCACACGGCGGCCCCGAGCACCGCCCCGAGCCACAAGGTCACCGTGCACATCCCCTCCCGGACCGAGAGCGGCACCTTCGAGTGCGCGGAGGATCAGCTCATCCTCAACGCCGCGCTGGCAGGCGGAGTCTCGCTGCCGTTCGGCTGCCGGATGGGCTCCTGCGGGATGTGCGTGGGGCGCCTGCTCGAGGGCACCGTGGACCGGGCCGAGCAGCTCATCCTGACCGACGAGCAGATCGCCGAGGGCTTCGTGCTGCTGTGCAAGTCGAGGCCGCGCACGGACCTCGTCATCGTCACGCACCAGGAGCCGGAGCTGGGCTTGTAGGCTCTGAAGAGGGGGGCTCACCAACGGCCCGGAGCTCCCCCGTCCCGTACGTCTCGGCGTAGGCTGTCCGGAGCCCGTAGCAGCGCCGCGTCAGCGCACACCGAGCGCACGCCTCCCCCTTGCGGAACGCGCCGGCGAAGGCACCGATCTCCTCCTCGGGGAGGTCCTCGACGAACCACGCCGCGCGCACCTCCTCCGGCAGGAAGCACGCGGGCACCCCGCACTGCGAGTCGAAGCCGAGGAGCGGCACGCCGAGCGCCCGCGCCCGGGCCAGCGCGGCTTCGAGGGCCCAGGCGACGTCCGAGAAGCGCGGGATGAGGCCGGTGTCGCGCGGGACGTTCTCGGACCCCGCCGCGACGAAGGAGAAGTTGATCTCGACGCGGCCGGGAGGATCGAGGCCGATCTCGCGCGCCACGAAATCCGGCAGCCCGGCCAGCTCGTCCGCGTTGTACGCGCACAGCACGAAGTTCAGGCACACCGAGACCCCCGCGGCGGTCAGGTTCCGGATGCCCGCCAGGGTCCGCACGAACGTCCCTGGGGCGGCCGTCACCCGATCGCTCGTCTCCGCGCTGATCCCGTGCAGGCTCACGAAGGCGCGGCGCAGCCCGGCCTGGACCAGCTCGGCGGTGTACGCCGGGTCGCTCATCTTGATGGCGTTGGTCTGGAGCTGCACGTCGGTGATCCCCAGCTCGACGGTGCGGGCCAGGTACTCGGCGAGCCGCGGGTTGAGGGTGGGCTCGCCCCCGGAGATCGCCAGCGACGCCCCTCGCCGCGCCACCTCGGCGAGCTCGGCCTGCAGGAGGGCGTCCTCCGGCGGCGGCAGCTCGCGCGAGACGAAGCAGAAGTCGCAGGCCTGGTTGCAGTGGAAGTTGACGCGGAGCACCCGGTGCTCCTCGACCTTGCCGTCGCGGCCGGTCTTGAAGAGCACGCTGCGCAGCTCCCGGAGGACGCGCTCGCGCTCCCGGGTGAGGGGCACGCCGGGCGCACCCGGCGGCACGCGGCGGCCGGTGGCGAGGACCTCGGCAGCGAGCGCAGGCTGCGACCCGGGGCACACGTGGCGCGCGCCGCACCCTTCGCAGAGGGCGATGCGGACGTGGTCCCTGGAGCCCGCGTCGAGGGCCCCCTCCACGCGGCCCTCGCCGAGGTGGAGCACGCTCGCCGCAGCCTCGAGGTCGGCGAACACGCAGGGCGGCAGCGCGCTGCCCGGCGCGACCGCGAGAGGCAGCCCGGACCGAGAGGAGGCGCGCGCGCCATCGAGCATCTCCCTGGCTGCGGCGGCCACCGAGATCGTCCCGGGGACGTGACGGGCCACCACCCGCTCGACGCGCGCCCGCGAGGCAGGGAGCCGCCGGGGAGCCTCCTCGACGATGCGCGCGAGGGCGCCCGGGGTCGAGGGCTCGAGCGTGACGGCGAGCTCCACCGCGACGCCCGCGTCGAGGAGCGCGCGCGCCCCCGCGAGGGCGATCGCGTCATCCGGCGTGTCGAGCGCCACGCGCGCGGCGGTGAGGCCGGCGCGCGCGAGCGCCTGGGCGCGCCCGGGCTCGGCCAGCGCGGCGGCGTCGGCCTCGAGCACGATGCGCTCGAAGCGCAAGCTGCGGGCGAGGGCCACCAGATCATCCAGGTACCACTCCCCCACCGGCGCCGAGCCCCCGAGCAAGAGCTCCCTGGCCCCGTCGCGCGCCACCCTGCGCACCGCAGCGATCGCCTCCGCCGCGCGCTGCCGTGCGGGCCTGAGCTCGGGCGCGCGGGTGAGCTCGACCTGGCCGGTGCGCGCCGGGCGCCGCTCGTCGTAGCGGGGCGCGGGGAGGAGGCGCAGATGCTTCTTCTTCTCCCCGCGCGGCACCCCGGCGGCCTGATCGAGCGCGCGTCGGAGCCGCTCCTGACGCTCCGGCCCCGAGGCCCCCTGCGCCTGGGCGACGATCGGCCCGACGTCCTCGTCCTCGAACGCGAACCCGGGCGCCGAGCCGACGAGGAGCCCTTCGCTGCGCGCGCGCTCGGCCAGCTTGCCATCGAGCACCAGCGGCGCGAGCGGGTCGAGCGCGAGCTGATGGCGGTGGAGCCCGTCGAGGTGCCGGCGCAGGTCGAGCCGCGTCGTCCACGGGGTGAGGCCGACGAAGCTCGCTCCCAGCCGCGCTTCGAGGCGATCCGGAGCCTGGCTCTGCCAGCCCAGCAGCAACCGGACCGCGCCCTCGATCTGCGCCAGGGTCACGCCGGGCGCGAGGCGGGCGAGCTCGTCGCCGGAGAAGCTGAGCGGCCCCCGCAGGGCGAGCGAAAGCCGCGGCCCCCCCGGGCGCGCGAGCTCGCGCTCGACGTCGGCCTGGCACTCCAGGAGGTGGAGCGCGGTGACCTCGGCCCGCAGGTCCGCGCCCGCCTCGAGGGACGCGCCCGGGAGCGCGGCGAGCCCTCGCAAGCCGAGGGGGTGGCAGAGCTCGTAGACCCCCTTCGATCCCGGGTCGGCGCGAAGGAGGGTCGGCGGCGCTTCCACGGCGGCATCGTACCTCGGGTCCCTGCTAGAGTCGCGGTGGTGTCGCGCGTCGTGTCCCCCGGCCTGTTCTCTCGCGTTCTTTCGCTGGTTCGCCGCGCCAGCGCCGCCGTCTACCGGGGCGTGCTCCTCGCGCTCCTCGGCGTCGTCTACGTCGCCGTCCTCCCCTTGTTCGCGCTGGCGTGGCGGCTGCGGCGGCTCCCCCCCGCAGGCTGGCACCGCAGGGACGATCCCGGGGTCGCGTCGATCGAGCGGCTGCGATCGCTCTTCTGACATGCCCTCCCACGTGCTCGGGATCTCGGCGCTCTACCACGACGCCGCCGCCTGCCTGCTCCGCGACGGGGAGATCGTGCTCGCCGTGGAAGAGGAGCGCCTCTCGCGCATCAAGCACGACCACGCCTACCCGACCCGCGCCGTCGCGGCCTGCCTCGACGCGGCGGGCCTCGCGGCGGCAGACGTGGACGCGGTCGTGTTCTACGAGAAGACCCTGCCCAAGCTGGAGAGGCAGCTCCACGGATGGATCGGGGGCTTCCCGCGCTCGTTCACGGCCTTCGTGCGCGGCATGTCCCGCTACCTCGACGGCCGGCTCGATCTGGGGCGGTGGCTGGCGAACAAGGGCGGCTTCCGGGGGGAGATCCTCTTCTCGGAGCACCACCTCTCGCACGCCGCGTTCGCGTTCTTCTCGTCGCCGTTCCCGGAGGCTCTGGTGCTCGTCGCCGACGGGGTCGGAGAGTGGGCGACGACCAGCGTCTGGTCGGCAGGTCCGGGGGGGATCACGCCGGAGCGCGAGATCCGCTTCCCCGACTCGCTCGGCCTCTTCTACTCGCTGATCACGGCGCACCTCGGCTTCCGCGTCAACGAGGACGAGTACAAGGTCATGGGGCTCGCCGCGTACGGAGAGGACTCCTTCGCGCGCGAGATGGAAACGCTGCTCCCCTTCGGCGACGAGGGCGCCTTCCGCCTCGAGCGACGCTTCCTCGACCCCGGCGGCTCGACGCGTCTGGGCACGGCCGCGCTCGACGCGCTCCTCGGCCCGCCGCGCCCACGCGGTGCGCCGATCGAAGCTCGCCACCAGGATCTCGCTCGCAGCGCGCAGCTCCGCCTGGAGGAGGCCCTCCTCCGCATCGAGGCCACCCTCCCCGCCGGGCGCCCCCTGTGCCTCGCCGGGGGCGTCGCGCTCAACGGCGCCGCCAACGCGCGCCTCGCGGAGCGCCGGCCGATCTTCGTCCCGTTCGCGCCCGGCGACTCGGGGGCGGCGATCGGGGCGGCCTACGTCGGCTGGTTCCTCGCCGGCGCGGATCGCGGGCGCCCGCAGAGGGTGACGCCCTTCCTCGGACCCACCTTCGGCGCGAGCGCCGCCGCCGAGGCCGCGCGCGCCGAGGGGCTCGCGGTGACACCGCTCGCCGAGCTCGGCGGCGACACCTTCGTCGCCGAGAAGCTCGCCGCCGGCGCCATCGTGGGCTGGTTCGACGGCCCCATGGAGTTCGGTCCGCGCGCGCTGGGGGGGCGATCGATCCTGGCCGACCCTCGCCGCGCGGAGGTGCGCGACATCGTGAACGCCCGCGTCAAGCACCGGGAGGCGTTCCGGCCGTTCGCGCCCGCCATCCTCGAGGAGCGCGTCGGGGAGCTCTGCGAAGACGGGCGCCCGGTACCGTGGATGACCGAGATCCGCTCGATCCGTCCGTCGCAGCGCGCCGTGATCCCCGCCGTCGTCCACGTCGACGGCACGGCCCGCGTGCAGACCGTGAACGCGCTCGCGTCGCCCCGCCTGCACGCGCTGCTCCGCGCCTTCGCGGCACGCACCGGAGTGCCGGTGCTGCTCAACACCTCGTTCAACGTCGCCGGCGAGCCGATCGTCGGCTCCCCCGCTGACGCGTGCCGCTGCTTCCGCAAGGCGGGCCTCGACGGGCTCGTGCTCGGGGAGCTGTGGATCGAGGCGAGCGAGGCCCCTCGATGAGCCGCTCGGCGGTCCTTGCTGACACCGCCCACGGCGGTCTACCATTGCGTCCATGGTCCCCTCGCGAGCGTGTCCCGCGCCCACCCTGGCGCTCGTGGTGCTGCTCGCGGCGATCGTGGTGATCCCCTCGCCGCGGGAGGCCGCCGCGCAGAAGCCGGCACCTCCCAGGCCCGCTGCGGCCGGGAGCGTGCGCACCGATCCGGCCTCCGGGCTCGAGTTCGTGGCCTTGGCGGCGGGGAGCTTCCACTTCGGCTGCGAGCCCCAGGACACCGACTGCGGCGACGACGAGCGCCCCGGCCACCAGGTCGAGGTCGCGCCGATGTGGCTCGGCAAGACCGAGGTCACCGTCGAGGCCTACGCCCGCTGCGCGACCGGCGGCGCCTGCACCGCGCCGAACACCGGAGGCGCCTGCAACTGGGGCGTGGCCGGCCGCGAGCGCCACCCGATCAACTGCGTCGACTGGACCCAGGCGGATGCGTTCTGCCGGCACCTCGGCGGGCGCCTGCCCACGGCGGAGGAGTGGGAGTACGCAAACAAGGGCGGAGAGAGCCGCATCTATCCCTGGGGGGACGATCCGGTGACCGACAAGCGCGCCAACTTCGCCGACGCGCAGTACAAGAGAAAGTACCCGCGCGCCTTCGACGTCCCCGGTCAGGACGACGGGTGGGTCGAGTCCGCACCGGTCGGCACCTATCCGGCCGGCGCGACCCGGCAGGGGCTGCTGGACATGGCGGGAAACGTGATCGAGTGGACCGGGGGCGAGTTCGCTACCGGCCAGATGGAGGCGCGCGGGGGCGGGTGGGCGACGGACTCGGTCTCGCGCCGGCTCCGCGCGTCGTACCGGACCGGTCGGGCCCCGTCGCACTGGGATGCGATGCTCGGCTTTCGCTGCAGGCTCCCCGGCCCGGGCGGCTGATCATCCTGCGGAACGCGCGGTCATCCTGCGGAACGCCCGAGAGCGTTCCGCGACCCCGGCATCCTGCGGAACGCCCGAGAGCGTTCCGCGACCCCGGCATCCTGCGGAACGCCCGAGAGCGTTCCGCGACCGGTCATCCTACAGAACGGCCGAGGGCGTTCCGCGACCGGTCGCATCGCCGTTGGCGTACCGTGATCGCGTGATTCGCCTCACCACCCTCGCCGCCACAGCCGGCCTGCTGCTCTCGTCCCTCCCAGGTTGCGGGCCCCCCGCGCCCGCGCACACCCCCGAGGCCGAGAGCGCGGCGCCGGCGGCCTCCTCCACCACGCCCACTGCCGAGCCCAGCGCCGCCCCCGCCGCGGAGGCCCCCGACAAGCCCGAGCCGCCGGCTTCCTCGGCCTCGCCCAGCGAGTCCCTGGCGCGCGATCTCGTCAAGTCGGGCGGCCGCCGCATCGGCTACTCCACGAGCAAGAAGCGCTTCGTCGTGCCCGCCGACATGCGCACCGACGGCGGCCGCGGCCTCGATCTCAAGTTCTACGACGACGAGGGTGCCCAGCGCGAGATCCTGCGCGTCTGTCAGCCCGGCGAGTGCGAGGATCGCCTCGACGAGATCGCCCGCGAGCTCATCCCCAAGCTCGCCGCGCGCCTCCAGAGCGAGGGCTACGAGCCCATCAACGCCGCCGGCTGGCCCTCGGGGCGCGACGAGCTCGCGGTGGGCTCGCTCGGGGGCAAGCTCCACTACGAAAAGGGTCGCCTCTCGCTCACGGTGGACGGCAAGAAAGCGCCCACGTCGCTGCGCACCACCGGCGGCAAGTCGCCGCGGAGCGACGGCCTCCAGGCCGTCTACCCCGTCCCTGCCGCCAAGCTCCTCGGCGCCGTCGTCGAGGGCGACAAGGACTTCTACGTGTTCAAGCTGCCCTGAGCTGGATGACCCGTCGCGGGACGGCCCGTCGCGGGACGCTCTCGGGCGTCCCGCAGGATGACCCGTCGCGGGACGCTCTCGGGCGTCCCGCAGGATGACCCGTCGCGGGACGCTCTCGGGCGTCCCGCAGGATGACCCGTCGCGGGACGCTCTCGGGCGTCCCGCAGGATGGTCACGGGTGCTGGCTGGTCCA
>Ga0302283_1000224_pt1 | contig 43332 bp, 36 predicted proteins | sample III_Fen_E1_4_FD_198770 | JGI IMG/M metagenome (GOLD analysis project Ga0302283, IMG submission 198770) | Peat permafrost microbial communities from Stordalen Mire near Abisko, Sweden - III_Fen_E1_4 | ecosystem: Environmental > Terrestrial > Soil > Wetlands > Permafrost | place: Sweden: Abisko... | reverse complement strand
AACGACGGAAGGCTGGGCCCAAGGGCACCCAGCCTCCCGCCGATCTCGAGCCGCCGGTGGGCGGCCGTCGAGCGGCGCGATCGACCGCGTCGCTCACGCCCGGCCAATCAGAAGATGCTGAGGACGCTCGAGATCGCGCTCCCGACGGCGTTGACCGCTCCCCCAACGACGTTGGTGACGGTGTTGACCGCGCCTCCGACAACGTTGCCGACGTTGCCGGTGATCCCATTGAGCACGTCGCCGACGGTCGAGAAGACGTTCGAGCCTCCGTTCTGGTGCTGCTGCGCCGCCTGCTGCTCCTGAGCGAGCTCCTCGCGCTCCAGCTTCTGGCGCTCGGCCCTCTTCTCCGCTGCGACCTTCTCGTCGTGGCGCTTCCGCGCCTCTTCCTCGGCCTTGCGAACTTCTTCGCGCTTCTTCTCGCGAGCCTCGTAGGCCAGCTTCTTCCCCTCGGCCGTCTCGCTGAAGTGATACTCGGCGGTCCAGCTGACCTTGCTGGCGAACATGCTGAAGTCGTCCTTGAGGATCGAGCTCTGGCCTTGCTTGCTCCACTGCACGCCGTTGGTCGAGTCTCCAACGTAGTGGAACAGCATGATGCCGCCCGTGCTGGCCTTCAGCGCCAGCGCGATGTCGAAGTCCTTGTTCGTCCTCTTGCCGGAGTACTGACCCGAGAACAGATAGGTGCCGTCGGGGTTGATCGTGAGGTTGGCGTTCCCCGAGCCCTTCTTGAAGGTCCAGCTCACGACGATTGGTCCCGTCGCCGGCGGTGCGGTCTGCACCAGACTGCTCTCGGTGTTGTTGTCGCCAGGTCCTTCTGCGGTCGCGATGCTCGCGGTCGTGCCGACGAGCACGCACGCCGCGGTGAGTGAAAGAACACGAACGTGGTTCATGAATCTCATGGTTGCCTTCTTTCGAACTCAGCCTTGCGGGCTACTGAGGGGGCGGACGATAACTCATCCATAAGGGCAGCGGCGTCCTCCCGCGCAGGAGAACCGTCACTGGGAGCTCCAGGCGAAAGGATGCGGAGCAGCCCCAGCGCTTCTGCGCTGACCTCTTCGGGCTGGACGACCGACGCCGATCCGGCGGGCTACGTCGCGCGTGCGACCTACGGAACGCGCAGCGTCCGGAGGTGCGCGAGGATGTCGGCGATGTCCCGGTCCGTCGTGCTCGCGAGCGGCAGCATCTTGCCACGCCCGGTGCGCACGGTCGTAGCGACGTAGTCCGCGCGGTAGAGCAGCGGGCGATCGACGAGGTTCACGCCGATCGCCCCGCGCGCATTGGCGCCGTGGCACGGAGCGCATCGCTCGATGAAGAGCTTCGCCCCCGTCGCGGCGTCACCGCCCGCGTATGCGCCGTCGTCCTGTGCTTCGAGTGCCTCGGTCGCATCGGCGGCGGAGATCGTCGCCGGCTCCCAGGGGCCCGCGTCGGGGCCGTAGGTTGCGGCGAGGTAGGCGACCAATGCGTCGGTATCCGACGGGTCGAGGTTCGCGCCCCATCCGCTCATCTTCTTCACGGTCGCCGCCCACTTCTCCTTCGGGAGGCGCTGCTGCGCGAGCATCTCCTCCGCGTGGCACGACAGGCACGCGCCCTTGACGATCGGCCTCCCGTCCTCGTTCGCGTGGACGACCGAAGCGCTCCGTGTGCTGGCGTCGGGGACCGGCGACGGAAGCGCAGGCTTCGTGCATGCCGAAGCCCCGGCGAGCACGATTGCGAGCAACGCGGCCCACGTGCCGCGCGCGCTCGTCACGCGACCTCCCAGGCCACGGCATGCCAGGCGTTGAAGAAGTACCCGCTCGGATTCCACGCGCCCTTTTCCGGTTGCGTGTTCCCCTTCGCGTCGGTCGCGCGCACGACGGCCGTTGCACGCCCCGGCCCAGCCACGAAGCGGTGCTTCCACACCTGCCAGCGGCCGACGCCCGCCTCTCCTTCGAGCGCCGCCGCGCGCCACGTCGCGCCCCCATCGGTCGAGACCTCCACCTTCGCGAGCGGCGCATCCCCGGAGAACGCGCACCCCGCGACCTCCTGCATGCCGGCCGCCCCTTTGCTCCCGTCGGTCGGTCGGGCAATCACGGACTTGACGGGGAAGGTCGTGAGCGACCGCATCTCTTCCGGCTTCACGCTCGCGCCGGGCTCCACGGGATGGATCGGGTACTTGTAGGCGGTCTGCATGTAGAAGCCGTCGGCCTCCTCCTTCTGGAGGCCTACGTGCGTCAGCCACTTGATCCAGTGGTCTCCGGCCCATCCCGGCACGATGAGACGCAGCGGCGCACCATGGGCGAGCGTGAGCGGCTCGCCGTTCATCGCCCACGCGATGAGCGTCGAAGGTGCCATGGCCCGCGCGAGCGGGATGCTCCGTACGAACGCGGGGGCCGTCGGCTTCAGCGGTGCGTCGGCCCCCGCGATGCGCACGTAGGCGGCGTCGCTCGAAGGACCTGCGGCCGCGAGGACATCGCGGAGGCGTACGCCCGTGAACGTGGCTTGGCCCATCGCTCCGTGTCCCCACTGCACGCCCGGCACGCGCGGAGTCTGGAACGCGCGGCCGTTGCCTGCGCATTGCAGCACCGCCGTCTGCGTCACCACCGGGAACCTAGAACGAAGCTCGTCGGGGGCGAACGCAAGCTGCGTCTTCACGAGCCCTTCGACCGCGAGCTTGCGCGTGGCGTCGAGCGCCGGCGGCCCGAAGTGACTGCGCACGAAGAAGACGTCGGTCGGTGTGAGGAGACGGTCGAACCACGAAAGTGGGGTGGCGAGGTCCTGGGGCGAACCGACGTTCTGCAGGAGCGTCGGCGCCGCGTCCGCGAGCGCGCGGCGGGTCCCGAGCACGGCCGCGGCCGCCTGGAGGAACGTCCTGCGATCGAGCATGCGCCATGAGTGGCGGGAACTCGAGGGGCGGTCAAGCATTCCTGGTTCCTCTACGACGACCGACGCCGCTTCGCGGGCTTCGCGCTCGTCTTCGCGGGCTTCGCGCTCGTCTTCGCGGGCTTCGCGCTCGTCTTCGCGCTCTTCCGTCGTGGCTTGGGCACCTTCCCGATGCGCACGTCCCCGGCGCGCACGAGCGCGCACACGCGCAGCACGCTCTCCTCGAAGTCGTCGGCCTCGACCGGCAGAATCTGCCACCCGGTGACCCCCCCGCTCGCGAGCACCGTGATCGACCGCAGACTCGGGAGCTCGCGCCGAAGCGAAGCGTGATGCGCTTCCGTCGTGGCGACCCACACGCCGTCATCGCAGGCTGGGCGCCCCTTGTCGCGCAGGATGAGGACGATCTTGTCCTCGACGTAGACCGCGTGGCACCCGAACATCGGGCGCGTCCACGGCTCCTGGGCAGACAGCTCGTCGAGGACGAAGTCGAAGGGGGGCTTCTTCGGTTCTTTCTTCGGAGCGAAGAGCGCGTTCGGATCGCGGCGGGGCATGCGCGACGGAGTCTACCTCGCGACCTTCGCCACCCGGGCAAGCAGCGAGTCATCCGTGAGGAAACAGTCGGCGTGATGCCCCCCCTTCACGCGCTCGAAGCGGCTCCCGGGGATCGCTGCGGCCACTCGCTCGCCCATTGCGAACGGAATGACTTCGTCGTCGGTTCCGTGCACGACCACCGTAGGCACGTGGAGCGACGCCGCCTTGGCGAGCGTGTCGAATCGGTCGTCCACGAGCCACCGCGCGGGGAGCAGCGGCGCCCTCAGCGCCGCCATGTCGCTGATTGACGTGTACGGAGTGACGAGGACGAGCGCCGCACCGCGCCCGCGACGCGCCATCTCGGCGGCGACTCCGCTCCCGAGCGACGCGCCCCACAGGACGACGCGGTCGGCGCCGGTCCCGCGCGCGGCGAGATCGTCGAGGACCGCGCTCGCGTCCGCGTACAGTCCGTCCTCGTTCGGCGTGGTCCCGCGCGATCGCCCGTACCCGCGGTATTCGACGAGGGAGACCGCGAACCCCTGGGCGACGAGCCGCTGCGCCATCCAGACGTCGTCGCCGATGACCTCGCCGTTCCCGTGGAAGTAGACGACCGTGCGCGCCGCCGCGGCGTTCGCGAACTCCATCGCGTGCACCGCGACGCCGTCCGACGCGCGGAGCTCGACGAGGCGCGCCCCTGCTGGTGGCGCCACGTCGTCGGCCTCCGGTGCGGGATAGAGGAGGGCTCGGTAGCCGAGGTGGCCTAGCAGGCAGAGGCCGGCGTAGCCGAACGCGCACCCCGTGACGACGCCGCGCAAAACTCGACTAGGGCTCACACTCTCGATCGGCACGACCGGTGGACGCGCGGCGTGCCGCCGTTGTTCCGTGCGCTCGAGAAATGCGCGAGCGGAGCCCTACTTCTCCGTCGCGACGAAGACCCCGGTCCAGCCAGGCGGGGGAGGGCTCTCTTGAAAGTGCACGCAGCGCGCGTCCAGCGTCGCGCTCGGCCCATCCTCGAGCTGCGCCGCAATCAGCTCGCGCGCCCGGGCGAAGTCGCGTGCGAAGTATGCTTCGAGCGCGCGCTCGTACGTACGCGCCAGGGCCAGCTTCGGCCCGTCGAGCCCCGCGCGGCCGAGCAGCTCGTAGACCCGGACTCCCTGCGTCTTCCCCTTCACGGCGACCAGGTCGACTTGCCGGAAGACGAAGTCCCCCTTCACGCGCTCCACGACCGCCTCGCTCACCAGCGTGGCGACGCCGTACTGCTTACCGAGCGCTTCGAGACGCGAGGCGAGGTTCACTCCGTCACCCATCAGCGTGTAGCTGAGACGGTCGGGCGCGCCGAAGTGTCCGACCAGGACCGTGTCCGTATGGAGCCCGTAGCGCGTGAAGAACGGTGGCAGTCCCGCCCACGCCTCGGAGGCGAAGAGCTTCTCGGTCGCTTCGAGGCACGTGAGGATCGACTCGCACGCCCTCTTCGCGTGATCGGGGTGACGCGCGGGTGCGTTCCAGAACGCCATGACGCCGTCGCCGATCAGCTTGTCGATCGTGCCGCCCGTGGAGTGAACGCTGGCGATCATCGCCTCCAGGTAACGGCCGAGCGCGGGCGCGAGCACCTCCGGAGCGAGCCCTTCGGCGACGGTGGTGAAGCCGCGGATGTCCGTGAACAGAATGGACATGTCGCGCAGCTCGCCGCCGAGCGTCGGCTCGCGGTTGGCGGTGTAGAGATCGCGTACGAGGTCCACCGGGACGTACTTGCCGAGCGCGCGCATCGCCGTCTTCGCGCGTTCGAGACCGTCCATGACCTCGCCCACGTCGCGGAACGGCGCGGTGCCGTTCGCCGGCGCGAAGTCGAAGCCGCGCATGCGGGTCGTGATCGTCGAGATCCGCGAGAACGCGCGCCCCACGCGGCCGAGCACCAGTCCGCCCACCGCGAGGACGAGCACGGTGATGACCGCAAACGCGAGCAGGAACCGGTCGCGGAGGAGAGTGAGGTCGCGCGTATAGCGCTCGGCCGGGACCACGATGCCGATGACCCAACCTTGGCTCCCCGCGACCATGTGGAACGTGACGAGGAACGGTTGGCCGGCGACCGTCACGGTGCCGTTCGCGTCCGGATGGTCGTCGTTCACGCCTGCCAGTCCTGGGAACCCGAGCGCGGCGGTGATCATCGGCGGCGCATGCGTCGGGGCGAACCGCAGGTCGTCCCCGCGCAGCTCGAGCACGTCGTTGGGCGATACGCGGCTCACCAGCCAGCCGTGCGCATCGCACAGGAAGACGCGGTGGGTGTCGGCCGGATCGCTCTCGTCGACCTTCAAGCGCGACAGCTCGTAGTCGATGGTGGCGTGCAGGAGCTCCACCTTGAGCACGCCGACGAAGGTGCCGGCGGCGTCGTCGATGGACTTCTGCACGGAGAGCACGACCCGCCGCTCCATGCTCGGCAGGGCTGCGTCGAGCTCCGAGTAGTGGAGGTCACTCGAGTGCAGGTGTCGGTATCCGCTCTCCGACGCAGGGGTGGAGAACGTGAGGTGCACCGTCGGATCGTCGGCGGCCCCTTCCGGGATGAACGGGGCAGCGAGGAGCGGGGCGTCGACCGCGCGCTCGCGGCGGCGTGCGACGAAGCGATGGTCTTCCGTCGTGACGACGCGCGTGAGGATCGGGGTGTTCGGTCGCGCGCTCGCCCGGAAGACCGAGACTTGCCAGCGCGCTTCGGGGGCCAGCTGGGCGGTGCCGTCGGCGTCGAAGCCGAGCCGCCGGCCGCGCGTGAACGTCACGTCGGCGATGTGCGGCGCGTTCTGGACGGCCGAGAAGAGGCGCGCCTCGACGAGCGTCGGGTCGTCAGTGCTCATCGCGCCGTGGTTCGCGTCGCGCTCGATCGCTTCGAGCACGTCGGTCGCCTGACTCAGCGACGCGGCAACGCGCTCTTCGATGCGGCGCGCCGCGGCCGCGCGCAGGTGCTCGGAGCTCTCGAGGATCGAACGGCGTGACGCCGTCAGGAACGCGAAGAGCAGCACCCCCATGACGACGGCCGCGAGCGCGGTCGCGGCGAAGAAGAACTGCGCGAGCGTGAGACGTGCGGGGCGCATCGACGAGCGAGGTGCATCATGCCCTCTCCGAGGGCGCCAGCGCGACCTCAACGTGGGGCAGGAGCCCGCGGGCACGAACCGCGCGTAGAATCCGCCGCATGACGAAGAAGAAGGTGTGCGTCGTGGTCGGCGTGGGCCCCGGGAACGGCGCGGCGCTTGGGCGTCGCTTCGCGCAGGAGGGCTTCGCCGTGGCGCTCCTCGCGCGGACGACCGCGACCACGGAGCCTCTCGCCGCGAGTCTCGACGATGCGCGCGCGTACGCATGCGACGTCTCCGACGCCGTGTCGGTGGCGACCGCGTTCGAAGCGATCGAGCGCGACCTGGGGCCCGTCCACACGCTCGTCTACAACGCCGGCTCGGGCACGTGGGGGACGGTCGAAGAGATCGAACCGTCGGCCCTCGAGGGGGCGTTCCGCGTGAACGCGCTCGGCCTGCTCGTCACCGCGAAGAAGGTCATCCCGCAGATGAAGACGCACGGGGGCGGCAACATCGTGGTCATCGGGGCGACGTCGTCACGCCGTGGAGTCGCGCGCACGGCGGCGTTCGCGCCCGCGAAGGCGGCGCAGAAGAGCCTCGCCGAGTCGATGGCGCGTCATCTGTGGCCCCAGAAGATCCACGTCTCCCTCATCATCGTCGACGGCGTCGTCGACCTTCCGCGCTCGCGCGCCTTCATGAAGGACAAATCGGACGATTTCTTCATTTCGCCCGACGCCGTCGCTGCCACGGCGTTTCACCTGACCACGCAGGATCCCTCGGCGTGGTCGTTCGAGGTCGAGGCGCGGCCGTTCAAGGAAACCTGGTGATGCTAGGCGGGGGCACGCGCGAGCGGTACGGACGTCGCGTGCGCATACGCGAGGTCGCGTAGGGCGAAGGGGAGGTCGCGCGCGGTCTACGCGACGTCGCGTGCAGCGAAGGGGAGGTCGCGTGCGGTCTACGCGCGGTCGCGTGCAGCGAAGGGGAGGTCGCGTGCGGCTACGCGAGGTCGCGTGCAACGAAGGGGAGGTCGCGTGCGGTCTACGCGACGTCGCGTGCGGTCTACGCGAGGTCGCGTGCAGCGAAGGGGAGGTCGCGTGCGGCTACGCGAGGTCGCGTGCGGCTACGCGAGGTCGCGTGCGGCTACGCGAGGTCGCGTGCGGCTACGCGAGGTCGCGTGCGGTCACGCGACCCCGGATTGCCGTGCGAACCGTGCCGCTCAGGCGCCGAGCGCCGCCGCCACCGTGCGCGGATCGTCCACGCTCACCTGAAGCTGCCGCAGGCTCACCGGGACCCCCATCACGTACCCGCGCTGCTTCGGCTCGAGGTCGACGACGAGGATGCCGTCGCCCGAGCCGTTCACGAGCCAGCGGCCGCCCAGTCCGTGAACGCCGCGCGTGAGCCGGATTCGCCGGCCGAGCGGAGAGGCTCCGGTGACGTTCGAGACGTCGAACTTCGCGCGAAAAGCCCAGCTCATTCGCACCGCCACGCGCCCCGCCGTGATCTCGATGTACGAGTCGGAAGGGGGGATGAGCAGGGTGCTCGAGAGGAGCGCGTACCCAGCGTCGAACTTGATCGGGAAACGAGTGGAGTCCGTCATCGGCAGGCGTTCGAACGTAATCATCCCCTCCGGCCGCGCACGTCGGCACGAGCCATGCTCTCCGAACTCCGTACTCGGACACCCCGGTGCACGTTGCGCGACATTCCGCGTGGGCGAAACGGGAGGGTCGCGCGGGCATCGTAGGAGAACCGCGCTCGCGACTCCCCTCGTGGTACGTCCGGCGCTCTCCGGAGGACACGCTCGCCATGAGTCAGCTCTTCGACCCGCTCACGCTCCGCAGCATTCGCCTCAAGAACCGCGTCTTCGTCTCTCCCATGTGCCAGTACTCGTGCGGCGCCGACGGCCTCGCGCTCTCGTGGCACCTGGTGAACCTCGGACGCTACGCGGTCGGGGGCGCGGCTCTCGTGTTCACCGAGGCGACCGCGGTCGCCGCCGTCGGGCGAATCACTCCGAACGACCTTGGACTCTGGTCCGACGCGCACGCCGACGCGCTCCGGCCGATCGTGGCGTTCCTCAAGTCGCAGGGGGCCGTCCCCGGAGTCCAGCTGGCGCACGCCGGCCGCAAGGCGAGCACTGCGGCCCCGTGGAATGGCGGGGGGAAGGTCGCGCTGAGCGACGGCGGTTGGACGCCGGTCGCTCCCAGCGCGGTCGCATTCTCGCCGACATACCCCGAGCCCGTGGCGCTCGACGCGAGCGGCATCGCGGCGGTCGTCCACGACTTCGTCGCCGCTGCGAAGCGGGCACGCGCCGTGGGCTTCGAGGTCATCGAGATTCACGCAGCGCACGGCTACTTGCTGCATCAGTTCCTGTCGCCGCTCTCGAACCAACGTGACGACGCGTGGGGGGGCGACTTCGAGCGCCGCGCGAAGCTCACGCTCGACGTCGCGTCTGCCGTCCGCGAAGTGTGGCCCGCGGAGCTCCCGCTCTTCGTGCGCATCTCGTCGACCGACTGGGTCGAGGGGGGGTGGGATCTGCCGCAGAGCATCCGTCTCGCGCAGGGCCTTCGCGAGCGCGGCGTCGACCTGGTCGACTGCTCGTCGGGCGGGAACGTGCTCGGCGCGAAGATCCCGCTCGGGCCGGGATACCAGGTCCCTTTCGCGAAGGCCGTACGCCAGGAGGCGGGCGTTGCCACCGGTGCCGTCGGCCTCATCACCGAACCCAAGCAAGCCGACGACATCGTCGCCTCCGGGAGCGCGGACGCGGTGCTACTCGCGCGCGAGCTGATGCGCGATCCCAACTGGGCGCTCCACGCGGCGCGCGCCCTCGGGGTCGACGTGCCTTGGCCGGTCCAGCACGAGCGCGCCAAACCGGCCTGAAGGCGAGCCCGCGACGAGCTACTTCATGACGACGCGCTGATCGCACGGCTTGACGTTCTCGTCCTCGTGCAGCCCCGCGATCCGCATCGGGTCGGCGTTCAACGCCTGCAGCTCGCCGCCGATCTTGCCGAGGATGAGCGCGTCGAGGTTCCCGCTCGAGTAGTTCGTGTGCGTCCCTCCGCAGCTCGACTTCGGGTCGCCGCCGCCGACCGACTGCGGCCCCGCGCCGCCGCGGAGGACGAACATGTTCGCCGCGTTCGTGTACTGCGCGATCTGGCGCCACACGACCTGCCCCAGACCATCCATGCCGCTCGCGGCGATCGTGAAGATCTGGATCCCGCGGTGCGCCGCGTTCTTCATGTCGGCCGCGTAGCTGAAGTCCTGTTGGTAATCGAGGTGTGGCGGTGCGTCGCCGATGAGGAACGCGAACCTGCCGACCGATGCGCTCTGCCAGTCGAGGCCCGTGAGCGCGACGTGGATCCCCTCGTTCACCGACTCGGGCGTGTCGCCTCCGCCGGCCGCGCTGAGCCCCGCGACCTGGCCGGCGAACCCCTTCACGTCGCCGGTGAACGGGTAGACCCGCGTGACGTACGAATCGGAGCGGTCCTTGTACTCGACGAGGCCAATGCGCACCTCGACGTCCTTCTGCCCGAGCCCCGCGGCGACCTTCGCGATCGTCGCCTTCACGCTCGCGATCTCTTCGGACATCGACCCGGTCGTGTCGAGGATGAACGCGACGTCGATCGTGCGCACCGACGGGAGGCTCCGCGTGACCGGGAGTCGCAGGTCCACGACGCCGTCGCTGTCGTCGAGCGCGACGTCGCGCGTGACGCTCCCTCCGGCGCACGTCGCGGTCGCGCTCGCGGCCCCATCGCCGAACCCCTCGGCGCGCGGAAAGAAGAGCGCGCGGCCGCTCGGTCCCGTGAGGAAGGACACGTGCTTCCCCTGGTCGCCCGTGACCTCGACGCGGCACCCCGGGACCGCCTTGCCGGCCTCGTCGCGCACCACGAGGAACCGGCGACGGCTGACGTCCACGTGGCGGTATGGGACGCGCGCCTCCGTCGCGAGCCACTTCTGGAACTCGTGGTAGTTCGCGTTGTCGTCCCACTCGCCGGCGGCGATCGACGACGCGGCCTGCGCGTAGGCCATGTAGTCACCGCGCGGCGCGGCGGCGGCCCCCGACGCGAGGCCCCGGGCTCCGCCGCCGCCCGCTCCTGCGCCCTCGAGCGCGTCCATGAACGCCCCACCACCTGCGCCATCCGCGTGCGTCCGCATCACGGGGGCCGGAGGCGCCGCGGGGAACGCCGACGGTGCCGCCGTCGCCGCGGGGAGGTCCTTCGCGGCAACGCGGTCGGAGTCGGCCGCGGCCTTGGCGGCTTCCGGCTCGGCCGTCGTCGTCTCCGGCGGGGGAGGGCTCGCGGGGAGCGTCATCTCCTCGCGGGCGGCGCGCGCCTCAGGCGCGGGCGTCGCGCTCGGTCTCGCGGTGCAGGCGGCGACGAGCAAGGGAGTGACGACGAGGACGAGCGCTGACTTTCTCACGGGACCTCCTGGGGTTCCCCTCTGAGACGCGCGCGAAGTCCTTTCGGTGGGTCGTAGAACTATTTCGATCCCGGCGCGTATCCAGGCGATCGCGCGCTCGCGCACGTGGTCGCTCTACGCCGTACGGCTCCTCATCGCCGTGCCGCGTGCGCGCAGCGACTCCGACGCGCGAGCCTGGTCGCACCAAAGTTCGAACGCGTCGCGTCGGACGCCTCGCCATTCCAGGTCGGAGAGCGTCTCGGCGAGCGGTACGTCGCGCACGAGCGTCGCCAGCGTTCGGTAGAGGCGAGCATCGTCCATTTGCGCGGCGAGCGTCTCGCCGAGCACGCTCGCGCCACGCACGCTCACCGTCCAATCGGCGGCGCTCCGCGGGATCGCCTCCAGGTGGCCGTACGCATGGAGCAGCGTCGACGCCGTCTTCTCGCCGAACCCGGCGAGGCCTGGGATCCCGTCGGCCGTGTCCCCCACGAGCGCCAGGTAGTCGGGGATGCTGGCCGGCGCGACTCCGCGGGCGGCGAGCAGCGCATCCTCGTCGATCACCTTCTTCCGCATCCGGTCGACCTGCACGACGCGCGTCCCGCGGATGCACTGCCCCAGATCCTTGTCGGGCGTCATGACACGCACCTGCTCGACCTCGTCCCCCCATCGCGTCGCCGCCGTCGCGAGCGCATCATCCGCCTCCCACCGATCCATCGACCAGACGACGACGCCCATCGCGCGCACGGCGGCCTCGACGCCGTCGAACTGCGCCCGCAGATCGGGATCCATCCCATCCTCGGTCTTGTAGCCGGCGAACAGATCGTTCCGGAACGAGCGGATCGGGTTGTCGAAGGCGACGGCCACGTGCGTCGTGCGCTCGTCGGGATCGTCGAGCAGCGCGAACAACGACGAGACCACCCCTACGGTGGCCTTCGCGTCGCGCCCCTCCGCATCCGTGTGCGACGGGCGCTTCGAGTAGTGCGCACGAAAGAGCTCGTACGTGCCGTCGACCACGTGGAGGCGCATGGCCCCGACTCACCCCTCGCGGATGGCTTCGATCGAGCGGGAGAGCCCGCCGGGGCTGGCGCGGAGAGCGACGTAGAGGTGATCGTGCTCGGTCTCGATGGCGCGGATGCCGAGCACGGGCGTGATGACGCTGAGGAGCTTTCGCACGCGTCCGTTGGTGGCGATCTTCGGAATCTTGAACAGGTCGAGCACGACGCGATCGCCCCCCGCCTCGACGATGGCCGCCGGCCGCTTCGGGATGTGACGGATCAGGTTGCCCGGCTTCGAGAGGTCGAGCGCGCCCGACTTGATGAGCGTAGCGATCGGCGCGTCGCTTTCACCGACGAGCGCGAGCTTCACGTCTGTGAGACGGATGCCGACGCGGATCGAATCGCTGGTGAGGCTCACCTCATCGATGCGGATCGCGGCCGACGCGCGTACCCAGGTTCCCATCGCGTCGACCGTCGCGGCGATACGCAGGGCGGGAGGAGAGGCCGCGATCTCGATGTCACGCGGCGCCTTGCGCCCCGTCGCCTGGTCCGCGAGAAAGCGGAGCGCCGCGAGCGGTACGCCGAAGCGGAGCGTCGCCGCGTTCACGGCCGCCCTCACGACCTCATCGGGGTTCTTCCTGACGTATCCGGCAGCCTTGGAGAGGAACTCGCGGAGCATTCGACTGTCGAGCGTACACCCGCGCTTCAGGCGAACGAGCGCGGAACGGACGACGCAAAGCAGCATGCACGCCGACAAACCGTGACTACAGTGGCCCCAATGCCCAAGGTGACCAAGACCGACGCCGAGTGGAAAGCGCAGCTCACGCCCGAGCAGTACGAGGTCGCGAGACGCAAAGGGACCGAGCGCGCATTCACCGGCGCGTACTGGGACAACCACGAAAAGGGGACCTACCGCTGCATCTGCTGCAACGAGCCCCTCTTCACGAGCGAATCGAAGTTCGACAGCGGCTGCGGTTGGCCGAGCTTCACCGCGCCGGCGAACGCGGCCGTCGTGGAGGAAGCCGCCGATCACACTCATGGCATGCGGCGCGTCGAAGTCATGTGTCACGCCTGCGGGGCGCACCTCGGCCACGTCTTCGACGACGGACCGGCGCCCACGGGGCTCCGCTACTGCATCAACTCGGCGTCGCTGAAGTTCGAGAAGTGACGCGCTCGCTCGCTCACTTCACGATCGCGTCCCAGTTCTCCGCGATCTCCTTCGGCGACCACACGCCGCGGTCGCTGTCCTTGAACCGCCCGGCGGTCTCCACGACCTTGAAGGCGTAAAGCCGCGCGCCCGCGACGGCGAGCACGTGGCCTGTACGATCGCCGCACAGGTCGCTCGCGAGGAAGAGCGCGGCGGGGGCGATGTGATCCGGTGTCATCGAATCGACCCCCTGGAACATCGGGAGGTCCTCGGTCATGCGTGTCTTCGCGATCGGCGCGAGGGCGTTCACGGTGATGCGGTGCTTCTGCAGCTCGATCGACATCGTGCGGGTGAGGCCGTAGATGCCCGCCTTCGCGGCGGCGTAGTTCGCCTGGCCGAAGTTGCCCAGCATGCCGCTCACGCTCGTCGTGTTCACGATGCGCGCCGGCTCCTTCTGCTGGACCACCTGGCGCGTGAACGCCTGCGACACGAGGAATGTCCCCTTCAGGTGGACCGCGATGACGGCGTCCCACATCGGCTCGTCCATCTTGAGGAAGCTCTTGTCGCGCAGGATGCCGGCGTTGTTCACCAGCACATCGACGCGCCCGAAGGCATCGACGGCGCTCTTCACGATCGCGTTCGCCCCGTCGACCGTGGCGACGTTGTCCCCATTCGCAGAGGCCGTCCCGCCGGCCGCCCGGATCTCCTCGACGACCGCGTTCGCTGCGAGCGCGTTGGCCCCCGAGCCGTCGCGCGCGCCGCCCAGATCGTTGACGAGGACCTTGGCCCCTTCGCTGGCGAAGAGCAGCGCGTGTGCCCGCCCGATTCCCGCTGCCGCCCCGGTGATGATGGCTACCTTGCCGTCGAGAAGTCCCATGGCCGCGTCTTAGCGCATTTGCGGCGGGCGGCCTCTAGCGAGAAGGAAGTGGTACGCTCAACTACCGGATGGGCGGCAAGAAGGAGGAGGACGATCTGCTGCGTACGGCCGAAGTGGCCGCGGCGCCGATCGACGAATCCGGGCACGTGACGGTCCCGATCGACATCGGGGCGAGCGTGGAGCACGCGCCGCGGATCTCGATCAAGTCGCACGATCCCGGCTCGGAGCCGCCGCCCACGACGCTGCGTGTACCGGGAACGACCGTCGAAGAAGGGTGGCTGGGGGAGGACACGAGCCTCACCCGCTCCACCGAGAAGACGATCTCGGTCCCCACCCACGTCACCTCCGATCGCGCAACGCTCACGGTTCTCACCGGGCTCAACGCGGGGCAGGTGTTCGCCCTCGACGGCATCGATCACATCATCGGCCGCGGTACCGAAGCCGACCTGTGGCTCGAAGACCCCGCGATCAGCCGCCTCCACACGCGTATCGTGCGTCGCCCGGACGGGCGCTACCTGCTGGAGGATCTCGGCTCCACCAACGGCACGTTCGTCGGAGGGCGCAAGGTCGAGGGGCGCGTCGATCTGCAGAACGGCGATCGCGTTCAGATCGGCCCGAACCTCATGCTGCGCTTCGCTCTGACCGACGACGCGGAGGAGGAGCTTCAGCGGCGCCTCTACGAGTCTTCGACGCGCGACGCGCTCACCCGTGCGTTCAACCGAAAGTACCTGGCCGAGCGCCTGGTCGCCGAGATCGCGCATGCGCGGCGGCACAAGACGCAGCTGTCGATCCTGATGCTGGATCTCGATCGCTTCAAGCACGTCAATGACGCGCACGGTCACCTCGCGGGCGACATGGTGCTCCGCGTCGTCGCGTCGCACCTGGCGCGGCTGATCCGCATCGAGGACGTGTTGGCGCGCTACGGCGGCGAGGAGTTCGTGATCCTCGTCCGCTCCACGTCTCGGGACGATGCTGCGAAGCTCGCCGAGCGCGTTCGCACCACGGTCGAACGACTCGAGATCGCCGCAGCCGCGGACGGCGCGACGCTCTCGGTCACGACGAGCATCGGCGTCGCTTCACTGGCTGAGCTGGGCCCGGAGGCCGGGGGCAACGACCTCATCGCGGCGGCCGATGCGCGCCTCTACCGAGCAAAGATCGACGGGCGAAATCGCATCTGCAAGGACGACTGAACCGGGCGCTTGCGAGCGGCCGCGAGTGGTACCATTGCGGTTAGCGATGTTCGACTGGCGCAACCCCGCCTGGCTTCTGCTGCTCGCGTCGCCGCTCGGCTGCTCGTCGAACGGCGACGCGGCAAGCGCGGATGATGCGAGCGTGGGGCCCGTAGATGCGACGGCGGATGCGACGATGGACGCCGACGTGGACGGCGCGCCGGTCCTCCCGAGCGAGGTCACGTTCCCCTCCACATTCATGTGGGGCACCTCGACCGCGGCGTTCCAGGTCGAGAAGGGGGACTCGAACACCGACTGGGCGGCGTGGGCCGCTCTGCCCGGCAAGATCAAGGACGGCGGCACGCCCGACATCGGCGGCGACGACGCGCTGAATCACATCCCTGGCGACATCGCGCTCATGACGGCCGAAGGACACAACTCCTACCGGTTCTCGATCGAGATGGCGCGCGTGTTCCCCTCGCAGTTTCAGCTCGATTCCAACCTCCCCGACGCCACGGGCGTCGCCGCGTACGACTCGCTGATCGCCCAGCTCCGCGCCGCGCACATCACTCCGCTGGTGACGCTGAATCACTTCGCGCTCGGCAACTGGGAGGACGACGTCTCCCAATCCGGTTCGCCGCAAGGGTGGGAGAACGCGACGACGACGACCGAGTTCACCAAGTTCTGCACGTTCGCGGCCGCGCGCTGGGGCAAGGACGTCGACTGGTGGGTCACGATCAACGAGCCGCTCAGCGTCGTGCTCGGCGGCTACCTGCAAGGGAGCTTCCCTCCCGGCGTCGTGCTGGGCATCGATCGCGGGCTCAGCGTGTATCGAGCTTTCGTATACGCGCACGCGGCTTGTTACGACGCGATCAAGGCTGCTGATACCGTCGACGCCGATGGAGACGGCCAGGCTTCGCGCATCTCGGTCGCCGCGGCGCTGCGCACGTTCCACCCCTACGACCCGACCGACTCGTCCGACGTCGCGGCGACGGCGCACGTGAAGTACGTCGCCAACGACTGGTTCCTGAACGCCGTTACCCGCGGCGATCTCGACTACGACTTCGACGGCACGCTCACCGGGCCTAACGATGTGACCGGCGACCCGTCGCTCAAGGGGCGGCTCGACTACATCGGCGTCAACTACTACACGGACACGCAGGTGAGCGGGGATCACGGCCTCGTGCTCCCCGCGCCGATCAGCGCGTCGCTCTTCCTCTCGGACCTGCCTACGCTGCGGCCGAAGAGCGACTTCAACTGGGACATCTATCCGGAGGGATTCGGCACGGTACTCGACGAAGCGGCGGGCTACGGCCTCCCCATCGTGGTCACCGAGAACGGCGTCGCGGACGTGAACGACGTCATGCGGGGCCGCTTCATCGCCGAGCACCTGCTCGAGCTCGGGGCCGCGAACCTGCGCGGCGACAACGTGCTCGGCTACTTCCACTGGTCGCTCCTCGACAACTTCGAGTGGGCCAACGGCTACTGCCCACACTTCGGGCTCCACTCGGTCGACCCCACGACGGCCGTGCGCACGAAGCGCGCGAGCGCCGACGTCTACAGCTCGATCATCCGCGCCGGCAAGGTCACGCAGTCGCAGATCGATGCGCTGCCGCCGTACGGCGCGCCGAGCTTCTGCGAGTGATTGTGAGACAATCATGGCCGAAGAACGCCGCTCAACCGTGAAGTTCCCCGTCGTCGCCGAAGTGAAGGTCAGCGAGATCCCGCCCGCCCCTGCGGAGGATCCGGTCGCGTCCTCGCACCCTCCGACGAACGCGCGCGCGTCGCGGCCCAGCATGATCGACCCCGAGTGGGTGGACTCCGAGACGAGCGTCACGCGCCCCACCGAGACGGCCATGCTGGCGTCTCCCGCCATCGTCCAGCGTGATCGCGCGCTGCTCACCATCCTCACGGGCATCAACGCGGGGCAGGTGTTCACGATCGACACGGACGAGACGACGATCGGCCGCGGGCGCGAGGTGAAGGTGCGCGTCGAGGACGTGGGCATCTCGCGCGCGCACTCGCGGATCGTGAGAGCGATGGACGGGAAGTTCTACGTCGAGGACCTGGGCTCCACGAACGGCACGTTCGTCGGTGGGCGCCGCGTCGAGCGAGCGGAGCTGCGCGCCGGCGACCGCGTCCAGATCGGCCCGAACGTCGTCGTTCGCTTCGCGATCCTCGACGAAGCCGAGGAGCAGCTCGCGCACCAGCTCTACGAAGCGTCGACGAAGGACGCGCTCACCAAGGTCTACAATCGAAAGTACCTCGTCGAGCGGCTCGCGGCCGAAGTGGCTTACGCGCACCGGCACAAGACACCGCTCAGCCTCGTGCTCTTCGACCTCGATCACTTCAAGAAGGTGAACGACACGCACGGGCACCTGGCGGGCGACGTCGTGCTCCGGGTCGTGGCCGCGCAGGTGCAGCGGACGATTCGCACGGAGGACGTACTGGCGCGCTACGGGGGCGAGGAGTTCGTGATCCTCGTGCGTGGCATCCTGCACCCGGCCGTGACGCACTTCGGCGAGAGAGTGCGGAGGGCGGTCGAACGGCTCTCGATCCCGTGGGAGCAGCTCCAGATCAAGGCGACGATCAGTGTCGGCGTCGCGTCGCTCTCGGAGTGCGACGACAAGGCTACGGGCGACACCCTGCTCCACAAGTCCGACGAGCGCCTTTATCTCGCGAAATCGGGAGGCCGGAACCGCGTCGTCGCCGGCTGAGTCGTTGCTGGCGCGAGCGCGGCGGCGCGCCCACCTTTGCGAGGACGGTTGACGCCCGCGTGAGGCGAATGCTACCGAAACCATCGGTTCGCTGAATCACCGTTCACTTCCAGGAGCGCGTTCCATGGCCGTCGACATCAAGAAGCTTTTCAACGAGGAACTCCCGGCTGCGCTCGCGAAGAACGCGGACGACGCCAAGACCATCGGCGCGAAGTTCCAGATGAACATCACCGGCGAAGGCGCCTGGTTCATCGACGTGTCGGCGACGGGGCCGAAGTGCGTTGCGGGCGAGGAAGCCGCCGACTGCGTGATCACGATCGCGGCGGAGGACTTCCAGAAGCTGGTCGAGAATCCGCAGGCCAACGGCATGCCGCTCTTCTTCGCAGGCAAGCTCAAGGTCACCGGCAACCAGATGCTGGCGATGAAGCTGAACAAGCTGTTCGGCTACAAGTGACGTGAGGGGCCTCGCGTCATCGTGAGCGAACCGAAGAATCCCCCGCGCAGGGATTCTTCGTCGCTTCGATCCTGTGAATGACGACGAGGGACAACCGATGTCGCCGCTTCCGCTGGAGGGGATCAAGGTTCTCGACTGGACTCGCCTCCTGCCGGGGCCGTTGGCGACGCTCGTGCTCGGGGACCTCGGGGCGCAGGTCGACAAGCTCGAGGACCCGCAAGGGGGGGATTACCTGCGGCACATGCCGCCGCAGATCGACGGCACCTCGTCGATCTTCCTCGCGCTGAACCGCAACAAGCGGAGTGTGTGCCTCGATCTGAAGAAGAGCGGGGCGCGCGAGGCGTTTCTGAAGCTCGTCGCGAAGTACGACGTGCTCGTGGAGCAGTTCCGGCCGGGAGTGCTCGATCGGCTAGGCGTCTCGCACGCCTCGCTGCTCGCTGCGAACCCGCGCCTCGTCGTGTGCGCGCTCACCGGGTATGGCCAGACGGGCCCCCTGGCGAAGCGCGCGGGGCACGACTTGAACTACCTCGCCCGCGCCGGCGTGCTCGGGTTTCAGGGGCCGAAGGACGGGCCGCCCGCGGTACCGGCGGTGCAGATGGCCGACGTGGGGGGCGGGCTGTGGAGCGTCATCGGAGTGCTCGCGGCGCTGGCCGAGCGCGAGAAGACCGGGCGCGGGCGCCTGGTCGACGTCTCGATGCTCGAGGCATCGATGCCGTTCGCGATCGCCAGCTTCGGGCAGGGTTTCGCCGGGACGCAGCCGAGGCGCGGGGACGAGGCGCTCATCGGGGGCATCGCGCCGTACAACACCTACACGACGAAGGACGGGCGCGCGGTGGCGCTGGCGGCGCTCGAACCGAAGTTCTGGATGGCGTTCTGCGCGGGTGTGGGGATGGAGCCGGAGCTCGCGGCGCTCCTGCCTGGGGAGCACCAGGCCGAGCTGAAGGGGAAGGTCGCGGCGATCTTTCTCACGAAGACGCGCGACGAGTGGGCCGCGTTCGGCGCGACCCACGACTGCTGCCTGGAGCCCGTGCTCGAGCCGCACGAAGTTGCGAGCGACGCGCACGTCGCCGCGCGTGGCGCGTTCTTCACGATCGACTCGCCGTGGGGGCCACTGCCGCAGTTGAAGACCCCCGTGACCGACATGCGCATGCACCACGCCCCGCCCCCCCGCACCGGCGAGCATACGGACGCGATCCTGCGCGAGGCAGGGCTCGAAGAAGCGGAGATCGCGAAGCTGCGGATGGACGGAGCGATCACGTAGGTGATTCGCTCAGATGTTCCGTAGCTCCTCGATGAACTCCCAGTCCGCGATCAGGTTCTTCTTCAGCATCAGCGACAACAGCGCGGCGAACATCGCCTGCCACTGCGTCTCGCCCAGGATTTCACTGGCGTCGGCGCCATGCGCGACGGCGCGGAGCGCGCTCACCAGGTCGCGCGCCGTGAGCTGATCGGAGAGGCCTCCGGCGCTGGGTGGAATCGAGCCGTGGCGCTTCGTGGCGACGGCGGGAGGGGGGGCAGAGCGGGCGGGGAGGTTGAGCGTCGTTCCGTCGAGGAGCGTGAGCGCGACCATGCGCGGACCGTTGCTGGGGCGCGGCTTGGCCACGTACTCGCTCACCTCGAGCTCCGGATCGGCATCGGGGCTGTCGTCGCTCGGGCTGCGAACGTGCTCCGTGTGCAACATCTCCATCGGGTCCACGACCGTCGCCAGTGGCGCGCGGCCGGTGACGGGCGGGGGAGGGGGCTTCGGCGGGGGCGCAGGAGGGATGGGCGCCGATGCGAGCGTCGCCGCCGCGGGCGGAGGTTCGGGTGGTGCCGCCTGCATGCGCGAGACGCTCGGCTCGCGCGTCGTCATGGGGGGGGCGGGCGGGACGTCGGACGTCGCTTCGGCGTAGTACACGCGGATGGCGCTCCGGATGTGGCTGGGGCTCGCGATCATCGGCTTCACCGGCAGGCCGGCGGCGTTCGCGATCTCGGTGAGCGCCTGCTCGTTCGTCGGATCATCCATCGCGACGTAGAGCGTCGCCTTTCGCTTCTCGTTGCGGAGGAAGATGGGCACCGCGCAGAACCGCTCGGCCACGTCGCGCGGCACCCGGTTGAGCAGCTCGCGCGAGAAATCGATGTGGTAGAGCGAGACCCACGGCACGCTGAGCTGGTGCGACAGCGTCTGGGTCAGCTGGTCCTCGTTGACCATCCCCAGCTCCACGAGGAGCTGCCCGATCTTCTGCCCCTCGTGTCTCGGTGACGCGAGCGCTTCGTCGAGCTGCGCCTGCGTAATCACCCGCGCTTCGACGAGCAGCTCTCCAATTCGCGCGCGGGCCAAGGTGGTACGCATCGTACGCGTGGTCGCGCTCCAGGGGAAAGCTCGGAGCAACGCGCGCCTTTCCTCGGTCGCCCCGCGTGCCTGGCACCCGTAGGCGTCCGTATCGACCTGGAATTTGCCGTGGTACCCTCTCCGTCTCGCTGATGCGCTCCTGCCCGCAGTGCGCAAACGACTGCAACGACGAGCACCAATTCTGCCCGTCGTGCGGCTTCCCCATCGGCAAAGTCTCGTCCGATTCGGACGATCCGCTGATCGGACGGACCCTCCAGGGGGGCTACGTCATCCTCGAGCTCGTCGGGATCGGGGGGATGGGGCGCGTCTACCGGGCCGAGCAGACGAACCTCGGGCGTACGGTGGCGGTGAAGATCATTCACCCCCACCTGGTCGGTGAAGAGAACGCCGCGGCCCGCTTCATCACCGAGGCGCGCGCTGCCAGCCGCCTGAACCACCCGAACTCCGTCGCCGTCATCGACTTCGGCAAGACGCAGGACGGGCAGCTCTACCTCGTCATGGAGTTCTTGCGCGGCAAGGACCTGGCGCGCGTCGCCTACGAAGAGGGGCCGCTTTCGTTCCGCCGCATCGTGAACGTGCTGCGCCAGACGCTGGCGGCGCTCAGCGAAGCGCACCACCTCGGCATCATCCACCGCGACCTCAAGCCCGAGAACATCATCCTCGAGCCGATGCGCACCGGTGGCGACTTCGTGAAGGTCGTCGATTTCGGGCTCGCGAAGGTGCGCGAGGCGGAGGACAAGCCGTCCATCACGAGCCCCGGCATCGTCTGCGGCACGCCCGAATACATGAGCCCCGAGCAGGGGCGGGGCGATCCGATCGACGCGCGGAGCGATCTCTACGCGGTCGGCGTGATCATGTACCAGATGCTCACCGGGCGACTTCCGTTCGAGGCCGAGAGCCCGACGCAGGTCGTGCTGATGCACATCGGTACGCCGCCGACCGACCCGCGCAAGGTCGCCCCCGAGCGCCAGATCCCCGAGGCGCTCGTGAACGTGCTCCTCATGGCGATGGCCAAGGACTCCAGCCATCGCTTCAGCGACGCCGACGAGTTCAGCGAGGCCCTGGCCGACGCGATGGCGCAGGTCGAGGGGTCGGCGAGCACGCGCGCGGCGGCGTCGGCGCAGATGAAGTGCCCCACGTGCGGCGCGATGAACAGCCCGTCGCAGAAGTTCTGCGGCGACTGCGGCGGCGCGCTCATCTCCTCCGTTCTTACGGTGCCCGCCCCGACGCGGCGCGCGAGCATCCCCCCTCCGTCCATGGCGCCCCCCTCGGAGGTCGCGACCGGCACGCGCGGCGTCACGATTCCCGAGGAGAAGATCCGCTTCCCGCTCCCGCTCGTCGGGCGCGAGGACGATCTGCAGTGGCTCGAGGAGCGACGCGAAGACGCGTCGCGAGCGCTCGGCGGCGCGCGGCTCGTCGGCGAGGCGGGCGTAGGCAAGACGCGCCTGCTCCGCGAGTTCCTCCTCCTCTGTGCGGCCGCGGGCGACACGGTCGTCGTCGTGGGGCCCGATCCAGCGTGGGCAGAGAGCGGGTACTACGCTCTCCGCAAGGCGATCGAGGGGCTCGCCGCGCTCCCGGCCGACGGCGGAACCGCGAAGGAGTGGGTCGGCGCCGGGTCCGAGGCGCGGCGCGGTCTCATGGACATCTTCGGCAAGGAAGACTCCACGACGAACGATGCGCTCACGCCGGAGGACCGGCGCTACGCCGCGACCGAGGCGTTCCGCTGGTCGCTCATTCGCGCGAGCGAGCGAGCGCACGGGCAGCGCGTGATCGTCGCCATCGACGACCTCCACTCGGTCGACGGCGCGAGCCGGAACGCGTTCGCCGACTCGATTGCCGAGCCGCCGCTCATCCCCGCGCTGCTCGTGGCGACCTACCCGCCTGGTTTCGACCCGTCGTGGGCCGCCGGTGCGGCCGCGGCGCGCGTGCTCACGGGTCTATCGCCCCCCGTCGTCGCCAAGCTCCTCACCGCGACGGGGGTGACGAGCATCCCGGCTTCGTTCACCGGGACCACGCGCGGCATCGCCCCGCTCCAGCTCGAGCAGCTCCTCCGCTTCACGCGCGAGCAAGGGAGCGGCGCGCCGACGCGCCTCGCCGACCTCATGGCGCTGCGGGTGGAGCGCCTCTCGGCCGACGCGCGTCGCGTCCTCCAGGCCATCGCCGTGTACGGGGACGACGCGGGGGACGACGCGATCACGAAGCTCGTCCCCGAGGACACGAACCTGGCGTCGGCGCTCAGCCTGCTCTTGCGCGCGGGGATGATCGAGGACGCGACCGACGGCCTGCGCACCTCGCACCCGCTCCTGCGCGAGATCGTGCTGGCGACCATCCCCGCCGCGGTCAGGAAGGACCTCCACCACCGCGCGGCCGAGGTATGCGAAGCGGCGCACGCGGGCATCGAAGTGCTCGCGATGCACGAGTACTTCGCGCAGAACACCTTCCAGGCGCTCATCCTCCTCGAGCGCGTGGCCATGCGTTGTGCGGCCCGCGGCGACCTGCACGGGAGCGTCAACGCCCTCCGTCGCGGGCTCGAGCTGGCGCGGCGCGAGCTCTTCCGCGGCGAGATCGACGACCCCATGCGCGCGGTTCTCATCTTCTCGCGCAAGCTCGGCGAAGCGCTGGCCCAGGTCGGCGACTTCACCGACGCCGAGGGGGTGCTTCGCGAAGCCCTCGATATGACAGGCCCCAGCGGCCAGGACCGCGCGCGCGTCCTCGGCACCTTGGCGACGGTGTCGCATGGGCGCGACCGTATCCAGGAGGCGCTGCTCTACCTGGTCGAGGCCATCGAGCTGGCGCACGAGAGTGGCTCGCGCGACCTCGCGGTGTCGCTGGAGGATCTGCGGAAGTCGATGGCGGGGTGACGCGGGGGCGTTACGCTGACTGACGATGCCCGGGGCCGCGCCGAAGCCGAATCGCAACGTCGCGCTGGCGTGGACCGTCGGGAAGTTCGCGGCGGCGTGGGGGCTCGCGCGGGTCGTCGTGATCGCGGACTCGAACCTGTACAACCGCGCCTGGTTCCGCTGGGTCGTCGACGCGATCTACCGCGTGCTCGCTGGCTTCCCTGCGGCGGCGTACCAGGCCGAGCAAATCTTCCGAGCGACCCTCGAGATCCTCGGCTGGTCGTACTTCACGGCGCTCGTCCTCGCGACCGGGCTCGCCCCCCTCGGCGCCATGGTGCGCATGATTGCCCGCGCGCGCATCCGCGCCGGACACGCTGACTTCCTCGATCGCGTACGCGCCTGGACGTCTGCGCGCCCTCGGCTGACGCGCGCGCTTCTCGCGGCGCCCGGGGTGATCGGCCTCTTGATGCTCCTCTGGCCCGGTCCCTACGAGCTCGAGCACCCGGAGAACATTCTGTTCTGCGCCCCCTCGGGAGTCATCGCTGCCTGGGGCGTCTATGGGATGGCGAAGAAGGGGATGCGCTCGCTCCTCGCGCCGACGCTCGACGGCGAAGCTGCGAGCACCATGGAGATCGGCCCCGACGAGATCGTGTTCGATGCGGTCGCCGTGACGCGCGAGGCGAAGGCCGTCATCGGCGGCGTGGCGGGTCTGTCGCTCGCGGTCGTGGCGCTGATCGCGTCGCGCCCGCTCGTCTCGCTGTTCCACGATAGGTGGCCGTTCTACGTGATGGCCTCGTACATCGCGCTCGCCGCGGCGACCGCGTTCGCATTCCAGAAAGCATCGCGCGTCGCGGTCGGTCTCGACGGCGTGCACGTGCGCGGAACGTCGCGCGCGAAATTCTACGCTTACCGCGACCTCGACAGCGCGCGCGTGAGCGGCGGGGACATCGAGCTCGTGCGGCGCGGCCGGGTGGTCGTGCGCCTACAGCTCCACGGAGAGGACGCGACGCGGAGAGACGCGGTGCTCGCGCGGATCACGGAGAACATCGCGCGCGTGAAGGAAGGACGCGGCGCGACCGCAGCGCAGCTCGTGGCGTCCGCGTCGAAGGAGACGCTGGCGCGCGTGGCGCACGGCGCGGCCGATTACCGCATGGCCGCGCTCACGCGGGAGCAGCTGTGGGCGCTGGTGGAGGGGCCGGAGATCGAGGCGAGCGCGCGGAAGGCGGCCGCCGAAGCGCTGGCGAAGGCGAGTAGCGAGGGGGAGCGCGCACGGCTACGCGTGGCCGCTTCGCTGTGTGCGGAGCCGCACGTGCGCGTCGCGCTGGAAGAGATCGCGCGCGGGGAAGAGCTGGACGCCGCGCCTGGGCGCGAAGCGCGGCTGACGTGAGCGCCGGCTGAGCCTCAGCTCCGCGACATCCGGAACATCTTCGTACCGAGCGCCATCCCGCTCACGAGCTCCGAAAGGCCCACGAGCAGAAGCGCGACCAACGTGAGCGGAACGACGGCCGCACCGAGCAGCGCGACGATTCCCAACACGAGGCTGACGATCCCCACGACGAGCTGCGCGCGCGCCGCGATCAAGACTGCGTCTGCCTTTCTCGAGGGAGCGGTCGCGTGCACCTGAGCCGCGCACCCCATGAGGAGCCCCGCGGCGAAGACGAGCACGGCCGTCGCGAGGAGCGGCAGCGGCGCGACTCCTGCGAACGCGAGCACGCCCAACACGACCCCGGATGCACCCGCGACGAGGTCGGCCGTGAGCCCCGCGAGGACGTCCCCGTTCATGACGAGGTCGCCCTCCTCGCGATGTTTGATCGTGCGTGCGAAGCGGGCCCCGATGGCGCCCCCTTCGAAGAGCATGGCGATCCCGATGGCCACCGTCGCGCACGCGGCCGCGACGACGGGCACCATGCCGACGAGCCCTGCGGTCGCCGCGAAGATGGCGGCGCACGCGATGAGCACATCCGCGAGCGAACCGGCCGCGGTGAGCTCGACCGATTCCCGTTCCGACAGCTCCAGACTGCGAATCGTGGTGATCATGACGGCCTCCTCGTTTCCGCATCAACGTGTGTCGTGAGGGTCGCGATTGATAGGGGGGCGGCACGCTGATTCTCGTCCCGAAGCGATGAGAAGCGCCCGCTCGCGTTCGTTCGACCCACCGGTCGAGTTGACGCACGCGATGCTCGTGCGGACGAGGCGCACCTCGCTGACGCGATCGTCATCTCCGATGAGCAAGCCCTCATGTCCGATGAGCATTTGGTCTTCGCGATGACGAGATCGTCATCGGAGGTGAGGAAGGGCTCATCCGAGGTGAAGACTTGCTCATCGCCGATGAGCATCAGCTCACCGCGATGGCGACAATCGTCATCGGAGGTGAGGAAGGGCTCATCCGAGGTGAAGACTTGCTCATCGCCGATGAGCACTCACTCACCGCCGTGAGGACGATCCTCATCGCAGGAGAGGAAGTCTCCGCGCGAGCCGATGAAGTCCTCATCTCGGATAAGGATCACCGTCACCGCCATGACCAGGATCCTCATCGGAGGTGAGGAAGTCCTCACGGCGATGGCGATCGGCCCTACCCGTGACGCGGACGGCGCCATTCGGCACGACGCGAGCGTCGCCCCACGGGGGCACCGTCTCTAGACGGTACAGCGGCACTGGAACGCGAGCGAAGCTGCGTGCGCATTCTGCCCCGCGCCCAACTGCAAACACGGGCGACGACCGTGACTGCCGCCGCAACCCGACCCCGCCCGCGATCGCGACCCCGACCCGACCCCGACCTCGTCCGCGACCCCGACCCCGCCCGCGCCCCCGAACCGCCCTCGGCCCGGCACCCCTCCCCTCACCCGAACCTTGCTAACGTGCCTCTCGCCGTGCCGCGCCACATCGCCCGCTGGGACCTCGACAAGACGTACCTGCGAACGGAGTTCGACACCCTTCGCGATCTGGTGAAGACCGCCTTCGAGCGCCCCGACGAGAAGCGCACGAACCCCGGTGCCGCGACGCTCCTCCGCGAGATGGTCCGCGCAGGCATCTCGATTCACATCCTGTCCGGCTCGCCCGAGCAGATGCGCCGCCGCCTCGAGGACAAGCTCCGCCTCGACGGCATCGTGTGGGACAGCTTCACGCTGAAGCCCAACCTGCAGAACATGCTCCGGCTCCGCTTCCGCGCCGTGAAGGACCAGCTTGGCTACAAGCTCCCCGCGCTCCTCGCGGCGCGCGCCACGCTCGACGCCACGGCGATGGGGGGCCACGACGGCGTGCCCGAAGGGACGTCGAGTCCGCTCCAGAAAGAGACCCTCTTCGGCGACGACGCGGAGGCGGACGCGTTCGTCTACTCGCTCTACGCCGACGTGGTCGCCGGCCGCGTGACGGAAGAGGCACTTCTCGAGGTATGCGAGCGCGGCCGCGTCTACCCCGATGTCCTCGCCCAGACGATGCGGTACGCGCGCCTCGTCGAGCACGCCGATGTCGTCGAACGCATCCTGATTCACCTGGAGCGCCAGACGCTCCCCTCGGATTTCCAGGCGTACGGCGCGCGCGTCGTCCCCTTTTACAACTACCTCCAGGCGGCCTTCGTGCTGCACGAGGACGGCCGGCTCACGCCCGAGGGGGTCATCCGCGTCGGCGTCGAGCTCATCGTGCAGCATCGCTTCGACGGGGACGCGCTCGCGCGCAGCTATCTCGACCTCGCGCGCCGCGGCCACCTCCGTGGCTCGATGGCGCACGAGCTCGCCCGCACCATCGAAACCGCCGACGCCGACAACCGGATCCCCGGCGCTCGCGAGCTGCGCGTTCTGGCCGAACGCCTCCCCGCCATGGGCCCCATCGCCCGCGAGCACTGGCGCGACGCGCCGGCCGCCTGCGACTACGTCTCGATGGTCGAATCGCACAACACGCGCAGGCACCGGCGAAAACGCGCCTGAGCGGACGCACGCGGCGTCACGGCCGGCGAGTCACACCCAGGCGTTGTTCAGCAACTCCCCGACGCCGCCTGCTCCCGGCACGATGTACTGATGCTCGTCGAGCCCGCGCTCCTCGTTCCAGCGCTTCCCGGGTACAGTCGCGAGCACGTCCGCCGGGCTGAGCCCGCGGTCGAGCCGCCAGGCGTAGATCGTCGTGTCGGGGTGCGCCTTCAGCACGTTGCGCACATACTCGGGGGTCACGATGAGGTGCATCGTGATGCAGCGTCCCGGCTTCCCCTCGAGGCGCGTCTTGTAGTGCGTCATTGCGCTGATGAGCGAGCCGCCGGTGGCCCCCATGGGATCGGGGAACAGGACCGTACGCCCCTCGACGTCCCGCCCGATCTTCGCGTCGTGCCACGACGTCCCCGTCACGCGCCCCTGGGCGTCCGTCTGCCGCGACATGAACAGGTGGTCCTGGCGCACCCCCGCAGGATCGAGCACCTCGTTGAGAAGGTCGTAGACGATCTGCGAAGGCATCGTCCCCGCGCGCGCGATGCCGACGGTGACCACCTTCGTGTCCTCGTCTACGGCGACCCCGCGGTACACGGCCTCCGGCGAGCTCGCCGCCATCCGCGTCGGCACGTCGATGCGCCGTCGCGGAAACTCCGCGGACACGACGACCTGCGCAAGCCGCTCGTACAGCATGCGCACCAGGCGACCGAGCTGCGGCTGCTTGGTGTCGCTCGCGCATAGCGTCGCGAGAAGCGTCCACGCCAGCGGGTCGTCGAGGAGGTGGACGTTCGGTCCGTACTCGTGCGGAACCTCGGTCGGGCGGAAACGACTCTGCGCGTACGCGATCTCGGGCATGCGCCGCGGTCTAGGCGAATCGCGCGCGCAGGTCTACGGGCGAGCGCCCGCGCGCCTTCAGGTCCAGTGACCTGCTCGCAGCGCCGCCGCGTCGATGACCTTCACCTTCGGACCGAGCGCCTCGCGGAAGCTGTCCTCGTCCTCGTCGTCCATGATCGCGTCGCCGAAGCCGGCGGCGATCTCCATGGCGGTCGAAAGGATGCGGAGGAACTGCGCGAAGCTCGACGCCGCGAGCGTCGGCACCCAGCGCGTCTGACCGCTGATGGCCGTGTAAACGGGGCAGTCCCCTTCCGGATCGGGCTTGCTCGTGTCGAGGAAGTACGGGTCGCCGAGCAGCGAGCTCTCGCCGATGATCACCCACCCCGACTTCCAGTCGAGCGCCACCGTGCCGCCGTCGGCCGGCGTCGTCACCACGGTCTGCGCCTTCACCAGCTCGTCGGCCGGGAACAAGCGGATGCGCTCGACGGGGGTGACCGTCTCGACGCGCACCGGGTTCGCCGCGAGCAGAAAGTGTCTGAATCGCGGGGGAATACGGAGCTGCTTCTTCAGCGACTCCACGACTTCGGGCGCCGCTTTCGCGAACACCGCGTCGATCTTTCGCTTGGCGAAGACACTCTTGAGTCCCTCCACCGCGTCGGCCAGATCACTGTCCACTTAAGCCTCGCTCGACTGACGACCGCCCGAATTTCGGAGCCACGAAACTTATCACCGGTTTCAGGGACTTCGCAGCCACAAACGGCAGGCGATACCGGGAGCGCTGCGTGAAAGTCGCCGTTCAGGGCGCCTGAACAAGGGGTGAGCTCCCCCCGCGGATGGTGCAGGAAACGTGCACGGTGGCGCTCGCGGCGTCGGTCGCTCGGGCCATCCGGCTCAGCGCCCGCAGAGGGACGAGTAGCGAATCCAGGCCCGCCTGGACCGCGCGCAGGCCGGCGGACGGGAGCTCGGCGCTCGCGGTCGCGGTCGCCTGGCTTACATCGTTGTCCGGGAACGTGAGCTGGACCGTGAGCGCGACCGTTCGCTCTCCCCCCGGCCCGATGTCGACCTCCCAGGGAGCCTGGGCGAGCGAGCGGCACAGCCGGTCGTCCCCGCCCCCTCCGTCGGCGCCCAGGACGGATCGCGACCAGGCGCCGACGTCGAGCACGCCCGCGGAGACGACACGAACGCAGGTGTTTGCGCGCACGGCGCCAGCGGGGCAGGGCGCGTCGGGGACGCAGCGAGGCCTCGACGGATCGGAGTGTGTCGCGCGCGGGCACGCATCGCTCCTCGCCAGGCAGACTGCGTGATCTCCGTGCGCGACGAGAACGCGATCCTCGCGGCATGCGACCGTGGACCCGTCGAACATTGGGGTGGGACGATCGCGCGCGACGATCTCACGCACCGTGCGCTGGGGGACGCACGTGCTCGCACGCGAATCGACCCCCTCGCCCGACGCGCACTCCGCGGCGACGCACGCCGACTCCACCGAGCGCGAGCCGCAGTAGGCGTCGATCTCGCGCGGGCTCAAGCAGGCGCCGTCCACGACGAAGAGCCCAAGTCCACACTCATCCGCGCGGCTCATGCCCTCTCCACGCGTCGCCCCCCCGGTCGCGCACGCGGCCGCAAGCCCCGCGAGCACTGCCACACACGTCACGCGCGCGCGCCCACGCATCGGCATGCCACGCTACCACGTGCTAGACCGCTGACCGCGATGCTCCCCTGCTTCGTCGACGGAACCCCCGACGCCCAACACGCCCTCGATCGCCTCTGCGCCCGCGGCGAGTCCGATTTCACGCGCGTCGAAGCCGACGTCCGCGCCATCCTCGCCGCCGTTCGCGAAGAAGGGGACGCGGCCGTCCTCCGCTTCGCCGAGACGTTCGACAAGCGCCGCCCCTCGCCGCTCGTCACGCGCGACTTCCACGGCGAAACCGCGCTCGCACGCCTCGCGCCCGAAGCGCGACACGCGCTGGAGACCGCCGCCGCGCGCATCCGCGCCTTCCACGAGCGCCAGCGCGCCAACGACGCACGCACGTTCCATTACGTCGACGACGACGGCTGCAATCTCGGCACGCGCGTCCTCCCCATCGCGCGCGCCGGCGTGTACGCCCCCGGCGGCAAGGCGCGCTACCCATCGAGCGTGCTGATGGCCGCCATCCCCGCGCACGTCGCCGGGGTGCGCGACATCGTGCTCGCTACGCCGCTCGCCGGCGATCTCGGCTCGCATACTCCGGGCGATGACGCCTTGCTCGCGGCCGCCTACCTCTCCGGCGTCACGGCCATCCTCGACGCCGGCGGCGCGCACGCCATTGGGGCGCTCGCCTACGGCACCGAGTCGGTCCCGCGTGTCGACAAGATCGTCGGCCCCGGGAACATCTACGTCGCCTGCGCCAAGCGACTCGTGTTCGGCGCGGTGGCGATCGACGGCATCGCCGGGCCGAGCGAGATCCTCGTCGTCGCCGACGAAGCGGCCGATCCACACCTCGTCGCCGCCGACCTCCTGTCGCAGGCCGAGCACGACGAGGCCGCGTACCCGCTGCTCGTGTGCCTTTCGGTCCACTTCGTCGAAGCGGTGAGCCACGAGCTCACGTCCCAGCTCGCGTCGTTGCCGCGCAGCGCGATCGCGCGCGCCTCGCTCGCCGCCAACGGAGCCGCTTTCGTCGCGCACACGCGCGAGCGCCTGGCCTCGATCGCCGATGCGCTCGCCGTGGAGCACGTCAGCGTGCAGACATCCGATCCTGACGCTCTCGCCGCGCTCATTCACGCTGCCGGCGCCATCTTCCTCGGCCCTGCGACTCCGGAGGCCGCGGGCGACTACCTCGCTGGTCCATCCCACGTGCTCCCCACCGGAGGCTCGGTGCGTTTCGGCGCTCCCCTAGGCGTCCACGACTTCGTGACCCGCTCGTCGATGCTCCGTTACTCGCAGGCCGCGCTCGCGCGGCAGGCCCCCGCGATCACGGCGTTCGCCCGCCTCGAAGGGCTCGAAGCGCACGCGCGCGCCGTCGAAGCGCGCTTCACGAAGCGGTAGTGCCGCGCGCCTACCTCGCGGCCATCCGCGCCGTCACCCGTCGCAGCACGCCCGGCGTGATCCGCGCGACCGCGCACACCGTCCGCACGTAGAGCGAGGTCTCCAGCACGGGCTTGCGCCGCGTCGCGGCGCGCACGATCTGCTCGCCGACCGCCTCGGCTGTCTGCACCTTCGCGCCCTTCGTCCGGACCCCTGCCTCGCCGCCGTGCGTGATCGAGTTCGCGCGGAAGGGCGTGTCCACCGGGCCTGGGCGAACGACGACGACGCTCACGCCGCTCGCGGCGGTCTCGGCGCGTAGCGCCATCGAGAGCGCCTCCAGCGCGAACTTCGACGCCGCGTAGGCACCCATGCGCGGCGCGGCGACCATCCCCGCGACCGAGGTGACCATCACGATCGTCCCGCGCGACTTCTCGATCGCCGGCAGCGCGATCTGCGTGAGCCGCAGCGGTGCCGTCACGTTCAGCGCGAAGAGCTCGTCCAGCTCGCCGGCGTCGATTTCGCGCACCGGCGCGTAGTACCCGCGCCCCGCGTTGTTCACGAGCACGTCGAGCCCGCCGTAGGTCGTCATCGCGCGTTCCACGATCGCGCGCCGATGCGCGTCGCTCGTCACGTCGCCGGCGACGCACACCGCTTGGCCCCCCGCAGCCGCCACCTCGCGCGCGACGCCTGCGAGCGCCACTTCGTTCCGTGCGCTGAGCACGAGGCGCGCCCCGCGTTTCCCCCACGCCACCGCCGCCGCTCGGCCGATGCCGCTCGACGCCCCGGTGATCGCCACGACGACGCTCATGCGCGCCCCGACTACGCCGTCTTTACGTAGCCGGCCTTGATCAGCTTCTGCACGGCCTGCGCGGTGTCCAGGTCCGACCCCCGGCTCTTGTTCATCACGGTCTCGAGGTGACCGAAGTTGATGACCAGCTGGAGCACGTCGAGCTCCTCGGGCTTCAGGTCACGGAGGGCGGGAACGAGCGGTGAGGGGAGCGTGAGCTTGGCGTGGAGATCCGGGAGCGCGTCGCGGAGATTGTTGAACTCGTCCATCTGCCGGAGACCCTCCATGAGGACCTCCTGCACGCTCACGTTGATCTCGTTCGGGAACTCGCGCTCGTCCGGCGGGTCGAGGTCGAAGAGGCCCTTCTGCCACGAGAGCAGCCGGTACATCGACTTCAGCGGCGGGACGTCGTCGAGGTCGTTGATGAGGACGAAGTAGATCATCCCCTTTCGCATGAAGATCTTGCCGACGTCGTTGTCCTCGGTGCGGACGACGAGCACGCCGCTCTTCTTCGACGTGCCGAAGAGCTGGAGGAGGTCCGGCAGCGGCACTTCCTCGATCGACCCGCTCATCGTGCGGGCCTGGCTGGTACGACGCGCGGCGGCCACGTTCTCGAGGTTCTGCTTCACCTGCGCTTCGTCGCGCGCGGCCGGGCTGGTCGCATCGCCGGCGATCACCTTCAGGATGCTCGTCCCGATGAGGACGCGGTCTCCCTCCTTGAGGCGGGCGCGCTTGATCTTCTCGCCGTTCACGAACGTCCCGTTCGTGGAGCCGAGGTCCTCGATCCAGATCTGGTCCTGCTGCATCGCGATGCGCGCGTGCTTGCGGGAGACCATGTCCTCCACGAGGACCATGTCGAGATCACTCGAGCGTCCTACGACGATCTGCTTGTCGGGAACGATCGGAAATTCGCCCCCTTGGTACTTGCCGCTGATGAAGCGCAAGACGAACGTCCTCATCGGGCGCTGCGACGAACCAGTGGGCGCCTTCGGCGAGGGGTCTTGCATCTCTTGTTGGGCCATTTGTTGGAAACAGCCGGAACGCTTCGAAAGACTAGCGATTAGGTGGAAAGGAGGTCAAGCCGACCCGCCGCGGGGACGCACGATCCGTTTCCTTATCGTCCGTCAGCGAGTATTGGCCAAGCTTCATGAGCGCCAAGTCGATTCTCCGGCCAATCGCCCCCGGCGGCGACCCGTTCGGCACGCACCGTTCCCTGGACCCTGTAGGTTCTCTGCCGCAGCCTGCAAAGCGGGTCGACAACGACTTCTCCCGCTTGTTCGAGGGAGAAATGCTGCTCCGGGTGGAGACCCTGAACGTGGACGCCGCCAGCTTCCGGCAAATGGAAGAGGCCGCAGGGCTGACACCCGACATCGACGCCGCCGTCGCGCACGCCGTGGAGGATACGGTGCGCACACGTGGCAAACAGCACAACCCGGTGACGGGGTCCGGAGGAATGCTCCTCGGCCGAGTCGAGCAGCTGGCGCCCGGACGGCGCGCCGGAGAGGGGATCCAGGTTGGCGACCGCGTCGCGAGCCTCGTGTCCCTGTCGCTGACGCCGCTCACGATCGAGAAGGTCAAGGCCGTGCGCCGCACGAGCGCGCAGCTCGACATCGACGGCGAAGCGGTCCTGTTCGCGAGCGGCGCGTACGCGAAAATGCCGTCGGACCTCCCCGATCGCCTCGCGCTCGCGCTGCTCGACGTCGCCGGCGCGGCCCCCCAGGTAGCGCGCTTGGTGAAGCCCGGCAGCAGCGTTCTCGTGCTCGGCGCCGGAGGGAAGAGTGGCATCCTGTGCGCTGCCGAGGCGCGGCGCTCCGGCGGCGCGAAGGCGCGCATCATCGGCATCGAGAGCTACCCGACCTATGCCGAGGAGCTCCGCGCGCTCGAGATTTGCGACGAGGTCATCCAGGCCGACGCGCGCGATCCGGTGGCCGTGCGTCGCGCCGTGCTCGAGGCGAACCAGGGGCGAGAGGTGGACGTGAGCTTCTCGTGCGTGAACGTCCCCGACGCGGAGATGGGGGCCATCCTCTCCACGCGCGATCGTGGCGTCGCCTACTTCTTCGCCATGTCGACGAGCTTCACCAAGGCCGCCCTCGGCGCCGAGGGGGTTGGCAAGGACATCGACCTCATGATCGGCAACGGGTTCGCCCTCGGCCACGCGGAGCACACGCTGGCCATGATGGGCACGATGCACGCCGTCCGCGCGGTCTTCGAAGCCCGCTACGGCTGATGCATTCCACGCCGCATCGGTACTAGGCTCCGTCCACTCCGGAGATCTCCATGGCGAAGTTCGCACCGCGCACGATTCAGGCCGTCGCCCAAGAGCTCGGGCTCGCCGACGAAGACATCGAGCTGTACGGCCGAGGCAAGGCCAAGATCGAGCTCGCCGCCATCGGCCGACCGCCGACGGGCAAGGGGCGGCTCATCCTCGTCACCGCCATCAACCCCACACCCGCCGGCGAAGGAAAGACGACGACGTCGATCGGCCTGGCGATGGGGCTGCGCAGACTCGGGAAGAACGCCGTCCTCGCTCTGCGCGAGCCGTCGCTCGGGCCGGTGTTCGGCGTGAAGGGGGGCGGTACCGGCGGAGGCAAGGCGTCGCTCGTACCGGCCGACGACATCAACCTTCACTTCACCGGCGACATCCACGCCATCACGACCGCGCACAACCTCCTCTCCGCCCTGGTGGACAACGCGATCTACTTCCGCGATCGCGTCGGCGAATCCGAGCTCGACCCGCGCCAGATCACCTGGGGTCGCGCGCTCGACATGAACGATCGCTTCCTGCGCCACGTGATCGTCGGCCTCGGTGGCAAGTCGCACGGCACCCCTCGTGAGGAGCGGTTCGACATCACGGCCGCGAGCGAGATCATGGCCGTCCTCGCGCTGTCGAAGGACTACGCGGACCTGGAAGAGCGGCTCGCGCGCATCGTCGTGGGCTCCTCGTACGATGGCAAGGCGGTGACCGCGGGGCAGATCGGCGCGTCGAACGCGATGACCGCCGTCCTGCGCGACGCGCTGAAGCCGAATCTCGTGCAGACGGCAGAGGGGGGCCCCGCGATCGTTCACTGCGGTCCGTTCGGGAACATCGCTCACGGCTGCAACAGCATCCTGGCGACCAAGCTGGCGATGCAGCTGGGCGACTACGCCATCACCGAGGGGGGCTTCGGGTTCGACCTCGGCGGCGAGAAGTTCCTCAACATCAAGTGCCGCACGATGGGCGTATGGCCGAGGGCGGTCGTTCTCGTCGCGACGCTGCGTGCCCTGAAGATGCACGGGGGCGCGCCGGTGAAGAGCGCCGGGGAGCCGGATCGCGAGAAGCTCGTGAAGGGGCTCGCGCACCTCGAGAAGCACCTGGAGAATGCCGCGGTCTACGGGCTCACACCGATCGTCGCCATCAACGTCTTCCCGAACGACACGCCGGAGGAGCTGGCGATCGTACGCGACGCGGCTGCGAAATTCGGCGCGCGCGTCGCGCCGTGCGATGGCTTCGCGCGCGGCGGCGAAGGCGCGATCGAGCTCGGGCAGACGGTCTGCGAGGTCGTCGACGCCACCGACGCCGCGCCCCCGAAGGCGAAGTACGTGTACGAGCTCGAGGAAGCGCCGGAAGACAAGATCCGGAAGCTCGCGAAGACGATCTACGGCGCGCGCGACGTGGCCTTCACGCCGGCGGCCGAGAAGGACCTCAAGCGCGCGCGCGATCTCGGCTACGCGAGCCTCCCCATCTGTATGGCCAAGACGCAGCTCTCCCTCAGCGACGACCCAACCGTCGTGGGGCGGCCGCGCGATTTCGTGGTGACGGTGCGCGAGGTGCGCCTCAGCGCCGGCGCCGGGTTCCTGGTTCCGCTCACCGGCGAGATGATGACGATGCCCGGCCTGCCGAAGGTGCCCGCCGCGCGGAACGTGAAGCTCTTCCCCAACGGGAAGATCAAAGGGCTGATGCAGAACGACTGAGCCATGGAAACGCGCGACTTCGGCAAGAGTGGGCTCCGCGTGTCGGCGCTCGGCTTCGGAGCCGGGCAGATCGGTGGCGATGATCTCGACGAACCCGAGGTCGAGCGCGTGCTCGGAGCGGCGCTCGATTTGGGCGTGACCTTGATCGATACGGCTCGGAGCTACGGGCGCTCCGAGGAGCGCATCGGCCGGCACCTCTCGCATCGCCGCAAGGACTTCGTGCTCTCCACCAAGGGGGGCTACGGCATCGACGGCGTCCAAGACTGGACGTACGAGGCCGTTGCGCGCGGCATCGACGAAGCGCGGGTTCGGCTGCGCACCGAGTTCATCGACGTCTTCCACCTTCACTCGTGCCCCCGGGAGACCCTCGAGCGTGGAGATGTCGTGCGCGCTCTCGACGACGCGCGAGCTGCGGGCAAGATCCGCGTCGCCGCGTACTCGGGCGAGCAGGAAGCGCTCTCTTTCGCAGCGGAGAGCGCGTCGCTCGGCTCGGTGCAGTGCTCGGTCAATCTGGCGGACCAGCGTTCGCTCGACGGCGCCATCGCCCGCGCCACCGCGCGCGGGATGGGGGTCATCGGCAAGCGTCCTCTGGCCAACGCGGCGTGGCGATTCGACGAGAGGCCCCGCGGTGACTACGCCGAGGTGTACTGGGAGCGCCTGCAGTCGCTCCTCCCTACCTTGCGCGCCCTCGAGCCCGCGACGGCTTGGGCCCACTTGGCGCTGCGGTTCAGCGCGTTCGCGCCCGGCGTAACGAGCGTGATCGTGGGAACCCGAAGCGTCGAGCACCTGCGCGCGAACGTCGCCGTCGTCGAGAGTGGCCCGCTCCATCCCCGAATCGCGGAGAGCTTCCGCGCGTGGTTTCGCGCGAACGACCCCGGCGACTGGGTCGGCCAGGTCTGACCTACCCCTGGCCTACTGCGCCGCGGTCGCGGTGGTGGGCACCGGGGTGATCAGCGCGTCGCTCGCCGCGGGCAGGACGATCGTAAACGTCGTGCCGGCGCCCGACTGCGTCTGCACGTCGATCGTCCCGCCGGCGTTTTGGACGATGCTCTGGCTGATCGCGAGTCCCAAACCGGTGCCCTTCGCTTTCGTCGTGAAGAACGGAATGAACAGGTTGCGAAGGACCGTCTGCGTGATGCCGGGGCCGGTATCGCGCACGGATACCTCGACGACCTCCGGTGGCTCGTCGAACGCCGAGCGTGACGCGCGCTGGGCCGAGGGGGCATCGGGGCGCGACGCGCGATCGGCGATCGAGGGCGGCGCCCACGCCGCGCGGGTGTTCTTTCGGTGGGCGGTGCTCACGGTGACCCGACCGTGGCCGTCCATCGCCTGGATCGCGTTCTGAATCAGGTTGATGAGCACCTGTCGGAACTGCTCCGGGTCGATCTTCGAACGTGGCAGCGGCTCCACCAGCTCGAGCTCGACGTTGATGTCCTCGTTCGGCTGGCTGCTCGTGAGGATCTGCACCGTGCGCCGCACCGCCGCGTTCACGTCGAGTGGCACGGGGTTGCCGGCGTGGGGTCGCGCGTAGTCGAGGAAGCTGCGCACGACGCGGTCGAGCCGGTTCACCTCTTCGATGATGACTCCGATGAACTCCTGGACCTGATCCGCGGGTGGTGGCTGCGATCCCGTCAGGGCCATCGGCGGCATGGAAACCGGAAGCGCGAGCTCCTCGAGCAGCTGAGCGGCCCCCTTGATCGCGCCGAGAGGGTTCTTCACCTCGTGCGCGAGGCCTGCAGCCATGGCTCCGAGCGCCGCGAGCCGGTCGCGCTCCTTCATGCGCGAGTACACGCGGCTGTTCGACAGCGCGACGCCGATCTGGGCACCCACCGTCTCGAGTAGCGCGATCTCTTCGGGCGTGAACGCGTCGCGCACGCGGTCGTCAGCGATGCACGCGATACCCAGCAACGACTCGTCGTCCCCCCGCACCGCGAGGAGAACGGAGCTCTTCATCGCGCCGAACGTGGTCGCCGCGGTGAGCACGGGGACGTCCTGCTCCTTCGCTTCGCGCGCCATCTCTTCGAGCGATAGCGAAGGGGCGAGCGCGAGGCGGTCCAGGAGCGGTCGTGCAGCGAGCGCCTCGATCCGCTTCGGTGGCGTCGCCCCCATGCTCCCCGCGAGCTCGAAGCCGTCGCCATCCTGGTCCTCGAGGTAGATGGCGGCGCTCGTCACGCGCCGTGAGGTCTCGAGCCCCGCAAGGAGCGTCTGAACCATCTCCTCGACCTCGAGCACGTGCGCCAGGCGGCGACGCAGCTCGGTCACGCTCGTCTCCAGGTCGTAGCGCTCACGAAAGAAGAACTGATGGATCCGGGTCTCGACCTCGTTCTGCAGCGGTTCGAAGAGCACCATGAACACGATCGCCGCGAGGACGGCGTTCAGGTACATCGTCTTGAAGCGGCCGATGAACGTGACGAACACGTAGAAGATCCCTGCGAGCGCGAAGGCGAGCGCGGTCGCGACCATCAAGCGGCCTGTCATCTCGTACAGGTCGGCCATGCGAGGCCGCGTGAGCGACTCGGCCAGCACCCACAGGAAGACGATGGCCAGAACCGCGCCGATCGGCGGCAGGGACACGCCGAGGTACGCGAGAAAATCGGCCAGCGAGAACGTCGTGGAGAGGGCACCGACTCCGACGAGGAATCGCACGCGATCGCGGACGGCGCGCGAGGGGCTCATCCGCCCGCGACGCCAGAGCGCGATGAGCGCCGCCGCGAGGAGGCCGAACACGTAGAAGTACACGGCGCCGAGAGCGAGCGACTTCTCGTGGTACGGGCTCAGCACGATGGCGAGCATCGGGATGCCGAGGAGTGTCGCGACGCGCGGGAGGCGCGAAGGGCCTTTCCCTTTCTCTCGCGGGACGATGGCCAGGAAGAGGTGCACCGCGAATTGCGGGAGGATGACCGTGAGCACCGCGGTCGCGCGCACCCAGATCGGCGCCTGGAACAGGCCGTAGAGCGACTGGCTCGCGTACCAGAACGCGACGTCCGTCGCGAACGCGGCGAACAACCAGTGCACGGCGCGCCGACCGCGCAACAGCATCGACAGCGCGATCGCGAACGCGAGCACGCCGCAGAAGAGCGTAGTTCTGGCGCGGAGATCCTCCACCGCGCGTCAGCCTAGCAGTCGCAGACGGTCGGCCTAGCTCACTCCGGCAGCGGCGGGGTCACGCCGGCGTTGTCCGTGCCCCTGCGGGGCGGGGTGATGCGGACCTTGATCCACGGCAGCGGCTGCGGCTCCGCTTGGACGGTCCCATTGCTGATGGAGGGGGTCGTGCTCGTCGAGCTCGTGTCGCCGGCCGCGGGCTGACCGTTGCCGTCTTGCCCGATCTTCTCCGTCGACGACTGTTCGGTCTTCGCGCTCGGGTCCTCGGTCCCATCGCCGGTGGAGGTGGCAACGACACACCCGCCGAGGGCGAGCGCAGCGAGGAGCGCGAACATCAGCTTCCCAGTCATTTTCGAGACGCTCATCGTCATGCCTCCGACGAAACGGCTGCGAGGCCGTACTGCTTGACCAACTGGCTCAGACGCGGCCGCTTCATGCCGAGAAGCGCCGCTGCACGCGTGATGTTGCCCTTCGTCTCCGCGAGGGCGCGCGCGATGCAATCGCGCTCGATCTGCCGCTTCATGTTGGAGAGGGTGACGCATCCTTGCCTTACTTGAGCGTACGCCACGGCAGTCGCCGTGGCCTCGATCTGGGGCAAAGGGCCGTCGGTTTCCCCGGGCTCGGCCTCGTCCAGCGTCTCGGCGGAATCCGTGCCCGTCGGAGCGACGGCGACCGTCACCGACGAAAGGCTCGGGCGAGGGCGGGCCGCCGCCACGAGCCGAAGATCCTCGACGTTGGATGTGAGGTCGCGCGCCGTGATGACCTCTCCGTCGGCGAAGAGTGACGCGGCGCGTAGGGTGTTCTCGAGCTCGCGCACGTTGCCGGGCCATGAGTGGCGACCGAGGAGCTCGAGCGCGTCGACGCCGATCGACTTCGCCGGTTCGCCGCGCTCGACTCCGATGCGAGCGAGAAGGTGCTCCGCGATGCGCGGGAGGTCACCCAAGCGGGCGCGGAGCGGGGGGGCCTCCAACGTGATCCCGCGGAGTCGGTAGTAGACATCCTCCCGGAACTCGCCGCGCTCGACCATCGCGCGCAGGTCGCGGTGTGTGGCGCACACGATCCGCACGTTGGCGTGAATCGCGGTCGTTCCTCCGACGCGCTCGAACGTGCGCTCCTGTAGGACACGCAAGAGCGCCACCTGGGTCCGCGCGGAGATGTCGCCGATTTCGTCGAGAAAGAGCGTCCCCCCCTCCGCCAGCTCGAAGCGGCCGCGTCGCCGGGCCGCCGCACCCGTGAATGCACCCTTCTCGTGGCCGAAGAGCTCTGACAGGAGCAGCGTCTCGACGAGCGCCGCGCAGTTCACGGTGACGAGCGGGCCGTTGCGCCGGTCGCTGGCGTAGTGGAGCGCTTCGGCGATGAGCTCCTTGCCTGTGCCGCTCTCGCCGCGAATGAGCACCGTGCTGCTCGAGCGCGCGACCTTTCGAATCGCCGCGTGGAGACCGCGAACCGCCGGGTCATCGCCGACCAGCTCGCGCGGAGACGAGCTCGCCCGCGCAGCACGCACCGCGACATACGACGGGCCGTCCTCTTCGACAGGCTCCGGGCTGCTGGCCGGTTCCGCGACACGTGATTGGAGGCGCGCGATGAGCGCGATCTCGGGTCGTGCGAGGAACGCCGCCCGGACGTCTCGAGAGAGCCCTTCGGCGATCTTGTCGCGCACGAGCGCAGCTTGATCGGCATGGGCGCGCGCGGATGTCGGGTTGCCTCCTGCGCGGTGGAGCTCCGCCAGGAGCACATGGGTCTCGCGCACCAACTCTTCCTTGTTCGCCGTACGCGCCAGGGTGAGCGCGGCCTCTGCCGAATCAATCGCGTCGTTTCCCGCGGCGCGCTCGAGCATCGCGCCGAGCAGTGCGAGATCTGCGAGCGCGACGGCCTTCGTGGAGCGCTCGCGTGCCTTCGAGAGCGAATCGCGCGCGCGCGGTAGATCGCCGTCGTCGAGCGCGACCCGAGCGGCGACACGATGCGCCTCACCGAGAAACTCGCGATCGCCGGACGACTGACCAAAGGCGATCGCCGCATCGATCTCGCGCCGCGCGTCGCCGGATCGACCGCGCGACAAGGCGATGCGTGCCGCGACGACCCCGAAGTGTGCGGCGCGCCCGGCCGTGATCCCGGCGCCCATCGTGCGGCGCCCGAAGGAGATGGCGTGCTCGGCGTGGTCGAGGAGGCCGAGCGAGTGGCGCAGCTCCGCCAGGTTCGCCAGCGTATGCGCGGCGGCGATGCGATCGCGCATCGCGTGCAGCAGCTTGATCGTGCGCTCCCAGTGCGCGAGCGCAGCGCTATATTCGTGCCGGCGCATGGCGATTACGCCCAGGTTCACCAGCGCGTAGGCGCGCGCCCGCGGCTCGTTTCGCTGCTCCCCCTCTGCGAGGATCGCCTCGAAGACGCCGTGTGCTTCCTCGATGTGCCCCTTGGAAAGGAGCGCGATTCCACGATTGAGGCGCGCGCGAAGCTCGGCCACGAGGTCGTGCTGCGCGAGCGCCAGGAGGCTGTCGTCGGCGAAATGACGGTCGGCTTCGTCCCACTGCGACTCGAACAGCAGGAGCTTGCCCAGTGTGTTGCGCCCCTTGAGACGGGTGGACGGTACGTGCGAATGCGCGATGGCAAAGGTCGCGTGCTCTCGCGCGGTCGTCACGTCCCCGGTTCGGTAGGCGAGCTCCGCGAGCTCCACCGCCACGACGGAGTCGAGGTCCACACCATCCTCGGGTCGCCGGAGGGCGCGCGCTCGCTCGAGGGCCGCTCGGGCGGCGACGATGTCGCCCGACGCGGCGGCGGAGCGTCCCAGCAGGAGCAGCACGCGTGAATCGTCGGAAGAGGCCGCGGCCGCGGCATGTGCGCATCGAGTCGCCTCGTCGGGCTCACCGGCGGCCAGCGCACGCTCGGCCGAACGCATCAGTAGCTCGCGACGGGGAGCGGCTGGGAGCGCGTCGATCGCGTTCATCCAGCGGGCGACGATTTCGCGTCGGGCGTGCGGATCCTCGGCCGCCACGAGCGCCTTCGCATGCGCTCTGTCGGAGGCCTCGATCGTCGCTTCGTCGGCCGAGGCGGACGCCAGGAGCTCGGATGCCCTTGCATAGGCCCAGGGCTGAGGATCGGGATCCGCGGTGAGCGCGGCCGCGACGATCGATCGATCCGAGGGGGTTGCCCTCTCGGCGAGCAAGCGCGCTCGCTCGAGCCATGAAGGAGCGATCGACACGCATCCCTGCGCCGCGTCCACCGCGCCTGCTGCGAGGAGTGCCTCGAGCGCACGCTCGTCTCCTGGCTCGAGCGCGTCGAGATCCGCGAGCGCCCATGGAAAGGCCGCCATCGCCAGCCGCTTGAGCAGAGCGACCCCGATGTTGGGCACCTCCGGCTCGCTGTGCGGCGCGGTCGGCGCTCGCTTCACGGCCGACCACCACGCTTCGTGAGCCCCCAGGTCGTCATCGGTCACGAGCGCGTGGGCTTCGCTTGCGACGGCGAGCCACCATCGGGCCTTCGCCTCCGCATCGAGCCGCGGCGCCACGTCGAACCGTTCCCCCGGCACGTCGCTCCCGGCGTCTTCCTCGTCGCCAACGAACACGACCAACGGCGCGTTGTTGCGCACCGCGAGCTCCGTAGCCACCGCCCGATCCCAGCTCCCCGCGACCGGGAGGGGGGCCACGATGACCGCTCGACGAAGGATGGCGCTTGCGCTGATCGCTGCGGCGCACGCGATCGGCTCGATCGGCAGTTTCCCCAGCGGCAAGCGGGCGGCTACCTCATGCCACAACGGCGCTGCGGCTTGCGCACGCGCAATGATCGCTCCGCGACCAAGGCTCTTCAACCGACGCGCGACGTGCGCGATCAACGCCTCCGCGCTCTCGCGCGGCGTGTGAACGACGAGGATCCCCGTTGCGCAGGTTGCGAGCCGTTCATCCAGCTCAGCCAGGGCCTGCGGCGGCGAAGATGCGGAAGCGATAGGCCCGCTAGTGGAAGATTGAGCGAGCAAGCAGGTAAACCCTAGCGTTGGGTACGGGGGTCATCAAGCGAACCCCCCTACTCATTCACGTCTCGCCATCGCTCCCCGCCCGCGGATTTCTTCAGTCTCTCTGGCGCGCGTGCATGTCCTGCACACCGCGTGCGACGAAGGACTCGATGGCGTCGAAACTTGCTGCGGGCGCCTCGCCGATGGCGCGCGCGAGCGGTACCTGAGCGCCAACGCTCGCCAGGTACAGAGGGATCGCGGAAGGGAGTCGCTCGAGGATCACACCCAGGTGCTTCTCGACGGCGGCCGGATCGCCGCGCCTCACCGGGCCGGTGAGCGCGTCGGGGAAGCCGAGCGCCTCGATGTTCTCGGCCACGCTTCGCAGCAGAGGTCCGAGCATCTTCGGTGCGAGATGTGCGGGCACTCCCGACTTC
>Ga0302283_1000219_pt1 | contig 43535 bp, 40 predicted proteins | sample III_Fen_E1_4_FD_198770 | JGI IMG/M metagenome (GOLD analysis project Ga0302283, IMG submission 198770) | Peat permafrost microbial communities from Stordalen Mire near Abisko, Sweden - III_Fen_E1_4 | ecosystem: Environmental > Terrestrial > Soil > Wetlands > Permafrost | place: Sweden: Abisko... | reverse complement strand
CGGGGGCCTCGTGGGCAACGACTCGGGCGTCATCCTCGCAAGCTACTGGGGGCTGCAGACCGCGAGCGCCATCATGGGGGTGGGCTACGGAGTTTCCGGGGGAAGCGCCACCGGACTGATCACCGTGGACCTGGCGATCGCGTCGAGCTTCGCGGAGTGGGACTTCACGAACACCTGGATCCTGGGCGGTGCCGACACCGTTCCGACCTTGCGCGCACTGGCGGCCTCGTACAATTCCACCCAAGGGATCGAAGCCAAGGCCATGCGCAAGCCCGCCCCCTATGCCTGGAGCGTGGACGGGAAGCGGTTGACAATTTCCGCACCAGGACGCTCCTTCCAGGTGGTGGCGTTCGACTTCTCGGGACGGATCCTCGCCAGCGCCTCCGGCACGGGCATGGCGAGCCTGGATCTGCCGGCTTCGCGGTCGATGGTGGTGAGCGTCGCTTCCGGCGATCTGCGCGAGAGCTTCGCGGTGCCCATGGTGCGCTAGGCTCCTCTTCGCCGCTTCGAATCAGGTGAACGACCCGGGCCCGGAAGTAATTTTCCGGGCCTGAATCATTCCAAGCATTACGGTCTGGCCCGGGCGATCAACAAGGCGGGGTTCGCCTCGCGCAGTCGGGCGGAGAAGCTCGTCGCTCAAGGCCTCGTGACCTGGAACGGCCGCATCGTCCGCGATCCTGAGTGGCTCACGACGGAAGGGGACCTGATCCTGGTGGAAGGCGAACCCCTGGTGGCCTCAAAAAAGGTCTACCTGATGTGCAACAAGCCCCGGGGACTGGTCACCACGGCCGACGACAACAAGGGGCGCCCCACCGTCTTCCAATGCCTGGAAGGACTGGGTCTCCCGCACGTGGGACCCGTGGGTCGGCTGGACATGGCCAGCGAAGGGCTGTTGCTCTTCACCAACGACACGCGTTGGGCGAGCGCCCTCCTGGATCCGGCCCGGCGCGTACCCAAGACCTACCACGTCCACATCGACGGGATCATCGACCAGGAGACGATCTCCAGGATGATGCAGGGAGTGGTGGACGAGGGCGAACGTTTGCAGGCGATTTCCGTCCAACTGCTGCGGGCGGGCCAGAGGAACTGCTGGATCGAGATCGTGTTGCAGGAAGGGAAGAACCGGGAGATCCGCCGGATGCTCAAGATCTTCGGCCTGGAGGTGCTCCGGCTGATCCGGGTCCGCATCGGGGCGCTCCCGCTCGGGGACCTGGAGAAGGGCGCCGTGCGAACCCTGACGGAGGCGGAAGTCGAGGGGTTGCGGGTGGCCTGACGCCCGATTTTTTTTCGCCTGACGGCGCGCCAGTTTTCTTTGCGCCTTGGCAGGCGCAGGCTTTCTCTGGGGCCTGCCCGGCCCCAGTCCCCGGCCAGGGGAGAACCCAGGCCTTCTCCCCTGGACCCCGCGCCTTCGTGGTGGGCTGCCGCCCCCCACACCCCAGCGCCGGAACCGTTCACGCGGGAAGGTTGGCGGTAAGTCAAAATCTGCGCGCCCGCCTGCACGGCGATGCGCCGTGGAGGCGGGAGGGTTTGATACCGTCTGGTTAGGGGAGTGGGGGATTCAGCAACGAGGGCATCTGGCCAACGTTGTTGTAGGGGCGATTAACGAATCGCCCCGGATTGGGAACACGTTGCGAGTTTCCGCCGGCCTCGTTTGGTATCTGAAGTTCCGAGATGCCATCCATCCTGTCTTGGAGGTCAACATGCCCCAGCCCAACGCGATCCTGTTCTATGTCGTCGATATCGCCAGGAGTTCGAAGTTCTATTCCGATCTCCTCGACCTGAAGCCGACCGTGGCGTCTCCGTTCTACGTCATGTTCAAGCTCGACAACGGTTTCGAGTTCGCCATCTACGACCGGAAAAAATTGCAGCCGCCGGCCGCCGCCATGAGCGCCTCGGCGGAGTTGTGTTTCATCGTACCGGACAGCTCCGCCCTCGATGCCTTGCATGGGCAATGGGTCCAGAAAGGGATCGAGATCATCATGGCCCCAACCAAGATGTATTTCGGTGGCATCCACTTCATGGGCCTGGATCCGGACGGCCACCGCCTCCGAGTAGGCACGCCGGACTGACCGGACCGGACCCGTCGCCAGACGGAATCCGTCACACCAGCTCGACCACCAGTTCCGGGTGCACCCTGGAGCGCAGGACGCTTTCGATGTAGAAGAGGGTTCCGGAGACGGAGCTGGGGCAGCTTCCGCAGGCGCCCTGGTACTCGATGCGGGCGGTCTTGTCCACCACTTCCACCAGGCGCAGGCCCCCGCCGTCGGAGGCCAGACCTGGGCGCACCGCTTCGTCGAAGATGTGGTTGATCTTCTGGACCTTGTCGTCGTAGGAATGCTCGAAGAAGTTCTTGTCGTAGTCGTCGCTCGAGGTCATTCCGGCAAGCGGGGACGTGGGACGCTCGGACTGGGTTTCCAGGCCTTCCGTCGCCGCCTCCAGGACCTGGTTGATCTGCGGGATCAGGATGCCCCAATCCGCGAAGGGGTCCTTGGTCACGGTCACCACGTTGGAGACGAAGAAGATGGAGACCACCTCTTCGATCTCGAACAGTCGCTTGGCGACGGGATCCTCGCAGAGCGCGCGGTCGCGGAAGGAACGGGAGCCCGCGGCGACGATCTGTCCGTCCAGGACGAACTTGATGGCGTCGGGATTGGGTGTCGGGTCGTTTCGTGTGACTTTCATATGGTACCAAAAAGGTACGAATTCAAAGGCCGCCGGGAAATCAGGAAATTCCCACCAGCCGCAGCCCCTGGACCACGGCCACGGCCAGGACCCAGGCGACCAGGATGAAGGATGCCATCTGGCCCAAGGCGAACTTCGTCGACCCCGATTCGCGGCGCACCACCGCCACCGTGGAAAGGCACTGCAGGGCGATCAGGAAGAAGACCACCAGGCCGGCGCAGGTCGCGAAGGTGAAGATGTGCGCCCCGCCGGGCAGGACCGCGTCGCGCATTGCGTGGACGAGGCCCTGGGTGGCGTCCTTCGCGCCGCCCACCGAGAAGACCACGGCAAGCGCCGACACGAACACCTCCCGGGCGGCGAAGGCGGCCAGGAGCGAGATGCCCACCCTCCAGTCCAGGCCCATGGGACGGAGGAGCGGAGTGAGCCAATGTCCCGCCGTCCAGGCGATCGAGGCTTCCCGGGAGGGGAGGTTCATCAGCGCCCAGAAGAGGATGGAGATGGCGAGGATGGTGCCCCCGGCCCGTCGCAGGTAGCTGACGGTGCGGTCCGCCGCGGAGACCACGGCGTTCCTGAGGATGGGCGTTCGCCAGGCGGGAAGCTCGATCTGGAACCCGGTGGGAGACGGATCCAAGCCCAGGATCTTGCCGCCCGCGAACGCGGCCACGGACACCATGACCAGGCTGGCGAGGTAGATGGCGGTGAGGGCCAGGCCCCCCGCCCAGGCGTGTCCGGGCGGCACCAGGAAGGCCAGGAGCAGACCCCACACGGGCAGGCGGGCCGAGCAGCTCGTCAGCGGGATGACAAGAAGCGTCAGCATGCGCTCCTTGCGGCCGGGGATGGTGCGGGCGGCCATGGCCGCCGGGATCGCGCAGGCGAATCCGGAAAGCAGGGGCACGAAGGACCTGCCGTTGAGGCCGATGGCGGAAAGGGGACGGTCCACGAGCACGGCTCCGCGCGCCAGGTAGCCGGAATCCTCCATCAGCCCGATCAGCAGGAACAGGATGGCGATCTGCGGGACGAACACCAGGACCGCGCCCACGCCCGCGACGACCCCGTCCACCAGGAGGTGGGAGTACCACGCGTCGGGCATGTGCGTGGACAGGAACGCCCCCGTCCCCGTGACGGCCCAGTCGATGGCGTCCTGGAAGGGCACGGCGGCCGCGAAGACGCACCAGAACAGGAGGGACATGGCCGTGGCGAAGAACACCAGCCCGAAGAAGGGGTGGAGCGCCGCGCGGTCGATCCGGTCGCTGACCGAGCGCTCGGACGTTTTCTGTCCAAGAATCAGCGAAGATTCGACCAGGGCCTCGGCGGTCCGGAAATCGGCGCGGAGTTCCTCCTCGGTCACGCCCTCGGGAAGGTGGGGGAGGGGAGATTCCCCGACCAACCGCTCGTCCAGCACCGAAAGGAGGGCGGGAAGGCCGGCTCCGGTGCGCCCGTCCACCGACACGACAGGCAGACCCAGGCCAGCGGAAAGGAGGTCGGGATCCAGCGCGCGACCCTTGGCCCGGGCCAGGTCGTTCATGGTCAGGGCAACCACGGGTTGGATCCCCGCCCGCAGAAGCTGCTGCACCAGGACCAGGTGGCGGGTGGGCTGGGTCGCGTCCACCGTGGTGAGCACCACCTCGGGAACTTCCGACGTTCCCGGCACCAGCTTGGAAACGCCCACAAGCGTGCTCACGGCCACCCGTTCGTCGGCGGTCCGCGCCACCACCGACACGATTCCCGGGGTGTCCAGGACCACGACGTCGGCGCGGCCCTTGAGCCGTCCCACCGCGTAGTCCACCGTGGCACCAGGGTAGTTCACGGTCTTGAACCGCGATCCCGTCAGCTGGTTGTAGAGGCTCGTCTTCCCCGCGTTGGGCGGCCCGAAAAGCACGATGCTGCGCGTGCCCGGCCCGACCTGCAGCGGAGCCGGCGAGTGGTCACATGAAGATGCAGTCGGCATCGCTTCTCCGCAAGGCGACGGTGGTGCCGCGAAGCGCGAATGCCAGAGGTCCGCCGAACGCGGCCCTGGCCACCAGCTTCACCTGCGCCCCGGGAGTGAAACCCATCTCCTGGAGGCGGAACCGGAGTTCCTGGTGTCCCTGGAGAGCCCGGATCACGGCGGAGTCCCCTTTGTTCATGTGCGTCAGGCTGGTCATTTCGTCGTCTCCCTTTCCAGCAGTATAGCATGATTTGAGAACGATTCTCAGTATAGATGATATCTGATAAAAAGATCGCATAATGTTGGACAGAATGCAAGGGTTTCTCAAACCTATTTGCAAACAGGTCTGGTTCTCAACCGCTTCTCGCCAGGGCCGTCGCACGGTAGGCTACTTTCGGTGGTCGCAGCAAGGAAGGATCGGAGGCATGCCGAATCCGCGCCGGCGAGGGGAGGTACGAGTCTTGGCCAAGGCCGCGAGCGCCGAAGAAACGCCGATGATGCGGCAGTACCTGGCCATGAAGGCCAGGGTGGGGGAGGCCATCCTGCTCTACAGGATGGGTGATTTCTACGAGACCTTCGGGCAGGATGCGGTGGATGCGTCGCGGATCCTGGGACTTACCCTCACGGCCCGGGGAAACGGCGCCGCCGAGAAGGTCCCCTTGGCCGGCTTTCCCCACCACCAACTGGAGCGCTATCTGCCTCGGCTGGTGACCGCCGGACGCAAGGTGGCGGTGTGCGAACAGATGGAAGATCCGGCCCAGGCCAAGGGGGTGGTGAAGCGCGAGGTCACCGAAGTCGTGAGTCGCGGAACCGCGCTTTCCGAGGCGTGCCTGGACGAACGCACGGACAGCGTGCTGGCGTCCATTCTTCCCGCGGAAGGGGACGAACCCTGGGGAATGGCGGCATTGGATCTCACCACGGGCCGTTTCGAGGCCATGGAAGGACAACGGGACGCCGTTCTCTCCGAGCTGGAGTCGCTCTCGCCCGTGGAAGTCCTCTGGCCCGAGAACCTTCCCGGTCCTCCTCCCGAACTTGCGCGGTTGGAGGGCGAGTGGACCACATCCGCCGGGTTCTTCCCCGGGACCGCCGCCGCCTGCCGATCCCTGAACGAACATCTGGGAACCGTGACCTTGGAGGGATTCGGCTGGCAGGCGGAGGAGGCCTCGCTCCGCGCCGCCGCGGCGGCCTTGCGCTACGCCTCCGACGAGGGGCGTCGGTTTCTGACCCACGTGCGCGGCTTGTGGCCCCGCGGGAAGACCGCCCACCTCCGCATGGACGGCTCCACGCTCCGCAACCTGGAGATCCTCCGCCCGCTCCACGACGAAGACCGCCAGGCGAGTCTCGCGGGGCTTCTGGACCGGTGCTCCACGTCCATGGGGTCGCGGCTGCTGCGCCGGTGGCTCGCGCGCCCGCTCCTGGACCTCTCCTCCATCGCCTCCCGCCAGCAGGCGGTGGAGTCGCTGCGCTCCAACTCGCCCCGCCTGGCCGAGTGGCGACGGGAATTGTCAGGAATTCCCGATCTGGAACGCCTGTGCGGGAAGATCGCCACCCAGCGCGCCCACGCGCGGGACCTCGTGGGCGCGGCGCGCGGACTTTCCTCGGCCGACCGCCTTGGCGAGGCCCTGAGGAGGTCCGACGACGGCTTCCTGGAAGCATTGGGACGCCGGTTGGAGGGGCTGGCGCCCATCGCGGCTCCCATCGAAGCCATCCTGGTGGAGTCGCCGCCCCTGTCCACCCGCGAAGGGGGATTGGTGAAGCCGGGGGTGGATCCGGAGATCGTCCAATTGGAGGAAGGGGCGAGGGCCGGCCGCGAGGCGCTCGCGGCCCTCCAGCAACTCGAGCGCGACCGGTCGGGAATCCCCACGCTGAAGGTCGGGTACAACCGGGTCTTCGGCTACTACATCGAGATCACCAAGGCCAATGCCGAACGGATTCCGTCCGACTACCAGAGGATCCAGACCCTCACAGGGGCCGAGCGCTACACCACCCCGGACATGAAGCGCTGGGAAGAGCAGGTCCTGGGGGCGGACGAGAAGATCCGCGAACGGGAATACGCGCTGTTCTGCGCGCTTCGCGACGGATTGGCGGCCCACCTTCCCCGCATCCAGGACGCTTCCGAGGCGTTGGCGACCGTGGACGCGCTGGGATCCTTCGCCGCTCTTTCCGAGGAGTTCCGCTGGGTGCGTCCGGAATTCCACGAGGGGTCGAAGCTGGACTTGCGGGGCTTGCGCCACCCCGTCCTGGAGGCCCTGCACCCGGATGCGCCCTTCGTCTCCAACGACGTTCTCCTGGATGGAGACGGCCCCCAGATCCAACTGGTGACCGGCCCCAACATGGGCGGAAAGAGCACCTACCTGCGCATGACGGGCCTGGCGGTGGTGATGGCCCACGCCGGATGTCCCGTGGCCGCCGACCGGGCCCTGGTGCCGCTGGTGGACAAGGTGTTCACCCGTGTGGGCGCGGCCGACCGCCTTTCCCGGGGCCAGTCCACCTTCCTGGTGGAGATGATCGAGACCGCCAACATCCTCCACAACGCCACGCCCCGCAGCCTGGTCCTCTTGGACGAAGTGGGCAGGGGGACCAGTACCTTCGACGGACTTTCGCTCGCCTGGGCCATCGCGGAATCGTTGCACGAAAACCCCGCGATCGCGGCCAAGACCATGTTCGCCACCCACTACCACGAACTCACGGTTCTTTCCGAGCGGCTCCCCCGGTTGGAGAACCTCCAGGTCCTGGTCCGGGAACACGAGGGCCGGATCGTGTTCCTGCACCGGGTGGTCCAGGGGGCTTGCGATGGATCCTACGGCCTCCATGTGGCACGGATGGCAGGTGTGCCGGAGGATGTACTGGTCCGAGCGAAGACCGTCCTGTCCCAACTCGAGGCGCAGGAACTCCAGATCGGGCGGAAGAAGCGGACCCCCTCCGAGCCGACCTCCGACCGGATCCAGTTGTCGCTCTTCTCCTCGGACCCGTCCTTGGAAGAGGTCGGAACCCTCCTGCGCGCGGCCGAACCGGAGCGAATGACCCCGCTGGAAGCCCTGCTTTTCGTGGAAAAACTCAAACTCTCTCTGGGTTAGGTGGCGATTCGGCCGCGGAAATCTTAAACTTGGAAGAAGCGCAAGTCGCCGTGGTCCAAGGAGTTGCGAGGACAGGCGATGCCGGGAGGCTTCATGAATCGCACGAGGATTTCGCGTCTTGCCGTGGCTGCGCTCGCCGGGGGCCTCGCCGTGGGCATCGCCGAGGGCACCACCCACGATGTCGTCAAGGGCGACACCATGTGGGACATCACCGGTCATTACCTGGGCAACCCCTTCCTCTGGCCGTCCATCTGGAAGATCAATCCCCAGATCAAGGACGCGCACTGGATCTATCCCGGCGACACCATCCATCTGGACACGAACGGTCGACGAGAAGACGGGGTTGGCAACCCCATGGGAGGCGATACCGGGGAGGTCTCCTCCCGAGGCGATTACGGACCGGATCCGCTGGCGGGATTCGAACTCAGTCCCGGTTTGCAGAAGGCCCCCAACCTGGATTCCAACATGAACGGCGTGGATCTCATCGTCCCGCCCACCAAGAGCTATCTCAGCGAAGCCGTCATGCTGATGGCTCCGGTACTGGTCCCCACCTCCGAAAGCGGGAAATCCAGCTACCAGGGGCGGATCCTCTGGGACCCGGACTACGGGCAGCAGGAAGTCCTGGTGGGGTCCACCTTGGGCACCGACGTCGGATCCGACCAGGGTCTCAAGGTGGGGGATCGACTGGTCATCGTGGAATCCGGAGACCAGGTGGCCACCTTGACCGTTCCGGAGCTTTCGGGACACCTGGAACAGGCCCGTGCCATCGCCGTGGTGCTGGAGGTGCGCCAAAAATCCTCCCAGATCCAAACGGAGAGGGTGTTCGGACGCATCACGCGCTCCGCCATGGTCCGTCCGTTGCAGATTCCCGCCGCTCCCTACGTGGTCGGTTTCAAGAAGGTGGACGAGAGCAAGCCGGACCAGGTGCTGGCCAACACCCGTCTGGGTCGGACGCAAATGCCCGGGAGCTACATCCTGGTCGGGCGCGGACAGGCCTCGGGGGTCTCCGAGGGCGACGTGTTCGAATTCATGGATTCCGGCCTGGAGCGCGGAATCGCGGCCATGCGCGGCTACGGGCTGGTCGTCAGGACCACCGCCTCCACGAGCACGGTCATGCTTGTGGGCACAACCCCCAAGCCCATCCTACCGGGTGACAATGCCTGGCGCATCCGCGCCGCCTCCCACGGCTGAAGGCAAACGCTTGCGACGGATCCTGTCCGTGAACGGGGAGATCCGTCCTTCCGTGGTGGTGGGGATCGCCACCTTGACATCGCTGTTCCTGCTGGTGCTGGGGATCGAGCTGGTCGTGGTGCTGCTGTCCCTGGCCAAGGTCGAGATCTTCCGTTACGTGTTCGGATCCGCCTTCTTCTCCCGGCTCTCCCACTGGAACCTTCCGTGAGTCCGGAACCCATCCTTCTCCTGGACCCCGACCCCCGACTCTCGCTTCTGCTGGGAGCGTCCCTCTCGCGGCCCGTCCTCGGGTGCCGAAGCGTGGACGAACTCGTCGACAACGCCCGGTCCGGCGCGGCGTTCGCGCTGGGCGAGGTGGAGATCTCGGGCGGGCTCGACGGGTTGAGGGCCTTGGGACGCCTGCGCAGGGAGGGAATCCCCGTGGCGCTCTGGACTTCCACCGCCGTGGACGGTCTGCTTCCGCCAGCGCACGAGGAAGGTCTGGGACTGCTCCTGACCAAGACGCAGCCGCTGCTGCTGGAAGAGATCGCCTTGGCCGTGGATCTTTCCGAACGGGGATGGTCACCGGGCATCGGCAAATTCCTCGGGAAGGGAGCGGTGGTCATGGGACGGGAATCGGCGAATTCGCTGGGCCAGGTCTCGGCGCTGTGCCGGCAGGTCCAATCCGGACTGGACGGGGTCCTGCGCCTGGGGCGGCGTCTGCGCCTGGTGCTCGACGAACTGCTGTCCAACGCCATCCACCATTCTCCGGGGGGATGCGCCGTGCTCGAATGGGGCCGGGACGCCATGCGGCACGTGTTCGTGGTTCGGGACGAAGCGGGGGCGTTGTCTCCGCCCGAGGTGCTCAGGCTCCTGGACCGCCACCTTCGCGCCGAGGGACTTCTGGATCCCCGCGGACGGGGGCTCCACCTTTCGCGCATCTACGCCGATCGGCTGTACGCCACCGTGGTGCCGGGCCGCGCCACCGAGATCGCGGCCGTCTTCTGGAATTCGCCGGGAGCGCACGAAGGATTCAAACCCGTCTGGCTCCTGGAATCCAAATTCGCGGGGAGGACCTGAACCCCACCATGGGCATCGCCGACAACAGCTGGGTGGCCGATCGGGCCAAGTCCTACGACTGGTCGCGCTCCGTGGGGGTGGTGGAAACCCGGATCCTGCGCTGCCAACTTCCGGAAGGCGGGTTCGTCTGCGAATCCGGACAGGCCTTGGAAAGCCTGGAGATCGCCTACGAATCCTACGGAACCCTGGACGCGGAGGGCGGGAACGCCATCCTGGTCACACCTCCCCTGACCGCCGGTTGCCACGTGGCGGGTTTCCACGGTTCGCAGGAGAACATCCGCTCCAAGGGATGGTGGGACGAGATGGTCGGACCCGGCAAGGCGGTGGACACCCGGCGTTGGTTCGTGGTCTGCGCCAGCATGCTCGGCGGCTGCGCCGGCACGACGGGCCCGGCATCCCTGGACCCGGCCACGGGCAAGCCCTTCGGGAGCGGTTTCCCGGACATCTCCATCGGGGACATGGTGGAGGTGCAGCGGCTGCTCCTGGACCATCTGGGCATCGGCTCCCTCTACGCCGTGCTGGGCGGTTCCATGGGAGGGATGCAGGCACTGGAATGGAGTCTCCGCCACCCCGACCGGGTCGAGCGCTGCGTCTGCGTGGCGGCGGCACCGTCGCTCTCCGCCCAAGCCCTCGCCTTCGACGTGGTGGAGCGCGAATCCATCCTCAACGACCCCGGCTGGGCGGGCGGTGAATACGTCCTTCCCGACGGACCGACCCGGGGCCTTTCCCTGGCGCGGCAGATCGCCCACATCACCTACCTCTCGGCCCAGGGCATGGCCGGGAAATTCGGCAGGCGGATCCGCGAGGACGACCAACCCGACCGCTTCCACACCGCCTTCGAGATCGAGAAGTACCTGGAGCACCAGGGCGAGAGGTTCGTGGAGCGGTTCGACGCAAACAGCTACCTGCACATCACGCAGGCGATGGACCGGTTCGATCTGGCCTCCAGCTACGGCCGAAGCCCGGATCCCCTTCCCGCCGACCAGGATCCCCGGGAACGCCAGGCGGCGCAGGAGGCCGCGTCCGGCAGGCGTTTGCGCGAAGCCTTCGAACGCTCCAGCTGCAGCTACCTGATCGTGGCCCTATCGTCGGACTGGCTCTTCCCCGCTTCGGAGTCGTGGCGGGTGGCCCAGGCGCTGCTGGAACTGGGCAAGCCCGTGTCCTTCTGCGAACTGGCGAGCCCCCACGGACACGACGGATTCCTGTTGGAGGTGGACCAGCTCGACCGGGTGCTGACCTCGTTCCTGACTCCCCCGGAATCCCACGTCTCCGGCCTGACGGAATCCGGCATCCACGGACTGGCGGGGTCATTGGAGGACCTGGACATCATCGCTTCCATGGTCCGTCCGGGTTCCCGGGTCCTGGACATCGGCTGCGGCGACGGTGCCTTGATCAGCCGCCTCATCCGCGAGCGCGGCTGCCGCGGCGAGGGGCTGGACCTGGACCTGGAGGCGGTGATTCCCGCCATGGCGAAGGGGATCTCCACCCTCCACGGGGAGGCGGTGAAGATGTTGCGCCGGATCCCGGACGGCGCCTGGGACCATGTGGTGCTCAACCGGACCCTCCAGGCCGTGTCCAACCCGCCGGAAGTCCTCCGGGAGATCCTGCGGGTGGGGAAGGAAGCGATCGTCGGTTTCCCCAATTTCGCCGTCTGGCACAGCCGCCTGTCCGTGCTGTTCGGGGGACGGATGCCCAAGACGCCGGACCTTCCGTTCGAGTGGTACGAGACGCCCAACCTCCATCCCTTCACTCTCGCCGACTTCGAGGACTACTGCCGTAAGCTCGGCATCGAGATCCGCGAGATCCACCACCTCGCGGACACGGCGGTGGGCCGGACCCTCCTGCGCTCCGGGATGCGGAACCTCGGGGCCGACCGGGCCATCGCCCGGATCGCTCGCAAGCGGTGAACGCGGCGGTTGCACGCACGCCGGCCGAGACGCGGGTCCTGACCTTCGCGCTCATGCTGCCGGAGCACGCCAACCATCTGGGCCACGTGCACGGAGGTTGGATCATGAAGCTGGTGGACGAGGCCGGAGGGCTTGCCGCGACCCGCCACGCCCGCCGCCCGGTGGTGACGGTGGCGGTGGACGGGATGGTGTTCCACCGGCCCGTGCTGACCGGATCCGTCCTCCAGTTCGAAGCCTCAGTGGTCGCCGTGGGGCGAAGTTCCATCGACGTGGTGGTGGACGTCCACCACGAAGACCCCATCGCGGGGACCCTGGAGCGGGTGCACACCGCGAGCATGGTCTACGTCGCGTTGGGCGAAGACCACCGTCCCGCCCCCGTCCCGCCGCTCGCGCCGGCGACGCCGTCGGAGCTGGAGCGCCACCGCGTCGCGATGGAGAGAAGGGCCGCCAAGGAGCGGGGGTAGCGCGCCCCTTCCCGCGGGTGGTAGCATCGGTGGGACCGAAGGGGGAGGCCGGATGAGCATCCTGATCGTCGAGGACAACACGATAAGCCTGAAGACCGTGGAGATGATGCTCCACTCCAACGGGCTGGAAACGGTTTCGGCGAAGACCGGCAGGCAGGCCCTGGAGAAGCTGGAGATCCATCCCGACATCCAGCTTGTCCTCACGGACCTCATGATGCCGGACATGGACGGCTGGGAACTCATGGAAACCATGGGGCGGAATCCCACCTGGAAGGAGATGCCGACGCTGGTGATGACGAGCCTCTCGGACGCCGACACGGTGCGTCGGGTGGTCGCGCTGGGAGGACGAGGCTACCTGGTGAAACCGTTGGGCGAGGACGCCCTGGTCGCGAAGGTCCGGCAGTTCATGAGGGACCTTCCGGGCGGACCCGAAAGCACGCTCAAACCCAAGTTCAAGGTGCTCGAGGAGACCGGGTTGGATCCGGCCCGCTACGAGGACCTGTTCGACGAATTCCACGCCCAGGTCCAGGCGGCCGCGACGCTCCTCGAGTCGGGGGATCCCTCCGGAGCCGACCATCCCGCGGTGAAGGCGATGCTCGCCCTGCGCGAAGGAGCGGCGGTGCTGGCCGCGGGGAGGCTGCCGGTGTTCCTGAAGGCCCTGCATTCCAGGGGCACCTGCGACTGGCCCTCCTTGCGCGCGGTCCTGGACGCCACCCTCGTTTCCATGAAGGCGGTGCTGGAGAAGCGGGATCGTCTCCACCAGAAATTGTCGCAGGCGGAGGCGGGCGCGGTGGAGGCATGAGCCCGGCGAGCCCCGACGAAACACCCCGCTGGGGCTATCCGCTGGGGCTGCGGACCAGGACCCTGGGGCCACCCCTCCTGGTCGTCTCCGTACTGATCATGGCCACCGGATGGTTCGGGGTCGCGCGCGTCCTGTCCCGGTTCGCCGTCATCGAGTCGTGGCAGACGGACCGATCCAGGAAGCGCGCGCTGCACGTCGTGGCGGACCGCGGCACCGACCTGGAGTTCAAGGGCAGGGATTGGGCGCGCTGGGACGACGCCGCCAATTGGCTGGAAGGACGGAACCCGTCGTTTCCCGCGACCAACCTGGAGGATTCCACCCTCTCGAACATGGGGCAGGACCAGATGTTCTTCTGGGACAACGGGCTCCGCCGCCGAGCCGGCATGGGTCGCGGTCCTGGCGGCTCCCCGGACACCGCGCTGGAACAAGCGTTGCGGGCGTTGGCCGATCCCGCCAGACCCGTCCGGACCGGGATGGTCCTGGCGGGACCGGTTCTCTACCTCGCGACCTTGCAGCAGGTGTTCCCCGCTTCGGGAACCGGACCTCCGCGTGGCTGGTTCGCCCTGGCCCGCCGCATGGGCACGAAGGAGGAACAGTCCCTGGGAGGGGTGCTTCAGGCGCCGATGTCGTTCATTCCCGCTGCCCTGGGCCGCGACCCGCTGACGGTACGTTCCTCCCGGGACAGCCTGATCGTGTCGGTCCCCCTGCCGTTGCTGGGTCCCGGTTCGGCGAGCTTGGGCCTCCGCCTGGACAGGCCCCTGCACAGGCTGGGCATCGACGCCGCGCGGGGTTTCCTTTTCCAGTTCGCCCTGTCCGTGCTGGTGGCCATCGTCGTCGCGTTGTTCTTCTTGGAGCGGCTGGTGCTGCGGAGGATCGCCCGCATCGCGAAGGCCGTGGAGCGGATCGGGGACTCGAGTCCGACCGATGTGCGCGTCGCCGATCCGCGGCGGGACGAGATCGGAAACCTTTCGCGCCGCATCGACGCCATGGTGGCGAGGCTGGACCAGGCGCGCGTCGATCTCCAGGCGGCGCTCCTGCGATCGGAGTCCGCGGCCAAGGCCCGAGCGAACTTCCTGGCCTCGGTCACCCACGAACTGCGCACGCCCCTCAACGGGGTGATCGGACTGACGGAACAGGTTCTCAAGGGTCGGCTGGATCCGGACCAGACGGAAGCCCTGCGGCTCTCCCGGGGGGCGGCGCTGGGGCTGCTGGACACCATCAACGGCGTCCTGGAATACAGTCGCCTGGAGAAGGGGAGGGTCGACCTCGTGCTGGACGACGTGGACCTGCCCGGACTGGTCCTGGACGTCGCGAAGCTGCTGGCTCCCATCGCCGCCGAAAAGAAGGTCGACCTGCTGGCGCATTGCGATCCGCGGATTCCGCGCATGCTCCGGGTGGACGCGGGCCGCATGCGCCAGATCCTCATCAACCTCCTGGGAAACGCGGTCAAGTTCACCGCGAAGGGAAGGGTGGTGGTTTCGCTCCGCCTCGCGGAGCCGTTGGCGGTTGCGGAAACCGGACTTTCGGCGAAGATCGGATTCGAAGTCGCGGATACCGGCGTCGGGATCCCCGCGGACCGCCAGGCGGCGGTCTTCGAGCCATTCGAACAGTCCAGCGCGGAGACCGCGATCCGGTTCGGAGGGACCGGACTCGGTCTCACCATCGCCCGGGACCTGGTGAAGGCCATGGGCGGGGCGATCGAACTGGAAAGCCTTCCGGGGCGGGGGAGCCGGTTCCGGTTCCGGATTCCGCTCGCGGTGTCCGATGCGACTCCGCTCGCCGCCGGGTTGCCCGCGATCAGGGGCGGAGCGCGATCGGAGCTTTCCGATCCGTTCCAACAGGAACTCATGCTGGAACTGCTCGGCACCGCCGGGGTGCCCGAGGGCGACGGGGTCCTGGTGACGGATTCCGTCGAAACCGCCCTGTCCCGTTCCGGGCCCGCCGTGCTCGTCGTCGGTCCCGAGCTCGCCGGATCCGCACGGGAACTGCTGGGGGGCGGACAGGCCAAGGTCCTGTCCCATCCGTTCGACGTCCGGACGCTGTTCCAGGCCCTGGAGAAGGCGACCCGGCCCTCGGCGACCATCTTCGTGGCGGCCACCGGCAGGATCCAGCGCGAGGTCGTGCGCGGCATGCTGGAACGCGAGGGGATGAGGGTCCTGGCCCCGACGCGCGTGGAGGAGGCCGGAGTGGCGATGAAGATCTCGCGGGTGGACCTGGCGGTCGTGGACCTGGACGACCCCGACTGGGATGCGGTGGACATCGAGGGCGTTCCGGTGGTTTGGATCGGCGACCCCAGGGACGACAGGCCCGGTCCCGTCCTCTCCAAGCCGGTGGCCGCGGAAGACCTGGTGCGCGCCGTGCTGGGCGCGCTGGCGAAAGGGAATCCGGGTTGACCGGAGCGGTCCGGTCGAGTAGATAGGTGCCCCATGTTCGAAGGACTCGCCCATTCCGTGATCGGCGCCGCGTGGATCATCGCGACGCCGTTTTGGTTCATCGTGATCGCCCTGGGCGTTCTCGCCTGGCTTCTCTGGGAGCAGCAGCGGCGGAACGACCGGTGAAGCGTGCCGGATCCGCGATCCTCGCCGCGTGCCTGCTGGCAGGCTGCGGGGGGATCTTCCATTCCGACCCGGCACCCGTGCAGGGCGGCTTGGTCTCCCTCCACGGCAAGCTGAAGGTGGTGGGCAGGCAGCTCTCGGATTCCGCCGGGGTGCCGCTGCAACTTCGCGGTGTCTCCATGTTCTGGCCCCAGTGGCACGAGGAGAACATCCAGAAGTCCGCGATCGCCTACATGGTCCACGAGATGGGAGTCACCGTGGTCCGAGTGCCCGTTCCCGCCATGGAGTACGCGAACTCCCCGGCCACATGGGACGCCACCATGCGCAACGAAGTCTCCTGGGCGCGGTCCGAAGGCATCTACGCCATCGTCGACTGGCACGTGGTGGACGATCCGAACGCGTACCTGGATCCCGCCTTGGAGTTTTGGGACCGCACCGCACGCTACTTCGCGGGCGACCCCCACGTCATCTACGAGATCTCCAACGAACCGACGGGCGCCGGGTGGGACAGCATCAAGTCCTACGCCGCCAAGGTGATCTCCGTCATCCGCCGGCACGACTCCACCACCGTGATCGTGGTGGGGACCCCCGAGTGGTCGCGCTGGACCAAGTTCGCCGCCGCCGATCCGCTGGTGCTGCTGGACGGGAAGGGCGACACCATCCGGAACATCATGTACACCTACCACGGCTACGCGGCATCGCACGGGATGGCCGACGACCTCAAGGGGGTGCTGCAGAAGGTGCCCGTGTTCGCCACCGAGTGGAGCGCCTCGGAATCTTCCGGAGACGGCCGCTGCGACTGGGGGCGCGCGCACGACTTCGTGCGGTTTTTGCACGACAACCCATGGCAGAAAGTGTCGTGGACGCAGTGGTCTTGGGTGGACAAGGCGGAAAGATCGGCGTTGTTGCGCACAGGGAGCGGGGGCGGACCCTGGGTTCTTTCCGACATGGGCGATTCCTGCAAGTCCTGGATCCAGGAGGGAGGCCCCACCGCCTATCCGGACTTCCATCCCGCCTCGGGGGATTCGGTTCCCCGATAGCCGACCGAGCCCTACTTGACGCCCAGGTCCTTCAGGCCCTGGTCCATCGATTTCTGGACCTGGCGCGAGGGACTCGTGGGTGCGGACGCCCCCACGATGGTGCACAAAAGGAGGGTTCCGACCACGCGGTAGACCGCCTGGATCCACCACCACCTGGCGCGGAGATGGCCGGTGAACCCGGCGTCGCCCAGCGAGACCAGGAAGAAGAGACCGGCGAGCACGATCCCGCCCAGGAAGCCGCGTGCGGTGGTGTCCATCCCGGCCCCCGAGAACAGGAGGGCCACCAGGAAGGCAATGCCCGTCGCGGTGAGGAGGAACAGGGTGAAGGCCACGGCGGGCGACCCGAGTTCCTTGGGCGAAGCCTTGATGCTCCGCGCCCAGGCCTTCCCGAACAGCACGGGCGAAAACCAGAGCCCGCCGAGGGCGAACATCGCGAGGGCGGCGGCCACGGCCCCCCAGACATTGATGGCGTCGAAATCGAACATGCTCCGTCCTTCCGCGAATGGTCGCAGCGATCGAATTAGAAATGAACGAAAGCGCGCACCAGGGACTAGTTGGTCTCGTAGGCGCGGCGCAACACCAGCTTGACCCAGGCGTGTTCCCACTCCTTGGCGGCCTTCCTGCTGCGTTCGGAGAGGGCGGCCACGGCCTCCTCGTCGGGACTCGCGGCGGCCGAAGAGCCGGAGGCGATGGATTCCAGAAGGCAGCCCCAGGACTCGAGGAACTCGGTTTCCCAGAATTTGAAGGACAGCGTCGAACAGCCGAATTCGAAGGAGCGACCCCGCCAATCCAGGTGGGAGGTCGCCGGCTCGAAGTCGGAAATCGTCTTCTTGTCCCCGCGCACGGAGGGCAGCGAGACCGGAGGGTCGTCGGCTCGAACGTAGCCGCGGCTTGCCGCGGACGAGGTTCTCCGGGGCCTTTCCGAGGGATGGCGTTGGCGGAATTCGCGCGGGTCCGGATCCGGCTCGCGCGCGGCGCGTCGCGGTCGCTCGTCCTCGGTGGGACGATTCTGGCTCAGCGCCAGGAGGTCGTCGCCGTACTGGTGGAACAACGGTCCGGTCAGGAGCTGGAGTTTCTCCAGTTCGTAGATGTCCCGGGGAGCGTGGAGGAGGATGCGCCGGAAGACCCATTCGTCCAAAAGCTGGTCGGGGCGGAAAAGACCGGCTTCGAGAGCCCGCCGCCTGCGCCAGGCCATGAAGGCCGTGATCCGATCGTCGCTCGTGGGCTCCACCGTGGATCCAAAGTAGGAACCATTGGATCCCCAGAGGTGGTAAAATGCCCACGGAATGCGTACCGCACAGGTTTACCTTTGTTCCGATGCTCGCAGTGGACATCGGGAACACGCACACCGTCGTGGGGCTTTTCAGCGACGGAACGCTGCAACGCAAATGGCGGCTGACCACCCGACCGGCAGCCACCTCCGACGAGATCGAGATGAGGGTGCGCCAACTCATGGACGTCGGCCAGTTCCCCGTTTCCAGATTGCGGGCCGCCGCCATCGCCACCGTTGTCCCCGCCCTGGACCGTTCCTGGCACAAGGGGCTGGAACGCGTGGTTTCCACCGGAGACGTGCGCTCGCTGAACCACCGAAACTCCGGCATCCAACTGGAGTACGCCAATCCCGTCCAGATCGGTCCGGATCGGCTGGCCAACGCGCTGGGGCTGGAGAGCAGAGGCATCCCCGATGCGATCGTCATCGACCTGGGAACGGCCACCACCTTCGACGTCGTGCGCGGCGGTACCTACCTGGGTGGTGCCATCGCGCCGGGCATCGAGACCGGTATGCTGGCTTTGGTGGGGCGCACGGCGAGGCTTCCGCAAGTGGCCATCGAAGTGCCGGAACGTGCGACCGGTCGAACCACCGAGGCCGCCCTCCATTCCGGATTGCTCCTCGGACACATCGGGATGATGGAACACCTGGTGGCGCGGATCCGCGCGGAGGAGGGGATGCCGGAGGCCAAGGTCATCGCCACCGGCGGCTGGTCGGTGGTGCTGCGGGGTCTCACCAGGATCGTGGATGCCTACTGCCCGGATCTGACCTTGGAGGGTCTGGAGTGGTTCGTACGCACCCGTCCCGTCTCGGAAACGTGAGGTAGGATGGTTCCCATCCTCTGCGTCGCCGCATGGATGATTCTTCCTTCGGCTCCCGAACCCGTGCATCTCGATTCCGCCCGCGCGCGAATCCTGGTCGCCGCCGTCGACTCGACGGAACCCCTGCCGCTGACCGCCGATTGGAGCCTGATCGGACCCGTTGGCGACTCCGCCATCCTGTTGGCTCGGGGTACGGAATTCGCCCGGGTGCCCTGGACGGACGTCGATTCCGCGCCCGCCATGCAAGCCGGCTCGGATCCGGGCTGGTCCACCTGGGAAGGCTTCCGTCCGACGGCGGAAAATCTGCGGCGCTGGACCGTGCCGCCCTCGGGCCTCGCGGTGGGCCTAGGTGCCTCCACGGCGGCTTCGCCGGGTTCCTTCCCGACCACGGAATGGTACACCGGCGTGAAGGGGGGGTACGCGTGGAGGGGCTGGCTCGGCGCGGACATGGGAATCCGCTGGGACCGGATGGAGCAGATGCCCCGCGTGTTCCACCTGATGCGGGATTCCACCATGCCCGGAGCCTGGAGCTGGATGGGGGCCGTCTGCGGACCGGGAATCTGCCTGGAGCTGGAAAGACACGCGTTGCCCATCGGATCCCAAAGCTGGAGGCAGTCCGGACTGGACAGCCTCCTGGCGGGGATGAAGCCGGGCGCCTTCTGGAAGGTGACCGGCGACTCCTCGTATTCCGGGGCATGGGAGAGGCGGTTGGTCGCCCATTTCGGCAGCCTCGAATACCGCATCTCCACCTGTCCCGGACTCTGGTCGGGTTCGCTCCAGAGCCTGGGCCTGAGGGACTTGCCGGCGGGCTGGGCGAGCTTCGGGCTGGGCGAGACCTGGACTTCCTACGAGGCGGCTTCCTGGCTGGAACTGGCCATCGGGCCGCCCGCGTTCCGCCTGCCGCGTTGGGGTGGATTGCCCTGGTCCATCGAGCTCGAACCGGTGCGGGTGCGCCTGGACTACCGCACGCTCTCCCAGTTCTCCTTGTCGGCCCAAGCCACCGTTTCCATCCCCGACCCCACTTCCGCGTTCGGCGCGAGGATCCATCCATGAACACCTCCTTGCAATCCCTCGTCCGGGCCGCCCAGGTCCTGGAGAGGATCCGTTGGCAGTCCCTTCTCGCTCTCGCGGTTCCGCTCCCCTTGGCGGTGTTCGCGGTGATGGTGATGCAGCATTTCGACGCGCAGTACTACCGCAATCCGGTCCAGGCCGCGATCCTTGTCCTGTTCCTGGTCGGCCAGGCGGTGCTGGCCATCCAGCTGTTCGAACTGTCCAGGCGGGCGTTGGAAGACCGCAAGGTGTTCGATGTCCTGCACGCCGCGGGAGCGGACCCCGATCTCGGCAACTTGCAGCAAGCCCTGGCGGCACTGCCGCCGGCGGAGACCCGGGATCTCTGCCTCCGCTGGACCGAACTGGGACTCCGCGGGGAGTTCGACGCCTCGGGGGGGATCCTGCGCAACGCCGCCGACCGCAGGGATCTGCTGGACCACGGTCGACTGGGGGTCCATGCGCTGGTCAACCGCACCGTCCTCAAGGTGGGTTTCCTGGGGACGCTGGTGGGACTGGTGCTCACCTTCCCGCCCATGAAACGCGCCATCCTGGGCCTGTCGGATTCGGGCGGGGAGATGGGGTTCATCCACGACATCGCCAAGGCCATCGACGAGGATGCCTACGCCATCCAGGCGACCCTGGTCGCCACGGGCATCTCGCTCCTGGTGGAGGCGCTCGTGGTGCAGCTCCTGGACCGGCTCTTCCGGGGCCGGGAGCTCGCGGAGACGCACCTCTCGGACTGGTACCTCACGGTGCTGGCCCCCGCGGTCCGAGCCCACCTGGGGCGGGACCGGGGTCCCTCCGCGGAGGAGCGGGCCCGGACCGAGGCCAGGCTCATCGAGGCCCAGAAGATGCTCGACGGCCACGTGCAGAAGCTCCTGGAAACGCTCCGGCACACGGGTGCCTCCGTGGAAGCAGCGGCGCGGCTCCAGGAGGAGCTGGCCCGTCGGGTCGGCGAACTCCGGTCCTGGGAGACGGAGTATAGGCAATTCCTGTCCACCAAGAGGATCGCGGCGGGACCATCCGCACCGGAGCCGGGAGCCTGAGGATGTCGCTGCGGAGGCGGGCTCCCGACCTGGGCGAGGCGGTCTCGTTCGAGTCCATCCTCACGGTCTTCACCGTGCTGCTCGTGCTCCGCATGGTGTTCCTGGTTCCGATGGTGAACCTCGACAAGGCCAAGACGGAGGCGGCGCGGCACGACTGGATCTGGGACCGGAGCATCCAGCGGGTGGGGAGATCGGGCACCGCCGCCGGAGCCGGTCCCTACGCGGTGGCCATGGGGCTCGGGACCGCGCGCGCGCTGGTGGCTTCCGAGTCCGGGGATTCCGTGGTCTGGATCGAGGCCGTGCTCGCGGACAGTTCCGTGGTGGTGGTCCGGCACGACCGCGCCGCGGGCGCCTACGTGCGCCTGCACGCCCAGGCGAGATCGGAACATCCCTCCTGCCAGTACGGGAGGCTGGAATGGAGCGCCCCGGAGAGCCAGTGGTTCACGGTGGCGGATTCGGTCGACTACGGCGACAAGGGGGTGGGGGAAGGAGCCCTGCGGGAGTATCGCCGCTGGCTGGAGGGGACTCCTCCATGAGGGCCCGGGGACGCGTGCTGCCTCTTCTCGCGCTGCTCGCCGCTTGTGCCGGCGCGGAGTGGTCCAATGCCCCGCTGGGGGCCTTCGCGGTGGCCACCCTCGCGGACCAGGCCGTGGTGGCCCGGTTGCAGGCCAGGTTCCACGCGACGGGAACGCCCGTGTTCCTGCTCGGCAGCCCGGTTTCCGGCGTGCAGCAGGGCGACATCCTCCGCTTCTCCGACAAGGCCTTCCTGGTGGACGCCGACGTCTGGCAGACCCTCTCGGCCGAAGGCGCGTTGCGCGCGCTCCGCCAATCGCCGGTCGTTCGCGTCCAGGCCGCCGCCAACCCGTCGGCGTGGAACGCCCGTTCCAGGATCGTGTCGGGCGCGAGGGAGAAGAAGCTCTACGAGTTCGGCGCCGCGCTCCTGAAGAGCCTGCAGCAGTCGATGGGCGGCATCCCGACGGGACAGAAACTGTTCTTGTCGCTGGAGGGCGGCCAACTGGTCCTCACGGCGCCGGCGTCGTTCCTGGACAGGCTCCGGGCCGGCCCGTCCGCGGGCGCGCAGGCGCATGTTCCCCGAGGCCGTCCGGAATGGGTCTCTCCGCCGCCGCCGGATTCTCTGTGGACGGGACAGAAGTTGGCCTGGACGGCCTGGGCCGTCGACGATTCGGGCGGCCCCACGACGGACCTCGCCTTCGGATACCTCGGGAGCCTTCCCGCGGGTCTGGTCTGGGACAAGGAATCCAGGACCTTGCAGGGCGCCCCCCTGGACACGGGCACCTCCGACGTGAGGTGGACCGTGGTCGGCGAACGCGGTGGCGACACGCTGGATTGGCGTCCCGTGGTCCGCCGTCCCCAACCTCCGAGGCTCGAAGGCGAGCCGACCCCGCCGCGCTGCGGCGGGAACTGGTCGTTCGCACCGGTTCCCTGGTCGAGCCGATGGCCAGGATCGGCCCTGGGAGTGGTTCCCATCTCGCTTCCGTCCGGTGCCCGGTGGGACTCCGCGGCCGGAAGCGTGGAATGGTCGCCCCCGGATTCCGTCGCGGGCAGAACGAATTCCGTCTGCGGCGCCTCCGTGGATCTCGGCTTCCGCGTTTCCGATCCGACCGGCGCGAGCGCGTCCCGCACCTGGAGCGTCCGGGTGCAGAGGCGCAAGGACCTGATCTCCTCGGCGGGTTTGCTGGTGGAGCTGCCCTGGGACACGCTGCTGGAGAGGCGCTGGTACACCTGGGATCCCGGCCGCGTCCGTTCCGACTGGGAAGACGCCGGCGTCGGGTTGGACTCGGTGCTGGCCGACGGCGATGCGGCATGGGACGGACGGATCCTCTCCTTCCGCGCGCCGCGCGCGGGGCGGATGGACTTCCGGTTCGTGTTCTCGGATCGCGGCTCCAGGAGGGTCGTGGAGGTTTCCAAGCCCGTGAAGCCCTACCTGCCGCCCGTCTTCCTCAGCCGTCTGGGGGGATCGGACGTGGCAGACGGCTCGGTCCGCACCTACAGGCCCGTCGCCCAGGATCCCCAGGGCGGGCCCGTCCAGGTCTTCGCGGAGATCCCTCCCGGCGCGCCGTTGGCCTGGGATGGACGGGATCTGGTCGTCTCTCCGGTCGGACCGGGGGATTGGGCCGCTCGTCTGGAGGTCCGCGACACCCTGGACCAGGTCGCGGAACAATGGGTGGATTTCCGAAGTCGACCGAGTTCGGCTCCCGTCGTCACCGTGCGCCACAGGTGGGAAGCCGGAACGGCCCCCTGGGAAGCGGAAGCGAGCCTCGGCAACGGACGGATCGGTCTGTTCGTGCCCGACTTGGATCGGATGTTGGGCTGGACCTCGCTGGTCCGGCAGGACTGGCCCTTCGTGTACGGAGGCATGGACTTCCTGGGTGCGGAAGAACGCAGGAAGGGCAATTCCCTGGGCGGAGACCTGGGTCTCACCCTCCGCGTGCCGAATTCCGACATCCTGACCGGCGGCGTGATGGCTCGGATATCCGCCACGGCCTCCGCTCGACCCGGGCTGCCCTGGAGCTTCGAAGGCGAAGTCCTCGCCTGGCTGAACCAGGGCATCCTGTTGACGGATTCCGGCGGTTTCATGAAGCTGACCCAGGCGCAGTTGGGCGGAGGGAGCGATTCCGCGGCGGATGCGCGGTTCGGGAAGGCCCTCGGACAGATCGAATCCGACGAGTTCGGCCGGAAGAACCTGGTCGTCCTGTCGCGCCTGGAGGGCTGGCTGCACCTTCCCTGGGACATGGGTGCTGGCGTCGGGCTGTGGAGGGAAGACCTTCCCATCGCCCACCGGTTCGACCAGCGGGAGGGACTCGGCTTGCGCTGGCGACCCGGGACCCCCGCGGGCACGTTCTCCGCGACCATCCGCGCGGGCTGGGGCCCCGCGGGTTCCGGCACCGCGGTCTGGGGCGATCTCCAGTGGACCACCGGGATTCTACCTTGACCCCTTCCATGAAGATCCTCGTCGTCGGGTCCGGCGGCCGCGAACACGCCATCGTCCAGAAGTTGTCGGAAAGCGCCCACGCCCCGGCGATCCTCGCCGCCCCCGGAAACCCAGGCATCGGAGCGCTCGCGCGATGCGTCCCGGTGGCGTTGGACGACGTCGAGGCGCTGGTCTCCCTGGCCGTGGAGGAGTCGGTGGACTGGGTGTTCGTGGGACCGGAGATTCCGCTGGCCCTCGGGTTGGTGGACCGCCTGACGGAGGCGGGCGTTCCAGCCATCGGTCCCACCCAGGCGGCTTCCCGGCTGGAGTCGTCCAAGGCCTTCGCCAAGGACGTCATGGTGCGACACTCCATCCCCACCGCGGCCCACCAGACCTTCGTCGAACTGGACCCGTTGCTCGCGCACCTCGCCGAGTGCCCGGTTCCGGTGGTCGTGAAGGCCTCGGGACTCGCCGCTGGAAAGGGCGCCGTGGTCTGCATGACCCGCGAGGAGGCCATGGCCGCCGCTCGCCAGATGCTCGGGGAGGACCGGATCTTCGGATCCGCGGGAGACGAAGTCGTGGTGGAGGAGTTCATGCAGGGCGAGGAGGCGTCCGTCTTCGTGCTCTGCGACGGAGTTCGCTACGTTCTGCTGCCTTCCGCCCAGGACCACAAGCGGCTCCGGGACGGCGACCAGGGCCCCAACACGGGCGGGATGGGTGCGTATTCGCCCGCTTCCTGCGTCACCCCCGCGATCCTCGCCTCGGTCTGCCAGAACATCGTGGAGCCCGTCCTCAAGGCCATGGAACAGGAAGGATGCCCCTACAGGGGAATCCTCTTCGTGGGACTCATGCTGACCAAGACGGGGCCCAAGGTGGTGGAGTTCAACTGCCGCCTGGGAGATCCGGAGACCCAGTGCATCCTGCCCATCCTGGAGGCCGACCTCGTGGACCTCTGCCAGGCCGCCCTGGCCGGGCGTCTGGGAGACATCCACGTGCCGGCCCCGCGCCGGGCGGCGGCGGTGGTCGTGCTGGCCGCGGAAGGCTACCCCGGTGCGGTCCGCAAAGGCCGGATCATCGAGGGCGTGGAGGCCGCGGCGCGTCTGGAGAATGTCCAGGTGCTCCATGCGGGGACGGTGTTGGACGAATCCGACCGCTTGATGACTTCGGGGGGGCGGGTCTTGAGCGTCGTCGGATCCGGAGACACCCTTGCCCTGGCCGTCGAAAGCGCCTATCTGGGGGTGTCGGAGATCGCCTTCGAAGGGCTCCAGCACCGCACCGACATCGCGGCTCGAGGTTTGGCCGGAGTCCGGACCGGGCCGTGAAATGCCTCGCCTGGGCGGCCCTCCTGGCTTCTGGCGCGGTCGCGGGACTCCCCATCGCCGCCTTCCGCGGGGAGAGGTTGTACTTCGACGTCTTCTGGGGGGGGATGCTGGTGGGACATTCCTCCATCGAATGCCTGCCCACGACGGATCCGGGGCTGCTGGCCGTGCGCACCACCGCCCGGGCCAACAAGACCATCCAATCCATGTACCCCGTGCAGGACACCGTCCAGTCCCTGGTGGATCCCCGCACCGGCTTGCCCGTTCGGTTCCGCAAATCCCAGCGTGAGGGCGTCTATTCCGCGGATGTCCGCATCGACTTCCGGCGCGCCCAGTCCCTGGCGCTGGTTTCCGCGACCATCAAGGGCGAGGCCAAGCCCGACACGACCATCGACCTCTCTGGCGGCGAGTTCGACCTGCTCTCCGCCTTCCAGCACGTGAGGGCCTCCGACCTGGAACCCGGCAAATCTCAATTCCTGTCCATGGTGGACAACCGCAAGCGCTTCGCGTCCGTGGAGATCGTCTGCCTGCGCCGGGAGATCCTGGACACGGGCAAGGGCACCGTGCGGACCCTCGTGATCGAGCCCAAGATCCACGGCGACGCGCTTTTCGCCTCCAAGGGCCGGATGCTGATGTGGGTCACCGACGACGCATGGCACGTCCCGGTGCGGATGGAGTCCAAGGTCAAGCTGGGGACCATCCGCGCCGATCTGGTCCAGCGCCTGGCTCCCTGATCCCTCAGTCGCGCGCCACGATCAGCTCGCCCCGATTCGCTCCCGACACACCCCTCCAGACGTACCAGTAGACACCGGACTTGACGCGGGAACCGGAACCGTTCTTCACGTCCCAGTCCACGGAGGTCGGGCCGGGCGGAACCTCCAGGCGACGGATGCAGGTCCCGTCGGCCCCCAGGATCTCCAAGGTGGCTCCGTTGACGGAGTTCACGAGGAAATGGATGGGCGCTCCGGCGCGGGAGGGATTGGGATAGGGGGCCGAGGCACCCCCGACGGAGGCCGACTTCCCCGCGGAAGCGAGGATCCGCAGAGGAAGGGAAAGGTCCAGGCTGCCCAACTCGATCCTCGCGCCGGATCCCGCGTCGGAAACGCTGTCCTTGGACCAGATCCCGTCTCCTCGTCCGACCCAAGCGGCCTTCACGGGATAGGGAACGGCCAGGGAAGCGTTCTTCAGGGACAGAATCCGGTCGGCGTCCTCCAGCACCAGCGAATGGCTCCCGGTGGACGCCACCACCGAATCCGCGAACGGCTCCTCCGACGCGGTGGGCGTCCAGATGTCGGTGTGGAGGAGGGGTGTGCAGGTGGTGTCCACAGCGGACGTCCCCGACAGGATGGATCCACCGGTCGCGCTCCGTGAAGTGTCCTTCCACTGGAAAGGCTTGGTCGAGGAGACCGGGGTCCGGGTGGGGGCGGTGGCGACCCAGAGCCAGGACTTCGAACCTTCGCTGGTGGCCGCGGCCTGATCGGCGGGGAGGGGACCGGGATTGGAGAAGGCCCAGACGTCCTGCCGGGTGCTGGATGCCGCCTGGCGGATGGAGCCGCGCAAGCGCTCCGAACCGCTCGCGGCACCCGATTTCCAGGCGTGTGCCAGGTTCGCACCTGCATCCGGGATCCAATCGACGATCCGATCCGACTTGTTTCCAAGGGTGTCGATCCATTCCGCGAACTGGCTGTAATCGAGGAGCACTTTCTCCGGAGTCGAGGTGTCCCGGATCACGCCTTGGAGCCTGGGGAACAGGGTATCGTCGGGGAAGGACGCGAAGTTGGGCAGAAGCCAATTCGAACGCCGGCCGCTCAGGGCCACGCGCAGGGCGTAGCGGGCGAGGGTGGTGTCGAAGGTCAGATTGTGTTGCGAGAACACCGCATCCAGGGTCGATACGATGGGCACGGTCGAATTCGCCCGCGCCGCCCATAGCTGATGGAGAATGCCGATCCCCTGGTCCTCGACGAGTTGCTTGATGTACCAGGCGTGGGGATAGGCCGCAAAATGGTCGGATTCGAGCAGCGGCGAAAGGTATTGGAGACCGCACAGTCCACCGTAGTCGGGGGCCAGAAAGACCAGATAATCGGATTCGGCCGGGACGGCGACCTTTTCCATGGTGACGGCGGAGGCCTCGAAGAGGAAATCATGGTCCAATTGGATGTCGTAATTGTATTGGACCGAGTGGAACTCCTCGTGCGAGGCGGTCGCCTGCATCACGACGGACCAGTCGAGGCTGTAGTTGGATCCCACGATGCCTTTCCTGGCATCCAGCGAATCCGACCACCCTCCGAAGGTGGCGAGGTCGGAGGCGAGCATCATGTTGCTGGCACCCTTGTAACCGATGGGAACGGTCACCCCGTAGTAGATGGAGTTGGAATCCACGGCAAAGCCGCCTGCCTGGAGAAGCGCGTTTCCCACCTCGCAGATCTCCACCGGGTATTTGCCGGAAGGCGGCTCGTACCCCCAATGAAGGCCCTGGCCGGCAGGGATGGGAGGTAGGTAGCCCAAGGTGTCCACATACAGGTGCCAAGCCGCCTCCAGGGCCGTCCCGGCGGAGCGCACCAGTCCTGGAACGGAATCTCCCGCCTCGACGGCCGCGCCGTTGCCGGTGATCGCGTCGGTTCCGCTCATGGTCCACCACAGGATGTAATGGTCCGTCTGAAACGAGAAAACGGTGGAAGCAAGACTGCGCGCCGCCACCTGGGTTTGGGTGTGCTGGCCCCGGACGGGTGCGGGACTCGGCTTCCAACCTTCGGGGAAGGCGTCCAATCCGCAGCGATGGATGACCTTGGGGGAGGCCAACGCCGCCGTTGCAAGGAGGAGGACCCCCGCCAGGAATCCCCGGGTCGCGCCATGGGGGAGCAACCATCGCCGCACACGATCGGATGACGGCAAATCAAACATGAGATTGAGTGTATGTTACCAAGTGAAATCCATGGTCCGGTTCGTTTCTCTGGTCGCGCTGATCGCGCAATTGTGCATGGCCGCGCTCGTGGCCGTGCATCACCATGCGCCCGGGGAAGAACACGACGACGATTGTCCCATATGCCAGGTGTTGCACGCACCTGCGCGGGTCGGTCCCATGGCTCCCCCCGTGGTGCTCGGCGTGTTGGTCGGATTCGCGGATGTGGCGACTCCTGTCCTTTGGGCTCCGCAACTTCGCTCCCTTCCCGCCACTTGCCGTGGACCTCCCGATGCCCCGTCCGGAGTCGTCGCCTGAGCCGTTGAGAGCTTGACGCGCCGACTCCGCATATCCGGAATCCCCTGAAAACTGCAATCACGCGCCGGTGGTCGACGCACGGCGTCGTCCGTCCGGGAAGGTGGATGCCAAACGTCGCTTGCGGGGAGGAACCATCCCTTGGAGGGATCCATGTTCCGCGGCCTGGTCCTGGCCGCCATCGTTGCGTTGCCCTCGGCAACCGCAGCGGGTCCGTTGGTCTTGCCCTCGCCGGGCCAGAACGAGGGAACTCGTCTGTCGGATACCCTGCAGGTGGCCGGACACGGACTGCTCGCGGTCGTCCTGTGGGACGCGCAGTGCCCCTGGTGCGACGCCCAGATGGCGGCCCTGGCTCGGGTGGGGGAACGCTGTCCGGACCACCTCGCGCTGGCATCGCTTCGATTCGACGCCCAGCCCCAGGACCGTCGGGAAACGCTGCGTCGGATTCCGTCATCCTTTCACGCCGTGATCGCGGGGCCCCGCGTGGAACGGCCCCAGGCCTTTCCCGAGGTCCTCGTCTTCCAGTCTTCCGGACGACTCGCCGACTCCTGGATCGGCTGGCGTCCCGAAACCCGACTTCGGCAACTCTGCCCAAACGATTCTTCCAAGGAGATCCCTTGAACTTCACGAACTTGATCCTCCTGTCCGCGGCCCTCGCCGCCGCCGATCCCATGGCCGCTCCTCCCGAGGACTCGGCCATGGTGCCGAGATCCCTTCCCGCGGATTCGGTCGCCAAGGCCTCGGATTCCGTTCCGGGGATCCCGGATACCCTCGAGGCCAGTACCGGAACGCCGACCAAGCCCTCGACCGCGCCCGTGGTCGCGGATTCCACCGTCGCCGCCCAAATCGTCGATACGGGCAAGGGGCCCGCGCTGCTGAAGAACACTTCGGCCAGCGGTGCCGTGGTGGTCCGAGGAAAGCGGCGCGATCTGGACAGGATGGGAACGCTCACCAACGCCATCCAGCCCACGCAGGTGGTGACCGCGGAAGCCATCCAGCGCAAGAATGCCGACGACATCGCCCAGGCTGTCTCCAACGAGCCCGGGGTGGATGTGCTCACGGCCTGTTCCTCGTGCGGCTTCAAGCAGATCCAGATCAACGGACTGGGAGCCGAACACACCACCGTGCTGGTGGACGGGCTGCCTCTCTATTCCACTGTCACCGGATTCTACGGGGTGGACGCGCTGACCACGGCGGGTCTGGCCGGCATCGACATCTCGCGGGGGCCGGGCGCCTCGCTCCTGGCTCCTGGCGCGATCGGCGGCGCCATCGACATCCGGCTGCAGAACCCGCGCGGACCGAGCTTCACCTCGGACGTCGCGGCCGGAAACGACGACTGGCGGCGATTGACCTTTTCCGCAACCACCCGCACGGACGACGGAAACCTCGGGCTTGTCGCCGCCGGCCATTTCTTCCGGCAGGGCCAGTGGGATGCCGACGACAACGGCCTCACCGAATCCCCTTCGCTCGAGGACGAGAGCGGGCTGGTCAAACTCGACGGTTCCCTGGGACAGGGCTGGTACTGGAACGCCCGCGTGATCCAGAGCCATTCCGAGGTCTTCGGAGGACCGGTGACCGACGACTTCACCGCCGTGATGTCGACCGCGCCGAACGAACTCCGGTTCCGGAACGACGATGTCCGGGACGACTACACGGGCACCGCCAGTTCCATCGTCGAGTGGGTCGCCACCGACCGCACCGAGAGCGCGGGGTCGCTTTCCTGGGACTCGCCGGGACTCGGCCTCTGGCAGTTGCGCGCCGGGTGGGCCGGCCAGTCGCAGACCTCCGAATACGAGGACGCCGCCGACTACCACGACGCGGACAATACGTTCGTCGCCGATCTGCGCTGGGAAGGGACCGCGGGACCCCACACGGTCACCCTCGGCACCGACGGGACCTATGAATACATGCGTTCCAAGTCGCAGAAATATTTCGTGCAGGACAGCATCACGCCGGATTCCTTCAACTCGCTGATGGGCGGCCTCTACGCGCAGGACGTCTGGAACTTCGGGCGCGAACGGGACCTGTCCGTGGCGGTGCGGGCCGACGACGCGAGCGTGGACTGGATCGACAAGCCGGGCGGCCCCCAGATCGACGACTGGCTGGTGTCGCCGCGCGCCAACTTCCGCTGGGAATTCGTGGAGGGCCTCACGGGAAGGCTTTCCGCCGGACGCGGCTGGCACGCCCCGGAAACCTTCTTCGAGACCGACCACAACATCCTGAACAACGGTTTCGACATCGAAGTCCACGACTTGGAGAAGGCCTGGGGCGGGGGTGGAGTGCTTTCCCTGGAGCGACCGAAATGGGACCTTTCCGGAAGCGTCTACGGGACTTTGCTCTCGAACCTCGCCTACGTGGACGAGAGGGGTCCGATCCCGGTCCTGCGAAACGATCCCGCGACGCTTCCCTTCCTGTCGCTGGACGGCGAGGGCGCGATCCTTCCCTTTCCCTGGCTGAAGCTCGGCGCGGGTGTGGAACACCAGGAGGTTCCCGACCGCTACAAGGCCATCGAGCCGGTGGCGGCGGTGGAAACGGATGTCACGGGGAGGTTCGACTTGCAGTTCGGTCCCTTGGACTGGTCGGGAGACGTGGTCTGGACGGCACCCAGGGATCTTGCCCCCTACGGCTACGGAACCCAGTACAACGGTTACGATCCCGCCACCGGAACGGCCTTCGATCCCAAGCTGGACCATGCTCCCGCCTTCGTCGTGTTCGACACCAAGCTGGATTGGAAGCTGCGCAAGGAGATCACCCTCTACGTGGGAGCGGAGAACCTCTTCAACTACACGCAGACCGTTTCCGGCGGCGATCCTCCCCAGTATTTCGACGCCCAGGGGAACTACGGCACCAGCCACATCTGGGGACCCCTTCGGGGCCGCCAGATGTACGCGGGGGTGCGGTGGGACAGCTGAACAAGCGCCTATTCCGTGCGGGGAGGGCCAGCCTGCACCCCCCGATTCGGACTGACGTACCTTTGACGGCTGCGTTTCGGGGTTGGTCCCGGGGACGATTGGAGGTCCGATGAACAGATGGACAACGGGGGCGTTGACCGCGGTATCGGTGTGGGCATTGGTCCTGTCCGGGTGCAAGAAGGAGATCAAGCCGTTCGAGCCCGTGGTGCAGATTCCCGCACCGACCGGGGATACCAACTTCACACCGCCCGAAATCCTCCGATCGGCTGCCTCCGGCGACACCACCAAGACGGAAACGGTCCAGGGCGTGGCGGGGGCGACGGCCCCCGCGCAAGCCAAGACAGACAGCGCAAAATCCGGGCATCCGAAGACGGACGGCGCACCGGTTGCCCATGCCCCCTCGCCGGCCGCCGCCCCGAAAGCCCCACCGGCAACCCACGTTCCCGTCACCGCTCCCGCACCGACTCCCAAGGTCGCCGCCGCGAGCCGGGTCCAGGGAGATCCAGGCCCCGAAGGCGATTGGGTCCTCCAGGTGAGCATCCACAAGACGAAGGCCGACGCCGACGCCCACATCGCCAAGTTCGCGGCGGAGGGAATTCCGGCGTACGCGATCCCCGTCCCCACGGATGGAGCCGCTCTGGCCGGGCAGTATTGGCGTGTTCGCGTGGGTCGGTTCACCTCGCGGGCCGCCGCCCAGGCCTTCGCGGACAAGCGTCTGGCGCCCGAAGGCCTGAAGCCTTGGATCGACCGCAAGAGCAACGAATCCCGCTCCGACGGAACTCCCTGATGCGGGCTCCGTCCATCCATGTGGTGAATCTGGGTTGTTCCAAGAACCTCGTGGACACCGAACGCATCTACGGGGACTTCCTCACGGCGGGCTTCCGGGCAGCCGAGTTCCCCGAGCAGGCCTCGCTGGTGGTGGTCAACACCTGCGGATTCATCGAAGCCGCGAAGGAGGAATCCGTCAACGAGATCCTGGCCCGCGTGGCGGATCGATCCGAAGGGCAGAAGATACTGGTCGCCGGATGCCTTTCCCAAAGGTACCTGGAGGATCTGCGCGCGGAGATCCCCGAGGTGGATCTCTGGACGGGAACCTACAGGCCGGGAGAACTGGTGGAGAAGGTGCGGGCGACCGGCTGGGGCATGCAGCCGGAATGTTCCTCCGAGGTCCGCGTGCCGCGCCTTCTGGCCAAGGGCGTCCACCACGCCTACGTGAAGATCTCGGAAGGCTGCGACCGGGTCTGCTCCTTCTGCGCCATTCCGGGCATGCGCGGCAAGCACGTTTCCCGCGGCCCCGAGGAGGTCGTCGAGGACATCCGGAATCTGTCCAAACAGGGCGTCCGGGAGGCGGTGCTGATCGCCCAGGATCTCACCTGGTGGGGCAAGGACCTGGGTCCGGGAAATTCCCTCTCCGGTCTCCTGGGACGGATCCTGTCGGAGACGGACATCGAGTGGATCCGGCTCACCTACGCCTATCCCCAGTTCGTCGACGACAAGCTGCTCGACCTCATGGCCTCCTCGGGACGCGTCTGCAGCTACCTGGACATGCCGTTGCAGCACGGATCGGAACGGATGCTCAAGGCCATGCGCAGGGGACACAACCGGCAATCCCTGCGGGAGCTGCTGGCCAGGATCCGCGCGGGAGTTCCCGGAATCGCGCTGCGCACGACCTTCCTGCTGGGGTTTCCCGGCGAGACGGAAGACGACGTGGCCGAGCTGATGGAACTCGTGGAAGAGACCCGGTTCGACCGGCTCGGAGGCTTCACCTACTCCCCGGAGGAGGGGACGCACGGCTTCGACCTGCCCGGCGCCGTGGATCCCGAGCTGGCCCAGGACCGCCTCGCGCGCCTGATGCGTCGCCAATCCGAGATCAGCCTGGAGCTCAACGAGGCCCGGGTGGGATCGGTCCTGAAGGTGCTGGTGGAGGGCGTGGCGGAAGGTCGTTCGCACCGCTTCGACGCGCGGACGGAATTCGACGCGCCGGAGGTCGACAATTCCGTGCAGATCGTGGAGGGGGACGCGGAACCCGGGTCCTTCGCCACGGTGCGGATCGTTGGCGCCACGGAATACGATCTGGAAGCCGTGGTGGAATGACCTCGCCGCGCCCGGACCTGGCCCAGGCGCTCGAACGGTTCGGCCGCCACCATCTGCAGGAGCTGGGCCATTCGCCCAACACCGTGGACTCCTATCTGCGCGACCTGGACTGGATCCTCCGGGCCGAAGGCGACGGGGATGGTTGGACGCAGTTGCAGACCACGGCCCTGCGCAGACGCATCGCCGCGAAGATGAGGTCCAAGGCGGCGCCGACCTCCGTGGCCAGGGGGCTCGCGGCCCTGCGTTCGTTCTGCCGCTTCTCCAAGCGGCAAGGTTGGATGGACTCCGATCCCTCCTCCACCTTGGTGGCTCCGCGCCGACGGAGGCGTCTGGTGTCGGTGATCTCCGCCGAAGACGTGGTCGGGGCCATACGGGCGTGCCGACACCTCGTCCAGGCCGCCCCGGAGGAGGATCGGCACCGGTTCCTGCGCGCCGCCTTGGTGCTGGAGCTCCTCTGGGGTTCCGGACTGCGCCTGGCCGAGCTGGTGGGTTTGGACTGGAGGGACGTGGATCTGCGCATCGGCCAACTGCGGGTGCTGGGAAAGGGGCGCAAGGAGAGGCTCGTCCCACTCACGGATCCCGCCGTCCGAGCGCTGGAGGTCTGGCGTTCGGATTCCGCCGGCGCGGGGCCCGTCTTCCCCGGCCGAACGGGCCGCATCGGACGCCGCACCATCGAGAGGGACGTGCATGCCGCCCTTGCTTCGCTCGGGAACGGCGGCCCGAACTGGCCCCACGCCCTCCGCCACTCCTTCGCGACCCACCTGCTGGATGGAGGCGCCGATCTGGTGTCGGTCAAGGAGCTTTTGGGCCATTCGGACCTCGCCACCACCCAGGTCTACACCCACGTTTCCGTGGAGAGGCTGAAAAAGGCGTATGCGACAGCCCATCCCCGCGCCTGAAGCCTCGGCGGGATCCGAACCTTCCAAGTCCGCGGTTTGGGAAGGATTGCGGGCGTTGTTGACGGACCGGTTGCTCCGGGCGCTGGGCGAGCTGGAGGCGCTGGAGCAGGCCGCCGCCGGAGAAACCAGGAGCAGCGCCGGAGACAAATACGAGACCGGTCGGGAAATGATCGGGCAGGCCAGGGCGATGCAGGAGAGGATCCGAGCGGACGCCCAAGCGGGGCTCGACTGGCTGGATGGTCGGAATCCGTCCACTGCCTCCGGGGCCTTCGCCTGGGGATCGCTGGTGCTGGCTTCCGGGTCGTGGTACCTGGTCTGCCCCTGTCCCGTCGAACTCCACGTCCTGGGGATCCCGATCCAGGGCGTCTCCCTGGCCAGTCCGTTCGGACAGGCCTGCAAGGGCGCACGCGAAGGGGAAACGAGGGGCTTCCGCGACCGTTCGGTGGAGATCCTCCGGATCCTCTGAATCCTTCCTCCCGCCCGTTCCTCCCTTCGAGACGGCCCTTTCGGCGTTCCTCGGGGTGAGCGGGCATGGAAGGTTCGCGATCCCCCTCGGGCGGGCTCAGCCTTCGAGCCGATCCTCCAGGAACGGGTAGCGCGACCTCGTGGAAGCCACCATCTCCCGGTCGACCTCCACCACGTGGATGCCCTCGGCGTTCCCCGCGTCCAGCACCGGAGTCCCCCGGGGGTCCAGGACCATGGACGCTCCGTTGTAGGAAAGCCGCGGCTCCTCTCCGATCCGGTTCACGCCCGCCACCCACATCTGGTTTTCGATGGCTCGCGCGGCGAGAAGGGTCTTCCAGTGGCGCTCCCGCGAACCGGGCCAGCAGGCGGGCACGAGGGCCAGGTCGCAGCGTTCGGCACCCTCCCAGAAATGGTAGGGGAAGCGCAGGTCGTAGCAGATGGAGGGGCGGATCGTCCAGCCCTCGAAGTTCCAGTCCGGGACGCCGGAACCCGGCGCGTAGTGACGGGATTCGTCGCCCAGGGAAAACAGATGCCGCTTGTCGTAGGTTCCGGCGCGCGCTCCGCTCCGATCCAACAGCACGATCCTGTTGCGCCCTTCCTCGACCGCTCCGTAGACGATTCCCGTCCGACGCGTTCCTGCGATCGCGGACAGCCGTTCCAGGACGGAGGGAGGCGGCACCGCCGACGCGGCGTCCATGGTGAACCCGGTGAAGGACATCTCGGGAAGGACCAGCAGGTCCGTCGCCGGCGCTTCGCGGAGCAGCGCGAGCAGCTTGTCCATGCTTGCGGCGGGATCGCACCAGACGGGGGCGTACTGCACGAGACCGAGACGGAGTCTGTCCATGCGTGGAAACGTATCAACCCGACCCGGAGACCGGAATCGGAGCCCGGTGAGCTGCCGCCTTGTATGTTGCATCCTCATCGGCACCACCCGAAGGACGGCTACCATGCTCATCAAGGCCAAGACCCTCGCCGGTTGCCGTCTGGACGCTCTCGACGGCGCGCTCGGGAGCGTCGGGGACCTGTTGTTCGACGACCGGTTCTGGACCGTCCGCTACCTGGTGGCCGACACCGGAGGGTGGCTCGCCGAGCGCGACGTGCTGATCTCCCCCTACGCGGTGGCTTCGGTGGACGGGGACGAACGGACGGTTTCCGTCGACCTTTCCAAGCGCCAGATCGAGGACAGTCCGGGTCTGGACAGCCACAAGCCCGTATCCCGCCAATTCGAGGAATCGTACCACTCCTACTTCGGATGGCCGGCCTATTGGGGAGGCATGCTGCCGTGGGGGGGCGTCGCCTACCTAGAGCGCACCCGCAAGCACTGGGACGACGTCGGAGCCCGGGAACGATGGGATCCAGACCTGCGCAGCACCAGGGACGTCGCCGGACACGAAGTCCGGGCGACGGACGGCGAAATCGGCCACATCGAGGATTTCCTCGTCGACGACGAGACCTGGACCATCCGCTACCTGGTGGTCGCCACCCGCAACTGGTGGCCGGGGAAGAAGGTGATCGTCTCGCCCCTGTGGATCGATTCCTTCAGCTGGAGCGAATCCAGGGTCCAGGTCGGCCTCACCCGGGAAGAGGTCCGGAATTCTCCCGAATACTCGGACGTGTCGGTTCCGTCCCGCGAATACGAAGCCTCCCTGCACGGACACTACAACCGCCTGGGCTACTGGGATGGATGAATCCCGATCCTCCCCGCGAAATTCCACGACCATCCATCCATCCCTACCATCGAGGCCACCCATGAAAAACACTCCCGCAGCCCATGCGCCCCCGGCGTTCGGACTGCTCCTGCTGGCCGCGTCCGCCGTGCTCTCCTCCTGCGATCGGAAGCAGCAGGCGGCGGCGGTGCCCGCCATCCCTTGGAACGATTCCATCCAATTCGGGTCGGTGACCGATGCTCGCGACTCGCAGGTCTACAAGACCGTCGCGATCGGGAAGGCGACATGGATGGCCCAGAACTTGAACTTCGCCGGACCCGCCGGGAAGAAGATGGGCGCCTGGTACAAGGAAAACGCGGACAGCGGTGCGAAGTACGGCCGACTCTACACCTGGGCGGAAGCCATGGGCATTCCCGAGAGCGGCAACACCAAGCTTTGGGGAGGCAGCTCAGTCCAGCACCAGGGGATCTGCCCCGAAGGGTGGCATGTGCCCTCCGATTCCGAGTGGACCACGCTGACCAATACCGCCTTGGCTCCGGCCAACGCCGGCGAGGAATTGAAGTCCAAGGTCGGATGGATCCCTGACGGCGGGGGAACCGGCAACGGAACGGACCTGGTGGGATTTCGCGCCCTGCCGGGCGGCGACGGCGACGAGCACGGCCACGGCGACAAGAACACCTTCGGGGTCGCCGGTGTCAACGCCGCGTTCTGGACATCGTCGGAAAATTTTTCCGATTACGCGTGGTTTCGGATCATCTACAACGGGAGCGGGACCGTGAACCGCTTCAGCAGCAGCAAGAGCTACGGGTTTTCCCTGCGGTGCCTCAAGGGCTGAGCGTCGCGGGACATCGGCCCGAAGCGCCAATCCCGGAAGGCGCCAAAGAGCTATTTCATTGGCGGTGATGCCCGAGCCTGAATCGGTCCGTCCATGACGGACGCGCCGCTGGAAAAGATCGAACTTCTCCTCCTCGTGGCCGCCCTGGTGGCCATGCTGGCGCGGCGATTCCGGTTTCCCTACACGGTCGGGCTGGTGTTCTCCGGCGCGGCGCTCGCATTGATTCCGCTCGCGCCCGTCATCGCCCTCACCAAGGAACTGATCTTCTCGCTGCTTCTCCCGCCGTTGATCTTCGAAGCCGCCCTCACCCTCCCGTGGGTGGAACTTCGCAAGGTGCTGGGAATGGTGCTTGCCTTCGCCACCGCGGGGCTGCTCCTTTCCGCCGTTTTGACGGGAATCGGCATGCACTTCCTCTTCGGTTGGCCGCCACTCGCCGCCGGAATCTTCGGCGTCCTGATCGCCGCCACCGACCCTGTTTCCGTGATCGCGACCTTCAAGGAGGCGGGAGTCTCGGGGCGGTTGCGCATCCTGGTGGAATCGGAGAGCCTCTTCAACGACGGGACCGCGGCCGTGGTCTTCGGATTGCTGCTCGCCTTCGCGGGAGGAGGCCCTTCACCCACGGTCCTCGGGGTCGCGGCCAACGCGGTGCGGATCATCGGAGGCGGCATCGGTTGCGGAGCCCTGGTGGCTCTGGCGATCCTGTATCTCGCTGGAAAGACCGCGGACCACCTAGTGGAGCTCGCCTTCTCCACCGTGGCCGCCTACGGCTCGTTCCTCCTTGCCGAACACTTCCACATGTCGGGAGTCCTCGCGACCCTGACCACGGGATTGATCATCGGGAACCGGGGCCATTTGGGATCCATCTCGAGCAAGGGAAAGGAAAACGTCGACGCGTTCTGGGAATTCGCCGCCTTCGTGGCCAATTCGCTGATCTTCCTCCTGATCGGGATGCAGGAAGCCAAGCAGGACTTCCTTCCCCTAGTGGTCCCGGCCGTCGCCGCCGTAGCGCTGGTTTTGACCAGCCGGGCCCTGGCCATCTATCCCATTTCGCTCCTGTTCTCCCGAGGAACCTCCAGAATCTCCTTCGCCTACCAGCACATCCTGGTCTGGGGCGGCCTGCGCGGTGCCCTGGCCTTGGCCCTGGCGCTGGGGTTGCCGGAATCCGTCCCCATGCGCTCCGAGATCATCACCCTCGCCTTCGCCGTGGTGGCCTTCTCCATCGTGGTCCAAGGATTGACCATCACGCCGGTGCTCCGACGGCTGGGTCTGGTTCCGGCTTCCGCCGAGACCCGCCGCCGCTAGAGGAAACGAAAAAGGGAGACGGTTTCCCATCTCCCTCGGAAGCATCGACTTGTCTCATCCCCCCGACCGCCTCACCCCTCCCTCCATGACTCGGGCTGAAGCCACTCGCAGATTCCTTGAACGGCCAAACTGGTGTTCTGCAGCTCCTTGCCGCCATCCAACCGGTCAACGCAGGAACGGCGGCGGGACCATGCGAGGGCTTCAGCCCGAAGCCGGTTGGATACGGAGGGGGGGAGCAAAACGGGTAGATCGCCCGCCTTCCTTGACATCGACCACAAAGAAGGAGAAAATGTTCTTGCACTCCACCTAATAAAAGGAGATCACGGTCCGTATATGCATTTTTCCTCACGGCTGCTCCTATCCGCCCTCGCGATGACGGCGCTCTCCCTGTGGATCGCGGCTCCGTGGTGGCAGGGTCTCCTGGTGGCCATCGCGGCGATCGCCATGCTAACCTGGAATTCTGCGCAACCCGCGCCGACCGACCCCTCTCCGCCCGCAGTCACCGTGGAGCCCGTTGCCCTTGCGCAGGACGACCGCCATGCGCGGCTCTCGGGTCTGATCGGGGGAATCTTCCCCGTCTGGACCCGGCACATGGAGCTCGTGCGCTCGGAGACGGAAACGGCCATCACGAACTTGGCGGATCGCTTCTCGGTCATGCTGGGAAGCCTGCGTTCGGCCGCCAATCTGTTGCCGGGATCGTCCGACCGGTTGGTGCTGGAACACCTTCGTGAAAGTCTTGTGAACCTGCCCAACGCATTGAAGTCCCTGGACGAATCCAAGGCTTCGCGCGAACTGTTCCTGTCCCAAATCGAATCGCTGGGGACCTCGATGGGGGAGTTGCACTCGTTGGCCGAAGGGGTGAAGAAGTTGGCGGCGCAGACGAACCTCCTCGCGCTGAACGCAGCCATCGAAGCCGCCCGATGCGGTGAAGCCGGACGGGGTTTCGCTGTCGTTGCCGGCGAGGTGCGCGAGCTGTCCAAGCTCTCGGCGCAGACAGGAGCGGAAATCCGTGAGAAGGTGGACGGGATCGTTGGCGCCGTCGGAAACGCGGTGAAGACCGCAGGAGAGCTTTCACACAAGGAACAGACCCTGCTTGGACAGGCGGAACGCACGGTGTCCGGAACCCTGGAGGAGTTCGAGCGCCGCGCCCAGGAAGCGGAACTCCGCATCGCGGGATTGCGAAACAGCGGGGCCGAAGTCGCCCAAGCGATCGAGCAGGTCCTGGTGGATCTCCAATTCCAGGATCGGGTGAGTCAGATATTGTCCAATGTCGAGACCGACACCCGGCGATTCGCCACGGCGATCGACCAGGACGAAGTGCCCGACGCGTCCGCCTGGCTCACCAGACTCGAGGCGGGTTACACGACCTGCGAACAGGAACAGGCCCACGCCGGGGGCGCGGCGGCCGTTCCCGGGGCATCCTCGTCCGTCACATTCTTCTGAGAGGAGTTACCGATGCCCAAGACCATCCTCGTCGTCGACGATTCCACGAGCTTCCGCCAGGTGGTGGCGATGTCCCTCCAGGGAGCAGGCTACGAGGTCGTGGAGGCCTGCGACGGGCGCGACGCCCTGGCAAAACTGGACGGACGCAAGTTCCACCTGATCGTATCCGACGTGAACATGCCCAACCTGGACGGGATCGGGTTCGTCAAGGCCGCCAAGGAGATCCCCGCCTACAAGTTCACGCCCGTCGTGATGCTGACCACCGTCTCCGGAGACGACAAGAAGGCCGAGGGCAAGGCTGCCGGCGTGCGGGCCTGGGTGGTGAAGCCATTCCAACCGCCGGTCCTCCTGGATGCCGTGTCCAAGCTCGTCCTCCCCTGAAAGGGATTTCCATGCGGATGAACATCTCGAAAGCCGGCGGGAAGGTGCGTGCCCATCTCGGGGAAGCCCTGGACATCTCCTCCGTCCTGGAGGCGAAGGAGCAGCTCTCCAAGGCGTTGCGCAAGGGGTCGCAGATCGACTTCGATCTCTCCGGCCTCGCAGAAATCGATACCGCCGGGGTCCAGCTGCTCCTGTCCACCCGCCGCCAGGCCCGGGCGGACAAGGTCGACTGCCGGTTCCTAAGGCCCTCCCCGGAGGTGCTGCGGGCGTTCACGCTGCTGGGACGAGCCGATTTCTTCGACGAATCCGTCCACGCGAATTGAAAGGGACGAAAATGGACATGGCCGCCGCGCGCGCCACCTTGGTGCAGGAATCCAGGGAACTCCTCTCCGAGATGGAGAACGCCCTGCTGGAGATGGAACGGAATGGAACGAGCGAGGAGGGGGTCCACGCGGTGTTCCGCGCCGCCCACACCATCAAGGGATCGGCCGGGCTTTTCGGCCTCGAGCACGTGGTCCGTTTCACGCATTCGATGGAGAGTGTTCTCGACGGCGTCCGGGCGGGACGAGCGGAAATGAGCGCCGAACTCCTGGCGCTCATGGTGGATTGCGGCGACCACCTCTCGTCCTTGATCGATGCGGTGGAGCAGGGGATCCTGGACCGCGATCCGGATTCCGAACGGGCAGGAGCGTTGCTGGACAGGTTGTCTCCCCCCGTCGCGGACTCCGGATCGCGCGCTTTGACGGAGAGGGTGATCGAGACCCGTGCCGAGGAGATCGCAAGCCCCCGCGCGGTGCTCAACGACGCCTGGCACATCTCGCTGAGGCTCGCGCGGGACGTCCTGAAGAGCGGCATGGACCCCATGTCCTTCCTCAACTATCTGTCGGGATTGGGCGAGGTTCTCGCGGTTGAACTGCTGGAAGACGACCTTCCTCCGCTTTCCGAACTGGACCCGGAGATTCTCCACCTGGGAATCGAGGTGCGCTTCTCCTCCGAAGCCACCCGACAGCAGATCGAGGCCGCGTTCGAATTCGTGTCCGAAGGATCCCTGATCCGGATCCTACCACCCCACGCCCGGATCGAGGAATATCTGGAATTCCTGCGCACGATGCCGGAGTCGGACAGGCGCCTGGGAGAGATCCTGGTCGCCTGCGGAGCCCTCACGCCCAACGAATTGGAGAAGGTCCTCGCGTTCCAGAGGGAATCGGGGGAAAAGCCCATCGGGAAGATCTTCGTGGAGGAGCGGATCGTGCCTCCCGTGGTGGTCGAGACGGCCCTGCGGAAGCAGGCGGTCACAAAGGCTTCGAGCCGGGACATCCGCGTGGTGAAGGTGGAGGCCGAGAAGCTCGACATCCTCATCGACCTGGTGGGGGAGCTGGTGATCGCGAGCGCCGCCGCGCGGGTAGCGGCGCTCGGTGAAGGTGCCAAGGCCAGCGCCGAAGCCGTCGGGACCCTCGCCACGCTGGTGGAGGAGATCCGCGACTCGGCCCTGGGCCTGCGGATGGTTCCCATCGGCGAAGTCTTCCAGCGGTTCCCGCGCATGGTGAGGGACATTTCCCGAGACCTGGGAAAGAGCGTGGAACTCGTGATCTCCGGCGCGGAGGCGGAACTCGACAAGTCGATGGTCGACCGCATCGCCGATCCCCTCACGCACATCGTGCGCAATTCCCTGGACCACGGCCTGGAGACGGAAGCCGTCCGGATCGCGGCGGGCAAGCCCGCGCAGGGGACGATCTCCTTCAACGCCTACCACGAGACGGGAAGCATCGTGATCGAGGTCTCCGACGACGGCGCGGGGATCCGCCGCGACAAGGTCCTGGCCAAGGCGATCGAACGGGGAATCGCGCAGGCGGGCCAGGAATTGACCGACCGGGAGATATTGAACCTGGTGTTCGAAGCCGGGTTCTCCACCGCCGATTCCGTCAGCGACCTCTCCGGTCGCGGTGTGGGCATGGACGTCGTGCGCCGCAACGTGGAAGCGTTGCGCGGGGAAATCGAATTGCAGAGCGTCGAGGGCCAAGGAACCACCACCCGGCTCCGGCTGCCGTTGACGTTGGCGATCATCGACGGGTTCCACTTCCTGGTGGGGAAGTCCTCCTACGTGGTGCCGCTGGACATGGTCAAGGAGTGCGCCGACCTGGTGGAATCCGATCTGCACGGTGGAATCGTGCGGTTCAGGGGCGAGCCTCTGCCGGTCATCCAGCTGCGCAAGCTCTTTTCCGTGGACGAGCCTCCTTCCCGGCGCCGGAGCCTGGTGGTCGCCCAGCACGGTTCGCAGCGCGTGGGACTGGTCGTCGACCAACTCGCGGGGGAACTGCAGGCGGTCATCAAGCCGCTGGGACCGATGTTCCGGAACCTCCGCGCAGTGGGCGGCACCACGATCCTCGGCAACGGCTCCGTGGCCCTCATCCTGGACATTCCGCGCCTGGCCCAGATCGCCGTGGAGACCTCCGCGGAACGGGACCTCGGGCGGACCATCTTCTTCTCGAAAAAGCAGGAGGTTCCATCATGCAACTGAAACCCTACAGGGCCGTATCGCCGGGGTCGGAGAAATGACCACGGCGACCATGGCGCGGGAGATTTCCAAGGGTGGGAGCGTCTCCTCGTCCGGCGGTGTCGAGAGGGATCCGCTGTGCCAGTACCTGACGTTTTCGCTGTGGGGAGAATCGTTCGCCATCCCCATCGAGCACGTGCGCGAGATCATCGAATTCGGTGGGATCACCACCATCCCGATGATGCCACCCTTCCTGCGCGGAGTCATCAACCTCCGAGGCGCCGTGGTGCCGGTGGTGGATGTCCAGGCGAGGTTCGGACGCGGGGAAACCAACATCGCCAAGCGGACGTGCGTCGTCATCGTTGAGGTCCTGGTCCAGGAGTCCCCGCACATGCTTGGAGTACTGGTCGACTCCGTGAGCGAGGTCCTCACCCTGGACCGATCGAGACTGGAAGCCAAACCGAGCTTCGGATCGGGAATCCGGTCGGATTTCGTCGAGGGGATCCTGAACCTCGAGGACCGTTTCATCGTCACGCTGGACATCGACAAGGTCCTGTCCGTAGAGGAGATGGCGGCCCTGGTGGGAGCATCCTCGTCCGGAAGGCCCGAAGATCCGGCCTGAACCCGTTCCACCCATCCACCGAACTTCGACATCCGAATCACCACACCCGAGAACAGAGGCACCAA